>Ga0307929_1000210_pt1 | contig 62386 bp, 48 predicted proteins | sample AceLakmetage1330_FD_203160 | JGI IMG/M metagenome (GOLD analysis project Ga0307929, IMG submission 203160) | Saline water microbial communities from Ace Lake, Antarctica - #1330 | ecosystem: Environmental > Aquatic > Non-marine Saline and Alkaline > Saline | place: Antarctica: Ace Lake... | reverse complement strand
CTCTTAACGGCTACCAATTTGAATTTGGTCGTCTAATCAACCACAAACTCTATGCAAGCAGTTCGCAGCCCTGTCAGGTAGGAGCTTTTTCAAGCCCCTATCCCTTTAGGGTAGGGGTTGTTGACTTCTTCTTTTATCCCCGGATCATCAAAATAAAAAATTCCAGATTCTTTTTTTTCAAGTAACTTTTCCTGGCACGCCCTTTCTAACACCTTGAGAATAACGGTTGCTTTGGCCTTTGATAGCTCCTGAATCCAATCAATGGAAAACGCCATATCAAACAGGGACGATAGGATAAGAATGTGTCTGGCGGAAAAAGTTGCATCGGGCCAGGGCTGATTGGAATCCATAGATACTATTATTAACTCCTTGGTAAATTTACCTTTTTTGAAAACGGATACACAGAGCTGCATTCCTGCTCTGGCAGTGGATGTTCTGTGGTAATGGGCAGGGAGGCGAGAATAAAATGATGACCCCTATAACTGCCATGGGCAGGCCATGTTCTGACCTTGGCCTGCCCACAACGAAGCATGAAAAAATATTAGACGTGTCTACTTTTTCATATAAAAACGTCTCTGGAATTTCGTTATATATATCCCGCATCTTTTGAATAGTCAAAGAATTAGTTGATATATAAATATTTTATTGAAAAAAATTCTTCAGGATGAAATTTTATAAGAAAGTCCCTGCAAAATAAGAGGGATTTTCACTCTTCGTTGTGTGCGGATTAAGGTCAGAATAAGACCTGCCCACAACGAAGCATGAAAGAATGTGAGACTTATCTACTCTTTCATATAAAACGGGCATGTCCTGCCGAACACAACGAATATTGGGTCGTAGACGCGGAGCCAAATGATATCATGCCGCCCCCTTCGACGGGCAATGGGCCCGGCCCGGGACTGTTAGACAGCCCAATTGGCCGGTTCCTATTACCCATCGGAGGGGGCTCTGCTGAGGGTGCTTGGACATTTCATTTTTATATAACTGCCACGGGCAGACCGTATTCTGGCCTCGGCCTGTCCACAACGAAGCATGAAAGAATATTAGACATATCTACTCTTTCTTACAAAAAAATAGCGAGGGAGGATTGGGACGATTATTTTATTCCGAGTCCCTTACATGAAAATTTTATAGCCACCTTATCCTATTGTCTACAGCAATTCTAATTATGCCTTACCAAGCTACACCAATGGTGTGTAACATGTTGAAATCAGGTTGACCAAGACCATAAAGTGGTATTTTTAAATGCCATCAGGAGTCATAATTAGAATTGCTGTATTGTCTATTTGGGCAATAAAGGTCAGATGGCATATTGTTTGCATTGATTTTGTTCTGCTGGATGTTGATAAATCAATAAAATCCATAATTCAGTATTTATGAATCTGTTGATGAGGTCGATTTTGGAAAATTCAACACATCGCAGGTATGGCTTTTGATGATTTAGAGCACGGCATATTTTTTTGAAGATCCTTTGAACTGTACCAATTCAACAGGGTCATTTATGCGATACAGTTTTAGGATATCAGGATAGATAACATGAATATTGAACAGCGCATTGATAAAGAAATAAAAGCGTATTTCTATGAACTGCCGGAAGTTGACGATATTACGGTGAACATCGGTGCCATCAGGCAGTTTCTGATGAATCTCAAAAATGAGTTTAATGCCTCAATGCCCACGAATGATCAGGTTCAAATCGTTAACCGTTCCATAGCAGGCCCCCATGGAGAGGGAAACATTCCAGTGAGGGTCTACTCGCCGGTATCAGAGAAAAAAAACCTCCCTGTGTTACTCTGGTTCCATGGCGGAGGATTTATTCTTGAGAGTCTTGAAACGGATCATTATTGGTGTACCACCATTGCCCATGGGGTTCAATGTAAGGTGATATCCGTTGATTATCGCCTGGCACCGGAACACCCTTTTCCCGCAGGTGTTGAAGATTGTTACGCCGCCCTGGAATGGATTTGCTCCCTTGACGGTAGTAGTGGAGGGATTGATAAAAAAAGAATTGCAGTGGGTGGTGCCAGTGCCGGGGGAAATATGGCTGCAGCCGTGTCCCTCATGGCCCGGGATTGTAAAATTGCCTCCATCTATGAAGGAACCAGTGGTATCCAGGCCATGGATCTCCTGGCAAGAAAGGTGGGTGCCAATAAAGGGGCTGCCTTTGGAAAGCTGGTGAACGAGATAACCTGTACCATTGTAAAGTCAATGGAGATTGAAGGGCTTGCGCCCCTTGGGAAGAAACTGGCAGATGCCGTGAAAAAGATGGCTGAAATCACAGCGGAACTCGGGCAGAAAGCGGTTTCCGCTGAATTTAAAACTGCCTTTGCCCACTCACTGCCCTATCTGCATGTTGTGGGGGATGTCATCATGGCGTGGATGCTCTTGTGGCGGGCTGTGGTCGCCTCTGAGAAACTGGCCGGGAAGTGTAAGAAAAAAGATCTGGCCTTTTACAAGGGAGAGATTCAGACGGCAGAATTTTTCATGCGCACAGAGCTTCTGGTGACCATGGGTAAAATGGCAGCCATTCAAGAGGGATCCTCTGCTGCCGTTGATATCGACGACGAGGGATTTGGAGGAATATAGTAAGGGAACTCATGACAAATAATCTACCCGCCTTCACTTAAAATATGCTGTAAATACTGACTGTTAGATTTGAAAGTGGGTAGTTTTATTCTTATGACCATCGGTTCGAGCATTTTTTTATAACAAATTGAATTTATTGATATAAAAAAATAACAAATAAAAAATCCACATAAAATTGTATTTAGATTACAACATGTTATGATGGCTATCGAACCGAGGGTTATGAAGTCCTAATAAGATATTTTAACCTGGGGTACCATTGTCCCGGGATTGATATAGTGGGTGAATCAAATGGTGGCGTTTTGGACACATGGATGTCCGAAACGCTTTCCGGTATTAATTTCTTCACCTTTTATGCGGGGAAAATCGGGGTAAATAGCCGCTTTCCCCGTGTCAGTTTGCGGGAAACAGCATGGAGTTGGGTTGAGAATTCCAACCCTGAAAGATCTATTCAGGAGGCGTATATGTCCAGGCACCAGGTTTCAATTGTTAAATATGAAAGTTCCCATGACGCTGTTCGCAGGGCAGTGGCGCTTGCAGGAGGACTGCCCCGGCTCCATTCTGGTGACCGGGTGGTCATCAAGCCCAATGTTGTTATGTGGGTGAAAGAGGTTGTATTTCCCAAATGGGGCGTTCTCACCACATCCCGTGTGATTGAGGCTATGGTTGTCTTACTCAAAGAGCAGGGGGTGGATGATATCACCATTGTCGAGGGGATGGTGACATCCAGGGCCAGGGATTTTGAAACACCCAGACATGCCTTTAAGAGTTTGGGATATGATGAGCTAAATAAACGGTATGGTGTAAAAGCCTTCAATGTCATGGAACGTCCCTTTGAGAAGGTTTCCATTGACGATGAGCTATCCTTAAATTTTAACGTTGACGTGATGAACTGTGATCATGTGATCAATCTGCCGGTCATGAAAACCCATGCCCAGACCGTGATGACTCGACCCTGTGTACCTATTGTTCCGGTCTTACCAGCATTATCGGGCCGGCGCTTTATTCTGCCTGGAAGGGCGAACCCTTTGATAACGTGGAAATTCTGACCGGAAAAATCATGAAGCCCACCAAGGGAATGAACAAAACCATTCTTGTGGGAAAATGTATGGTCAAGGCCCATAAGGATAATCCGGATATCAAAGAGATGATTCCGGTCAAAGGGTGCCCTGCCACATTTAAAGATCTTGAAATCGCATTTTTAAAGGCCGGGATAAAAGCAGATCCCATGATATTTGAATATGCGCACATGGGGCCGGGGCTGATGATGGAGCGTTACAAGGACAAACCTGAGTTTGATGAGACTTTTTTTGCCATTGAGACGACCTGATTTTTAATCACTTAGGTCGAAGGGTCGATCCCTTCATGGCCCACCAGCTAAGAAAACAAGGAAAATTTATTATCTCCGCGGGTGCGTGGCAATGGCTGTGCTGATCTGGTGTCAATGATTCGGGAATGGGTGAATGGTCCGGCTTTCATCTGGTGGTGCTGAAAGCTCCGCATTCAGATTCACGTCAAGATCACCCACCGATGATCCATTGCCGTGCATCGCGTTAACTTGACTATATTACTGAAAACCAGTATCTTTAATACTCCCTATTCGCTTATTTTTTTTATGTAATCATTAATTTTAATACCACAATATATTGTGGTTAGTCGATTTAAAAACATGTTTAAAAATCAAAAAATACCAAAATATTTTTTTAAAATGTACAAAATTGTTAAATCTTATTTGATAACAATACCTGATTTTCAAAATTAATGATTTAAACCTTAAAATGAGCGAATGGGGAGTTAATAAATATTAATTTATAGACATTTTGGAGTATTTAATAGGCATGACTTCATCTATATTTAAAAAAGGATTACTAAAGGACAAGATAAGAGATGCGCTTATCAAAGAGCCTGAAATTCAGCGGATTGTATTGTTTGGTTCTTTTTTACACTCCAGCACTCCAAATGATATTGATGTGGCCATATTTCAGAATAGTGATCAAAAATATATTGCCCTGGCCATGAAGTACCGTAAGTTAGTACGCAATATCTCAAAAATAATTCCCGTTGATATTTTGCCGATTAAATCAGAAGCAAAAGGTTTTTTCATAGAAGAAATTGAAAAGGGAGAAACAATCTATGAAAGATGAAACCAAAGTCTGGCTAAAATTTGCTGAAGAGAATTTAAAATCATCTAAAATTCTTCTCAAAAGCCACCTGTACAACCCAAGTCTTCAAAATACTCAGCAGACTGCTGAAAAATCCCTGAAAGCAATCTTTATTGAAAAAAATATCAAATTGAAACGGACTCATGATATTTTAGAATTAGTAAGTTTATTAAATGATCATAATATCTCAGTGGACATTACAGAAGAGCAATGTGATTTTTTAAATACAATCTATTTACCGTCAAAATATCCAGTAGGGAGCGCCCTACCCGACTTTAATCCGGATGAAGCCATTTGTTGTGATGCCATTTTAATTGCCTCAAACGTTTTTATTTCAGCAAAACAAATAATTGGATAAGGGTATCAAATATAACTTCACAACTCTAAAAAAACAATTCCCAGGCTTAATAACGGCTGATTATAACGGATTTTGGGGAGAGCCTGATTCAATATGGCAAAACTCCATATAATCATGGGTAAATTACATTTAAAATTGACAAATAATTCATTGCGAGGTCTTTATGCGTATCAGGTAATTATTTATCAAGTCAATTATTTCAATAGGTTATCTCTGCTCCCCAAAATTCGTTATAATCAGAATAACGGTTAATAAAATTTGAAAAAGCTTTAGGGAGTTCATGACAAATAACCGACCCATCTTCACTTAAAATATGCTGTAAATACTGAGCATTAAATTTAAAAGCGGGTCGTTTTATTATGGTGAAGTCCCTTATTGCTTTACACTCGAGTGTCTTGACATTGGGGTTCACTATAATGAGACCTGCGCCATTGCGGGTGAAAAGAGCCCAGAATATCCGACCCAAATTGTTACCAACTCAAATCAGGAAGTTCACCTCAGATGTCCAAGGCCCTAAGCTCTTATTCGTTTTATCGTTTTAGAGTCAGGGATTCATATTTTGAAAAGATAGCCTTGACTAAACGGTAAATCAAAAAGAGCTGAGCCCCTTACCCCTCTGTCAGGGGATTTTCCATTAAACAGTAAAGTGATCGTCTTCCACGGTGAGGGTCACAGGAACAGACTGGGTCAGGATTCTGGAGAGTGAATAAATTTTGGGTAGCTCATTGGCAAAATAATATTCCTGAACCTTTATTTTACCTTCATAAAATCGTATATCTGCTTTTTTCAAACGGTCTTTGGAAAGGTGCTCCCGGGCGATCATTGCCTGGATGAGCCAGACCCATCCCACCACAAAAAAACCAAACAACTCAAGATAAACAGTGGCATTGGCAAGATATGCCTCTTCTCCATATTCTGACCCCATACGGGCCAGGGCTTTCGTGGTCTTTGTCACCACGTTTACTCCATCTGCCAACATCATGGCATGGGGGTGGAGGCTGGGATTGGATTTCGCCTCTTCCAGGCTTTGGTTCACCTCATCCAGTAACAGGGTAAGTGCCCTGCCGTTTTGCATTCTCACCTTACGTCCCAGAAGATCCATGCCCTGTACCGCAGTGGTGCCTTCGTGGATGGGGTGGATACGGGTGTCCCTGAAGTGCTGTTCCACGGGAAAATCATCGCAATATCCGTACCCACCAAAACATTGGATACTCAGACTTGTGGAGAGAATCGCCATTTCCGAGGGAAAGGTTTTGGCCACCGGGGTGAGAATTTCCAGAAGGAGTTTATACCGTTCTTTCTGCTCCCGGGGTACCGTCTCGATTAACTCTTCGTAAAGACCGCATTGCATGATCAACGCAAGGCTTCCTTCACACACCGCCCTTTGAAAAAGAAGCATCCATTTTACATCGGCATGGGCGATGATGGGCACAGGATCAACCGCTTTTTTGTCGGAGATCAAGCGTCCCTGTTTTCGGGTTCGGGCATATTCAAGGGCGGCGTGGTATGCTGCTGTTGCAATGGCTGTGGCACCGGTTCCCACATCAAGCCGAAAGCGGTGTGCTCCATTTTCCTTACTGGGGGCTCCCCCTGCACAAGGAGACCCGGGCCCAGGTTTATTGGGGATATGGAACCCTGCTTGGGGATCGTGATATCAATGAGCATGAATTTGACTGGATAAAGTGGGATGTTTATATTGCCCGCAAGAAAAATCGTCCCCCCGCATTGACTGCCCTGGAGGTGGTGAAGTTGGTCACCAATGTCATGGTGCCCTTTCAGGGGGATCTTAAGATGCTTGATTTTAGTGAAGACAACATCTACTCCGACCACATGGCCAAACTGGTTTCATGGCATCGGTATTATACCCGCTTCTGGAAGCAATCCATGCTGTTTTGCGATATCCGGTGGCCTGACATGGTCAACATGAGACGGCCCGACAAAGTGGGCTCCACCGGAACGGCTGAGCCTGAATACTATGAAGCAGTGACGGGAAAGCGTCTTTCCTTTGTTGAAGGCATTGAGCTTGGGCGAAGAATATGGAACCTGGATCATGCCATCTGGACACTCCAGGGCCGGCACAGGGACATGGTGGAATTTTGCGACAATGTGTATGAGAAAAAATTATCATTGTCCAATGCCGATGTTCCCAATTGCCATCTTCCCGGACTTGAAAACGGCAAATGGGATTATCATGGCTATTCCAAACGAAAACTGGATCGGACAAAGTTTAATCAATTCAAAACCCTTTTTTACAAACGCCAGGGATGGGAAACCGCAACGGGATACCCCACCCGCATTACCCTGGAAGGCTTAAACCTGGGATATGTGGCAGACGAACTTGAAGAGTATGGACAGTTGGGCCAGGTTTGATACACTTGACTGTCAGATATGGGCATCCTTCATATCTTTGCAAAAGTAGTTTACATTTTTTTTGAAAGGTTCTGTAAAAATTGACCTTGGTTTCAAAAAGTGTGAAGTCGTTCTGAAGGGTGCCCAGATACGATGAAATTTTTTTAAAGAGGTAGTTAGATGAAAATAACAAAAATTAGCTGTTTTATGATCCTGCTGGCAGTGATGACAACCATGGGCTGCAATGGGGTCCGACAGGTTACCTCTGTCACCCCCCCCGCACCGGAGGAGATGAACTATATTGCAAAGGGCGAGAATACCGGAACTTACTGGCCCACAAAGGGCTGGAAGAGCTGTCGGCCCGAAGCCGTGGGCATGGATTCGCAAAAGCTTCTTAAAGCCATGGCCTATGCTGCGTCCCCTGAATTTGAAACCCAGGGCGTTGCCATTATTAAAAATGGCTATATTATTGCGGAGTCTTATTGGAACGATTTTAAACAAGACACGGTTCATGTAAGTAACTCCATGGCCAAAAGTTTCAGCAGTGCCCTTATTGGTATTGCCATTGACAAAGGGTTAATTTCCAGTGTGGATGAAAAACTGTGTGACTATTATCCATCCTGGAATTGTAGTGATTCAGGTGATTTGAGAAGTCGGATTTCACTGCGCCATGCCCTGACCCTGACAACGGGGTTGGAATGGCATGAAGATTGGACAAAATGGGATTTTAAGACCAATGATGCTTTGAAAATGGCCATTGATGGTCATTTTATTACCTATGCATCCCAACGACCTGGGCAACATGAACCCGGTACCAAGGCGATTTATTCCACGGGTGATCCCATGCTTCTTTCCGGGGTGATCCAGAAAGCCACCGGCATGACGGCCTTTGAGTTTGCAGACCAGAATTTGTTTGGCCCGTTGAACATTAAAAATATTCACTGGGATCAGGACAAGGACGGCTATACGGCAACGGCCTGGGGTCTTTACACCACTGTCAGAAATTACGCAAAGTTCGGATATCTGTTTTTGAGAAATGGACAGTGGGATGGGCAGCAGATTGTACCGGAACAATGGGTCAAAAAATCCACAACCAGTGATGATGCCGTCAATATGTGGAAATATTATGGTTATTTATGGCATGTAAATCTGCCGTTGAGGCTTGCGCCTGCCAATCTGACGGAGAACCTGAAGAACAAGAAGGGATCTCCTGTGCCTGTTGAGGGTATCCCTTCGGATGGATATATGGCTGCCGGTGTTCTGGGCCAGAATATTATTGTCATTCCTTCAAAGGATCTGTTGATTGTTAAGGTGGCCAATCAGAAAAAAGAGCGGATAGAGCTGTCAAAATTTATTAAAATGGTGATTGATGCTCAAATATAGAATCGGTAAAAAACGTAAGCCCAAAAGTTAAATGATTGGGGTTTCAACTTTTGTTGTGGCTGGTGGTTACAGCCATGTATGTTTATTAGAAAATAGAACTTCCGGGCAACCTCAGCAGAGCCCCCCCCGATGGGTAATAGGAACCGGCCAATTGTGCCGTCTACGGTTCCGGCCGGGCCCATTACCCGTCGGGGGGGGCGGCATGATATCATTTGGCTCCGCGTCTACGACCCAATATTCGTTGTGTCCAGCAGGACATGCCCATTTTATATGAAAGAGTAGGCGGGTCTAACATTCTTTCATGCTTCGTTGCGGGCAGGCCGGAGCCAGAATAAGGTTGCCCGTTGCGGTTATATGTAAACACTATTAGCACTACAGCGACACTTGAATAATTCATCCTGTTTGGATGGGATTTTAAAACATGTTGATCCATTCGGGCAGGGAACTTAGACACTTTAGTTTTAATGCAATAGGCGAAGTGTCGCTGTAGTATTAGGGAGTCCGTATATGAGTGTTCGTGAATTGTTGCTTGATGAAAGCAGCGCAGGTCAGCCCATTCTTGCATTGGCATCCCTGTTTGATACCAAATTTTCCATTGATTGGATACAGGAGCTTTCACAATTAAAAGCCACCGTGGTTCTGAAATCCCTTGAAACGGCATGTCTTGATGGGTTAATGGAAAAAAGAGATATTGGGGTTTTTTATTTTCATAATTCCGAGGCCAAAGATCGTTTTAAGGCATCTATTTCACAGATGCAAAGGGAGGTCTTGCACAAAAAAATAGCAGACCTGGTGTTCCATGAGGCAACCGACAACGAACAGGGTATCATAGCTGCTGCGGCCCAACTCATCCATGTGGACAATGACCTGAGGGGGTGCCAGATCCTTGTGGATGCCGGGGATCGTTTTCGTCACAGGGGCATGGCGGAAAAGGCATTGGCGTGCTACAGCAAGGCCATTGAGGATTTGAATGATAAAAAAAAGGTGCAAAAGGGAGGGGTGCTGTTTGTCAAGGCCGTTGTGGGGTATGCAAAAAACAGATTGAGAATTGGCCAGCCTGATATGACCATCCCCCTTCTGGAACAAGCCCTAACATGTGCTGAGAAATACCATCATTTGCCCTTCCAGGCTACGGTTCTGTTTCATTTGGCATCTGCAGAATCCTTTCGCATGGCCTATGTCTGTGCCCAGAAGTATTTTTCTCGGGGCCGTAAGATTGCCGCCCAGATTGATGACCCCATGGTTCGGGAAGCCGAGGAAACATTCAGTGTGGTTCACTATTGTTACTCCGGTCGTTTCAAGGATGCCATAGAGACGTATGAGTCCATTGAACCCGTATTTTCAAGGAAAAATCCCGAATTCAGACTCTCTTACAGGGTGGGACTGATATTGGGGTTTTGTTATGCCAGCATCGGGCAGATTTCCCAGGGACTGGGTCTGGTTAATCAGCTCCGGGATGATGCCCTGGCATTGGAAGATCATGATGCTGTCGCACGAACTTCCATTTATATCGCCTGGATTCTGATCATGAAAAATGATCTTGAAAGTGCGGTTTCACTGGTTCGCAATGCCCTGAAAACAAAAAATAAACTTGATGTGTACACCCAAAGCCTTGCAGCACTTTTAAAGGCGTGTATTTATTTTGAAAAAAAAGAGTTTAAAAAGTCCCATGCCTACCTTAAGGAGGCGCTGAAAAGCAGAAATAAATATTCTTTTATCCACAGGGGCTATCTGTTTGAATTCTGTCTGGCCATGAAGCGGGGCACTTTCCCACTCGTTGAAGGGTTACTGCTGGAAGAAGAGATTAAAATGTCCCACCACATCGGTAATGTTTTTCACCAGGGCGTTGCCTATAGATACCAGGCCATCTGGCAGCAGGATCAGAATAAACCCCATGGTGAGGTGTTCAAAAATCTCAACCAATCTTTAAAATTGCTGGAGCAAAGCGGGGCACAGTTTGAAATAGCCCGGACAAAAGAGGCCCTTGGCAGATATTTTATGGAACAAGGGGATACCTCCCAGGCAAAACAGTGTGTGGCTGCTGCGGCAAAAATCTTTAAAAAATATGGAAATCGTTGTGTGGCAGAGGACTTAACACCCCTTTTAAAGGGGGTTCAGACCATTGACGGGCTTTTTGTGGATGAAATTTTAAATTTTGGCCCGGAGTTGGTCGAAATTCAGGATATCAAGCAGGTGGCCCAGCGCATTCTCTCCACGGTGATCAAGATTACCGATGCCGAGCGGGGTGGTATCTTTCTATATAACGGTAACATGGAAAATACTGAAAGTAATGAGCTGACACTCCTTGCAGGGAAAAACCTGGCCGGGGAAGAGATGGAAAAGGCAAATTTCAAAAAATCCATTGAGTTGATCATCGAATCCGCTGAGACCGGTCAGGTGAGGCTGGATAATTGTGAAGTGGTGAAAGATGATCCCCTGACCGGAGACATCATTAAATCCCGAATTTGTGTTCCTCTGTTGCGTGGGGGGCACACCATGGGGGTTTTGTACCATGACAACCGTCTGTTCCAGAGTACGTTTCAGAAAAAAGATCTGAAGGTTTTGTCCTACTTCTCCTCCCTTGCTGCCATTGCCCTTGACAATGCCCGGGCCTATGATCGGATTTTTTCTTTGAATCAGCGACTTTCAGAAGAAAAAAACTATCTTGTTGAGCAGCAGCTGGAGCATATCGATTTTGAAGATTTTATCGCTGTCAGCCCGGCAATTAAAAAAGTGTTGTTGCTGGTGGAACGGGTGGCAAACACCGATGCAACAGCTCTGATTCTGGGAGACACCGGAGTTGGGAAAGAGATGGTTGCCCGGGCCATTCATCAACATAGCCATCGAAGAGACAAACCGTTTATTCGGGTTAACTGTAATGCCTTTTCCGAAAGTCTGATCGCATCAGAATTATTTGGACATGAAAAAGACGCGTTTACCGGTGCCGGGAAAAGGCGCATTGGGAGGTTTGAGCTGGCCGATACCGGCACCCTGTTTCTGGACGAAATCGGGGAAATTTCCATGGACATTCAGGTACGTCTCCTAAGGGTGCTGCAAACCCGAAAGTTTGAGCGGGTGGGGGACAGTCAGAGTATTTCATCGGATTTTCGCCTCATCGCCGCCACCAACTGCAACCTTGAAAAGGCAGTGGCTGAAGGCCGTTTTCGCCAGGATCTTTTTTATCGGCTGAATGTTTTTCCCATCTATGTCCCCCCGTTACGGGAAAGGGTGGAGGGTCTGGGGCCCCTTGCAACCTATTTTTTAAATAAATATGCAGATAAGATGGATAAATTCCTTAGCGGTATTCCTGATTCAGAAATGGATAAATTGTTAAGTTACCACTGGCCCGGTAATGTGCGTGAATTGGAAAATGTCATTGAGCGGGGGGTGATCCTTAACGCCGGTGGCCCCTTTGCCGTTCCGGAATTGGGGACGGAGTGTATGGAGTTGACAAGTGGGGGACAACTTACCCTGGAAGATATGGAACGACGATTTATCCTTACCACCATTAAAAAAGTGGAGTGGAAAATACACGGATCTGGTGGGGCTGCGGAGCTGTTGGGAATGAACCACAGTACCCTTTATTCAAAAATGAAACGGTTGGGGATAAAAAAGCCTGACAGGAAAAAAAATTAGATTCTAAGTTTGGGCATCCTTCATATGACCTCCAAAGTACTTTACGATTTTTGGGGAAAAACCCCTGCAAATGGGGAATGATTAAAGAAAGTAAAAAGTCGATTTGAAGGATGCCGATATTTTTTATATGTTCAAGCGGCAACATGCTTGACATCTACCGTTTAAACGGTCAGGATAAATGTCCTCACCGGACAAGGTAGTGATGCACAATAGTGTTGATATTTTCCGCTATGTAGGATCGGAATACCCACATCACGGTTTCTACCAGTACCTTCGGGTTATATTCATTAAAGATGGATTCCATGAACCTGGCAAAATTGCGGTTGTTGTCTTCGGCTATCTGCCGGTTTTTTCCTCCCACCATTTTTTTCAGATCCGGTCGTTGGGCCATTTGCTGGTTACCCAGGGCCGTCAGCTAATCCCGTTTTTGGGAAAATTCCCGGGTCATTGTTTCTGTGGGGTGATTCAGGGCCGATGCGGTTTCCAGTAATTTCTTTATGGATGTTTGACACCTGCCCATAGCTGGGTTACTATAATAATTATGATCAAATCGTTTAAACACAAAGGATTAAAATTACTATTTGAAACCGGTAGTCACAAAGGTGTTAACCCTGCTCATGTAAAACGATTAAGGCTGATACTTGCAAGACTTGACGCAACGCAAACTCCTGATGATATGAATTTGCCAGGTCTTAATCTTCATCCTTTGAAAGGTGATTTAAAAGAATTCTGGTCAGTTACCGTATCCGGAAACTGGTGTGTTATTTTTAGATTTGAGGGCAGCAATATCGCTGAAGTAGATTACGACGATTATCATTAGATTTGGATATAACTGCCACGGGCAGACCGTATTCTGGCCTCGGCCTACCCACAACGAAGCATGAAAGAATGTTAGGCGTATCTACTCTTTCATATAAACCTATATGGCTGTAACCACCAGCCATAACGAAAAAATAAAGTCATTTAATTTCAGCATGTTGGTGAGATTTTTTTATAAAGGATTTAAAAAATGATTATGTACGATCCGCCCCACCCGGGAGAAGCAATAAGAGCGTTTTGTCTTGAGCCCCTTGGCTTAACAATTACAGATGCGGCCAAGGCTCTTGATGTATCAAGAAAAACCCTTTCAGCTTTATTAAATGGTCGTTTCGGAATATCTCCAGAAATGGCTCTAAGATTATCAAAGGCATTCGGAGGTAGTGCTGAAAGCTGGTTGATCCAGCAGGCGCAGTATGATCTGTGGCAGGTAAAGACTAAAGGAAAAGAATTGAACGTTAAATCTTTCATTAATGCTTCCCCGGCGTTTAATTATTGATTTGGGTGAACTACCGCTACCCTAAAGGGATAGCGGCTTCTTGTGAAGCTGTTATATTTTTGAGGTAGTGGCTTTTTAAAAAATCTTCGGATTTTAAGAAAGCCTGAGTTTACCAGACTCAGGTAGGAGAAATCCTACCTACGATAGATATGTTATGACACACATGATTAAAAACAGGGGACAGACCACATTTTTTAAAAACGTGGTCTGTCCCCTGTTTTTCTCTGTTTTTGCTAAAATAAAGGATGCTAAGACGCTTAATTTTAAAGGCTATCCCGCCTTAAGTGGGTAGCCTTAAAATCGGTCTTGACATGGAGTCCACTTTACCGTAACTTATCAATGATTTGTGATATGTCCCGAAAGGAATAGCGTATAATTACAGAATTCTGCCCAGCTGATTCCTTTGAAAGGATTCAACTGGGCAGGAATATTTTACAGGGCATCTTTAATGCAATTAATTCGGACGAGAGACGTTTTGCATAGCTCTCCGCTTGAGAGGAATTTATGAAACTAAAATCAATGCAAACAATGCCCCTTCAGTTGTTTCTAATAACGCTGATAATTGGACTGACATCCCTGGCGGTGGCCAGTGATGTCAAAAAAGTTATCTTAATAGAAACCATGCCGGTTCCGGCGGTAATAGAACATTCGCGATGGTTTCAAGTTCAACTAAAAGAATTGGGATACGAAAAAAATAAAAATCTAAAATTAACAATTTTAAAAGCTAATGGAGAGAGACAACTGGCTGAAAAATTGCTGAATGCGGAGCTGGCCGGTGGTAATCCTGATTTGGTGGTAACCATTGCCACCCTTGCCTCTCAAGCAGCTGCAAAGCTACTTAAAGGTACGGATATTCCACTGCTGTTTTTTCAGGTCTCCAATCCAGTAGATGCAGGTCTGGTCAAACAGATTAATGCTCCGACCGGTACAAACATAACCGGAAAGGTGTACACTGTTAACAGGAACGCTAAAATCGAGATGCTTTTTCAGCTTGTGAGCCAGATCGCTGTTCACAGACCAATTCGATTCGGAATTATTCATTCAACTTACCCCTCTTCTATGGGAGATATAAGAGAATTGGAAATGATTGCCAAGAGGCGTGGAGACATTACTTTTGTACCCTATAAAATCGAATACAAAAAAGTTCCAACAGGCTTGCCTGCTATGATCGAAGATACAAAAAAAGGAATTAAAGCGCTGGAGGGTAAAGTTGACTTTTGGGTGGAACCTTTAGGTCCTCTTGGGGAATCCTTTGAATATACGCAGGCGATAATGGAATTATCGACCACTCCAATTGTATTAGGGGCCAAGGCAGACAGCGTGAAAAGGGGGGCTCTCATGCACGTCACTCCGCACATAGAAGCCAGCGGTCGTGAAACCGCCTTGTTAGCGAGTCAAATACTCGAAGGGAAAGACCCAGGAACGATTCTGGTAACCCCGCCGTTAAATTTTGACCTGGGGATTAATATAACAACGGCACTGAAACTAAAAATGATTATACCGCCCGATATGCTCAAACTTGCGGGTAACCATGTATACAGATAAGTGAGGACACCTTGAAGATCCAGATCAAAATAGGATTGGCCCTCTTTCCCTTGGTTTTATTGTCCATCATCATCTTGGGGGCTTGGTCGGTACACATAACCACCACCGGAATCGACAAGTCTGCTTTGCAACACATGAATACCATTCTGGACTATTATATAGATGACAAAATCAGCGGTATGCATCAATTACTCGTCCGGAATCTACTGGACAAGGAAGAATCGTTTGTCAAGGATTATCAGCAACTTGCTGCCGAATCGGCAAATGAATTCAAATTGACGAAAGCCGGTCATATCTTTGCTTTGGATGCAGAGGGGAAATTTGTTTTCTGTAGCAAAAAAGTAGACCCCCAACTTATAGAATCCCTATGGGGAGACCATGCGCTAAGCATCGCGAATGGAAGTACAGCCAAATTAACTGGGCATCTTCATGCTCTGAATACTCGTGCTATATATGCTGCACGCTATTTTCAGCCTTGGAAATGGGTTGTTTTTTATGCGTCGTCAGGCGATGAAATTCGTGCAGCTCAACAATCCATTAAAAATGCAGCCATTCTGATAGCCATTTTTTCTGCAGCGGCTTCATGGCTGCTTCTTTTCCTTGTAATTCGCAAGTATCTTATAAAACCGATTCAAAGTCTTCAAAAAGCGGCGTCAACCATTGCCGAGGGGGAAACTATAGGCGACATCAATATCCATTCCCAGGATGAAATAGGTGATTTATCCCGCAATATGGAATTGATGGCCAAAGCCATTCAAAAGCATCGAGCAGAGCAAATTATCTGGCAGAAAAAGCTTGAAAAAGAAGTAAAAACATTGGGCGGATTGCTTCCTATTTGTTCATACTGCAAGAAAATCCGTGATGATAGAGGCTATTGGAATCAAATCGAGTCATTTATACAAGCCAACTCTGAAGCTGAGTTCAGCCATGGTATCTGCCAGGATTGTGCTGAAAAATATTATCCCGATATGGATCTTTATGGTGATGATGAAACTTAAGAATTATAATTGGTTATAACGGATTTGGGGGTCTAAAGATAACTTGCTGAAATTATTAATCTGAAAAACGAGTGACTGATATGCTTCAATGCCACTAAAAGGATCAATTCTCAATTTTAAAGGCAAATTACCCATGATTCTGTATGCTTTTATTTTTTATATGAAAATGAAGTGTCCAAGCACCCTCAGCAAAGCCCCCTCCGATGGGTAATAGGAACCGGCCAATTGGGCTGTCTAACAGTCCCGGGCCGGGCCCATTACCCGTCGGAGGGGGCGGCATGATATCATTTGGCTCCGCGTCTACGACCCAATATTCGTTGTGTCCGCTAGGACATGTGGGTTATAAGAAAGTCTTGAAAAAACAGGGGACAGACCACATTTTTTAAAAACGTGGTCTGTCCCCTGTTTTTCCCCTGTTTTTCTGTTTTTCCTGTTTTTCACGAGAGGTGAAATTAATATGCAGAAACCAAACAACTATAAGCCAGTAGCGCCAATTCCTCCCCCACTGAATCAGAGATTCAGAAGGGGACTCCTTTGCGGAGAGTTGAATATAATATGCCTTTGTTGAAACATAGCCTTCTGTCATCACAGCAAATTGCAAGAAAGCTGGTGAAAAACAGGAAATATCTCATTGGGATACTGTTCCTGGTTTCACTGATTCTGATTGTGCCAGCATCCCAGATCCGAATAGATAGTTCCGGCGTTTCTTTTGATGCGGTGAACAGTGAGGACTATAAGAACTACCAGGCTTTTCGCAGGGCTTTCGGAAACGACGATTATATTTTGTTGGCAATTAAAAACACATTGGCGGTTACTGATCCACAATTAAAAAAAAGAATCAACGAGGTCAATGATGTATTGAGTGCTATGCCATCTGCTCTAAAGGTCATTGACCTTTCGACCATGGAATCCGCCTCACTGTTCAAGCTCATGGGCCTGCCTCATTTTTGGGAAAAAAAAGCGTTTGATCAATTGCGTCCTGTTGTTCCCGGTTTTAACAGATTGATATCCCATGATATGAAAACAATTGCCTTTATTGTCAAGATAGACAATGAAGTTCTCAACGGATTTGAGTTGGAAAAGCAATTAAAGCAAATGAAACAGGTCATTGGCAAAATATTTCCAGAACATCCCCATTGCTACGCCGCTGGTATCCCCGTCATGCGGGCGGCCTTTGAGCGGTATAATTTATTCAACGCCCTTGTCTTTGGTGCCCTTGGCCTGTTATTTGGCATCTTGGTTGCCGTTTATATTTTCAAGACCCTGTGGGCTGCCATTCTGGTGCTGTTGGCCAGTGGAGGGGCACTTCTGTGGACCCTTGGCATCATGGGCAGTTTTGGAATTACCCTGAATCTTGCCACTGGGTTGAGTTTTGGTTTTATCTTGGTGGTTTCCACCACAACGGTCTTTCATCTGTTCTCTAAATATGTTTTTTTCCTACAGAATCATTCCCCTACGACTGCACTGACAAAGAGCCTTGAAATTGTCATACGTCCCTGTTTCATGTGTGCATTGACCACCGCTACAGGGTTTTTTAGTTTGAGTATCAGCCCTGTGAAAATGGTGTCCCAGGCGGGCTTGATCATCTCTTTGGGTGTGATCGTCTCTTTTGGGGTGACTTTATTTATATCCACCTTTTGTTTGCCACAGTTCCTGGGCACCCGGTATTGTAAGTCCCGTAAAACAGGCGGAGATGTGCTCGATTATCTTGTGGGAAAATACGCCATGGCAGGGTTTCAAGCCCCCCGGACATCCCTTTGGGCCGGAATTGTATTTTTCATTATCCTGGCTGTGGGAATTCCCTCAATTCAAACCGTGAAGCATTTGACAAGCCCCATACTCAATCGAACCCGGGAAGCCATGGATTTCTCCTATATTGATGAACATCTTTCCACGGCGTACTCTTTTTCCATTGTTTTAACCCCCTTGGGCACTGGGTTTGATTCAAGAAAATTCTGGTACGAGCTGTCCCAATTTGAAAAAAGAATAGCACGTCTTCCGGGTGTCCAGGGGATTGAATCCTTAACCCCTCTTATTTTCAGACTGGCCCTTAATTTATCTCCGGCAGGGGTGATGCCAGAGTTTGTTTTTCGTCAGATGGTGTCCAATTTCTCCCAGAATGATCTGATACGTGCCTACCTGGAACCGCTTTCCCAAGGGCTTAGACTTGTGGTTCATATTCAAAATAAGGCGTCGGATGAAATTGAAATTCTTCTTAAACGGGTTCAAGCAGATGCAGAGCAGACCTTTGCAAAAAAAGCCAATGTTACCCTTTCCGGACAATTGCTTCTGTTGAGGTCACACACCACAAACCTTGTTTCATCCCAGTTGAAAACCCTTTTTCTGGCTCTTTTGATCATCACCTTACTCATGATGTTTCAATTGAACTCCTTTGTACTTGGCGTGTTGAGCCTTATCCCCAATTTGTTCCCCCTTATTACTATTTTTGGCATCATGGGCTGGTTTCATATTCCCCTTGACCCATTGACCATCTTTGCTGCAGTGATCTCCTTTGGGCTGTCTGTGGATGATTCCATCCATTTTTTAACACAATTTAAGAGAGAACTGATGGCGCTGGGCCCGGAAGATGATCTTCGGATCTGTTTGATGAAGGCCCATGCCATAACTGCCCGATCACTTGTATCCACCACTGCTGTGCTATTTTTATCCTGCCTGGGTCTCCTATTTTCTTCCTTTAGCCACGTTTTTTCCTTGGGGGTGCTGATTTCTTCGGCATCCCTTATTGCTTTGATTGGAGATCTTATTTTTATGCCTGCAGCTATTTTGGCCATTAAGCCTTTAAATCTGTTATTGTCGTTTCCAACAAAGCCCCTTGTTGACTTAAAGGGTCAAAAATAACACAACAGGAACCATGATGCGCTATTGTAAAAATATTTTAAACCGGAAAAACCAATATACTTTTGATAATTATTGGGAAATTGATGCCCCCCTAACGGTGATCTGGAAAGAATTGATGGATTATCAGAAATGGCCTGCCTGGTGTGTGGGCTTGGAGAGCGTTGAAAAACTGGACGTCTTTGAAAATCTTCAAAAAGGAAATACCATTCGATCCAGTTGGAGGGGAAGCCTTCCCTACACCATTACCATTGATGCGCTCATCACAGACTTTATTCACCCGTCGTCTTTGTCCTTCTCCGTTACAGGAGATTTGTCAGGGGAAGGGGTCTGCTATCTATTATGTTCAAGAGAGAATTCTGTTATTCATTTTACCTGGAACGTCTCACCCACCAAACCATGGATGAAGCTGGGAGCGTTTTTGGTCAAACCGGTTTTCATTGAAAATCATAACCATATACTGGAACAGACTATAGCCGGATTTACACGCATGGTTGCAACAAAAAAACTGAGTTGAAGCAGGGTCTGCCCCATAATCACTCCCATGTTGGTCAGGTCGGAAACCGTTCCGGAAAGGGATGGTGGGATTGATTCTGCGGATGAGAAGTCGCCCAAGTCCGGCCCATAAAAATTGAGGAGATAAGGCAAATAGAAGTGTCCCCGCACCTGCTAAGTACCCATGCATATGTTTTTCGGTATTCCACAGAGATATACCGTTGATATTTATGGATTTTATTTTGAGGAATATATACTCGGGTACTTACAACACATCCTGATTTTTTCTTAGAAAATCAGCTGGCTGCCATGTTTCCCACAAGTGTCCAGCGAAGTGATGTCATAATCCCCCGTCGAATGAGCATGGCAAAGACTATCAGACTCAGGGTTCCGGTAATGGCGGTGCAGGTGTACATGGTTTCAATGGAGTTTATGTCTGCCACATAACCCATGACCATACCGGTAATGATGACACCCACATCAAAGGCACCATAAAAAAATCCATAGACCATCCCACGGATTGCGGGATCGGTCTCATCGGCAATGAAGGCGGCAAGGGAAGGGCTTGTCAGTGCGGTTCCTGTGCCAAACAATACGGCTGCCATGACCATGAGGTGGAGAGTGGTGATTCTGGAAACCAGAATAAGGGAGAACAAAACAAGGGCAAAGGAATAAAAAAATACCGGTCCCCTGCCCAGTCGATCGGAAAGTTGGGCTGCCAGGACTCTGCAAAGGATGATGGCAATGGATTTAATGAAAAAATAAAGCCCGACATTGAGGCCGTTCTTTGCCAGTAAAATGAGAAGAAAGGTCATCATCCCACCAAAGATCATGGCTATCATAAATTGATCAATGTCTGTTTCATTCATATTTAAGGAGGATACCATGCCCGACAAATTAAATCCCGATTATAGTGTTCTGGACGACTCCATGGTGCTGGCTCATATTTTTCACCCCAGACCCGAGGATAGATCCAGAAAAATAACGGACAACGATGTGCTGATACCGGTGGCAGACAATGTTTACATTGGTGCCTGTTTTCACCTGTGTGACAAGCAGGTATCCACCATTTTGTTTTTTCATGGTAACGGTGAGATCGTTTCTGATTACGATGAACTGGGAAAAGTCTATAACCGCATGGGAATCAACTTTGTGGTTGTAGACTACAGAGGATATGGCCGATCCACGGGGTCACCCTCTGTTAGTACCATGCTGTCAGACTGCCATGTTGTTCTTGCCTTTGTCCGTGAATACCTGGTGAAAAATGGATTTGCCGGCCCATTGACCATAATGGGCAGATCCCTTGGCAGTGCCTCGGCCCTGGAACTTGCATCCCAGGCTGATCCCGGTTTTGAGAATTTGATTATTGAAAGTGGTTTTGCCCATGCCGGTGAATTGTTAAAAGTTCTGGGGATTGATCCTGACATCATTCATTTTAAAGAAGCAGAGGGCTTTGAAAATCTTGAAAAGATAAAAGCCTGGACAGGTTCCACCTTGATTATTCATGCCCAGTTTGATCACATTATCCCCTTTTCTGATGGACAGGATCTCTTTGATGCCTGCCCCGCTTTAGATAAATGCCTTTTAGAGATTCCAGGCGCGAACCACAATGATATTTTTATGCGGGGACTCAACGCATACATGGAGGCTGTTAAAAAGATGGTGACATAAGAAATTGATGCCCGACCACCTTATTCTTGATTTGCGATTTACTCTTGAATTTTAAATCAATAAGACCATTATGAAAGTGTTTTGATTTAGCTTTATTCGTGGGTTTAAGTTGTTTTTGTATCTTTGTTGACAGACATAGTCTCTTCGTATATGTTTATGTCAATTTTAATAAACCTTGTGATCTCACCAAATCAGATATTTGGAAGGGGACTTCTTGGTTAAAAGTTAAAAGGTAGATCAAAAATTACCGAGGCCCTTATGACTCACGAGTAATAAAGGGATAACCAGATTATTGAGCACAAAGTGGAGGCAACTTCATGTTGACCTTTAAGGTGGGAGCCCTTGCAAGGCAACTGGGTGTCCACAGAAATACCATTACAAACTGGATTAAAAAAGGCACTTTTCCGGCAAAGCCAACGGCTGCAAAGCGCTATACCATGGCAAAAAAGCGTTTTATTCGTTTTTGTAAACAAGAGAATATTCCCTATGATGTGATGATTAACATCTTGGAAAAGGCCAGTAAATCAAAACAGGGTATCAGACCTGCTTTCCTGTCCGAGCAGGAAGACATGCCCGGATTTGCAAAACAGGAGGAGCCTGCTGCCAGCGATGGATTGACTGAAACCTGTCCTTCCATGTCCCGGGCGGTGGGGGCTGTGATGGTGGTGGGTGGGGGGATTGCCGGTATACAGACAGCCTTGGATCTTGCCCATGGGGGATATTATGTGTATCTCATTGAAAAGAAATCCGGTATTGGCAGCACCCTGGCCCAGCTATATAAAATATTTTCCACCAATGATTGCGACTCCTGCATCCTTTTACCGGAGCAGGTAAAGTGTATAGCTGATCAAAACATTGAGCTCATCGCCCTGGCCCAGGTGCAAAGCGTACAGGGAGAGGCCGGTGACTTCTTCATTTCCGTAAAAAAATATCCCCGCTATATTGACACAGACAAGTGCATCGCCTGTGGCGTGTGTGCTGAAAAATGCCCCGTCCATGTTGCTGATACGTTTAACGGCCACATCAGGAAACGTAAAGCCATTGACATTAAATATGATCATTGGGCACCCCAAAAATATGCCATTGACAGTGCTGCTTGTCTTTATTTTACCCATGGAAAGTGCCGGGCATGTGAAAAATTCTGCCCCACAGGTGCGATTGATTTTGGTCGGGTGGAAGAGACCGTGACACTGAATGTGGGGGCCGTGGTTCTGGCACCTGAGTTTAAACCCTTTGATCCTTCTTCCCATGGGGTTTATGGGTATGGGAAGATCAAAGATGTGGTGACAAGTCTTGAATATGAGTGTCTTCTGGGGGTGAACGGACCTTTTGGGGGAAAGCTGGTTCGCCCTTCGGATTGTACAAGGCCCCGGAAAATTGCCTGGGTGCAATGCGTGGGTTCCAGAAATCAGAATGGTTGTGGTAACGCCTACTGCTCCAGCATCTGCTGCATGATGGCTGTAAAACAGGCCCTGGCATCCCAGGAATTATTTCTGGATCACAGGATGGATCGCGCCATATTTTTTTTGGATTTGAGAACCCATGGTAAGGAGTCTGAACGATTTTTTGAAAGGGCAAAAAATGACATGGTGCGCTTTGTCAGGGCTTTTCCCCACTCCGTGGAACCCGGTACAGACGGCACGGGTGTGACCATTCGATACATTGATGAAAAAGGGGACATGCACCATGAACACTTTGATATGGTGGTGCTTTCCACAGGGGTTGAGCCCCCCTGGGAGACAAAGCGTCTTGCCCGGATTTTTAAGGTTGAACTGGATGAACATCAATTTGCGATCACCCCCTGTTTTAATCCTTTGGAAACCAGCATAAAAGGTGTTTACGCCATTGGTGCCTATCAAACACCCAAATCCATTGCCCGATCGGTTACCCAGGCATCTGCGGTGGCGGCGTCCGTGGCAACACTGCTCATGGAGGCCCGGGGATCTCTCACTAAGGTCTTGGTATCTTCCATGGAGCGTAAAGAGGTGATCCCAAAGGTTCTGGTGGTGGGGGGCGGTATGGTGGGCATGAGATGCGCGCTGACCCTTGCCCATCTGGGTGTTCGAATTACGCTTATTGAATGCTGGGAGCATTTGGGGGGCAATGCCCTGAGTCTTTCGATCTGTGATAAAGATCAACCTTCTGTTTTATCTATACTTGACGAAGTGATCGCCTCAGTTTTAGACCACCCCAATATCAGGATATATCACAATGCAACCCTGGTGTCGGTGTCTGGATCTGTGGGAAATTTTCGTGGTGTTCTGCAAGTGAATGGAAAAAAGAAAAAAATTGGTTTTGGTGCAGCGGTGATGGCTGTGGGTGCAAAGGAGGCGGTTCCCCGGGAATATCTGTATGGCACAGACCCAAGGGTGATGACACAACTGGAGTTTGGACACAGGGTCCTTGCTGATGTGACAACGGTGGGCCGGGCTCGGCATATTGTTTTTATTCAATGTGTGGGATCACGGGAGCCCAAACGGCCCTATTGCAGCCGGGTGTGTTGTATTCATTCGGTGAAGACGGCCATTTATTTAAAAAAGCTCAATTCCAATATTAAGATATCTGTACTCTACAGAGACATGAGAACCTATGGGGAGTGGGAGGCCTGTTACACCGATGCAAGGGCTCTTGGGGTTATGTTTATTCGATATGAAGTGGATCAAAAACCCCGGGTAAGGCAAAAGGGAGAGACACTCTCTGTTCTTGTTTTTGATACGGTGCTCCAGCGCCCGGTGAACATCAGTGCCGATTATCTGGTTTTGGCATCGGGGGTGGATGCCCATGGGAATAAAAATCCAGCGGATCTTTTTAAGGTTGATGTAAGCTCCGATGGATTTTTTAATGGGGCACATCCCAAATTGCGACCGGTGGATCTTTCCGTTGCTGGCCTTTTTATGGCTGGATTGTGCAGTTGTCCCAAACCCATGGATGAATCCATTGAAGAGGCACAAGCCGCAGCTTACCGTGCATTTGTGATGTTGTCCCGGGGGGAAATTGTTTCTAACCCCTTTATGAAAGATGAATACCAGAGTCCTTCCATGGATCAAGAGATTTCAGAAACCATAACCGGGGATGCCTTGATGCCGCTGGATTTGGATGCGCAGACAGGTGTTCCGCTGTTGAGGGATTATTTCAGGGAAATAGCGCCGGATTCAGGTCAGCCTGATATATGCCTCCAGTGTGGGGCCTGTGCATCAGGATGTCCGATGAGCGGTGTCTTTGACATGAACCCCAGAAAATTTGTCAGAATGGTGTCCATGGGCCTGGATAATGAATTATTGAACAATCAATGGGTGTGGAGTTGCAGCCTGTGTAATCGCTGCGTTCCGGTATGTCCCATGAATATCCATATCCCCAGGCTGGTGTTTTTGGTGAGAACCCATTGGGATACTCACCTGCCCCTTTGATTGATCTTTGTCAGGATTGCCTTGAAACAGACACCAGTTCTTTCCTGGGTATGGGTAACATACATGACTATAGGAATGGGGATTCAGGGATGAAAAATGACCTTCTGTAGCGAATCAATCATTTCCCGGGACAGGTGCAGGTGAAACGTTTTTTTCAACAGATCTGCCATGGTTTCTTCTTTCACAAGGATCTTTTTTACCAGTTCACTGCCCCGGGTCTCAATGAGTTTGTTTTTTTTCAGGAGAATCTGTGAGTTGTCCGTGTGAATCTGAAAGGTGAGCGTTTGGGTGAACTTGGAATCCGGGTGGGTGGAGACGTAGTGGTTGGCCATCTTATAATCAATCCATTCCTGGGGTTCCAGGGAAAAAATATATAAATCTGTCCAATGATTCTGGATCATGGATTGAAGCACCCGAAATTGCCCCCGGGGCTGTACCCGGAAGGTTCTTCCGGCAAAGTGTCGGGGGTAAAACCCGGGCTCCATTGACAAGGGTAGCAGGATACCCTTGGTGCCAAACCCCACATCCGCAAGCCATGTACCATTATCCGCGTGAATCTGTAGGAGCATGTGGGTGCGGGGGGCCACAGATGTGTTGTTAAAGAGTACTCTTGCCGCGAGCATGTCCAGTTGAAAACCGATTTTCAATAAAACAGCGGCAAACAGCAGGTTGTGTTCAAAACAGTATCCCCCTCGTTTTTCAATAATCATTTTGTTAAAAATATCATCCAGGGCAACGGAGAGGGGGTATTTTAGAAAGGGATGGATATTCTCAAAGCAGATGCTCGTGACGTGGGCTTTATGAAGATCGTCAAGGACTTGAAGAGTAGGTAAAAGGGTGCCTTTATAGGCGATGCGATCCAGGTAAGCAAGCAACTGCCCATGGGACAGGGGTTGAAAAAATATATTTTCTGATTTAATTTTTGTCATATGTTATGCCCAATCCAGCAATTCCCGATCACCATTTAACCACCTGATATTATTTGATATTTACCAAGGTGATTTCGTGAAGTTAAAAAGGTTAAATCTAATAATTATAGATAGTTATCCTGAATTTGACCGGGAATAGCTGTGCCCAATCCCTAATTTTTTGAATCATCGGCCAAGCCCACCCGAAAAACTCTACTCATGATCATTTTTTACATGGAATGTCAATTGATAAAAAAATCATACTGATTCATCCCCCATCAAAGCAAAGATTCGGAAGAAAATTTTTCGGTATGAACGTTAAGTTTATTTAAAAGGATCTTGCTTTTGACCCGGACTCTGGGAGAGGGGATAGAATTAGAGACAATTCCGTTATTTGAAAATTGCCATGTGCCATGGATATGTGATAAATGGTTGTGAAAACATTGAGTTCAATAGGGTGAAAAAATAAAAACGAGGGACATAAAATGAAAAAAGTCGGATTTGTCGGATGGCGGGGAATGGTGGGATCTGTCCTTATGGAACGGATGATTGCAGAGAATGATTTCAAGGGATTTACGCCCCTTTTTTTCACGACTTCCCAGGAGGGAGAAAAGGGGCCGGATGTCGGCATTAAAACCCCACCCCTGGTGGATGCCCATAATATAGATGCCTTGATGGCCATGGATATCATTGTGTCCTGCCAGGGCGGTTCCTACACCCAAGCTGTGCGCCCACAACTGGAAGCCAATAAATGGGGCGGTTACTGGATTGATGCCGCCTCCACCCTGAGAATGGATGACAAGAGCATCATCATCCTGGATCCGGTGAACCGTAAGATTATTGATCAAGCTTTGAACAACGGTATTAAAAATTATATCGGCGGTAACTGCACGGTTTCTCTCATGCTCATGGCATTGGGGGGATTGTTTGAAAATGATCTGGTGGAGTGGGTCACCTCCATGACCTACCAGGCGGCCTCGGGTGCCGGAGCCAAGAACATGAAGGAACTGGTGGCACAGATGAAGACCATCGGCGATGCTGCATTGGACATCCTCAACAACCCCAAGTCGTCAGCCCTGGATCTTGATCGCAAGGTAATTGATACCCTCAGATCCGAGGCGTTCCCCACGGACAATTGGGGCGTTCCCCTGGGGGCCAGCCTGATTCCCTGGATTGACCGGGCCATGGACAACGGCCAGACCCGGGAGGAGTGGAAGGGCGGTGTTGAAACCAATAAAATACTGGGCAGATCAGGCAATCCGGTTCCCATTGACGGACAGTGCGTCAGGATCGGTTCCATGCGGTGCCACAGCCAGGCTTTTACCATCAAGCTCAACAAGAATTTACCCCTGGATGATATCAATGCCATGCTGGCCGGAAATAATGATTGGGTTAAGGTGGTTCCCAACATCAAAGAGGCAACCATTACGGATCTTACCCCGGCTGCTGTCACCGGAACCCTCACAGTTCCGGTGGGCCGTATTCGAAAGATGATTCTCGGGGATGATTACCTCACGGCCTTTTCCGTGGGGGATCAGCTATTGTGGGGAGCTGCTGAGCCCCTGCGCCGGATGTTGAATATCATTTTGTAACCACTCCAGGATCAAGTTCTGTGGACTGTTTTTAATTAGAACAGGTGCAGGCTGTGTGTGATGCGTATCTTTTAAACAGGTGTCAAGGAAGAATATTTTAATCTCCTTGCACCTGTTGGACAAGAGAGTCAATAACCCCTGAGCTAAAGACCCAGGGGGGGCTTGCCGGTTTTCTATAACCGCCACGGGCGGGCCTTATTCTGACCCCGGTCCGCCCACAACGAAGCTTGAAAGAGTGTTAGACGCATCTATTCTTTCATATAAACGGGCATGTCCTGCTGGACACAACGAATATTGGGTCGTAGACGCGGAGCCAAATGATATCATGCCGCCCCTCCCCCGACGGGCAATGGGCCCGGCCGGAACCGTAGACGGCACAATTGGCCGGTTCCTATTACCCATCGGGGGAGGGGCTCTGCTGAGGTTGCCTGAAAGTTCTATTTTCTAATAAAAAAGGAGAGGACTGAATGCCTTCCATGATGAAATTGCTTCGATCCCACCGCTCCATCCGTAAGTTCACGGATCAACCCGTGGCCGATGACTTGATTAATGAAATAATTCGATGCGGTCAGTCCGCCGCCACCTCCAGCAACCTACAGGCCACCACGGTAATCCGCGTCCAGAAAGATGCCACCCGCCGGGAAATCGCCCGGCTGGCAGGTGATCAACAATATGTGATTACCGCCGGGGGTTTTCTGGTGTTCTGCGCCGACCTTCATCGATCCGCCATTGCCTGTGAAATGCAGAAAGGAGAATTTGCCCGGGGCATGACTGAGCATTTTATCATTGCCACCGTTGATGTGGCCTTGTTTGCCCAGAACTGTGCTATTGCTGCGGAGTCCATGGGGTTGGGGATTTGCTATATTGGGGGAATCCGAAATGACCCCCAACGAATGTGTGAACTGCTGGGTCTTCCGGATCAGGTGTATCCTGTTTTTGGTTTTTGCATGGGGTATCCGTCCCAGGATCCGGAAGTAAAACCCCGTTTGCCCCTTTCTGTGGTGCTTAAGGACGAGCGATATGATGGGGCAGAAGATGTTGCCGGTATAGAATCATATGACGAAAAACTGGCGGCCTATTACCGGAGCCGCACCGGCAGTAGCAAAGAGAGCTGTTGGTCTTTGGAGATGAAAAACCTGGTGGGTAAAGAATCCCGTCCCCATATGCGGGGATTTTTGAAATCGCGTGGATTTGGAATGAAATAAAACAGAATATACGATTATCAGCGCTGCATCGAAGACACAATTGGGCTTGGTCATAAGATGGGCCGTTATACGGATACGAAATATATGTTACCGTCAATTATTTGTAATTACTGACTTTATTTTTCGATCAAAATAAATTGGTTTAAAATGGCCCATGTTGTGACCAACTCCACACAATCTATTCCCAAAAGGTGTGGCCATCCAACAAATAATCATGAAAATCCATCAGCTTTGCCAAAACTTTTTTATAAAATTTGATAAATTTTAGGCATCCTTCATATCATCCCAAAAGTGCTTTACACTTTTTAAAGGATCAGCATCGTAAAAATGGCCACTCAGCTTGTGAAAGTGTAAAGCAGGAATGAAGGATGCCTAAATCTGCTCAGTTTATAATCAATGTAGTAGCGGGAGAGCACCAAAACTTCTGACTCCTCAAATAAATAATTAATCAGCAGGATCAGGCAGTTCAGACTCAAATCCTTCCATATATGGATCCAGTAGCTTTTGTTCATTGGGGAGGATGGGTCTCCAGGATGCCGTATAAAGAGGAGTTGACGACAGTGAACCCACCCGGTTTATTGTTGCCATCTGTATATCTCCGGGAGGGTAATCCAGCAGCTCAATCCAGAGTGTTTTTTCCATGTTCAGATTGTATTTTTCCGAAATCAGTCGGGCAAAATTCTGGGCATAGTTGTGGATGGAGGTGCCTTTTCCTATATTTTTGCACAACACCGCGTGTTCCTTGAGAAAATGAAGTTTTGGAGTTTCTGTATTCAGCCGGATGATGCGTATGCGATATTCTCCCGGCCACCAGCATACAGGTGCCTGTCCGCCCCTCTGCTTGCCGTCCCATTTATAAATACCGTCATATAAAATCATTATTTTCCCCTTTGATTACGTTCGGTTCAGGAGAGAATTAAAAAGATCCTGAATCGGTATCCAAAATAAATTGTCAGTTTTTTGAGTAGGTTCCCGGAAAATATAAGGCTGTGTTGAAAAATGGTCAACAGGTGAGTGAAGGATACCCTGAATTCATGAGTATTTTGGATTTTTTATAAGAAAACATCCCGACGTTTTCGTTCCGGTCAGGGCACTTCTCGGAGGCGGCATAATACCATTTTCTATTTTCGTTGTGGGCAGGCCAAGGTATCCAGATACGGTCTGCCCATGGCTGTTATACCAGTTTCTTCCCGGCACCAGGTCCTGGTGATACCCCGTAAATTTCTTTAATCTTGAGTATCACAGCACCTTTGGATTTTAAAGGATGTCCGGCCTTGTTGCCCAAGGCTTCAATCCATTTGGCAGTTTCTTCATATCTGTCTCCCTGGGTTTCAATGGTGATGCTGCATTTCAACTGATATCCTTCACGCCCTTCCCAAAAGGTAACGGCTGCCTGGGGATTGCTTTCAAGGTTGGCAAGGGTTTTGTTGAAGTACTGATCCGAAATCAGGATAGTTTCATCATCAATGATTTTTTTTGCACCCACTGGAACCGCATTGGGGGTTCCGTCCGGCGTTGCTGTTGTCAAAATTGCCGTGGGGACTTTGGTGAAGAGTTCTTTCATTCGTTCTGTCATTTTTGCCATGAAATGCTCCTTTTTCAATAAGTGTTTTATGGGACTTCAGACGTTATCAATTCACTGTTTAATCAAGGCAAAATTTAAAAATAACCTGGGAATATTAAAATCGGTAAATCAACAAGGTCTGACTCCCATGTCATAAATCAGGTGGAAACTTGTGTCTTGATCTGCCAGTTTCCACCGTTGATATCCACGGGGAGTCAATCGGAAAAATTAATTTTTTTCCGCAATTTTTTTTTCTCACTCCGCTTAGATTTGTTGTCCATTCTACGTTGTTTTGCACCTTTCGTTGGCCGGGTGGGTTTTCTTTTTATGACGGGAATAAGTGCTTTCTGGATCATGTGTGTCAGCCGATTCAATGCATTGACGATGTTTTTTTCCCGGCTCCGAAACAGCTGGGCCTTTATCACGATAACCCCGTCATTTGATATTCGTCGGTCATTGAGTTTGAGCAGTTTTTCCTTGACGCTGTCCGGAAGCGTTGATTTTAAGATATCAAATCGAAGATGAACCGCCGTGGAAACTTTGTTAACATTTTGTCCTCCAGCACCTTGGGCACGTATGGCATTCAGTTCGATTTCAGAATCAAGGATAAAAATGTCGTCGGTGATGTGTAACATTAGCCGTCCTTAGGGATTGCCCTATTTTGATCATAGAAATATGACCTGGTAATTGTTAACAGACAGTTGAGATAAGATCCCGTTATTTTTTATGGACGGGGATCCACTTCACATCAGTGGTAAATATAGGACACAATTAACACAGATCAAGTGAATTTGTGCCAAAAACACCATAAAAATATTGTGATTTAAAATTGTGAAAGAAAAACCCATTGGAAATTATTGGTTTTTACTGGTATAAACGTACCACAATATTATGGTACATGTCATGGAATTCAGTATCCGGCATGGATCGGAAACCAATACCCGAAAGTAAATATTCGGGTTGGTAATGTAAAAGTTTGGCCAGTGCCCCATATTCGCGTATTTGGGACTGCGTAGTCTACTAATGTTAAGTACCCATGCATATGTTTTTCGGTATTCCACAGAGATATACCTTTGATATTTATGGATTTTATTTTGAGGAATATATACTCGGGTACTTAGGTGAGCAGGTCAAACCATTAGGTGAAGATGGAGTGCTGGCCAAATATTTACACCCGAAAACCACATTTTTTATCAGGGATGACTTTTAATTAAAATGGCAGGAAAACACCCGAAAAATATTTCCCTTATGACATCTGTCCATGACACTGTGCAAAATTATGCCATGATCACACCGGGTGACTCCGTTCTGGTGGGGGTGTCTGGTGGACCGGATTCTGTTGCCCTGCTCACTATTCTCATTGCCCGGGCTGAAAAATTGTCCATTAATATTGCCGTGGCCCATTTGAACCATTGCCTCCGGGGAAAGGAGTCGGACAGGGACGAGGCTTTTGTCCGGGATCTTGCCGCCTTTCATGGATTACCACTGCATGTACAGCAAACAGATGTGGCGGCCCTGGCCCGGGAAAACAAAAAATCCATTGAAGAGGCGGCAAGGGACGTGAGATACGCCTTTTACCGGGACATCGCCTCACAACATGGCTACAACCGCGTTGCCCTGGGGCACAACAGCGACGACAACGCCGAACAGGTGTTGATGAACCTGTTGCGGGGCAGTGGTCCCCGGGGTCTTATGGGGATTCCTCCCATGCGGGACAACTGGATTGTCCGGCCCCTGATCCGGGTATCCAGGCAGGAGATTCTGGCATTTTTGGCCCATGCTTGCCAGCCCTTTGTACTGGACAGTTCCAATGAGGATACCCGTTATTTGAGAAACCGGATCAGGCATGAATTATTGCCCTGTCTGGCAAAGGAGTATAACCCTGAAATAAAATTGGCTTTAAACCGATTAAGCACGCTTCTTACCTCAGAGGAAGTCTGGATGGAAAGGCAGACCCAGGACATGCTTTCCCACCATTTGGAACGCCTTAACAACAGGGAGGTTCGTTTCCACCGGGATTTTTTTATCACCCTTCCAGAAGCCCTGTCACGGCGGGCGATCAGGGGTGCCATTAAGCAAGTCAAAGGGGATCTACGGCGTATAACATTTGACCACGTTGATGATATCATGGCCTTGATGGCCGGGAATACCGGCCAAAAAAATTTAGATTTGCCCCAGGGCATCCGGATGACCCTGACAAAAAAATGGATTTATTTCACCCGGTCTACCAAGCCATTGCGGCAGCTGGGGCCACTGCATCAATCCGCAGGAAACAAGAATGATAAGTAACGTCTTCCACATGCTCATGAACCATCTTATACAGCCAGCATAAGAGTGCCTGGGGTGATAAAGTTTTTCTTGCCTAATGAAAATTGATGTTTATTATTGAATTTAAATGTTTTTTGTGTTTTTTCTATGAGAGCTTACTTAGTTTAAAATTAACCCCCCAGTTAAATGGGATCAATAACAGACTCAAAAAGGAACACCCATTGAATCAGTTTTATAAAAATTTGTCTCTGTGGCTTGTTATCGTACTGATGATGGTGATGCTGTATAATATGTTCAACCAGCAGCAGGTCGTCGACAACAGCATGGGGTATTCGGATTTTCTGGCCATGGTTGAATCTGAAAGGGTTCAGAGCGTTGTCATACAAGGTCAGGAATTATACCTTACGGACACTAACGGCTCAAAATATAAAACCTTTTCACCTGGGGACGGAGATCTCATTCGCACCCTGAGAAAGAACGGGGTTTCCATTAAGGCCAAGCCGCCCACGGAATCTTCATGGTTTATGTCCATCATCATCTCCTGGTTGCCCATGGTTGTGCTAATTGGGGTGTGGATCTTTTTCATGCGTCAAATGCAAGGGGGTGGGGGAGGCAAGGCCATGTCCTTTGGTAAAAGTAAGGCCCGCCTTGTCTCTGATAAGGGGGCTAAAATTACCTTCAAGGATGTGGCAGGTATTGATGAAGCCAAGGAAGAACTCACCGAGGTGGTGGAGTTTCTCAAAGAGCCCGAAAAATTTACCCGTTTGGGGGGACGTATCCCTAAGGGGGTTTTGTTAGTTGGTGCTCCCGGTACCGGAAAAACCCTTTTGTCCCGGGCCGTTGCCGGGGAGGCTGGGGTGCCTTTTTTCACCATAAGTGGGTCTGATTTTGTTGAAATGTTTGTGGGGGTCGGTGCTTCCCGGGTGAGGGATCTATTTGCCCAAGGCAAGAAAAATGCCCCTTGTATTATTTTCATTGATGAAATTGATGCGGTTGGTCGCCAGCGGGGAGCTGGCATGGGCGGTGGGCATGATGAACGGGAACAAACCTTGAATCAGCTCTTGGTGGAGATGGATGGCTTTGAGTCCAATGAGGGGGTTATCCTCATGGCGGCCACCAACCGTGCCGACGTGCTGGATCCAGCCCTGCTCAGACCCGGCAGGTTTGATCGCCAAGTGGTGGTGGATATGCCTGATATCAAGGGCCGCATCGGTATCCTTAAGGTTCACATGAAAAAAACACCCTTGGACAAGGATGTGGACGTGGTGACCCTGGCCAAGGGAACACCTGGTTTTTCCGGGGCAGATTTGGAAAATCTGGTGAATGAGGCGGCCCTGCTGGCGGCAAAGAAAAATCATGAAAAATTGACCATGATGGATTTCGAGGACTCCAAAGATAAGGTTTACATGGGGCTTGAACGAAAATCCAAGGTGATTCGCAAGGATGAAAAACGTACCACTGCCTACCATGAAGGGGGGCATGCCCTGGTGGCACGACTGCTTCCCAATACCGATGCTGTTAATAAGGTGACCATTATTCCCCGGGGAAGGGCTGCCGGAGTGACCTGGTTTCTTCCCGAAGAGAGTGGGTTTAAATACAAAGATCAGCTTGAAAATGATCTTGCTGTGGCCTTTGGGGGACGGGTGGCCGAAGAGTTGATTTTTAAACGCATCAGCACTGGCGCATCCAATGATATCAAGCAGGCCACGTCCATGGCCAATCGCATGGTGCGTGTGTGGGGCATGAGTGAAAAACTGGGTCCCATGGCCTATGACTCCGGGGAAGAGCAGATTTTTATCGGCAGAGATGTGGGACATGCCAAGGAGTATTCCGAAGATACTGCCCGGAAAATTGATGCTGAAGTGTCTTCCATTATTAACAGAAATTATCACAAGGCCCAGGAGGTGCTGGCAGAAAATATTGATATCCTCCACAGCCTTGCGGCCCTTCTCCTGGAACAGGAGACGGTGATGGGTGCAGAACTGGATGCCCTGATTAAATCCATGAAACCTGATTTTAATCCGCCAAAACCGGAAAATCTTTTTAAAGATGAAGAACTGATGGCAGAAGTGGAAAAAGAGGACACGCCATCCTCCAAAGATGATGATCCAAGTAGTGGAGACCCGAAAGCACCAGAAGCTGAAACAGGGGCTAATACCCTTAAGGATGCGTCAGAGGATGCACCGGAAAAAAAGGCTGAAAAGGACGGGGACAGCAAAGAATAATGAAATCCTTTATCATTGAATGGGGTCGGTATTATCTTGATCTGACCCCGGGTAAAACCTGTGTTATGGGGGTTCTTAACACCACCCCGGATTCATTTTCCGATGGTGGCAGGTTTTTCAGCTTTGATGACGCAGTGGCCCAGGGCCGGGCACTGATTGCCGCCGGGGCCGGGATTCTTGACATTGGCGGTGAATCTTCCCGCCCTTTTTCCAAAGGGATCTCTGCCCAGGAGGAGATGGATCGGGTGGTTCCGGTGATTGAACTGCTTTCCCGGGAAATTGAGATTCCCATCTCCATTGATACGGTGAAAGCAGGTGTGGCAAAGGAAGCGCTCAAGGCCGGTGCCGCCATCATCAATGATATCACAGCCCTGGAACGGGATCCAGACATGGCAGGTCTTGCAGCAGCAAAAAAGGTGCCTGTCATACTCATGCACATGAAGGGGAGCCCGGAAACCATGCAGGTGAATCCCCAATATGATGATTTTATAAATGAGATAACAACCTACCTGGAACAGCGAATTTCCTTTGCCGTTGAATCAGGCATAGCCAGGGAGCATATTATTCTTGATCCCGGCATTGGGTTTGGTAAAACCGTGGATCACAATCTCATGCTCATTAAAGAACTTCACCGGATTCATTCGCTGGGTTGCCCGGTGCTGATGGGGCCGTCAAGGAAATCCTTTATCAAGAACCTCTTGTCCAAAGAACGGGGGGGGACAGACGTGGATATGAGCCAAATTGAGCTGGGTAATCTGGGGGCAGTTGCTGCCTGTATCTTGAATGGTACACAGATTGTCCGGGTTCACGATGTGAATCTCGTTCGTCCTCTGACTTGCATTATCAACGCCATCCAAACCGTATGATCCCCTTGGGGAGGCACCTATTTGGCGCATCCCCAGGGGATACCCTTGCACTGGCTTTCCCAGTAAAACCATTCCATTATATTATTTTCATACTGTTCTTTTTGGTTGCAGGGTGTTCACCTGAACCTGTTGAGACAGATTTGCTGGTTCCTGTGAAATTTGCCGACATGCCAGCAGGACTTATCCAAACGGAGTTTTACACCCGAAACATTGAAGTTCGAGTGAAGGGAACCCTGGGACAGATCCGCCGAGTGGAGGCACAGAACCTGACCTATCTTGTGGATCTATATGCGGATTTGACCTCGGATCCTGCAGATGTCACCGCATTTATTCCACCGGCATTTTATGCCATTCCTGTGATCAAAGAACGATTGACCACTCCCCCGGGTGTTGACATTATACATGTTAAGCCAGCATATATTACGGTGGAGCTGGAGAGGAAAGAAATTCGCAGTTTGCCGGTGACGGTGGTACTCACCGGTGAGCCTGCCATGGGGTATGAAGTGGCCCACACGAAAAGTGAACCGGCAATGGTGGCCCTCACAGGGCCGGAATCACTCTTTAAAAAAATTACTGGGATTCAAACAAAACCTGTGGATATCACTGGTGCAGATGCGGATCTTACAAAAACGGGGTCTTTGGATATTGATGCCCTGGGGGTTTCCACCGCCGCTTCCCTGGTCACCGTGATGGTTGCCATTCAAGAAACAATAACCACCCATACCTATGCGGCCGTTCCCGTAACAACCCGAAATGGCCCCATAGGTGTGCAGATAAGCCCTTCTGAAATGGAAATTATCCTGACAGGGCCTGTCAACCGCTTTAAAGACAAGGGCGTTGATATGGATTTTCAGGTGTATATTGATTTAAAAGAGTTACCCGCCGGGGTGTATGTGCGCCCGGCCGTCATCAATGTGCCGGTGGGGTTGATGCTTGTGGAAGCAAAACCTGAAAATTTTACAGTGACCATTAAATGAGTCAATAGTCTTTTAAGGACAGCTAAAGTAGAAACTTATATCCCAAAGCTAAGGCATTGGGTTTTACGGCCTAAAGGCCGGAATATAAACAAGGAAAAAAGATGCTACTGGTAATTGATGTGGGAAATACCAATACGGTGCTGGGTGTGTTTGACAAGGATCTTTTGATTTGTGACTGGCGTATTCGAACCGTGAGGGATACCACCGCCGACGAGTTTAATCTTCTTGCCAGGGGGCTGTTCAGTGGTAATGGGATTGCCTTTTCTGATATTAAAAAAACGGTTATTTCCTGTGTGGTGCCTCCGGCGGTGAGAATTCTGGATAATTTTTGCCAGAAATACCTTGATCAGGCCCCTTTGTGGGTAAATCCTGATGCCGTAAGGCAGCTAATGCCGATTCTTTACAACAACCCTGCCGAGGTGGGGGCAGACAGGGTGGTCAATGCCATTGCAGCCTATGAAAAGTATAAAGAGAGTCTGATCATTATTGATTTTGGTACGGCAACCACCTTTGATGTCATCACCGAAAAAGGTGAATACCTGGGGGGAGCTATCGTCCCGGGCATCATGATTTCAGCCGAGGCATTGTTTCAAAAGGCATCACGCCTTCCCCGGGTGGAGATCTTCATGCCGCCGGAATCGGTGATTGGAAGGGATACCATCGACAGTATTAAATCAGGGCTTATGCACGGTAATGCAGCCCTTGTGGACGGCATGGTGGTCCGCATGAAAAAAGAGATGGGAACCTCCCCCCGGGTGATTGCCACAGGAGGACTTGCAGTGCTCATTGCAGAACTTACTGACAGTATTGAAATTGTAGACAATACGCTCACCCTGGAGGGGCTTCGCATCATCAGCCGGGAGTTGGATAAAACAATTTAATGCTTAACTAATACCTTCGCCAATTTTATTTTAGCCCAAACGGCAATTAATATATAGTTTTTTAAGGCCATGCTGATACAGTATATGGTAGTCAATTTGTAAGAACTTTAACCGATTTGAAATTTGGCGAAGGTGTTGTTAACCCTTCCCTATTTTTTTAAGGGTCTCATTGAATATGGCGTAAAATTGTCCATGGTCTTTAAGGGTCTTTTTAAAGAGATTCAGGGCGTTGGAAGCCATCTCCTTATGGTTAATAATCTGGTTGACGCTGGCGTGCAGGGCGGCCATGTTATCCTGGGTTCGCAGTGTTTTGGAGATAAGAATGACCACGATCTGTCTTCTCAAGGTCATATCCAGCTCTTTTAATTCCTGGAACAGCCTGTTGGAACCCATGTGTTCGGAGTCAAAGGTGTCATCCATCACAATAATGTTGAACAGATGGTATTTCATCCGGGTCAATGCCGTATCGATATCTTCCACCACTTCAATGTGGTATTTCATCTGTTCCAGGGCTGTGCGTGCATGGCCTTCGGTATGGGTATCCCCCAGGCAGATCAGGGCGGTTTCTGCATTTTCATCCAGATAGTCAAAGGGCCTTTCTGCCGCATCATAGTCAGGGGTGCTGGATTGGGGCTTGGGTGGGGGGGCTACAGTAGCCGTTTTCCGGGGAACCGGATCAGCATTCGCGGTGGTGTCCAGGGAGTCTGGTTTATTAATGTAGATGCGCTGCTTGCACTTGGGGCAGAGAAAAGAAGATTTTTTATCCTTGGGAATTTTTTGATCCGGTATATTGAATTTGGCGCTGCAGCCGGTGCAGATGATTTCCACGGGTGTCACGCTCCTTCGTAGTTATGGTCAAGTTCCAGGTTTTCAATTTCAGTGGTCTTTTCTCCCCGGGCACTTTTAATGGAGTCCATTCCCCTGCCCACAATGGCCTTTCTGGAGGCGTAGCCCATGGCAATGTCCTCGGTAATAAGACCTCTTTGGTAAAGCCCCAGAATGAAATCGTCAAAGGTGCTCATGCCAAATGCCGTCCCGTCTTTGATGATTTGATAAAAAGTTTTCTCCTCAGACTCACCGTTGGTGATGACATCTTTGATTCTCAGATTGTTGCCCATGATCTCAAAGGCGGCCACCCGGCCCCCTCCGGTTTTGGGCAAAAGCCGCTGGCATACAATCCATCTGACTGTGTCGGCCAGGCGAATGCGGATCTGTTTTTCCTCCTCCGATGAAAACATACCCACAATACGATTAATGGTCTGACCTGCATCCACGGTGTGCAGTGTGGATAACACCAGGTGGCCGGTTTCTGCAGCGGAAAGGCCGATCTCCACGGTCTCTCTGTCTCGCATCTCTCCCACCAGGATTATTTTGGGGGCCTGGCGAAGGGCCGCACGCAAACCACTTGCAAAGGTATCAAAGTCAGTGCCCAGCTCTCTTTGGTTAAAGGTGGATTTTTTCTGGGGATGCTGGAATTCAATGGGATCTTCCAGGGTGATGATATGAACGGATCGGGTGTCGTTGAATTCATCCAGCAGGGCCGCAAGGGAGGTACTTTTGCCACTGCCGGTGGATCCGGTGACAAAGATGATACCATTTTTTTCATGGATCATTTTATCAAAGGCCGGGGGCAGGTTCAGTTGTTTTACCGTAGGAATCTGGGTTTCCAGTTTCCTTAGAATAATGGCGTATTTGCCGGATCTTGAAAAGATATTCACCCGGAATCTTGCCTTGTCTCCCAGGGCATAGGAAAGATCGCAGGAGCCTTCTTTTAAAAGGGTCTCGGTGAGACGTCGATCACCGTGGATAAGATTCAGGGCAAAGGCCTCTGTTTGAAAGGGGGTTAATAAATCAAATTCGGGCTCCATGTGAACAGGCACCAATTCGCCGGAACTTTCCACCTGCAATGGTTTTCCCGGGGTAAAGTTCAGATCGGAAACATTGTTTTGGGATTCGAGCATTTTGGACAGTATATGATCCATCTCTTGTCTTTGCATGGTCGCTTCCTGATTGTATCTTTGGCTTATTTGTTTTCAAAGAGTTTTTTGGCATCCTTCAAAAGTGCTTTACACTTTTTTAGGTCATTACCCATATTGTAGGTGTTTTTTTACAAAAGACTGTAAATTACCATCGGTTCGACTATTTTTTTTATATGAAAATGAAGTGTCCAAGTAGCCTCAGCAGAGTCCCCGTGTCTCCTCCTCCTGACATGTCTTATTCTGGTCTCATTACTAAGCATCTGTGAAGTCCGCTGGCGGTTTTTTGAGAAAGGGCCTGAACAATGACTTGTTGTTGGCTTTGGCATAGGCTTCATCCGGGCTGATCCACCTTTTTTCGTAAAGCTTCATAATGGCTTCATCCAACAACTGCATGCCGTATTGCTTGCCTGTCTGGATCATGGAGGGAAGTTGGTGTGTTTTGCCTTCTCGGATCAAATTTCGCACCGCCGGGGTGGCCACCATGACCTCCATGGCGGCACATCTACCCTTTTTGTCAATTCTTTTAAACAGCACCTGGGCCACCACGGCCCGAAGTCCATCGGACAGGGTGGAGCGGATCTGATCCTGCTCTGATGCGGGAAAGACCTCAATGATCCGATCAACGGTTTTGGGAGCAGAAGAGGTGTGCAGGGTGCCAAATACGAGATGACCGGTGGATGCGGCTTCAACGGCCAGAGAAATGGTTTCAAGATCCCTCATTTCACCCACCAGTATAATATCCGGATCCTCACGAAGCGCCCCCTTTAATGCCGATGAAAACGTTTTGGTATGCAGCCCCACCTCCCGGTGGTTCACAATGCAGCTCTGGCTTTTATGGACAAATTCAATGGGGTCTTCCACGGTGATAATATGATCTTTTCGGGTTCGGTTGGCTTGGTCAATGATGGCGGCAAGGGTGGTGGACTTCCCGCTGCCAGTGGGGCCGGTGACCAGCACAAGTCCCCTGGGAAGCTGGGCAAGTTTTGATATAACCGGCGGAAGCCCCAGTTGTTCCGCCGTTAATATGTCCGATGGGATCTCACGAAATACGGCGGCAATGCCATATTTTTGCATAAAATAATTGGCCCGGTACCGGGCAAGTCCTGGAATTTCATAGCCAAAATCCACATCTCCGGTCTCTTCAAAGATCTTTATTTTTTCCTCGGGTGTGATCTCATATAAAAGTCCCCTGAGATCATCATTGGAAAGGACGTTGTATCGAATACGTTCAATACTACCATGGAGTCTCAACGCCGGTGGCTGGCCTGAAACAAGGTGTAGATCAGACGCACCCTGCTCGTTCATCAATTTGAAAAAAGCGTCTATCTTTGCCATGAAGCCTCCTGGTGGTAGTGGGAAAATTTTTTCTATAACTGCCACGTGCGGATTATATTATGACCTTGATCCGCCCACAACTAAGCATGAAAATCCGTCAGGTTTGCGGGGATTATCCCTGTTTCATGAATCTCAGGGAAGGATCTGCTTCATCTGCAGCTTTGTTTTCTTCTTTACTCATTTTGAGTAACTTGGAATGATTTTCAACCACCGCACCAATTTGAACTTCTATCTGCATGCGCTGGCGTTTGAGTTCCGTGATATCACTGTATAGCTGGGCAAGGCGATGATGGGCCCGGTTTAATATCTTTTCTGCCTGGGTTTCTGCATCTGCAATAATGGATTCAGCGGATTTACTGGCATTTTTTTTCATCTCATCCAGAACTTTCTGGGATCTTACCATGATGTGTTTCATGGTGTTTTCCCGTTCCCGGTACCCCTTGTTTTCCAGATCTAAACGATGTCTTTCGGCATCCATAATTTTAGTTTTTTCGTTGAGCTGGGTCAATTCCTGGGCGACCTCATCAAGAAAAGTGTCCACTTCACGTACATCAAACCCCCGGAAACGGGTGGAGAATTCTTTTTGCTGAATGACAGCCGGTGTTATGCCCATTATGTCTCCTTATGATATTTACGTAACAGTTCAAGTAAAACCATTTGTTTGGAGTAATTCTTATGACAGCGTCATGGCCAGGCGATGAAGGCTTCCCACAACAAATGTTTGCACAAAGATGATACCCAGCATTGCAATGATGGGGGAAATATCCAGTCCGCCAAAAGTAACCGGTAATTTTTTTCTGATCTGGTAGAGCACCGGGTCAGTGATGTTGTTGATGAATCTGACGATGTTGTTGTAGGGATCCGGATTGACCCAGGAGAGGACTGCCCTGGCAATGATAATCCACATGAAGATGCTCAACGCATAGTCCAGCACAACGGCAACTGCCTTAAAAAAATTTCCAAGGATAAACAATATTTAATCTCTCCTGTTAAATAGCATTGATTTGGGGGTGATCATTGCTTCGTTTTTTGTAAATATTCGGCCAGCACCCCATCCTCAGTCATTTGGGCCTGCTCACATAGCAATAGTATGCTACGCAGTCCCAACTAAGCGAATATGGGGCACTGGCCAAACAGTTACAGTGCCAACCCGAATATTTACTATTCCTGAAAATAAAACCCATAAATATCAATGGGATATATCTGTGGAATACCGAAAAACATATGTGTGGGTACTTATTAGGCGTGCCTACTCTTTCATATAAAGTGGCCCATCCTATGATCAATCCCAGGGGTTGTCTGGTTGAGTTAATATGATTTTGGTTTGCGAACCTTGGTGAAGGGGGGCAAATGAACCAATTAACTGAAAATATTTGATTATAACAGGAATATGATATCTATCGGTTAAATGTCAAGATTTTTCGGCATTCTTCATTCCTACTTTACACTTTCACAGGGTGACACCCATTTTATGGCGATTGTCCTTTAAAAAGCCCAAACTTCTTTTGAGATCATATGAAGGATGCCGATTTTTGGCCTGGTTCAAATTTGGGTAACACTTTTTAATGCCTTATATCACTCTTGCTGAGTCTATTATTAGAAGACTGGTGGGCAAAAGTGTTACCCTGGAATATGCTTTTTTGAACCAGGCCCGATTTTTTGACCTTTTACGGTTGGAATGGCCATGACAAAAAGAATCTTGACAAGTAAATATATATACCATATTAATGGTTTAACCATTCACAAAAAGGACGCATATGGCTCTGAAGGCAAAAGCTGATTTTCAGAAAGTAAAAAAAAATAGAATATTTCAGGATGTCGTAGATCAAATACAAGAGGCTATTTTGAATCGTACACTTCGTCCGGGGGACATGCTTCCTCCAGAGCGGGAGTTGAGGGAAAGCTTTAATATCAGCCGGGGTACCCTGCGGGAGTCGTTGCGGGTTCTTGAACAGAAAGGACTCATTGAAATTCGTCTCGGCACCGGTGGCGGGGCCATGATTAAAAATGCCGGCACAGAGCAACTCACGGAAACATTGGGGCTCATGATTCGCTCAGCCACCCTTTCCGTCCAGGACATCGGTGAATTCAGACAGGGGATGGAGGGCCAGATTGCAAGACTGGCCACCCAACGGGCCACATCCGAGGATATTGCCTGTCTTGAGGCTCTGCTGGAAAAAGCCCGGATAAAAACCGACCAGGGGGCAGTAGATGCGTTTCTTGACATTGACCAGGCCATCCACAAGGAGATGGGGCGCATTGCCGGAAATGCCCTGTATCAATATGCGGCCCAGGTGATCCATGATAATATTCGTAAATATTATGATAATTTTCTGGAGTTTACCCAGGAAAGAATGGAAGAAAACCTGTTGGATTTGAAGCTCATTGTCAAGGCCATGCGGGAACAACACCCCCATGAAGCCACCCGTCTTGCTGAACAGCATGTGTGTCGATTCAATGAACGCATGCAGAAAAAAGAATCTCAAATCCGTTGATTACATTTTCTATATTCGTTGTGGCAGCTCACTACTGCCATGTATGTTCTATATGAAAGAGTAGTTTTTCTAATATTTTTTCATGCTTCGTTGTGGGTAGGCCAGGGCTAAAACACGGCCTGCCTGTGGCAGTTATATTTTTTTGGAGGAACCCAATGTCTAAGCAAAGATTGACAAAACATCCTGTCATGGCCGTGGGCCAGGGGGAACCGGTGACTTTTTCATGGAATAAAAAATCATTGCAGGGAATGAAAGGGGAAATGATCTCTTCTGCCCTTTTTGCCAATGATATCCAAGTGTTTGGTCACCACACCAAGGATCACAGTGCCCAGGGAATGTTCTGTGCCAATGGGCAGTGTTCCCAGTGCCTTGTGATGGCCGACGGCCTTCCTGTAAAATCCTGCATGACCCCTTTAAAACAAGGCATGGTGGTGGAATCCATGGAAGGATTGCCCCGGGTTCCAGAAGCGGATGCCCCCATTGCCCGGGAAGAGGTTGTCACCCGGGAGGTGGGGGTGTTGATCATTGGGGGGGGGCCGGCAGGTCTTTCTGCGGCCATTGAGCTGGGGAAGTTGGGAGTGGATACCCTGGTCATTGATGACAAGGATCGGCTGGGGGGAAAACTGGTGCTCCAAACCCATAAGTTTTTTGGGTCGGTGGAGGATTCCTGGGCCGGAACAAGGGGGTTTGAAATCGGTCATATTCTGGCCGATGAGGTGGCCCTGTTTCCCACCGTGGAAACCTGGCTTGAAACCACTGCGGTGGGGGTTTTTTCCGACGACGTGGTGGGGGTGGTACAAAAAAACAAATACGTGATGATCAAGCCCCAAAAGGTGCTTGTTGCCACCGGAGCCCGGGAAAAGATGCTTCCCTTTCCCGGAAATACCCTGCCGGGTGTTTATGGGGCAGGGGCCTTCCAAACCCTGGTGAACCGGGATCTGATCAAGGCATCGGAGCGGGTGCTCATTGTGGGGGGGGGCAACGTGGGGATCATTGCCGGATACCATGCCCTCCAGGCAGATATTGAAGTGGTGGCCGTCATTGAAGGATTGCCCGAGGTGGGGGGATATAAGGTTCATGCGGACAAGTTGAAGCGACTGGGGGTGCCCATATTTACCCGGCACACCGTTGTATCCGCCAATGGTACGGATCGCCTGGAATCGGTGACCATGGCGGCCATAGATGACCAATGGAAGGTTATCCCCGGCACGGAAAAAACCGTTGAAGTGGACACTCTTCTCATTGCTGTGGGGCTTTCTCCTGTGGATGAGTTTTTTCATAAGGCAACGGAGTGGGGCATGGATGTCTACTCTGCGGGTGATGCCCAGGAAATTGCCGAGGCGTCTGCTGCCATGTTCACGGGAAAAATAGAAGGGGTTAAAATTGGAAAAGCCCTGGGAGTATATAAAGGAGAAATCCCCCAGGCATGGCTGGACAAGGCCAGTGTGTTAAAATCACGCCCCGGTGGGATAAAAAAACAGGAGGTGCCCCTACCTGCCCCGGAAGGAGTCATGCCGGTGTTCCACTGCACCCAGGAAATTCCCTGCAACCCTTGTACCTCCATCTGTCCGGAACATATTATCAAAACGGAAAAAGATCTCATCACCGGACTTCCCCATGTGGATGCCGTGGATAAGTGTAAAGGATGTCTCAATTGTGTGGCCATCTGCCCGGGCCTTGCCGTGAGTGTGGTGGATTATCGCAAGGATAAGGCCACCCCCACCGTTACCCTTCCCTATGAGATGGGCCGGGATGCCGTGGAAAAGGGCACTATGATTACGGTCACCGATGTGGATGGTGCCATTATTGGTGATTACCCGGTGCAACGGGTGGTGGTGAACAAAAAGAAATTTCCCGGCACCCTTATGATTCAGATAAAAATGCCCCATGAACTGGCATCCAAAGCCATTGGGATCAAGGAGCAGAAAAGCCCCCTGGCTTCCCTGGATATCCCCGATCTTTCTGCCTGCCCCGATGATGCCATTATCTGTCGATGTGAACGCATCACCGCAGGGGAGATCCGGGCTGCCATCCGGGGGGGAGTAAGAGACATGAACCAGCTCAAGGGCTTAAACCGTACGGGTATGGGAGCCTGTGGGTCTAAAACCTGCCGCCCCATGGTCATGGGGTTGTTTCGGGATGAGGGCATTGATCTTAAAGAGGTGACAGATGGCACCCATCGTCCCCTGTTTGTGGAGGTGCCCTTTGGCACCCTGGCCGGTGTTAAAGGAGGTGAATGATGACAAAACAATATGATGTGATTCTTATCGGTGCAGGCTCTGTGGGGGTTCCAGCGGCCATGGCCCTGGGTGCCCTGGGGGTGAAAACCTGTGTGATAGATAAGATGGCCTCTCCAGGCCAGGGGGAAAACAAACATGCCATTGGGGGCATCCGGGCCACCCATTCTGATCCGGGTAAAATCATTGCTTGTATGCGATCCATTGAAATTTTTTCCACCTGGCAGCAGAGCCATGGGGAGGACATTGAATGGCTCCAGGGCGGGTATCTTTTTCCGGTTTACAGGCAGGAGGAAGAGACCCTTTTAAAGGGATTTTTGCCCATCCAGAAAAAACATGGACTCAATATTGATTATGTGGATGCTGACACTGTTGCCGCCGTGGCTCCGGGTATTAATCGACAGAACCTTTTGGGGGGCACCTTTTCCCCGGATGACGGATCTGCCTCTCCCCTGGTCACCGGTAGTGCTTTTTTTCGCCGGGCTGTGGCCACAGGGAATGTTGATTTTAATTTCAATGAGATAGTCATGGAAATACACCAGGACAAGGATCAGGTGTGTGGGGTAACAACCAATAAAGGCAAGTACAATGCGCCGATTATTATTGATGCCGCAGGCCCTTTTTCCAGGGAATTGGGAGCCCTTGTGGGCCAGGATATTCCCGTGTTCCCCGATTGCCATGAAGGGGGCGTATCAGAGCCGGTAGAACCTTTTTTCAAGGCCATGCTGGTGGATCTTCGCCCGGCCCCGGGTTCCCGGAACTATTATTTTTATCAAAATGCCCATGGTCATATTATCTTTTGTATTACTCCAGATCCCTCCATTTTGGGAACGGACAAGCGCGAGACCTCTCGGTTTCTTCCCCAGGTGGCAGCCCGTATGGTAAATCTTTTGCCCCGGTTGAAAAACATCCGGGTGCGCCGGGTGTGGCGGGGGCTTTATCCCATGACCCCGGACGGCAGTCCCATCCTGGGATGGAATAAAGAGATTGGCGGGTTACTCCATGCCACGGGCATGTGCGGCCAAGGATATATGCTGGGGCCGGGTCTGGGGGAGATCATTGCCAGAATGGTCACCAAAGAAAATACCCCAGGGGACGCCGTTGTTATGGATGAATTTTCCCTGTACCGTGATTTTGGTGGAGATGAGGGCTTAAAATAGGCTTGATGCATATATGAAAGTAATGTCATGCCTGCATTTTTTTATAACCTACATTGTAACTACCAGCCGCAACGAAAAATGAAACTCTTATTATTTCAGTGTTTTGTACGGATTTTCATATAAAACACCCATGTTCTAATGGACACAACGAATATTGGGTCGTAGACGCGGAGCCAAATGGTATTATGCCGCCTCCCCCCCGACGGGTAATGGGCCCGGCCGGAACCGTTAGACGGCCCAATTGGCCGGTTCCTATTACCCATCGGGGGGGGGCTCTGCTGAGGGTACTTTGACACTTCATTTTCATATAAAACATACATGGCTGTAACCACCAGCCACAACGAAAAATGAAAGTCTTTTAATTCCAGCATGTTGGTGAGACTTTCTTATAAACTGCCACGGGCAGACCGTACTCTGGTCTCGGCCTGCCCACAACTAAAAAAGAAAGTCCTTTAGTTTTAGCATGTTGCTGAGATTTTCATATAAAAAAACGATGTAATAAAAAACATATCGGGGTTAAATGAATATTAAAAAATTAGTAACCACAGTGGATGCCCATACAGCAGGGGAGGCTACGCGCATTGTCACCGGGGGAATCCCCCATATCCCCGGTGAAACCATGACAGAAAAAAAAATGTGGATACAAGCGCATCTGGATGATCTTCGTAAAATGCTCATGTGGGAACCCCGGGGACACCAGGATATGTTTGGTGCCATTTTAACGGCTCCGGCCTCTAAGGATGCCCACACCGGGGTTGTGTTCATGGATTCTGGCGGGTACTTGGACATGTGTGGTCATGGTTCCATGGGGACGGCTGCCGTGCTGGTGGATACCGGGATGGTGCCTGTGGATGGCCTTGGCAACGGCATGGAAAAAGAAATTATACTGGATACCCCTGCCGGAATGGTCACGACCCGGGTGAAGATCCAGGATGGCTGCGCAGACGAGGTGACGGTTCAGAATGTGCCCGCCTTTTATTATGATACCGTGGAAATTCAATTGCAAGCGGTGGGAAAAATTCGAGTGGATATCGCCTATGGCGGGAATTTTTTTGCCCTGGTCAATGTGGATCAGCTTAAGATGCCCCTGGAGCTGTCACACCTGGATCAATTAAAAGCCCTGGGCCTTGAAATCCGTGATCGGGTTAATGATTCTATTTTCATTGTACATCCCGGTACGGGCACGCCTGCCCGGGTGGATCTTACGGAAATATACCAAAACGGTGATCCCGTGAAAAATATGGTTGTTTTTGGCAACGGGCAGGTGGATCGCTCCCCCTGCGGCACAGGTACCTGTGCAAAGATGGCCTGGCTTCATGAAATTGGACAAATTGGTGTGGGAGACACCTATCGCCATGCCAGTATGTTGAATACCCTTTTTACGGGAAAGATCGTTGCAGAAACCCGTGTGAAAGACAGGCCGGCCATAGTGCCCGAAATCACCGGCAGAGCCTATATCACCGGCTTTCATCAATTTGTAGCAGATAACAAAGATCCTTTTAAAGCCGGGTTTTTGTTAAGTCATTGAATTCATAAGTTCTGGGGTTGCTCATAAGGGCACATTCCCATTTTCCCGGTCAGAGCTTTAGATTCTTATCTCTGATTTTCGGCATCCTTCATATGCCCCCAAAAGTAGTTTACACTTTTTTGAAAGACACTCCCCCAAATGGGAACTTGCTTTGAAAAGCGTAAAGTAGGAATGAAGGATGCCGGGATGGGCATCCTTCATATCACCTCAAAAGTACTTTACAGTCTGTTAAGAAAAAGCCCCTGTAAATGGGGAATGCTCTAAAAAAGTGTAAAGTACTTTTGAAGGATGCCCAGGGACTACAAGTATTATCGGGTGGCCTTACCGGTCATATGTTCAATTTCAATTTTAAATACCTTGGTTTTATGCATATCACTGGCGATGTATTTTTTACCTTCCTCAAGATATTCGCTGGAATAGCGCTGAACCATGGCCAGCAAACCGGCCTCTTTTTCATCCTCAAAAACTTCTACTGCCTTGCCGAAGGCTATGACACTTTTAAATCGAGTGCTGAATTTATCCGGAATAATTTCGGCATCCACCACCACGCAGAACGAGACTTTTGGATGATGGGCCAGATTGTCGATTTTATGTCCGGTTTTGGCGCAATGAAAATAGATATTTTCATTGTGGCAGGCGTAATTCAAAGGAACGGCATAGGGGTAACCATCTTCACCCAGGGTTGCCAGCACGCCTTCCCGGCCGTTCTTTAAAATTTCCAGAGTTTCTTCTTTGGACATCATTTTTTCTTTTCGTCTTAATTCTTTAACCATGATTAATTTCCTTTAAAATTTAGGGCATCCTTCAAATCTGCTTTACACTTTTTTAGGGCATTCCCCATTTGCAGGGTTTTTTCCCCAAAAGACTGTAAATTACTTCTATGGTCAGATGAAGGATGCCAAATTTAGATATAAATATTTCGGCAATGGGTTTCCCGGATACGAAATGAGGCCACCATGGCCACCAAAGCAAAGAGCACCATGGCAATAAAACCGTTGTGATAATCGGCGGCGGCATACACCCGGGCACCATTGACCAGAGTACCGGACCATGTGGTATCGGCAATGGTTCCAAACAAGGGCTGCATCACCGCCGTACCGATGAAACAGCCGGTGTTGACCACACTGACGGCCATGCCTGACAGCTCCGGATGAATGATCTCTTTGGCAGCGGCAAAGGTGAGCACAAACCCTGAACCGGCAAAGCCCATGAATCCAAAAATAAAAAATCCGAACCAGCCCGGAGACCAGGGAACATACATCAACACCAGCCATGACAGGGTGTAGCCAAAGACACTTGACATCAGCACGGGTTTGCGTCTGCCGATGCGGTCGGAAAACCAGCCGAAGAAAAGCGCTCCCACGGCAAAGCTCATAAGCATGACGGTCATGTAATCCGCGGCCGCCCCCCGGGACAGGCCATGGACATCCCGTAAATAGGGAATCCCCCACAGCCCCATGAATGAATACAGGCCGCCGATCATCCCTAACTGCACCCAAAACCCCGGCCAGAGCCGCAGCACTTTCACCACACTGCCCAGTTGCTGAAGCCAGTTTCCCGAAGGATTTTTATTGGAAGCAGAAGCATCATAGGTGTTGGGTGCCACAAAGCCCATATCTTCAGGTTTGTTTCTCACCACCAGAAAACCCGCCACGGCAAGTACAAGGGAAAGGCCACCGATGCCCATGAACACCGTACGCCATGCAAAAACCGTCAGAAGGGCAGAAAGTGGCCCGGCAGCCAGCACCGATCCCAGATTCCCGAACAGAAGGGTCAACCCACTCATGAGCCCGAAAACCTTTTCATGGAACCACACTGAGTTGTTTTTCATGATACTGATAAACACCACAGACACCCCCAGCCCCACAAAAAAACGGCCCACACAGGCCATCTCAAAGGAACCGGCAAGGCCGAAGCAGATGGATCCTACACCGGCAATGAGGTTACCAAACACTATGGAGGTGCGTGCCCCAAGGGTGTCGGCGATTACGCCCGAAGGGATCTGCATGACGGCATACACAAAAAAATAGATGGCCGAAAGCGCCCCCAGCCGGGTGCCGGTGGTATGAAATTCGGCCATGAGAAATTCAGATACCACCCCTGGGGCCATGCGGTGAAAATAGACCAGAATATAGGTCAAAATAAGAATGGCAAAAATGGACCATTTTGCCAGCTCATAGGAGACATGGGCGTGGGCCGGGGATGCCGTTATTTCGTTTTTCATCAAATCGTCCTTTTATCTGAAAGTTAAGAGATATCCGGCCATTCTGGATATATTCCATAAAAACACTTGATCATCGCGTTTAACGGGTTGATGCAGCTTTATAGACCCTGTTGGCTTCTCGCTTTCCCACAGCTATGACCACCACGATAAGCTCTGAATTCCTGACTTCATAAACCAATCGATACCCCGCATTTTTAAGTTTTATTTTAAATCGATTGTGCTTTCCTGATAATCTTGAAGCCGGAACAACAGGATTTTTAAGACGTTCCGCAAGTTTCTTTTTAAACTGGATTCGCAGGCTCTCATCCAGTTTTTCCCATTCTTTTAATGCCTCTTTTTTAAATTTTAGTTTATAATTCATCAAGTTCAATGTCTATTTCAGGTTGACCTTTACGCGCATCAGCCAAGGCATTGAGTTCAAGGTCTTCCAGTTTGTCCATGAGATGTTCATATGCTTTGGCAGGAACACAGTAAAAAGCAGGTTTGTTTCGATTTAAGATTGCCACTGGAAACCCCTCTCCTTCGGCGACGATACCCATGGGATTTTTTTTAAATTCAGAAATGCTGGCCGTTATGTCTGTCAAAATCAAATTTGTCATTCCCTTGCCTCCTATTCGTTTCTCAGTCAACATTAGATTCTTATCTCTTATTTTTGTGTTATTTTGGCAAGAGAATAAAAAACCATTTTTGGCTCTGGCTTGTCCAGGTTAGGAGTCAGAAAAAATCAATTTACCTGCAAATCCGGTTGAAAAACCGATATATTTAACTTTGAAAAATATAAGTGGTAAATTAGAAATTTCTGACTTCCTTATGATTCTATCATCAATAAATATATATTATTAGCATTAATATTAGTATTCTTAATAGGTCTTGTCAAACAAATTGGACGGGGGGGATGTATTCCAATAGCAAGTATTGAATTCCTCCCCATGATGATCGCGGTACCTTTCCACCAATATTGATGAATAGCAAGTAAACACTTGATCAAACCAATGCCTTACTGGTAAACCTTTTCCATGAATGACGATCCTCATGCCGACATAAAGGCCCATGCCTCAGTTGATTTACCCAATATGCTCTTCCTTGATCTGGAAATGATCCCCCGGGGTGACATCGTTCACATGGGGGCTGTGCAAGGGGAGAAGATATTTGAAAGAAAAGGACGATTCAATACACTGACCGCGCTTAATGATCTGGATGCCTTTGCCCATGGGGCCGAATACATTGTCGGTCACAACATCCTATTTCATGATCTGCCGGTCATGGCCCAAAATTGCCCGGATCTGGCTCTTTTTAAAAAGCCTGTCATGGATACGTTGTGGCTGTCTCCCCTGGCCTTTCCCCATAATCCCTACCATCGACTGGTGAAAGATTACAAATTGGTGAAGGATAGCATCAACAATCCTGTATCCGATGCACGGCTTGCTGCCACCCTGCTTTGGGATCAGATGGATGCCTTTTCCGCCATGGACAGGGAGCTGTTATTGTTTTACCGGGCCTGTTTTCTGAACATGGAATTGCTTGAAGGAACGGATTTCCTTCAAGTATTCCCTGGCAAAGCCTTTTCCCGGCCGGGCAGGGGGCTTGCAGCATGTTTTGAAAAGTGCGGGGCAACAGCTCTGATTACCCGGGATCGGGCCATGGATATTTTCCAGGACAAAACCCGGAACAAGATCTGCTACAGCTCTTGGAAACGTTTATTTTTAACTTTTTGGAAAAAGCCTGATAAACGATTCATCCTCTCCTATGCCCTGGCCTGGCTCCAGGTGGCTGGGAGCAATTCCGTGTTGCCCCCCTGGGTCAGAAAACAGTTTCCCGCCATTGTCTCTCTGCTGTCTGGACTCCGGGAGGAACCCTGTTCGGATAAGAATTGCACCTATTGTCGAAACAGCCATGACCCGGTGAAACACCTTACCCGGTTTTTTGGATACTCGACTTATCGAAAACTTCCCGACGGCACCCCCCTCCAGGAACAGATTGTCACCCATGGTCTGGCAGGAAAGCCGTTGCTTGGCATTCTTCCCACGGGCGGCGGGAAATCCATCTGTTTCCAGATTCCGGCCTTGGCAGGTTACTTCAACACTGGCAGCCTCACCGTTGTGATCTCCCCTCTACAGGCATTGATGAAGGATCAGGTGGACAATTTAAACAAAAGCACTGGAGGCACGGCCGGGGCCACCATCAGCGGATTGTTGACACCGCCGGAGCGGGGTCTGGTCATGGATCAGGTGGCCCTGGGGGACATCGGCATTCTCTACATCTCCCCGGAACAGCTACGCAACGGATCTGTTAGAAAAATTTTAACCACCCGTCAGATCCGCTGCTGGGTGTTTGACGAAGCCCACTGTCTGTCCAAATGGGGCCATGACTTCCGGCCGGATTACCTCTATGCCTCCCGGTTCATCCGGGAATTTTCGTTAAAAGAAAAATTAACGCCCACGGTGGCCTGTTTCACGGCCACGGCCCGGCAGGATGTAGTGGCAGAGATCATCAGCCATTTCAAAGACGAGCTGAACCTTGCACTCACCCTGTTCCAGGGCGGGGTGGAACGCTCCAACCTTCACTTTGAAATCCATGCAGTTTCTGCCCATGAAAAGCTTGAAACCCTCCATAGCATGTTAAAGGAGCGACTTCCGGATGAAAGCGAGGGGGCCGCCATTGTCTATTGCGCCACCCGAAAAAAGACCCAAGCCGTGTCCGAATATCTCAACCAGAAAGGATGGCAATCCGGCTTTTTTCACGGGGCCATGACCCCGCCAGAAAAACGGGAGGTTCAGGAAGGCTTTATTTCCGGCACTCTTCCGGTGATTGCAGCCACCAACGCCTTTGGAATGGGCATTGACAAAGAAAATGTCCGTCTGGTGATCCACTATGACATCCCCGGATCCATGGAAAATTATCTCCAGGAGGCGGGCCGGGCCGGACGGGATAATAAGGATGCCCGGTGCATCCTTTTATATGATGAAGACGACATTGAAGCCCAGTTCCGCCTGAGCAGCGCCACCCGGCTCACCACAAAGGACATTGCCCAAATTTTAAAGGGCATTAAAAGGGCCCGGCGTAACCGGGAGGGCGACATCGTGGTCACGGCCGGGGAAATTCTGCGGGACAATCGGGTGGACACAGGCTTTGACCTGTCGGACGGGGATTATGAAACCCGGGTGAAAACCGCCGTGTCCTGGCTGGAACGGGGGGGATTTTTATCCCGGGAGGAGAACCGCACCTCGGTGTTCCAGGGAAAACCAAAGTTCCAGGACATGGATGAGGCGACCCAGCGCATCAACGCCCTGAACCTCTCGGCCCTGAACAAAGACATCTGGAACACCATTCTTTTGGCACTGGTCAATGCCCCCAAAGATATGGGACTCAATGCCGACCAGATCTGTGAATCCTTGGGAAAAATTCCCCACCTGCCCGACGAGTTCCGTAACACCCGCAAGATCATCTCGGTGATGAACGACATGGCCGAGGCAGGGCTCATTGAACGCAGCCTGATGCTGTCTGCCTGGGTGAAGCAGTCGGGAAAGGGCAATGCCAGCGCCACTTTGGGTCGGGTGTGCGCCGTGGAAAAGGCCATGTTGGCAGCAATGGCAGAGCTTCATCCCCATGCTGAAGTTGACGAAACCGTCCACCTCACCTTCCGGGCCATGAACCAGAAAATCCTGGACATGGGCGTGGACGGCACCAGTGTGGAGCTTATCAAACAATTGTTGAAAACCATGGCCGGAGATGGCAAAGGGTTTGGAAATTCTATTCCCAGCCTGGAAGTATCCTATGAGAACCGGGACATGTGCCGCCTGCGACTTCGCCGGGAGTGGCACACCATGGCAAACATCAGCCAGCGACGTCACGATCTTGCGATCCTGCTCCTCCAGGCCATCAGGGATGCGGCCCCGGGTGCGGAAAAAACACAAAAAGAAATATTAGTACGATTTTCCTACGATTATCTGTCCCACTATCTTATCAGCAGCATTGCCACCATTGATATAAAGCCCGGTAAAATGATGGCGGCCCTGGAGGCAGGGCTTTTGTTTCTCCATGATAACAAGGTGATCAGTCTCCAGCACGGAATGGCAGTTTTCCGCCAGGCCATGACCCTTAAAATGGACAAAAATGATGCCGCCAAACGCTACACCCGATCAGATTTTGAACCCTTATCCCTGCACTACACCCAACGCATCTTTCAAATTCACATCATGAACGCCTTTGCGATGATGGGCACAGAAAAGATAAAGCAGGCCCTGAACATGATTTTGGCCTATTTTTCCATGGACACCGAAGCCTTTATCAAAAAATTCTTTCCCGGGAAAAAGGGCATGCTTAAGATGGCCACAAGTGAAGCCTCTTTTAAAAATATCGTCTCCAGTTTAAAACATCCAGATCAGGAGCGCATTGTCACTGCGGGTGCCCATCGTAATCTGCTGGTGCTGGCAGGGCCAGGATCTGGCAAAACCCGTACCGTGGTACACCGGTGTGCCTGGCTGGTCAGGGTGAAACGGGTAAACCCCGGGGCCGTGCTGGTGCTGTGCTACAACCACAGCGCTGCGGTGTTAGTGAAAAAAAGGCTGCTGACCCTGATCAATCAAGATGCCTGGGGGGTATCGGTGATGACGTTTCATTCCCTTGCCATGCAGATCACCGGCAAAACTCCGGGGATGACCATGGAAGGAGGAACCCAAATAAAAACACGGGGAAACCTTGGCAGACCTCTTGCACCGGCGACCTCTCTCACCCAGTGGTTTGATACCATCATCACCGAAGCCACAAATATCCTGTCAGGTAACAAGGAGTTGCCCGGCCTTGGCGTGGACGAGATCAGAGAGCGCATTCTGGCAGGCTACGAGTATATTCTGGTGGATGAGTACCAGGACATTGATCAGAACCAGTACGATCTCATCTCTGCTGTGGCTGGTAGACGTCTTGAAGTGGACAAAAAACAAGGAAATTCCGGCAAACTCAACATCATGGCCGTGGGGGATGATGATCAATCCATCTACGGGTTCAGAAACGCCAGTGTTAAATTTATCAGAAAATTCAAGGAAGATTATGCGGCTGAGGTGTTTCATCTTACGGAGAATTTCCGCTCTGCTCCTTGTATCATGGAACTTGGAAATGCCCTTATTTCTCATAACCGAGATCGCATGAAAACCGGTCATCCCATGCAGATAAGCCCCCAATACCTGGCACAGCGCCCCCAGGGAGAGGTGATCTTGTTCCAGGTTCTGGATGAAATGGATCAGGCCCGGCAACTGGCCGAAGCTCTGAAGATGATGCTTGCAAAGCACCCAGCCCCGGCCCTGGAAGAGATGGCGATTTTATCCAGAAATGGCATGAACCATCCCATGCTCCTGGCTGTGCGCTCGGTGCTGGAGGCACAAGGTATTCCCATGAGCCTTCCCCTCACCGGGGCCAGCCGTTTCTCTTTGTTCCGGGTTCGGGAAATTGTCGATTTCATGGCGGATTTGGTACAGCATCCAGACTTTTTTTCCCGGGCATCGGAACTGCTGGTACGGTATCAATCACATTTCAGCATTGCATCACTTTTTATCCCTGAAGATTCAAGACAGATATCCATCAATTTGAAAAACAATCCGTTAAAAGAAAACCAGAGAAACCACTCAGATAATAAAACCATTAATGTAAACACCTCTAAAAATTTAAACCCATGGCACCAATTCATTGAAGATGGATTGATGGCCCTGGAGGCGGAAACCGGGGATGGTGAAATCACCTTGTTCCAGGTTCATCATTTTTTTTCACAACTGATTCTGGAGCAAAAACGGGAACAGAGACTGGGAAAGGGTATTTTTTTGGGTACAGTTCACAGCGCCAAGGGCATGGAGTTTTCCCATGTGTTTATCTTGGATGGGATGTGGCGCATCCCCCAAAGCATGGCGGAGATGGAGGAGGAACGGCGGCTCTATTATGTGGCCATGACCCGGGCAAAAGAATGGTTGGGAATTTTTTCCATGGCTGGTAAAGATAACCCCCATGTGAAGATTTTAAGCCACGAGACCTGCCTTGATGGGTGTCGATTTAGGAACCAGTCTCAAATAATTGGCCCTTTTCAGAACACCCCACCGTTGAAGGATAGTGTTCCCAGCTTTTTAAAAGGGTATGTTATTTCGGACTCAGTCTTTAATTATAATGGCCTTCATATAAAATTGGGTCATTCCAGGGCAGTGGCAGTTCAAAACGTTTATTACGAAATACTCCCGTTAAAGGATATTTTCCTGGATTATGCCGGAAGGAAATCACCGAATCATCCCATCCATACAGCACTCAAAGAACTTAGTCCCGGGGATGAGCTGCGACTTGTGCAACACTCTCCCACCATGACCTATCTGTGTACACAAAAAGGTCTCCCCGTGGCCGCCATAGCCCGGGGGGCCCGGCAACAATGGAACCCAAAACAAGATGAGATCAAAAAAATACGAATTCTGGCCATGCTTCAGCGGAAGAAGACCGATTGTCAACCTGATTTTCTTCCTGGAGTTGCATGTGAAACATGGGAGATTCCCATTGTGGAAATTCAGAGGGAGGCGGGGGCAGATTTGAAAACCTGTCCTCTTAGCCCAGGGTAACTTTTATATGAAAATGAAGTGTCCAAGCACCCTCAGCAGAGCCCCCTCCGATGGGTAATAGGAACCGGCCAATTGGGCTGTCTAACAGTTCCGGGCCGGGCCCATTGCCCGTCGGAGGGGGCGGCATGATATCATTTGGCTCCGCGTCTACGACCCAATATTCGTTGTGTCCGGCAGGACATGCCCGTTTATATGAAAATGAAGTGTCCAAATAGCCTCAGCAGAGCCCCCCTCCGATGGGTAATAGGAACCGGCCAATTGGGCTGTCTAACAGTTCCGGGCCGGGCCCATTGCCCGTCGGAGGGGGGCGGCATAATGCCATTTTAAATATTCGTTGTGTCCGTCAGAACATGACCGTTATTTAGGACTCATTCTTTCTATCCGCATTTGGTGTAACCACATGAATGGCAGGTTTTACAACCCTCTTCAAAGGTTATGATCTGCCCGCATTCCGGGCATAGATCGGATTTAAGGCTGTTTTTATGCTGTCTTTTTCCGTTTCCATTTTTTTGGGATGGGTATCTTTTCTCCAGTACCTTGGCAATGGCATCAGGAATGGAAAGAACCAGACCGCCTTCCTGAAACACCGTATGCTCTCCGCTGATGCCCTTGAGCTGATTAATGATCTCATCCACTTTAATGCCAGACCTGAAAGCAAGGGAGATCAGTCTGCCAATGGCTTCGGTCTTGGCTGTGGTGGATTTTCCGCATTTTCCAATGATGGCAAAAAGTTCAAAGGGGCGGTTATTGTACTCGGACACCGACACATAGAGATTTCCCATGCCGGTCTTGATCATTTCGGTGAACCCTTCAAGGACATTGGGTCGGGCCTTACCCGCATGGAGGAAATCATCCTCCTCATCCTTATCATCATCATCCGCCTTACGCTCTTTACCGGAAACCGAAAGCACCTGGTTATCCTTGCTGCCGTCCCGGTATATGGTAACGCCCTTGCATTTAAGTTTAAACGCCTGGTCATAGATAAATCTGACATCCGTTTCTGTGGCTTCATGGGGTAGATTCACCGTTTTTGAAACCGCATTATCTGTGTGCTTTTGAAACGCAGCCTGCATTTTTATATGATCTTCCGGTTTAATGTCATGGGCTGTAACAAAAATCTTTTGAATATCAGAAGGCACATTCAAATTCCCTTTGACTGTGCCGTTTTCCGCAATTTCCCCCATTAAGGCATCACTGTAAAAATCTTTTTCAATGGCCAGGCGTTTAAAAACCGGGTTCACCTCAATCAACCGGTCATTGTCCATAACTGTTCTCACATAACTCAGTGCAAACGCTGGCTCAATACCGCTGGAACAAGCGGCAATGATGCTCAAGGTTCCGGTGGGAGCAATGGTTGTTGTGGTGGCATTGCGCATTTGCTGATCTTTTTTATCTTTAAAAATGCTCAGATCAAAATTGGGGAAAACACCCCGAATTTTTGCCAGATTACAAGAGGCTTTGTGGGATTCTGTTTGAACAAAGGACATGATTCTTTCGGCAAGTGCCAGTGCTTCTTCTGAGTCATAGGGGGTATCAAGCATGTAGAGTAAATCTGCAAACCCCATGATTCCCAAACCGATTTTTCGATTTCCCTTGACCATTTCATTGATCTCATCCATGGGATATTTGGACATATCTATGGTATTATCCAGGAATCGGACAGCCAGATGGATGGTCTCCCGAAGCTTTTCAAAATCTACTTCCGGCTTATTTTTTGTTCCTGTGATGAATCGGGTGAGATTGATGGAACCAAGGTTACAGGCCTCCATGGGCAAAAGTGGCTGTTCACCGCAGGGATTGGTTGATTCAATTTCTCCGAGACCCGGAGTTGAATTAAACCGGTTGATCTCATCTATAAATACTATGCCAGGATCACCCGTTCCCCAGGCCTGTTTTATCAGTTCATTGTAAACTGCAGCCGCATTTAGACGGGCGGTTTTTTTCCCTGAGTGCGGATCAATGAGGTCATATTCTTTTTTTTGGGCCACGGCAGCCATGAATTGATCTGTCACGCCAACGGAGATGTTAAAGTTGTTCAGTTCTTTTTTATCATTTTTACAGGCGATAAAGGTCATGATATCCGGGTGATCCACCCGAAGGACAGCCATATTTGCCCCTCTCCTGGTTCCGCCTTGTTTAATTTGTTCCGTTGCCGTATTAAAAATTTTCATAAAGGAGACAGGGCCGGATGCCACACCGCCGGTGGAACCGACCTTGCTATTTGCAGAGCGAAGCCGGGAAAACGAAAACCCGGTTCCGCCGCCTGATTTATGTATGGTGGCGGCATTTTTAACCGCATCAAAAATACCATCAATGCTGTCTTCCACCGGTAGGACAAAACAGGCTGCCAGTTGCCCCAGGGATCTGCCTGCATTCATCAGGGTTGGGGAGTTGGGCAGGAACCTGAACTCGGCCATCAGGCTGTAAAATAAATTCTCAAACTTCTGGACATCCGCTTTTTCATCATAATTTTTCTCAGCTTGAGCTATATGGCTGGCCACCCGCCTGAACATATCCTCCGGTGATTCACAGACATTTCCGGCTGCATCTTTTTTTAGATAACGCCTTTCCAGAACGGTTCTGGCATTTTCCGTCAAGAAATCTATTTGCTCTGTCTCGATTTTTTCTCCACCCATTTACACAATCCTCTTAGACTTATTGAAAATTTAGGCATCCTTCATTTCTACTTTACACTTTCACAGGGTGACCCCCCATTTTATGGCAATTGTTCTTTAAAAAGTGTAAACTACTTTTGAGATCATATGAAGGATGCCAAAATTTAGAACTTAAAATATTGTTGATTATTATTGAGGGAGGCGACTATATATTGTTTTTTTAGAAAATACAAGCACGATATATGGTTTTTCATGGGGAGACAATGATACAACGTGGTATTTTGTGAGATGCCTTAAAAGGTTTCGACCTGTGCGGGTATCAATTATCTGTAGTGTTTGGCAAGGCAAATAGATCAAATTTAACCGTCAATTTGTATTGTTAGATTACAAATAACACGGTAATGCTGCTTCAAACAGGGTCAGCAAAATGCTACCCACACAGGTCGAAAAGTTTTAGACGCAGGCAAACAACAAACAAGCTGCCCGATGCCTTCAATAAAATTTTAAAGGAAACGAAATGAATACTGACATTCAAAAAACAAGCCATGATTCCCTTTTTGATCGTGTTGTAAGCATTCTCAAAGAAGCCCGTTCCAATGTGGTTCGTGCGGTTAATTCCAATATGGTTTTGGCCTATTGGCTGATTGGACGGGAGATTGTCGAAGAAATTCAAAGCGGTGTTGATCGTGCGGATTACGGCAGGAAAATCATTGATAATCTATCCGCTGAATTGACATCAAAAATTGGCAGGGGGTTTTCAACGACTAACCTCCGTTATTTTAGGAAATTCTATCAGGTTTATTCCCGGCGAATGCCCGAAATTTGCCACATTGGATGTGGCGAATCGGATACCAATCCAAAACGCCACACCCGATGTGGCGTTTTGGATGATCTGTCAGAAGCCCTTGAAACGGAAACTATACGTGGTTTCTCCCCAAGCCTCGGGTGGTCCCATTATCGGGCTCTCATGGATGTGGAAAATAAAAATGAGCGACTATTTTACGAAATTGAGGCGGAAAAAGAATATTGGGACGTAAAACATCTTAATCGTCAGATTCATACCTTTCTTTTTGCCAGATTATTCAAAAGTCAAGACAAGGAAGGTACCCTGGAATTTGCAAGGGAAGGACAAAATCCGCAAAAACCGGAAGACATTATAAAAAATCCATACATTCTGGATTTCCTCGGTATCCCTGATGCCAAAGTATTCCATGAATCAGAACTGGAAGCTGCAATTATCTCCAACCTTCAGGAATTTATGCTGGAGCTGGGCAAAGGGTTTGCTTTTGTCGGACGTCAAAAGCGTATGCAGTTTGACGATAAATATTTTTATATAGATCTTGTATTCTATAATTGTATTTTAAAATGCTATTTGTTAATTGATCTGAAAATTGGTGAACTGACTCATCAAGATATCGGACAAATGGATGGGTATGTGCGTATGTTTGAAGAACAATATCGCCAGGAAAGCGACAATCCGACCATTGGTTTGATTCTCTGCTCAAAGAAAAAAATAGCAGTTGCCAAATATTCAGTTCTCAACGAGAGCAAACAACTTTTTGCTTCCAAATATATGCTCTATTTACCAAGTGAGGAAAAATTAAAGCGAGAAATCGAAAAAGAACGCAGGCTGATAGAAGAGCGTTTGGAGGGTAAAGATGACTGAAAAACATCAAAACTTTGATCTATCCACCCATGGTTCAACCTGGCTCAGGGCGGATTTCCACCTGCACACCAAGGCTGATAAGGAATTCATGTATTCCAACGCATATCTGAAATCCGGAATACATCCCTGGGTATCATTCTCTTTGTCAGGCAGGATTTCATCAAACATTTTGTTCAAACAGGTCACCCATTGGGTGACCTGTTTGAAAAAGTCGACGCGAATAGGGCATGCAAAACTCCCTGAAGAATTTGACTGTTTTTTGGAAAAACAAAGAACCAGGTTAAATATTAAGATCAAACCCACCCAGATACTCTTCCAGTTTTTCCCTGTTTTCACTTGTCAGCGCCGGGCAGCTTTCCGGCCCTTTAGCCCCTTCGACAACACGTGTGGCAAACACCAGACAGGTGAGTTCTTTGCATTCTCTACAGTTGGTTTTCGGCAGCAGTTTTAATATTTTCATCAACTTTGGCTGGGGCATGGCTTCAAAGCTGGGGGTGATACTGTCTTTGTTTTCCCAAGCATCGTTGATTTCCCGTTTGAGCCATTCAACTATTTTACGGGCTTCGGCTTCATCCTTTAAGGCATTGATGGCGATTTTATTTTGATAAATGGTGATCAGTTTGCCCTGTGATTTAAAGGTCACCGACGGAGGGTCTTTTATATAGGTAGATCCTCCCAGCACGGCATTTACATAGGGAATGGCCTCGGCAACATTCTGGTCCAGATGGGCAAAACAAAGAACGCCCATTGCTCCGGGCATGCATTCGGAATTGACAATTTCAAGTTTGTAAGTGTTCAGCAACATAAAAGCTCCTTTGATCTTAAATCTATGCGGATGTGTCAAAATATTTCCAGATGGGTACCCAGGATGCGCAATCCGATGACAAGCAGGATTACCCCGCTGGCAACCGTCAACCCACAGCAATAAGAACAATTTCAAAAAAAGTCATGGCAATACGGTTTCCTCCTGATCTGCCTGTCCAATGCTACCATATTTGCCAAGCCAGGGTGAGGCCTCATTTCTTTTGACAAATTTCTGACAGTGGCATAGCATAATAATTCAAAAACAACAGGAAAAAAACACATGAAAAACAAAGCAGTTACCATCACCATTCCCGGTCAAGGGTCTGTATCTGGTATTCTGACCGAACCGGAGAACCTTAACGAAAACAGTTCCACCGGCATCGTCTTTGCCCACGGCATGTCCAACGACATGCATCATCCCTCACTTCAGGGGGTGGCAAAGGGGCTGGCCGATCTGGGATACATCACGCTTCGGTTTAATTTCCCCTACAAGGACAAAGGCCGGAAATCCG
>Ga0307929_1000207_pt1 | contig 62796 bp, 52 predicted proteins | sample AceLakmetage1330_FD_203160 | JGI IMG/M metagenome (GOLD analysis project Ga0307929, IMG submission 203160) | Saline water microbial communities from Ace Lake, Antarctica - #1330 | ecosystem: Environmental > Aquatic > Non-marine Saline and Alkaline > Saline | place: Antarctica: Ace Lake... | reverse complement strand
GATTTATAAAAAAATCACTGCCATGAAAAAGAATAGAAGATACTGGAAATATACCCTTCGACCCGGTGATACAAGGGCTTCCGTTACAGAACGGTACTGCCCGAAATCCAAAAGGTGCTTTGTTGAAGATGTGTTCCCTGAAATTGGACAAACCATAGGAATTTTTCTGGAGTAACAATGGCAAAGAAAAAAAATAAAGCTGAAACCATTTTGCGCCGGGCTGAAAAATTATTCAATGCCGGTAATTTTCTGCTGGCTGAAAAAGAGTTTCTCAAGATCCGGAATAAAATTGATCATGCTGATATTGATCAAAAACTTACGGTGTGTCGCAAAGAGACCCGAAGCGTAAAGGCCCGCCAACTTATCAAGGATGGCTATAAAGCCGTACAAAATGAGGATTTGTCCCAGGCCATTGATTTTTTCCAGGATGCCAATGAACTGGTGCCTGACGCGTCACTCATGGATAAAATCAAAGAACTCCAGGACAGGTTGACGCTGGAAAAGAGGGGGGATGCTGCACAAGCAGCAGTAAATGCCCATGACTATGCCGGGGCTGCCGCGCTTTATGCCCGGGCATGGGAAGAGACCGGTGAACAAGAATTCCTTGGGAAAAATGCGTTGAGCCTTGTCAAGGCGGAACAGTATGAAGTGGCTTTAGGGCAATTTGAGCGGCTGGATCATCCAGGGCCCGAGGATATTTACGCTTGGGGACTTGCCCTGGCAAAGAGCCATCATTATTGCAGGGCCATGGAGCAGTGGGCACAGCTTGATATCAATGATCCCCGATTTGTTCAGCAAAAGGAAGTGCTGTTTGAACTTGCCTGTTCAGCGGTTTATGAGGGGCTGAAAAAGGCCACTGACGTGAAGGTCTGCCTCCATGATGCACAGTTACTTCTTAGCACAGCCCAAAGCCTTGGCAGTAAGGGGCAGGCCCATGTCTCTGCCCTTGGGAAGGTGTGTGAATACTACAGGCTTCTTTGGGTGGAAGAGTTCTGGGAACAGGAAAATTACATGGGTGTTGCAGAACTTTTGGAAGAGATGCCCACCGTTGTTGATCCAGAGCTACTTGCCCTTCATGCCAAATGTTATTATCATCTTTCCCAGGATCAGGTGGATTTTTTGACCCCAATGATGACCTATTGGCTCACAGCAATTTATTCCAGGCAGATATCAGATGGGTTTTCCAATGATCCGGATGTCCAAAATAAAATCCAGCAAAAACTCATTCGCATGGCCGAACAGCGGATTAATGGGTATGGGGATCTTCAAAATACCAAGCAGGCAGCAGCGTATCTTGACATTGAAAAAAAACTGATCAATGATCTTTCTTTTATTTCAAAGCAACAGCCAGAAGAGACCTGTCCCATCTGCACCCCGGGATATGCATTGATTTCAGGATCTTTTACTGCCATTTTAAATTTAATACGGGCAAATCGGAATTATTTTAAGAGTGAATCCCATTATCTGGAAACCGGGGGATACTATTCCCGGGCCAGCGAAGCGATGTACGCATTAAGGACCGGACAACATGAAAAGGCCATGGAATACATTGATGCCATGGACACAAAAAATGAAAGTGATGAGTTTTTTGATTATGTCTCCCGTGTTGTGCAGTTTGCCTATGGATTTATTGCCATTAAAAACGAAGATAGATCCTTTCTTAAATACTTCAGATCCACCCCTGAACTGTTTGCTTCTGTTCCGTCCATTGAAGAAGAGTTTTCCGATTTAATGCTTCAATATGGTGGAGATCAACTACTTCTTCATGAAGAATTGCTTTTGTATTTACATAAACAGCACCCTTCGGATTTGGTGGGTAAAGCCCTTTCCTTTATGATGGCGCAATCTGCCATCCAGCGGTATAATGCTAAAAAAATAAATAATAAACAGGTGAAGGTCGCCCTTGAAAAAGCCCTTAATCTTGATGAACATAATGAATTGGCCTATGAAACACTGGAGCAGACATGCATTGAACTTGAGACTGAAGAAATTTACTCTGCAATAAGCAGACACAAGCTGAACAAGGCGGCAAGGCTCACTGCGGATTCGGTATATTCTGAAGTTTATGATAATTTTTTTAATTTTATGGATGAAATTATTGATGATTTTAAACAAACGAAAATTGATGTGAGCAACGCAGCTAAACTTGTTTATTTCAATGATTTTATCAATTCCGTTTTGATCGTTGATGCAAGCCATCCCTTAAGACGAAAAATCCAGGCAGAGATTGACCGAATTAAATAATAAACTGTTATTAAGATAGCAAAATGGAGGCGGTAAATTCCGTCCTCTGGGCTGACGACTCTGGGGGGCGTGCCGATTTTTTATGAATCCTTATAAAATCCTGTCCGTTGATAAAAATGTTTCCAATAAAGAGGTGATCCAGGCGGTTGCCCTTACCATGCGTACCAGGAAATACGCCACCAAGGAGATTGCCCAGGCCCAACAGATGCTTTTGGATCCTGTTATCCGGGCATGCCATGAATTTTTGTATTTTGTTGACCTTAACAATGCAAAAAAAAACTTGCTTGAAGAGATAAAAAATACAGCGGATATGCACCATCCCTCAGATGGGGGTGATGGCGTTTCATTGGAATATCTTTCCCTTTTTGAGGATACTCATGATTGAGGATTCTTCTTCGCCATCGGAAAAAGATGCGTTAAGAGAAAAACTGATCACATTTCAGATAACCATTGCTGAATTAAAACAAACATTGGTTCAAAAGGAGGCATTGTTTCAGAAAAAAGAGAAAGCATCTTTGCTGAACCTTCTTGAGATCATGGATGCACTGGCCTTCATAGAAAAGAATCTTGAAGCCAAGAAAGACACCCTGGATAAAACTTCAAAAATGTTAGGCCGTAATATTCGTTCAATACATAAAAAATTACGTCGCCATTTCAGTGCCTCATCCATTGTTCCCATTGAGTTTCCAGACAATAAAGCGACCATTGAATATTGTAAGGTTTTGGAAACCCGGGAAGATCCCGGGTTGGAAAATGAAGTGATCCTTGAAATTATAAAGGACGGTTATAAAAACAAAGAGGATGGGGGTGTACTCAGAAAGGCAGAAGTGATAACTATTCTCAACAATTGAGGCTTATCGCTGGGGTTGGGGAAAGGAAAAAGTTGAGTGTTCAGCTATTCATTTTCTGATCCCACTCAAACTCGCTGGTGGTCACCGTGTCTTCCATGCGGCGAATGCGTCTTTCCAAAGATTCAAACCGGCTCTTTAATGTCCGGATGGCACCGGTTCTGGAGTTGACATAGGTGTCGTAAAAATCTTTTTCTCCCTCGGTTTCAAGGGGTTTCACCGGACGGGGCTTCATTAGAAATGCCGCTGCAAGGTAGATGCCGATGACGGGCCACAGGCCGCTAAAGAGCAGGGTAATCACAAAGATCACCCGGATCCAGAAAACCGAAAAATCAAACGACTCGCCGATGCCTTTGCAAACCCCCATGATGATGCCGTTCCGGGAACGAAAAATTCCCCCGGATCCACCAAAGCCGGATGAGCGTCCAGAACGAAATCCACGGGGGTGCCCCCTGTGGTGCCATTGTTTTTGCTTATATCCTTTTCTCATGTCTCATCCCTTTTCTTTTGTTCCATGAGAATGGTTTCAAGGGCTTCCACCCGTTGCTCCATCCTGGACAATCCCGTGTATATTTCCTGAATCATGGTGGCCTCCTCATTTTGTTTGCTTCGATCCTGGGCCAGGGTTCCCCCCTGGCGCATTCTGAAAATCATAAAAAGAATGGCCGCAACGACGAGCAGCACCAGAATAATGCCACTGAAAACAATTCCTGCGATAAAAACAGTTTTCATCAAAAACGTATCTCCTTTTACTTTGGGAAATTACAATAAATAATCTACTTTGTCTCACTTAAGGCATGCCGTAAATTTTGGCCATTAAGCTTGAAAGTGGGTAGTTTATATTTTTATAAATTCCCTTTAATGCCCGTGACAGGGCTTGTTCCTCTCTATCCCGGGCACTCTAAGGGTTAATCCTGCAATGTGTTACCCTTGGTTCGGGCAGACTTTAAGCGTTGCAGTTCCTGTTCAATGTCATCGTCCATGATAATCTCTTCAAATTGTTCGTCAAGGGTTGATTTCACCCCATAGTTCACCAGATCGGCTTCTGCCTCCATCTGTTCTATGCGGTTTTCCATTTTATCAAAGCGTGCCAGGGTCTCGTGGTTGTCCATGCGGCGGATATCTTCCTGGGCCTGTATTTTTCGTTTTGCATGGATCTGCCGTTGAACCAGCATGCGTTGCTTTTCCCGGGAAGTTTTGAGTTTGCCCTCCAGTTGTCGGATCTCTTCCTGGTATTGCGCCACCAGGGTGGCATGTTGTTCGAATTCCTGCTCCAGGGTGTCTATTTTGGTTGAGAAACGTCTTTTTTCCAACAGTGCTTCCCGGGCAAGGTCATCCCGACCCTTGACCACTGCAAGCTCTGCCCGGGTGTTCCACTGATCCAGTCGTTCCCGGACACCGTCCATGCTGCGCTGGACAGTTTTTTTGCTGGCAATGGCCCCGGCGCAGGAGGTTTTCAGCTCCACCAAGGTGTCCTCTATTTCCCGGATCATCATTTTAATCATTTTTTCAGGATCTTCGGCTTTGTCCAGCATTGAGTTCATGTTGGCTGTGACAATATCTTTGAATCGTGTGAATACACCCATGGTAATTTCTCCTATGTGATTGTTTTTATATTACGATCATGGCAAGATCCCTTGCCAGAATAAATAATGAAAATGGTGCTATGCCGCCCCCGGCAATTGACCTAACCGGAACGGGAACGTCGGGGCAGAATCTATTTCTGCCTTATGTTGTGGGTAAATAAATAGCATAATTTGTGCCACGTTAAAAAGATTTGGGAGAAAGCAGTAACGCCAAGGTGTTTTGGCACCAGGCTTGACTGTGAAAAATAAACATGTTGGTCTTTTTACTATTTTTAAGCATATTAACCATATAGTGGTTAAAATAACCACACTTCAGCATCCATATGTCCGTCAATTGATTTCACCAGAGACCCTGGGGCAGTCCGAGGTCTTTGACATTGACCGGGGACTCTATATTGTGATCAACCCCTTTTTTATCTTTTGATCGGTTTTTGATGCCATGGAACCAGGGTTGTGTTATGTTATCTTTGATGACGTCTTTTTAGTGAAGGTTATAATTAACAAAATCGCCAATAACGAACGCTTGATTCCTTCCAGCCGTTATCAAGACAGAAAAAAAGATCATCGAATTGGCTGCATTTTATCCCAGACAAGCGCATCGCATCAACGGAGCAAGATCCATGACCATTGACTTGAAATATCTATTTAGACCCCATATATGGCATCTTTTTTTATCCATTATTTTTTTTATGATAGCTGTTTTTGGGGGAGATGTCTGTGCAGACCAGGATATTTTAAAAAGAAAAATACCCCTTAAATCCGCATGTGAGACTGATTATCCCCCCTTTTGCTTTGTGGGTGAAGATGACCAGGCAAAGGGGTTTTCCGTGGAACTTCTGGAAGCTGCCTTAAAGGCCATGGGACGGGATGTCACCTTTGAAACTGGGCCATGGATAAGGGTACGGAGCTGGTTGGAGGGAGGGGACGTTCAAGCGTTGCCCATGGTGGGCCGCACCCCGGAACGGGAATCTGTTTTTGATTTTACATTTCCCTATATGTCCCTTCACGGTGCCATTGTCGTAAGGGCAGACATCACCAACATCAATAATCTGGATGACCTGAGGGGACGTCAGGTGGCTGTCACGAAGGGGGATAACGCCGAAGAATTCCTTCAACGTGGGGATCGTGGCATCAAATTACACAGCTTACCCACTTTTAATCAGGCTCTCAAGGAACTTTCCCAGGGCTTTCATGACGCAGTGGTAATACAGCGGCTTGTGGCATTGCGCCTGATCAGGCAAATCGGACTTTCCAACCTGAAAATTGTGAAAAGGCCCATTGAAGGCTTTCGTCAGGATTTTTGTTTTGCCGTGAAGGAAGGGGATCGGGACACCCTGGCGCTGTTGAACGAAGGGTTGTCCCTTGTCATGGCGGATGGTACATATCGCCATCTCCATGCCAAGTGGTTTGCTGCCTTGCAGCTACCGTCCCATAACCGAATTGTCATTGGGGGAGATGACAACTATCCCCCCTTTGAATATCTGGAGGAGAATGGGTTACCAGCGGGTTTCATCACTGATATTACACGGGGTATTGCCCGGGAAGTGGGGCTTGATGTGTCCTTTCGCCTGGGACCATGGGCCAAGATTGTGGATGGGTTGGAACAGGGGCGCATTGACGTCATCCAGGCTATGTTTTACTCCCCGGATAGAGACCTTAAATTTGACTTTACCCAGCCCCATTCGGTGAATAATTACGTCATCGCTGTGCGGAAAGATCAGAAACATCCCCCCACCACCCTGGTGGAATTAAAAGGGCGGACAATCCTTGTTCAAGACGGCGACATCATGCATGAGTTTGCTGTGGAAAATGGTCTGGAAGATCTGCTTTTTATGACGGAAAACCAGGAGGAAAGCCTCCGGAAATTGGCCGATGGAAAGTACGATTGTGCGCTGGTGCCACGGATACCGGCCCTTTATTTGATCAAAAAAAACGGATGGAAAAATCTGATCCTGGGACAAAAACCGCTTCTTACAACGGAATATTGCTATGCGGTTCCAGATAATCAAAAGGCCCTGCTGGCCCAGTTCAGTGAAGGGCTGAAACTCCTTAATGAAAACGGAGAATATCGCCGTATTTATGAAAAATGGCTGGGTACCTATGTTCACCCAGCCCCTCGCTTTGCCAAAATCTTCCGGTATGTTGCCATCGTTGCTGTCCCCTTATTGCTGTTGTTACTGGTCTCTTTTTTGTGGCTATGGTCATTGAAAAAATACGTTCTCCACAGTGATGAAGCACGCAAAGTGTCTGAACAAAAACAAAAGATCCTGGAAGCGCAATTGGTCCAGGCCGGGAAGATGGAATCCGTGGGCCGTCTGGCCGGAGGAGTGGCTCACGATTACAACAATATGCTTGGTATCATCGTAGGGTATACTGAAATGAGTCTGCAAGATGTGGCTCCGGATGATCCCCTGCATGCCAATCTTGAGCAGATTCTTGCAGCCGCCAAACGGTCAACGGACATAACCCGGCAATTGCTGGCCTTTGCCCGTAAGCAAACCATTGAGCCCAAGGTGCTTCAATTGGATGAGGTCGTTAAAGAGATGTTAAAAATGCTCCAAAGACTCATCGGTGAAGACATCGATCTTGCCTGGGGGCCTGGGGTGGATGTGTGGCCGGTTAAAATGGATCCCTCCCAGGTGGATCAGATCTTGGTCAATCTGTGCATCAATGCCCGGGATGCCATAGCAGATGTGGGTAAAATAATAATTGAGACAAGAAATGCCCAGCTTGATGAGGATTATTGTGTGGAACGTGCAGGGTTTATTCCGGGTGAATATATATTGCTTGCGGTGAGTGACAATGGCATGGGAATGACACCAGAGACACAGGATAAGGCGTTTGAACCTTTCTTCACCACCAAACAACTGGGTAAGGGAACAGGATTGGGGCTGGCCACTGTTTATGGCATTGTCAAACAGAACAACGGATTTATAAATGTCTACAGTGAGTTGGAGGAAGGGACTACCATCAAGATATATCTTCCCCGGTATGTAGGGCAGCGCCCATGGGCAACCATTGAATCTGCGATGGAAATGCCCTTGGCACAGGGTGAAACTTTATTGATAGTCGAGGATGATGACGCTATCTTGACACTGGTTCGAAAAATGCTTGAAAACCTGGGGTATGCGGTGTTTACTGCCAACAGTCCGGGAGATGCCATGGCCCTGGCCAGAAAAAATGCCGGGGGAATTGATCTGTTGATCACAGATGTTGTCATGCCTGAAATGAATGGCCGGGACCTTGCCAACCAGCTTCAAGCCCTTTATCCCAGCCTTCAGGTGCTTTTCATGTCTGGATATACCGCCAACGTTATTGCCCATCGGGGTGTTTTGGATGAAGGGGTTAATTTTATACCCAAACCCTTTTCCCAGAAAGAGCTGGCCGTTAAAGTGCGAGAGGTGCTGCTGAGGGGGTGATTTTTATTCCTAAAGTTTTAGGGAGTTCATGGGAAATAATATGCCTATGTTAAAGAATTCCATACCCACTCTCCAGAGTTATCCATGCAAAAATGGGTAGCTTTATTAGGGACTTCACCATAATAAAACTACCCGCTTTCAAATTTAATGGTCAGTATTTACAGCATATTTTAAGTGAAGATGGGTAGGTTATTTGTCATGAACTCCCTTATCATGAACTCCCTTAGTGCATTATGATCAAACTTCAACATACCGACGTCAGCCTGAAAGCAAGCCCCTTTTTTTCACGGAAATATTAGAAGTCATTAAAGTCATCATCATCCATGGGGATAACTTGTTCCGGTCGGATAATTTTGGGGCCGGGAGTCATGACGTCCCTGCCACCGAACCTCTCCACACGCAATTCATTTGATTCCGGCTTTAAATGGCCAAATTTATTCCTACGACCTGCTGGCATCGACCGTCCTGTTTTTTCTTTTGCACTGCCGCTTACAACCCTCAGTAATTCCAGAACATAACCCTTCATCTGTTCTGCCTGGGCATTCATTTCCTCAGATGCGCTTGCAGATTCCTCTGCATTGGCTGCGTTTTTTTGTGTCAAACCGTCCATATCCTGAACAGCCGTATTAACCTGGATAATCCCGCGTGCCTGTTCATTGGATGCAGTTGAAATTTCTGCGATAAGTTCAGCAAGTTTATTAGTACTGGTGCTAACCTCAGAGAAGTCCTCGTTGGTCTTGCTAACCAGTTCTAAACCATCATTGACTTTTTTTACCGTACCTTCGATGAGTACGGCAGTATTCTTTGCAGCATCTGCGGCACGCATGGCAAGGTTTCTCACCTCATCTGCAACTACCGCAAAGCCTGCTCCGGCCTCACCGGCCCTGGCTGCTTCAACCGCAGCATTCAGAGCCAGCAGATTCGTTTGAAAGGCAATTTCATCAATTGTCTTAATTATTTTAGAAGTCTCTTCGCTTGCTTTGGAAATATCTCTCATGGATTCCGTCAACTGCGTCATAGAGGCGTTAGCCTGTGAAACAACTTGATTGGCCTCTTTCATCAGTATATCCGACATACCTGCGTTTTCTGCATTTTTTTTGGTCATCGCACCCATCTCTTCCAACGATGAAGATGTTTCCTCCAATGATGCTGCCTGCTGAGATGATCCTTCAGCTAACTCTTGGCTGGAAGAGGAGACCTGATTAGAAGCTGCGGCCACCTGATCGGCACTTTCATTTAGATCATTTACGGCACGGTTAATGGGTTTGGTGATTGAGCGAATCACTACAATACTGAGTAACAATAGCAATACAGTGGTAATCCCAATGGCGAGAAGACTCAACCACAACCCAAAATTTCCGATTTGGGCAATCTTTTGTTTCATTTCTGTGACGATTTCCTGAAGGGTCTTTTTCAAGGTCATATCGGTTTTTTCAAGATCAGCGGCAAGGATTTGAAGCTGTTTCCATTGAGAGAAGAGGGTGTCCTGATTTTTCAGGGTGACGTCATAGGAGTCTTCTATTTTCTTAAAATAATCCGTGTACTTGGCTTCATCAACGCCAGAGACCACACCCGCAGTATTTTGGAAAGATTTCTGAATTTGATTCGATAGTTTTTTGGCGGTTTCTTCAAAGCGTTCGGGCTCTAAGTTGGCGATCAAGTCGTTTAGGTTGAGCATGATAGGAGAAACAAATCCGTTCAACTCTCTTAATCCCTCACGGAGCGCCTTTTTTGTATCCGATAAGTCCGTCCCCTCCATCATGATGAGCATGGACTTTTCTTCAATGAGATGACCGATGGCTTCCTTTATGGTTTCGTCGGTTCGGTTAAGCTGAGACATGAACTGGGCTTTGGTGTCTGTAAGGGTGCGAACCATCTTTGCCGCATCTTCAAAAGCCTTATTATGCTCGTCTGCGGCCTTTTCAACCTTTTCCAAAAGGCTTTGCATCTCCTGCCCATTGTCGAGTGCCTTCGCCTCAGCCAGCGTATGATTGATCTTGGATGATTCTTGTTTGATTTTTTCGACAAGTTTCTCGTCGGCACTATTCAAAAATTCTGTTTCGGTCAAAACACGTTCCGTCATCATCCAGGCAATGTTGCTCCCATACTGACCCATGGCGGAGGCTCGGACCATTTTTGCGTTTAGATAGAAATCCATGCCTTTGATAGTAAACAATGCCAGCATTCCTAAAAGCGGAAGTATGGCAATCTTAATCCACAGGCTCAAGGTTCGTTTTTTGTTTTTCTGATTACTCATGAATGTCCTCTCTGATATTTCTAAATTCACCAGGGTTTGCGAGCTGTGCGGGTAGCAATTATTTGCAGCGCATTAACAGTGCAAATGTAATTAATTGGGGGTATTTGAGCCTTTAATCTGTATCTATACCTTGTAAAGAGCACTGAGGTTCCGGTTCAAATAGGCTCAGCAATGACCTACCCGCACAGCTCGAATTTTTTTGGGGACGGCGTAAGATGTTTTAAAATATCGGTAGCACAAAATAGCTTAACAAATGCAAACGACTGTCGCCTTAAGATGAAAAGAATTTTTTGACTTCCACAGCAAGAATTTGGGTGCAAAATACAAATATGTTTTAAAGTTTGTTAAAGAAAGCATGGAGGCTCTTCTCTCATTAAAACACTATTCCCCCTCTACGATAGAGGAAAATAGCACGATTAAGGAAAAATATCCTGAAAAAATAGCGTTTACAATCCCATGCTCATGGTTGTTAAGGATTATTTCCCCATTTTTACGGCCTCTTCTGCTCCTTCCTTTGTGAGGTCATAAACACCTGCACCTACGAAGCGTTCCTTTCCCGGAACTTTCATGATGTAGCTCGTTTTCACCGCAATTGTTTTGGTGGAAGGCTTGGGCCAATAATACTCCGACCAGGCAGCACCCTCTTCTTTGGCGATTCTAACAAAATCACATCCAATACATTTACCTTTTTTGTCCATTATGTTCATCATGTTCATACCGACAAGCTTGGGCCTTAAGTGTTGAATGATAGTTCCGTCCATATTGTAAGTAAAAATATACAAATCGCCCTCCACGAACTCGCCATTTGGATCGCTGAGTATCGGAAAAACTGAATCTCCTTTTTCTTCGATCAACTTGACGGCTTTTTCCACAAGGCTTTTCACATGCGTCGGTGAAATCTTCTGCTCCGCTTGAACTGAAAAGGCAAACGCTATCAAGATTAGTCCGCATAGCATTACTTTAAACATTTTTTTCGTCATGACTTTTTCCCCTTTGGTTTCTTAAATTATTCTATTTGCATTTTGCACTATTTGAATTCCTACAACCTGATTTTATTGTACTCGATTATTATTTTTGGGCTTGGTTCTAACGTCGGCCACTTGGAGTCAGTGTTTAAATTCACATAAAAATATTAGCTATATTATTAAATAGTTATAGCTCAGTGATTTTTTCAATTATCCAAAGTGGCCGATCTTAGAACCAACCCCTTATTTTTTTTTAAAGCAGTTTGCTTGTAAGGTTCAGTATAAGCTTTCCAGCACCGCGTTTCAGGCATCAAAGGTTCACCCGTCGCATCAGTATTTTACGGGAAAAAGCCTCCCGTTCTCGCAGAGCGTTTGGTTAGCCACATTTTTTACTTACTTAACAAACCATTTGATTTTATCATAATCTATTTATCAAGGGTGAATCCAGCAACGCAAAAATTATTCGCATTTATTTTTGTCATAAAAAATAGGCATGCTGAAATACTTATTCAGCGGAAATGCGAATAATTGCTGCGTTGCTGGAATGCTGTTTTTTTTAAAAGCATCCGTGCATGTTGTGTCTGTTGAATATGAAATATAGCTTCCTCAATTAGAGATAAAAAATACCCTACTATTTCAAGGCCTTGAGCAATAGTCCGGCTTGAAATATAAAATAGCCTCATACCAGCTACGTTTGCGAGCAATTTTCTGTTTTTGTTTTCGACATGGTACGCAACGAACACAATCGGAGTATAGTTCAAATACCAATTCTTCATTTCCCATGCCGAACCCGGAAGAAATAAGATTATTCTGAACCGAACCCATCCTCTTTCTATTGTATAAAGCACATTACATGGATTTTTATTTTTTTCAAGTAAAAAAATACAATTGTTTGTTAAGGAGGGCATCACAAAAAGTGAAGAACTGTCAAAATAATGAAAACAGGAAAAAATTTGGAAAAATATCATAACTTGTGCCAATTTAAAAATATTGGGGTTAAGTCAGTATTTGCAGGGAGTTTGATCATTGGGATTGACTGTGAAAAATAAATATGTTAGTTCTTTTCCTGTTTTTGAGGATATTAACTATATAATGGTGAAAATAACCATGGCTGAGCATCCATATATCCGTCAATCGATTTTACCAGAGGCCCTGGGACAGTCCGAGGTGTTTTTGGATTTCCAGGAACGTTTGTCCCGGGTGGCTCCCATAGAGCGGCCTGTTCTCATACTTGGCGAACGTGGTACGGGAAAAGAGCTGGCGGCATCCCGGTTGCATTTTTTATCCCAACGCTGGGAGAAGCCGCTGGTCACCCTCAATTGTGCATCCCTTGCCCCCACCCTGGTGGAAACAGAGTTATTTGGTCATGAAAAAGGCGCATTTACGGGTGCGGCCCACCGTCGAACCGGACGATTTGAGGCCGCACATCAAGGAACCCTGTTTCTGGATGAAATTGGCACAGTGCCCATGGAGGTTCAGGAAAAAATTTTAAGGGTGGTGGAGTATGGCGTGTTTGAACGGGTGGGAGGGTCGCTACCCATGGAGGTGGATGTCCGAATTGTCAGCGCCACCAATGTAGATCTTCCCACAATGGCCCGCCAGGCAAGATTCAAGGAAGACCTGTTGGATCGCCTCTCCTTTGAAGTGTTGTTTGTTCCGCCCTTGCGGGAACGAAAGGGGGATATCTCTTTACTGGCCCGGCATTTTGCCGTACGTATGGCCTACGAGCTTGGTGCTGATGAGATCCCAGAGTTCAGCGCTGAAGCCATGGAAGGATTGGAACATCACCCCTGGCATGGAAATGTCCGGGAATTGAAAAATGTTGTGGAGCGGGCCGTTTACCGAGCCCGGGGCAGGGTGATTCATGAGATTGTGTTTGATCCGTTTGTTTCTCCCTATGGGTTGGCACCTCGTAAAGGGGGGGAGGTGGACATGTCAGTTTCCGCCAACCGGCAATCTGATCCAGGAGATGCCCCCACGAGGGAAGGATCATTGATTACAGCCAGGCAATCTCTGGAGGTTTCCATGCTCAAGAATGCCCTTGAAACCACCCGTTACAACCAGAAAAAAGCGGCAAATCAACTGGGCATCACCTATGATCAGCTCCGGGGGCTGTACCGGAAGCACAAAGAACAGCTCTCCTTACCCAACACCTAAAACCCAGCACCCAATCACAAATCGGAATAAAAATAGGTGTCCTCTTCAAATTTCGGGGTAAAACTATGCAATTCTGGGCATCCTTCATAGGAGCTCAAAGGTGCTTTACAGTTTTTTGTGAAAAGCCCCTGGAAATGGGGAATGATCAAAAAAAGTGTAAATTACTTTTGAAGGATGCCCAATTCTGATGAGTTATTTTATAACGTGCTGTATTTACTGAACCTAAAAAATCAATTTTTGAGATTAAACGGTGTTTGTCCCGAAATTTGAATAGGATACAAGAATAATATGTCTCAAAAAATAAAGATAATCCCCACCCTTAAAGAATGGCTCTCTTCCCATGGCGACAGCCTGGATGCCCTTGTGTTTGACATTGACGGGGTGCTACTTGTCAAAGGAGAGGCGGCCCCGGGCAGCCGTGCCCTGCTGGCAATGCTCAGAAAGGAAAATATCCCCTTTTATCTGCTCACCAATGACGGGGATCACTCCACCCAGGAGAAATCTCAAATTCTTAACGCCTCGGGCATTGATGTTCACCCCCGGGAGATTGTCTCCTGTGCCCACGGTCTGGTGAGCTTGTTCCCGGACAAAGAAAAATCCACAGCGCCTTTTTTTATTATGGGAAATCTGGGCTCGCCCTGTTTTGCTGAAGAAGCAGGACTTAAAACCACCAGAAACATTGAAGAAATAGATATTTGCCAGGGCATTATCGTGGGAGAAAAAGGGTATGACTGGGAACCCACCATCAATGCTGCGGTGAATTTTTTTGTGAAAAACCCCCGAGCCCCGCTCATTGTTCCCAACCCAGATGAGTATTATCCTGGTAAGACCGGGCAATTGTGCATCGGTGCCGGGGGGGTGGGTCGGTTTGTTTCCCGGGTGTTGGAAACCTATGGTATCAAGGTTGATCCTTTATATCTTGGCAAACCCTTTGCGCCCATATTCCAAAAGACCCATGCCCTGCTTGAAGAAAAATGTGGACGGAAAATCCTCTGTGACCGGGTATTGATGACCGGTGATTTCATCAAGTCAGATATCCAGGGTGCCCTGGATTTCGGGTATCGCTCTGCATTGGTATTAACCGGGGTGACCACCGTTGAAATGGCGGAAAATTCCGCTGTCCAGCCGGATATGATTTTTCAAACACTGGGATAATTTAAAATAGTTGGCTACCCCCCTAAGTCGGGACACTTTGTAAAATAAGGGACTTGCAAAGAGCGTGATTTCGGACAGCTCAAGACTGCAACTTGTTCCGCTTTAGACGGAGCCCTATCGCGTTAGAGCATGTGTGCATTCTTTTTAGCCGTTAATCTTTGGTCTTATTTTTGATGAATGCTGCCAGCTTCTTGTCAGATTTAAATATCGGAGACTACTTTTTTGAGACGAGCAATTTCCAATTTTGATTGTTTAAGCAATTTACTCCAATTATCAGGTGGATCTCCACTAATTACCATTTTTTTAAATACCCGATAGGCGTCTCTTTTACTCTTATAAACTCGTTTTGTGCCTTCATCATTGACCCAAGCAAAAACAATTATTTTGCTTTCTAAGTGATATCGAAAGAAAAGACGATATTGCTGGAAAAATTTTGCTCGAAACCAATGCTTGTAATTATCTCCGAGGGTTGTTCCCTGGCGATAATCTAAAAGTGTAGGATTTTTTGGGATGATTTTAAAAGCCAATTTTTCGATAGCTGCCAAACGCTTTGTTGAATTCTTTTTTTTGTAATCGACAGGATATTTCCGACGTAACATTTCAACCTGCGTTATCAATTCTTCAACCTGATCCAAGAATAAAGAATGTGCGAATATATTCCATCCATTAATTGTTAACGGCTTAGATTTTGACAAGTCTATTCATCCTCATCAGAAAGTGGAGCATCCAAATCAATTTCAACATCAGACACAAGTGACTGGATACGGCTAAGCAAATCAGAGCCTATGGCACTGATATTCTGAGGATTTTGGCTAATATCGTTTGCTAAAAAGGTCAAAAAATTGGCTAAGGCTGGATCAGCTTCAGCTTGGTTTATACGAAAGATCATTACGCTTCCATCAGTTTGAACAGCATAACGTATCTTATCATTCTTCTCTAAACGCAAAACCTTTCTGACCATATGTGGAATCGTTGTCTGATAGCGGTTTGTTAGTTTAGAATCGCTGTATAAAGACAATGTCATTATAACCTCCAAGCGGAATATTTTTTTCACCAGCTATAAAACCTGATAAAATTTTTATTTTATCAAGTGACCGTAAGTTCTCAATAAGTTCAGGCATTCAGGGCGTTCTTTTGAATAGCACCTGGCATTTAAAGGCTAAGCAGGCTTTATCACCTGGAGTGATTGAAAACTTACCAAGAGACCTTATTAACTATCTTAATTTATAGGAAAACATCATATATACTTTTTGTTCCACTATACAGTAATGCAATTGCATTACTATGTCAAATAAAATATAAAAGCCTAACGTTAACCTGGATCAGTGGCATAAAATTTGATGGGTGTTGAAATTATTAGAAAAACTTGATTTTGGCTTTCACCTCGCAGGTGAAGTAACAAATAGATTTTTCTTAATCATTTCAATATATATCAAAAAACGTGCCACTGATTCAGGGTTAAATTAAGCGGCTGCCACACCGCAAAAAATGCCTCAATGTCCGGCTTCAACTTATTTGTTGGACAAACCCGATTTATCAGGTGAGTCTGGCACGATATTTTCCCTTGGATAAAAGTAAGATTTCTCCCTCTATGTCTGCCCGAAGGGCTTCAACGCTAAGGTGAGCAGCCGCGCCAACAGACTTCACGGAAAGCAGAAAATGTTCTCACGCTCTGCTCGACCGATTTGTTGTGTGACGTTTATTATAATTTTATATTTTTTAAATCTACTTGATGAGAGTAAAAACCGAGAATTGATGGGGCATTCCAGTTTGCACTTATTAGATTCCCTCCATTGCTTGGTATGACAGCCCAATAAATCCAATATTTACCAATAGGAAAAAGATTATTAAGGAACCAGTCTTAAATAATTTGCCCTTTTCAGAACACGCCACCGTTAAAGGATAGTGTTCCCAATTTTTTAAAAGAGTATGTTATTTCGGACTCATTCCTAAGCGAAGACTTGCCATAAAAAATAATGAGATCGGAGAAAATACAAGGAAAAATAGTTGAACAAGATGTGAACATTGGAAATACGCTTGTGGCGGGGGGAAAAGTTATGAATGGGGGAATGGGGAGAAAGTGTCGGATAACAATGGATCAAAAAAAACAGCCGGTGAATTCTCCTTGAATCAAAAATTCACAAGGAAATTCACCGGCAGAAAGCTAAATTTTCACGTTCCAGACAGCATGGGTCATATCTCTTAAAAACTTGGGAATACCTGATATAAAAAGCATTAGCGCACCCAGTACAATAACAAGGCGCATGGGCCAGATGATGGGATCCCAGATGGTTCCCGAGGTCAATTCCTGGCTCACTGCTTCCCAGAACCAGATGCTGCCGTGCCACAGCAACACACCACTGAAGAAAAAGAGAAACAAATCCGTTACCATAAGATCAAACCAGGCCTGGGTTCTGGGCCGCCAGTTGTTGTAAAAAACATCCACCCGGATGTGGGCACCATACCGTTCTGCATAGGCCCCGGCCATAATATAAGTAACGCCGCACAGATACACCGTCAGCTCAAGCCCCCACACAGTGGGCGCATTAAAAAAATACCGCATGACCAGCTCGTAGCAGATTTGAACAGTTGCCAGCAATATAAGTAAGGAAACAGCCTTGCCCTGCCATTCACTGACCTGATCCAGGGCCTTTGCAATTTTTGTCATGGCCGCAAACGGTGTCTCTGGATTCATGTTTTGTTGTGTCATTGTGTTCTCCTTTTATTGCATCATCAGGTTGGGAAGCCAGAGAATGATCTGGGGAAATATCATGCACAGAATCATACCGACAACCTGAAGCGCCATGTAAGGCAGGACGGATTTATAAAGATCCGCCATGGTCACATCGGGCGGTGCCACGGCCTTGAGATAAAAGATGGAGTATCCAAAGGGCGGAGAGAGATAAGCAATCTGTAGATTAAGATTAAATATTACGCCGAACCACAATGGGTCAAACCCCAGCTGCGTAATAACAGGTACAAAAATTGGGGCAAGGAGAACGGTGATACCGATAATGTCAAGCACCATGCCAAGGAAAAGCAGAATAATCTGGATGATGATCAGTATCAGCCAGGGATTCAGGGGAAGAGCCACCAGTGCGTCTTTTACAAAATCGGCCCCGCCGCCCAGTGTATAGGTGGCAATGAAGACCATGGCACCAAAGACGATCCACAGTATAAGGCCCACGGTTTTCATGGTTTCGTACAGTGAATCACTCAGGTTCTCCCAGTTCAGTCGTTTTCGTACCCCTGCACATATAATGGCACCCAGGGAGCCCACACCGGCAGCTTCACCAGGGGTGGCAATACCGCCGAAAATGGAACCCATAACTCCCATAATCAATACAATGGGAAGAATGAGAGATTTAAACATGGCAAGCTTCTGGATGAACGGAATATTTCGTTCTTCAAGAGGAGCGGCTGGCCCGGCAGATGGATCCAGATAACACTTGATGAGAATATAACCTATGTAAAGGCCCCCAAAGAGCAATCCCGGCCCCACACCTCCCATGAACAGTTTCCCAATGGATTCACCCACAGTGACGCCGTACACGATGAACATGATGCTGGGGGGCACCAGTACCCCCAGCGCACCGCCTGCCACAATGGCACCCAGGGCCATATGACGATCATACCCCCGTTGGAACATAAAGGGCAGTGCAATGAGGCCGGTGATGGTGACATCCGCTCCCACAGTACCGATCATGGCTGCAAGTACGGTACAAAGCAAAATGGTGGCTGCGGCAATCCCCCCCCTGAGACCCCCCACCCAGACCTGAATGGCCTTAAACAGGTCATGGGCAATGCCGGATTTTTGTAGCATATTGCCCATGAAGACGAAAAGAGGGATAGCAATCATGCTGAAACTGCCCATGACATCCCACACCCGAAGTACCACAAGGGACATGGCATCGGGTCCCCACATGAAAAAAGCAAATATCAGTCCCAGGCTTCCGGTGGTCCATGCAAGAGGAATTCCCAGTGCCAGCAGCGCGAAAAAAGAACTGAACATCGATATGGTTAATAATCCTGGCCCCATAAGATCTCCTTAATATGTCCATGGCAGAAATTGTTGCCACATCCAAGCTTGATACGGTGAGATTAAGCTCACCCGACAATTGTAGTTATTTCAACAAAGACGTCTCTGAAAGCACTCCTTGTCTGATTTTTTTAAATTCGATTTTAACTTCAGCCGGACGTTTAGTTACAGAATTGACATACACCGGCCGAAGTCAGAATAAGGTGAATTTTTATTTAATGGATCCCTTTAATTTGAGGTAATCCAGAATAGAGTCGATAACCCTTTCAGACATGGGGCTCTTCTTTTTCCAGTCATTGGCCACCTCAAGGGAGATTTCCCTGGCTTTGGCCATATCTGCACTGGAAAGCTGGGTATGAACAAGTCCTTTTTCCTTCATTTTCTGTAGTGCCCGGGCGCTTTCCGCTGCGGACTGATAGTCAAACCGGGCATCCAGCTCAAATATCCAGGATTCCATCAGGGCCTTGAGATCTGCTGGTAACTTGTCCCAGACCTTTTGGTTAACGGTAAAATCACAGGTGGCTGTGTTGCCGTGGAAGGAGGGGTAAAGGACATATTCTGTCACTTCATGGAGACCGATATCATGGTTTTCCGCAAGGCTGACAAACTCAGCTGCATCCACAACACCCGTGTCCAGCGCTGTGTAAAGTTCTCCACCACCCATTTTTACCGGAGATGCGCCCAGTTTTTTAAACAGTTCTGATGTGAGTCCACCGGCGGTTCTGATCTTGAGACCGTTGAAGTCGGACAGTTGTTTCAGGGGCACCTTAGACATGATGGGCTCCGCACCTACCAAGGCTGGTCCCACATAATGAACCTTGTACTTTCCATAGAGTTCCTGGGCCAGTTCCAGACCACCGAAGTAGTAACTCCAGATTTTCACATCACTGGTATTTTCCCAGATGCTCATGAGGCTGAACAATGCTGCAAATGCGGGATCCTTGCCGGCATAGTAAGCCGGGGCGTTAAAACCACACTCAAAAATTCCCATGCCCATGGCATCCAGCTGCTCAAAGGGACCCACAAGGGAGCCAACCCCGTAAAGTTGGATATCCAATCGTCCGTTGGATGCTGCTTTTAAGTCCTTTAACGATATCTCAAGGGCCTTATACCCCACACTCCCAGATACGGCATAGGTCTGGGCACGCCATTTGTAGACCTTTTCTTTGGCCATGGCATTGGTTGAGATAAATCCACAAAGAGCAATAAACGACACAGCAACGATCATACTTTTAACGGCTTTTGTACACTTCATCGAACTCTCCTTCAGTAAAATGGTTGATTAAAATTAACGTGGATGTTTTAACACTACAGCGACACTTTCATGATCTGCCCTTTTGTATGGGGTTCTCAAGTGTGTTTCCCCACCTTTCGGCACTCGATTTTAGTAAGACAAGCAAAGTGTCGCTGTAGTGTTAAATGATTCCCATATTGTTCACCCATTTAACGCATGGGAATCATAACAAATTTCCTTTCATGCCCCATTGTCCGGTTTTGAATTTATGAGATCAAATCAGCCATGCACGACATGAGCGTTCGGCGGGAAAGGGTTTCGGCCAGATCCCTTCGATAGTCGGCACTTGCCCTTAGGTCGGTGATGGGGGTAATTTCCTGGGCCACCATTTTTGCACATTGGGCCATGACATCCTCGGTCACGGTTTTGCCTGCAAGAAACGCCTCGGCATGGGGAACCCGAACCGGTGTGGGCCCCACAGAACCCAATGCAATGCGGGCTTGTTTGCATACATTGTTTTTAACCTTGATCCAGGAGGCCACCGACACAATGGAAATTACCACTGCATCCCGGGTGCCGATTTTTTGGAAATGAACAGATTCATCGGATTTGAGGGCGGGGAATTCAATGGTGGTCAACACCTGATCCGGGGCCATGACATTTCTGCCTGGCCCTGTAAAAAATTGATCCAGAGGCATTTTTTTGTCTCCGTCTTTACCCTTAAAGATCACAGACGCACCCAATGCCAGCAGAGATGGCACGCTATCCCCGGCCGGAGAAGACATGGCAATGTTTCCGCCCATGGTACCCACATTTCTCACCTGGGGGGAGGCCATGGTGCCAATGGCATGGCAAAGTCCGGGGGCATGCGTTTGAACAAGATCCGATGCCATGATTACGGACAATGGGGTAACTGCACCAATGGAGACAACGCCATCGGCTTCTTTAATAAAATTTAATGCATCAATTTTTTTTATATCAATGAGCGACATACCATCGTTGAAAGACCATCGTCCGCCCCGAACAGCAGGAATAAAATCGGTACATCCGGCAACGATTTTATAATCTCCCTCAATGGTGTCAAAGAGCGCCATGAGCGCTTCCATATTTTCAGGACAATGGTATATCAAGTCGGGCAGCGCCCTTGAACCTACAAAATTTTTCATGTGATACCTCTTTTTTTTATAAGAAAGTCCCGGCAAACCTGACGTATTTTCATGCTTCGTTGTGGGCAGGCCAGGGCCAGAATACGGTCTGCCCATGGCAGTTTATAAGAAAAGAAAACCTCCGGGCAACCTCAGCAGAGCCCCCCCCGATGGGTAATAGGAACCGGCCAATTGGGCTGTCTAACAGTCCCGGCCGGGCCCATTGCCCGTCGGGGGGGGCGGCATGATACCATTTGGCTCCGCGTCTACGACCCAATATTTGTTGTGTCCTACAGGACATGCCCGTTATATGAAAATTACCACCAGTTGCCTGCATCCTTGGCCTCTTTGGCCCGACGAATGGACGTAATGATGTTTACATATCCAGTGCAGCGACACAGGTTGCCTTCAATGGCCTTGCGGATATCCATATCGGAAAGTTCCTCGTCCCCCCACTGGTTGATCAGGGCATAGGCAGACATGACCATACCCGGGGTGCAGAATCCACACTGAAGTCCCAGCTCAGCCACAAAGGCCTTCATCAGGGGATGTAATTCATCCCCTCTCATGAGTCCCTCGGAGGTGATAATGGTTGTTCCCTGGGCTGATGCCGCCATGACAAGGCAACTGTTCACCGGTTGACCATCCATAAGAACGGTGCAGGCACCACACTCTCCTTCTTCACAGCTTCTGTGGACACTCTGTTGATTGAGTACGTCACTTCGCAGTACCTCAAGCAGGGTGGCATTGGCGTCAATGTCAAGGTTCCAGGTGGTGTTGTTTACGTTCAATGTAATCGGCATTTTCATTTGGCTTTCTCCTGTCGCTTCCGGGCCGCCACAATCCAGCTTCTGACCAGTTCCGGTGTTGCAGGCGATTCATTTACTTCGATGTTAAAGGGGGTCAGCGCATCTTCAATGGCCGCCAGAATCACGGCCTTGCTGCCAATGATGGGGGATTCTCCCATGCCTTTGCTGCCCGTTTCTGTAAAGGGAGAGGGGGTTTCCATATGGCCCACTTCAATGTCCGGAGCTTCCACCGCCGTGGGGATCAGATAGGTGGAAAAAGAGGAGGTCATCAATTGTCCCTTGTCGTTATAATCCAGCCGTTCGTACAGTGCTTCACCGATTCCCTGGACAATGCCGCCGTGAATCTGTCCGTCCACAATCTGCTTGTCAATGATGGTACCGGCATCGTGCACATGGACATACTTGATAATCTTTGTGACACCCGTATCAATATCCACCTCCACCACGGCAACATCCGCTGCTACGCAGAAGCTGGTGTAAGATGACCCTGAGTCCGCAGTGGTGGGGCTGTACCAGGTGGTGGTGACATCCAGCAGGTGGTCATGTTTTTTCAACATTTCCGGGGGAAGTCCCCGGGGGCCGGGGAAAAAGTACGCTTTTTCAGCCAGTTGCCTGTAGGTCAGCTTTTCGTCTGGATTATCGGAAGAATAGATCATACCTCCTTCCAACACAAGGCTCTCTTCATCCACCTTTAGAAAGGCGGCGGCACATTGGCACACCTTTTTCTTTATAATTTTGGCAGCCTTGGCAACGGCACTGGCCGGATAAACCGCCCCACGGCTTGACAGGGGGCCCTGGCCGATATAATCAGATGTCACCGGTTTGACAAGGACATCTTCACGGTTGCATCCCAGAATATTGGATACAATAATCGCATGGCTGGCTTCACTTCCCTGGCCGATTTCAGTGCGATCACTGTGTACCTCAATGGTGCCGTCCGGGGTGATCTGAACCCGGGCCTGGGTAATACCGCCCATCTGACAATTGGGTACGGCAACCCCTGCGGGTTCAATGGCGGATATCACACCGATTCCAAGATATTTTCCCTCTTTAAGATATGACTCTTTTTTAGCTCGGAATCCATCCACATCGGCCATGGCCAGTGCCTTTTTCAGGGTACCTGGGTAATCGCCGCTGTCGTAGACAAGATTGTTAATCTGATGATAGGGAAATTCGTCGGGCTGGATATAATTTTTCAGGCGAATGGCTTCGGGTGTCATACCAAGTTTCCGGGCGACCTGGTTCAGGGCATGTTCAATGAATTTGAGTCCCTTGTCCTTGCCATATCCCCGGTAGGCACAGTAAAATGATTTATTGGTGACGGCACCCACCCCTTCAATGTGCATGCCCTTCCAGTGATACATATTCGGTACGGAAGAACAGGCAGGAAAAATGCTTAAAGCAGCAATGCCTTTATTGGTGCTTTCTACGCCCAGATCGTGGGTCACTGTGGCCTTTACCCCTAAAAGCGTGCCGTCGTTTTTAAATGCCACATCCCCTTCCCAGAATACATCCCGCTGGTGGGGGCCTGTTACGATGAAATCTTTCTGGGGTTCAAACCATTTTACGTGGCGACCGGTGAGTTTGGATGCCAGGGCCACCACGTTCTCTTTCCAGGAATGGATTTTAAGCCCGAATGCGCCGCCAATGTCCACGGCATTGATCTTTACCTTTACCTCGGGCATACCCAGTGTGGCGGCAATGTTATGCCGGGCCAGGTAAGGGGTCTGGAATGATCCCCACATCTCAAGGCTATCCCGTTTGAGATTATAATGGGCCACACATCCCCGGCCCTCAATGGGAAGTCCCGTAACCCGTCCTTCACGACTATTAATGTGCATTACCTGATCGGCTTCCGCAAAGGCACCATCAGGATCACCAAAATCAAATTTCAGATGCACCTGCTTGTTGTCTTCCCAGTCATCATAAAGTTTAGGGGAATCCGGTTCCAGGGCTTGAAGGGCATTGCCTGTCACCGCCAGGAGTTCATATTCAACTTCCACGAGATCGGCTGCTCGCCGGGCTGTTTTTTCATCCTCGGCCACCACTGCGGCCACAGGTTCCCCATACCAGCGAACCTTATCCTTGGGCATGGCATACACATTGGCCAATCGCCAGGTCCATCCCTTGCTTTTGAAATTGGCCTGAACCGGCAGCGGATTGGTGTATTTCACCATCTCTTCGCCGGTGATCACGGTGAGTACACCGGGAACCTTGAGGGCCTTGTCCACATCCAGTCGTTTAATCACGGCATGGGCGTGGGGGCTCCCCACAAACACCAGATGGGCCATGCCGGGAAAATCAAGGTCATCGGCATACTGGCCCTTTCCTGATATTAACCTTGTTTCTCTGTTTTCCACACTATCCTCCTCATCTTCTGTGTAAATTGAAATACGAACCGTTCAAGACCCATTTTTTCGCTATTTTTTAATAGCGTCCATGGCAAGATCCCTTTCCACTACAAATAATGAAAATGGTACTATGTCGTCGGAGTCTCTGCTGTTGGCATTTTGGTACCATCTTCTCTTATAAAATTGCCATGGCCAGATCTGTAAGGCCTTATTTATTGGGAGCAATTTCTATGGAGCCGGGTACAGGGCACACGGAGAGGCAGCCACCACATCCCACACAGTTGTCCTGGTTGACATACACATGGCCGTCACCCTGCTGCATGGCATCGGAAAAGCAGGCCTTAAGGCACATGCCGCAATCCTTGCAGATATCCTCATTAACATGGGCTTTCTCCGGGGGCATCTGGGAATATTCAATGGCAGCGTCCGTGGCAATACCCAGCATGTCTTCAATGGTGTCATAGCCTTTTTCATCCATGAATTTTTCAAGGCCGGTAACCTGTTTGCCCAGCCATTCATATCCATAGCACATGACAGCAGAACAGATTTGAACCACACTGGCACCGCTCATGATAAACATGACAATGTCACGCCAGTCGTAGGCACCATTGGTTCCGGTGATGGGAAGATCATTACCAAATGCGGTGCGTACTTCGTTGATCCATCGCAGTGTCAAGGGTTTTACCCAGGGGCCACCAATGCCTGCTTTTCCGTAAATCAGGGGTTTTCCCGTTTGAATGTCCGGTACAAACCCGATGAATCTGTTGGTCAGGGTAACGGCACCGGCACCGGCATCCTTGAGCATACCGGAAAATTGAACAAGATCTGTAACCTGGGGGGTGACTTTAATAATGATGGGCACCTTTACGGCACTGGAAACCGCATTGGTGATTTCGCAGGCATAGTTAAAATCTTGCCCCACGTTCATGCCGGTGCGAACCCCGGGCATCAATTTGGGATGGGGGCAGCCAAAGTTCAATTCAATGAGGGGAACCCCACCATCTTCCATCTGTTTTCCCAGATCCACCCAGCCGTCTATCTCAGTGGAGCCGATGCTGCCTATTACCACTGCATCATTCTGATCCGCATATTTAACTGTCTCCCGGATTTCCTTCATGAATTCCTTGGGAGTTTCCAGGGCAAGGCCGCTTCGACTGTAAAGGCTGAAGGCCCGGGGCACCTTTCCATGGCACACCTCGTGTTTCTCGTTGAGGAATCGCCACTTGGCCCGGGTGGTAAGTTCACGCATGGCAGAAGAGTCGGTCATGGTTTTTGCAATGACGGAGCCAGCTCCGGCATCAATACATTTTTTCATATTTGCAGCGTTCAGTGTGGGTTCGGCAGATGCGGCCGCCACGGGATTTTTAAAGTGAACACCACAGAAGTCAATTCCTAAATTTGCCATTATTCATATCCTTATATTTAGATTCTTATCTCTGATTTTCGTGTTGTTTTTGCGAGAGAATCAGAAAACCTTTTCGGTCTGTGGTTCGGCTTGGTTCTAATTTTGGATGGTGCGGTCAGTTGGAGAACCATAACAAAGTAGCCGAATCAAGCACTTCTTCCTTATGAATGAGTTTTAAGTAAGTTGCCAATTTATGTGCTTAGCGCTTAGGGAACAGATTTTTAAATCTGTCCCCGCCTCCTAAATGGAAAAGTTATTGCGGACTCTTCCTTAATCAGTTGAGCCAGCCCACCCTGCCAGCAAGGCCGGGGAATGTCTTTCTGGCTGCGCTAACCTTTTCAATATCAATCTCAGTGCGGATAACGATCTCTTCATCTCCAGCACCAGCTATAACAACACCCCACGGATCCACCACCATGCTGTGGCCCACAAACTGAACGCCCTGGTTCATACCCACTGCATTGGAGGAGACAAGAAAACATTGATTCTCCATGGCCCGAACCCGGTTGAGCATCTGCCACGCTTCCAGTCTCGGATAGGGCCATGCTGAACAGACCATAAAAAGTTCTGCGCCGTTGTCCACCATTTTTCGAAACAATTCGGGAAATCGAAGATCAAAGCAGGTGGCCATACCGATTTTCCCCAGGGGGGTATCCACCACAGAAACGGCATCTCCGGGGGTGAGAATCTGGGTCTCTTTTGAGTTGAATCCAAACAGATGAATTTTACGATAACTGCCAGCGATCTCTCCCAGGGGAGAAATCAGATAACTGGAGTTAAAAAGATGATCCCCTTCTCGTTCCACAAAACTGCCGGAATGGAGCCAGGAGCCTGTTTTTTCAGCCATGGTACGAAGCATGGTCAGGGTAGGGCCACCTTTTTCTTCCGCTTCGGTTGCATAGCGATCAAAACTTAAGAATCCCAGATTCCACATCTCCGGCAGCATGATAAGATCGGCATCGGCACACTCTTGAATTTTACCTGCCGCCTTTTCAATGGTTGCCGCCTTGTCTCCTTCAATAACTGACATCTGAATTGAGGCTATTTTCATTTTTTCCTCCTCCGATTCACCGAGTAAATTTCGACATTATTCATTCTTGATTTTCCAGTTTACACTTTGGGGTGGCATCTCCCCATTTTCTGCGCATCATTCCCCAAATTGTGCAAACTTCTTTTGGAATGATATAATGGATGTCTAAACTTCCATGTAATTAAGGGGCAGCACATCATAGGAAAATTCAATCTTGCGATTTAATTCATTGTCCACAAGCTCCCCTGCAAAATTGTCGGCAAAGACAAACTCATCGGTGAGCATTTTAAAGGTACCGGAATAGATTATCGTGCCGTCCAGTGAACCCTCTATTTTACCTTTAACAAAGGCTATCAACTCTGAAGGATTTAACAGCAGTCCCAGCTCACCTTCCTGGTAAAGAATGGTTTTTCCCTCTTTGACAACAGAGCACCGCATGGTCAGAGAGTCCCAGTGGGCTTTGATTTCATCCAGGGGCCACACGGTTTTAGAAGCGATGTTGGGGCAGATCTGCTTGGATCTTGGAATGTGAAATTCCTCCAGATTACGATCGGTGTGATCGCTGCCCACGCCCACATATACCTCATCTTCATTTTTTACGAACAACACATACTCAAGTTCTCCGGATGTCTCATCACCAAACACCTCCATGCTGGAATCCGTGGACAGTGCCTGTGGCACCACAGGATATAGAGTGGGGGTGGTGTCCGGGACTTCAATCCCCTTTTCGGCAAGCTCTGTGAGATGGTGTCGCACCTCTTCCTGATTTTTTCCTGTAAAACCGGCATTGACCATTTTTGTATAAGTAAATCGTAATGGTCTGCTGCCCTCTTTTGTCTCAAGTGTCAGATCTATATCCAATATCGGTTTCCTCCCCGTAAAAATCGCTCATAACCACCACGCCAAGCCCGGTGGGTGATAAAAATGGTTGCTTGGTGAGTTCCATGTGCAAAAAGAATCACCCAAATACAAACAAAAATTCAAGTTTTACGTTTCGACCGGTTCTGAGTGATTAATCTAACACTGCTCAGAACGGCCGAAAATAAAACCAAGATCTCCAGGCATCCTTCATTTCTACTTTACACTTTCACAGGGTGACCCCCCATTTTATGGCGATTGTCCTTTAAAAAGTGTAAACTACTTTTGAGATCATATGAAGGATGCCGATCTCAAAATCAGATTTATTTTTTATGATATCGGATTTCAAAGGTGACGCAGCCGTTGGGAATTTTGTAGGGTCCATGGAGCATTCCTGGAGGACGACAGGCATAATATCCCGGCAGATAGGTCTCTTTTTTAGCGATGTCGGTGAGGGTTCCTTCAATGAGAAGCACTTCTTCCCAGAATTCGTGAACCAGGGTTTCTGCGGTCTCAATCCCTGGAGGGAATTTCAACATACGGGTGTAATCCCCGGTTTCAGGGTCAAGACTTAATATCTTTTCCTTGATTCCCAACGTGTCCCCTTCCACGGGTCTCCAGTCATATTCGGTGTCGTAATCAATAAACTCTATTTCCGGTTTTGCCATGACAACCTTCCTTTATTGTTTAGATTTTATCATTTTCACGGCGGCTTTGCTTTGGTCCAGATGAACCGTCATGTGCAAAAGCGCCTCTTCAACATCTCGTTTTTTTATTGCCCCAAGGATATTGGAATGTTCAAGGATGACCAACTCCATTCGTCCCCGGGCCGTGAGGGCGCGAACCCCCATGAGTTGCAGAATGTCTCTGATATTCTGCATGATTGCCACCAAACGTCCATTACCGGTCAGTTGGCTGATAGCCACGTGAAAATTACGATCTATCTCCATGAAGGCAATGGGGTTTTCCACCTGGTTTACAATCTGTTTTTGCTTTTCAAGGCATTTTTCAAGGGGAATAAGGTCATCGGCGGCCCAGGTAAGGCATATTTTTTTCACCGATGCCATCTCAATGACATAACGAAGTTCAAAAATCTCTTCAATGTCTTCACTGGTAAATTTATTAACCACCACCCCTTTTCGGGGTAAAAAGGAAACCAATCCCTGGGAAGAAAGCTCCAGTAGGGCCTCCCTGACCGGGGTTCGTGAAATTCCCAGCTGCTCGGCAAGTCCTTTCTCATTGTACACCACGTCAGATGTCAAGCGGTTGGTTAGTATGGAGCTGCGAAGGGCATCGTAAGCCATTTTTGCCAGGGGCACTGGTTTTTTCAACTCTGCTAATCCCTCTAATTCAGTCAGTCCCATTTTTGTCAGTCCTTTTTTTAGCATGTTTAATGTGATATATTACATGCGCAATAAACCATGTCAAGTAATTTTAATTGTTTTTTGCAGTTTTTTTATATAACTACTACACCAAGTCTTAAATCTATCGGGGGATAACGCAACTTAAACGCACCTGATATTCAAAGATTTTTTACGAATAATCCCGAAAAATTTATGATTCGGTGTACTACCACGGGCAGACCGTATTCCAGTCCCGGCAAACGAAGGTGTCGGCAGGGGTAGAATATATTTCTGCCCCATGCTGTGGGCAGATCCAGATAGAAAAGCAGAACGGCCTTATTTCTTGACACTATTTATGGTTACGTGCAATATATCATATAAATAATACTAAGAGTAAATCAGGAGTTAATAATAGTAACATGGAATTAAGTGAATTAAATAAACCGGAACCGCTGGCCAAAATGGCATATAATGCCCTGCGTGACTCAATTTTATCCAACACCCTCACCAGTGGGACTATCTATAATGAAAAAAACCTGGCTCAGCAGCTGGGGATTTCCAGAACCCCGGTCAGGGAGGCCCTGTTGGAACTTTCTTCCCAGGGGCTTGTTGCGTTTTTACCCCGCAAGGGAGTGGTGATAAACAGTTTCAAAGAAGCGGATATCAACGAAATTTTTGAACTTCGTCATATCATTGAAACCCACGCTTTTAAAACGGCTTGTATCCAATCAGACACCGCAGACCTGACTGAAATGGAACGCTGTCTCGAAAACCAGCGCCGCATTGCCATTAAATCCGGTGACATTACCCGATTCATGGAAATGGATCGCGCATTCCACATGGCCTTTGCCCGGTTGACGGGCAATAAACGTCTGATTTCCATCATGGAGAATATCAGAGACATTCTTCATATCATGGGCAGCTACGCCCTTGCCGTTGAGGGCCGTATGACCGAGGTGGTGTTGGAGCATGAAAAAATTTTAAATGCCGTTAAGGAAGGAAATATCGAAACTACATTGACGCTCCTTTTAAATCATCTTGAACAAAGCAAAGTAGCTGTCAGCCACAAAGCCTTACCCCCTTCACGGTGACCTGTATCTCCTTTTATTCGATAAGTACCCGAGCATATACTCTTCAAAATAAAATTCATAAATATCAATGGATATATGTCTGTGGAATACCTAAAAAGATATGTGTGGGTACTTAATAATTTTACCCCCTCGGGGACAGCCATCAAACTCATGAGGAAAAAATACCAGATGAAAAGTATTCCCGTTGAAAAGGCCATTGGAATGATTTTGTGCCACGACATCACAGAAATTGTTCCGGATATCTTCAAAGGCCCTGCCTATAAAAAGGGTCATGTAATTACAGAGGCAGATGTCCCCCGTCTGCTGGATCTTGGAAAACGACACATCTATGTGTCTGATTTCAAAGGTAGAATCCACGAAAATGATGCGGCCGTGCGCATTGCATCAGCAGCCTGTGGTCCGGGCCTTGAGTTAACGGCCCCGGTGGAAGGCAAGGTTACTTTTGTAGCAAAACATAAAGGGCTTTTAAAAATCAATGTTCATGCCCTTGAAAAAATCAATGCCATTGATGACATCATGTTTGCCACCCTCCACACCCTCCAGACCGTTGAAAAAAAACAGGATCTGGCTGGCACCCGCATCATCCCTCTTTCCATTAAAGAGGAGAAAATAGCGGCTGTGGAAGAGATTTGTCGAGCCCATTTTCCCATCATCGAAATAAAACCCTTTGCCCCCCTTAAGGTGGGAATGATCGTCACCGGCAGCGAGGTTTTTAGTGGCAGGATAAAAGACAAATTCGGCCCGGTGGTAAAGGGAAAATTCGAGGATCTGGGAAGTCATGTTTTTCGTGAAATCTTGGTGTCAGATGATCGTGAAATGACCGTTAAGGCCATCCACTCCCTGGTGGCGGAGGGTGCACAGATGATAGCTCTGACCGGTGGCATGTCCGTGGATCCCGATGATCAGACCCCGGGCTCCATCCGTGCTGCTGGTGGCCGTGTGGTTACCTATGGTGCTCCGGTGCTTCCCGGGGCCATGTTCATGCTCTCCTTTCTTGGTGAGATTCCCGTGATTGGCCTTCCCGGTTGCGTCATGTACCACAGGGCCAGCATTTTTGATCTTATTGTGCCACGGCTCCTGGCAGGGGAAAAGGTTGACAAAACCACCATTGCAGGCATGGGTCATGGCGGGTATTGCTCAAACTGCAAAAATTGTAGATTTCCCATCTGTGGATTTGGGAAATAGGCTTTTTGTTTTCACCTTTGGACAAAAATATTTGGCGTCCTTAATATGATCCCAAAAGTACCTTACAGTCTTTTGGGAAAAGTCCCTACAAATGACCCAAAATCAATCTGCATCGGTTGCCGAAGAGCCCAGAGCATCGGAAGTAATCATCAGGGACTTGCCCGAAAATAGACTACCACTATGTCGAATTTAGTGTGTTGATATTGCATTATAATAAATTTTAATTTGGTAGTTTATTATCGTGCAAGTCCCTCATTTATTAATGGTTTAAAAGCTTAGTCTTTTCGGTGAATTGAGGATATAAGGCCATGGATGTCTTTAGTGAATGCCCATAATCAACGTAGTCCCTGCGGGGGGTACTCATAATTGCATACATCACCGGATATGCAACTTTATCACTCAAAATCTTAATCTGTGCATATTCCCATAATAATATCTGTTTTTTGGGATTGATTTCAAAACGGGCATTCTCTATGAGTTTATCAATTGAACTGTAGTGTGAAAAATTTGTACTCGGTTTCTTACCGGTGATTAAAATAGAATCTGAATGGAAGAACTGGGTGAGGAACGCATCTGCATTTGGACGCCATGCTGAATAAATAACAATAGCTCTCGGGTCTTCTCTAATAGCTTTGTGCATGGCTGCATGTGCGAGGGTTTTAACGGTACAATCAATATTTATTCTTGCGAGTTGTTCTTTCAATATTCGGTAGAAATTACGGTAAGTTCTTTTTTCTGATCCCACCAAATCTAAATGAAATCCATTGGGATATCCCGCCTCTGACAGAAGGGCTTTGGCTTTTTTAAGATCTTCTTTGTATTCCAACCCCAGTTTTGAAACTTCTTTTTGTGTGAGTCCTCCTGGCAAAAACTTAACAGGTACCGGGGAAAAGACCGGTCTAACACTATTTTTTTCATAAACGTCTAAAAACTGCTCTCTGTTTAATGCATGGATCACAGCCTCTCTGACTCGGATATCGTCCATGGGAGGCATACTGGTGTTGAAATGGATAGTTGTCACTTCACCCGGGCCGTGGGGGGTGATTTCAATCCCAGGATTTTGTAATAGATTATCCATAAATTCTTTTTTTCCACTGCCAATAATCACATCCAGTGTGCCATCCAAAAGACCTGTTTTACGTCGTTCAATGTCTGGAATAAAATGTATTTCAACACCATCCAATGCCGGTTTCCCTCTGAAATAATTGATGTGGGCATCGAGACTCAACTTGACACCTGCGTGATGGTTCTTGAACTTAAATGGACCCGTTCCTATAGGATGATTTTGATATGCCTTATATCCCATTTTTTCAATTGCTTTTTTGCTGACAATAAATCCACCGTTATGATTTGTGATTTTTTGGAAAAACAGAAAAGAGGACATCGGTTGTTCCGGGATAAACTCCACAGTGTATTTATCAATTTTGTTAACCACGATACCGATATACCCACCAGAATAGGCTGATTTTTCTTTATTTGCTGCTTTTGTGAAAGAGTAAACCACATCATCAGCCGTTAATTCGTATTCAGGGGTCTTGGGACCAGAGTGGAACATTACCCCCCTACGCAGCTTTACAATCCAGCATTGGCGTCCATTTACAATTTTAAATATTGGCATTTCTATTGCAAGATCAGGTTCAATCTTAGGGGCATTTCCTGGCATGTAACGTAACAGCCCGCTAAACACCATATCGGCAAAGGCTCGATCCTGTGATCCAGCAGCATAATGAGGATCCATTGTTCCCATACTACTTACATGGACGGCAAATCTAAGGACATTACCGCTCTTATCCATGGTTATTGAATCGAACTTTGCATCAGATTTTGATGGGGATGATGGGACGTCCTCCCCTGCCCAGGAAGCGGTGGATGCGAGCAGGGGGAAAATTATAAAAAAAGATAATAACAGGATGGCGAACGTTTTGATATGTGACATAATAGAATTTCTCATTCCCTATTGCAAACTTGATGGCCTCGTAAAAAGTCAGACGTCCAATTTTTAACCACAACTCATTGTGATTGAACAAAAAATAGACCCATATAGGTAAATATTCGGGGTGTCACTGTAAATGTTTGGCCAGTGCCCCATATCCGCTTAGTTGGGATTGTGTAGCATACTATTGCTATGTGAGCAGTCTCAAATGAGTGAAGATGGGGTGCTGGCCGAATATTTAACCATATAGTGTGGTTTAAATTTCGTAGGCTGACTTTTTACAGGTTCATCAAACTTGCGTAGTTCCAAACAAATTATTTGATCATGATTACCTATTGTACTTATTGTGTTTGTTTCGGTTCATATGATTTGATGGCAAGAAACAAAATATTATTTTTTCTTTTTTTTCATTTCTATGTACCAATCTTCTTTGCCATAAAACGCATCTGAGCATTTAGGACACATGCTGTGGCTAAAGGAAGCATTCGAATGCTTTTCAATATAGCTTTCCAGTAAATTCCAATACCCTTTATCATCTCTAATTTTCTTACAAACGGAACAGATCGGAACAATACCTTTTAATGTTTTAATCTCATCCAGAGCTGATGTAAGATCCTTAATTATTATTATTTTTTCTTTCTCTATCCGTTTTTTTTCTTTAATTTCTTTTTCAAGAACATCACGTGAAACTGTAATATTTTGAAGGTTTTGGGCCATATTATTGAACGCTTGAGCCAGATGATCAAATTCATCATTAGATTGAATTGAAATCCGGGTTTGAAGATTGCCCTTCCCAATTTGTTTTGCCCCTTCTGTCAAAGATTTTAAAGGAAGCATTAATCTCCGAACTAAAAACATTAGAACTAAAGCGACTATAATTGACCCAAGACTACCCACAATAAGAAGACACGGTTTTATTTTATTGGCAGGCCCGTAATAATCCTTTACTGGGTCTGCTGCAAAAACGAACAAGCCCCATGGTTCGAAGTATTCTGAGATGGCAAGAGTCTCTTCGTTATAGGTAAAATACATATTTTTATTCTCACCATTATTTGTTTTACGGAACCAATTTTCACCTTCGAGCTTTTTACCAATTTTATTTTTATCAGAATGTATGACAATAACTCCCAAGGAATCAGTTGCAAATAAGTATCCATCATCACCCATGTCAATATCGAGGAAAGACTTGCCAGCGTCTAATTGTGCCTTAGCCTTACTTGCACTTATGGTTTCCAAACCATACATCCTTAAATTTTGTTCTTGTTCTGCTAATATGTTTACAGCCACAGTCAATTTGCCCGATAGCCAGGTTTTAGCAAGGTTGTTAAGAGCATTTGTTGAAAAATAATAATTTATTCCACCCATAATAAAAATAATAAGAGTAACCAGTGGCAACAATATAATTAATATTTTGGAAAGAATATTCATGTTCATATTTCGCTAAACCTATGTAAAAAAGTTTATTTGAAAAATAATATGCTACGCAGTCCCAACTAAGCGAATATGGGGCACTGAGCAAATATTTACAGAACCAACCCGAATCTATACTTAAATTGATACTCTTCTGCATTGATACCAATTGTTTACGGAAGGTTAATTCTTTAATACCATATCTGGGATAAACCAAATTTTCAATCTTTAATATGAAATTCATCTCTATGGGGCAAGGCATTTTCAAATGATTTAATTCCCAATTTTAAGTTAATTGGAGAGGGAAATTTACCGATCATATTTAACTTTCACCTGCATTAATGTTTGGGATTGGTCATAACATGGGCCACTTTGAAGCGATTTTTTTTGACCTAAAAATAAAGTCAATAATTACAGATAATTGACAAGAGCATATATTCATTTCCCGTATAGTGGCCCACCTTATGACCAACCCCATTCTGCATCATCAAGAATGGCCCATCCTGTGATTAAGCCCATAATTAAGTATGGTGTCCCCAGATTTTACAGATTTTATAATTAAGTATGGTGTCCCCATATTTATTCGGATTTCGGATTTTTATCAACCAGCTACTCCGGTGAAGTTGCACCATTAATAACAAAAAAGACCATGACACCCCCAAGGTGACATGGCCTTTTTACTGCATTGTTAGCGTAATATTTTATTTTTCAGTGGGGAACTGCTCTTTATAAAGCTTTGCAGCCACCTGGGGCCCCAGCCACAGGCTGGGCAGAAGGATAAATCCAACAGGCACAGCCGTTACCACGATAAAAGATTGCAGGGCTGAAATACCACCCTGGCCAATGGCCAGTAATACCGCAGCCACAGCACCCATCATGACGGCCCAGAAAACCCGCATTCCCGTTGGAGGATCATCTTCACCGGTCACGGCAATGGAGATGGTCAACGCCATGGAGTCGCCGGTGGTGGTGAGAAATATTACGATGAGCAATAAAAATGCCGGCACCATGATAAAGGATAACGGCAATTGCTGTACAATGGCAAGTAACGCTGCCGGCAGGCCGTTATCTGTAAGGGCCTTGGATACAGAACCGGGATTGGCCAGCTCATAAAAGATGCCGGACCCACCCAGAACGGAAAACCAGAAGTTGGTGACAATGGGGGCAATGACACCAACGGCCATTACAATTTGACGTATGGTACGTCCCCTTGAAATACGGGAGATAAAAACGGCCATCATGGGACCATAGCCAAGGAACCATCCCCAGAAAAAAACCGTCCACCAGCCAAGCCAGCTCGTATCGCCACGGTAAAGGGTCAACAGGGGAAAATCTTTGATGTAGGTGCCAAATCCCGTGAGAAAGGAGTCAATGATAAACCCGCCAGGTCCCAAAATCAGAATAATGGCGATGAGGGCAACGGTGAGTAAGATGTTGAAGCGGCTTAATATCTGGATACCCTTTTGAAGTCCACTGACAGCTGAAATGGTGTAGATAATCACCAGGCCAATGATAATGCACAGCTGGGTGAAGTAGACATCGGGGATACCAAAAAGATGCTGAAGGGCAAAGCTAAGCTGGAGGCCCAAAAACCCAATGGGGCCGATGGTACCGGCTGCCACGGCGATAATGGATGCCGCATCAACGGCCACACCCAGCCAGTTGTTCATGATTTTTTCACCAAAAAGGGGATAAAGCAATGCACGGGGTTTTAAGGCCACCCCTTTATGATAGTGACTGTACATAAGCACAACGGCGCTTAAGGTTCCCAGAATGGCCCAGGCAAGAAAGCCCCAGTGTAAATAACTCTGGGCCAGGGCCGGTGCCACCGCGGCCTGTGTGGCAGATTCAATGCCCTGAAAGACCGGCGGAGTAGATGTGAAATGGTACATGGGTTCGGCAGCCGACCAGAAGACGCCACCGCCGGCAAGCAGCGTACACATGATGATGGAGATCCAGCGAAAACTACTCATTTCCGGTTCGTCTATGTTACCCAGTTTTATATTGCCGTATTTGGAACATGCCAGCACAATGCTGATCAAAAATGTCAGCAGTAGCAGCACCTGCCAATAGGCACCAAAATATTTACATGCAAAGCCAAAGCCTGTATTGACCATTCCCGATACAAAATCAATGTTCACAAGGGCTGCCACAACAAATGCCAGCACGATGCCACCACTCCATCCAAATACGGGCCAATCAATGCCCTTTGATGTTGTTTCCTGTCCGTTTTCCACTGTTACCTCCTTTATTGGGTTGAATATTTTTTTTAACCATAACAAGTTGTCCTATGAATCGTAAGGGAGTCTGCACTTCTTTATTACCCGGGCTCCATATCCAGGTATTGCGAAAAAATGAGGGCATTCTTCATTTTCCAGTTTCAACTGGTTGGGGGCTTCACCATGATAAAACTACCCACTTTCAAATTTAATGCTCCGTATTTACAGCATATTTTAAGTGAAGATGGACAGATTATTTGTCATGAACTCCCTTGGCTCAATTACTCTTTTTCCAGGGACCTTTTTCCCCAAAAGTGTAACGTCTTTGGGGGATATGAAGGATGCCAAAATGAGCCATTATTATTGCCGATTTCAGACCTGAGCCTGGTCGACAATAGTGTCAATTTCTTTTTCAATAGATGGGGAAAGGAGGGTCTTTGGGGTTGCCTTGATCATCTCCAACATTCGCTCCCGGGCAACCGTGTAAATATCTTTGCCACCGTCCTGCTCCCACAGATCCCAGTTGCGACGTTCCAGCAATCTGGGCATCCACAGCTCTTTTCTAAAATTTTGAAAGGTGTGGGGTTGGGCCAGAAAATTTCCCCCGGGTCCCACATTTTTCATGACGTCCATGGCAATGGTTGCGTTATCCACCACAAGTTCTTTTGTCACGCGCTTGATGCCGGCCATGCACTCATCACAGAAAACAAGGTCGGCAAAATCCACCACCATATCCATATCAAGTTGCATGGAATCCAAGAGATCTGCGGCCATGCCTCCCATGGTTCCGATCATGCCTGTTTCAAAGCCAGCCTGGGCATCCAGCACCTTGGCATCCCGCAGCAGTGAAGGCATGCGAATGGGAAGATCAAGGTGTCGGCCCATCTGGGACATGGCCACCTTGAGAATACCAAATTCCGGGCAGGCCATGGAGATGTTCCCGGTTTTCATGTCAATGCCCCGGGCAAAGCTGGTGTATATGATGGGAGAACCGGGGTTGACGAGCTGGGACACCACGATGCAGGCCAGAATTTCCGCATGGGCCTGGGCAATGGTTCCGGCAATGGTGATGGGGGATGAAGTTCCCAGTATGGGGCCGGAACTGGCGATGACCGGGATATTCCATCGATTCATTTCCACCATTGAATCAATGGTTTCAGAGCTAAGACCAAAGGGGGGCAAGGTGAGCACCCAGCCGGATATAAAGGGGCGTTTACGAAACTCGGCTTCTCCTCCCAGGGCAAGGGATGCCATTTTTGCCGCATCTTGAACGCACCGTGCCCCGAACATCCCGCCTGTGATGTGTTTTGTGGTATTTTTTATGGTGGTCGCCCAGGTATACCAGTCGTTATAGGCACCGGGGACTTCCTGGGGCGTTACCAGACCGCCGTTTACGCCTACATTTTCAAGCTGATCTGCCATTCGGGTCAGAACGGCAAGGTCTTCATTGGTGGCGGGTCGTTTTAACTGGGTGTGGGGATCCATGACATTTACCGCCATGGTCATACAGGCAAGGCTGGGATCATGGGTATTAAAACTGATATCCTGTGCAGGATTCCGTGCATAGAGCACCACATCATCTCTTTTGGGAACAGTGGAAAGGGCTGACTCAACCATTTTTTCCGAAAATTTTACGATATTACCGTCCACGATATCGGCACCGGCACTTTTTAAAAGTGCCAATGTCTCTTCATGGGGCATTTTCATACCGATTTCACTGAGCATTAAAAGGGACTGGTTATGGAGATAAAGGATTTCTTCTTGTGACAAGTATTTTATGGAAGGCTTCATAACGCTTACTCCGTTGCTGGGATTTTATTTTTTGGAAAAATAGTGTTCAAGCAGTTTTCGTCTTTCAATACTAAGTACCCGAGCATATATTTATTCAAAACAAAATCCATAAATATCAATAGTATATGTCTGTCGAATACCGAAAAACATATGTATAGGTACTTATCTCCATGAATCCACATGGGATTTACCAGAAAAGAAATTGAAAAATAGTCTTGCATGAATCATCACCTACCCAAAACTTAGTGATATATTATATGCATTAGTGATATATTACATACTCACACTCTGTCAAGCCCAATTTTATAATAATAAATATTATCTTATGCTCATAACCGTGGATAAAAAAATTTGATATTGAGTAAAAGCTTCGTGTACAGACAAAATTAAGTTAAAATAAGAGCCAGTGCTGGAAATTTGATCAATAGCATGATCATTAAAACAATTGCCATCACAAATGGAATAATCCATAAAATAATATCCCGAATACTTCCACTGCCGCGCACCCCCTGGGTAACATATAGGTTTAACCCCACAGGTGGTGTAATCAATGCCATTTCAACCAAAAGGATCATCACCACGCCAAACCAGATCGGATCGTATCCCAGGTTTACAATGATGGGATGAACCACCGGAATGGTTAACGCCATCATTGAGAGCGTTTCAATAAAAACGCCCAGAATAATATACATGCAGATAATGGCAAAAAGTGTATTGGCTGGAGAAAAACCAAGGGCATCAATAAACTCTGTGATTTGTCTGGTTACACCAAGAGAAATAAAAATAAAATTTAAAAAGTATGCGGCAAACAAAATCAGCATTATCATACCGGTAGTTTTTACGGTACCCTCTGTTGCCTCAACAAATGTTTTCCAATTTAATTTTTTGTAATAGGCGGTAATAGCTGTTGCAACAAGTACCCCCAAAGCCGCAGACTCTGTTGGGGTTGCAAGGCCAGTATATATGGAACCCAGTACAACAATAAAAACCATAAAAATGGGAACCAGGTCTTTCAGGCTGGTAAGACGTTCTGCCATGGTAGCCTTTGTGCTGTCGCTGCCTACAGAGGGGTTGATAACACAAACCACAAAAATGATGACCATGAAAAGAATCGCAAGAAGTACACCGGGAACAATCCCGGCCAGGAATAATTTTGGAATAGAGGTATTGGTCAAGAAACCGTATACAATGAGATTTATTGAAGGGGGGATTAAAATACCCAACGTCCCCCCAGCGGCAATGGATGCCGCAAAGAACCCTTCATTATATCCAAATCGTCTGCATTCAGGAAATGAAATGGTTCCCATGGTTGCGGCGGTTGCTACACTTGATCCCGACGTGGCGGCAAATATTGCAGAGGATGCAATATTTGCATGTAGCAGCCCCCCCGGTAACCAGGATAACCACTTATCCATGGCTCTGTACGTTCTTTGTGCAATGCCTGATTTCACCAGGAGCTGTCCAAGCATTATATATAATGGAATGGCAAAAAGATTATAATTTGAACTGACATTCCAGACAACCTCTCCCATGGCCCTATGAAAGGGTAAGGTTGAAAATACCTTTGTCAGAACAAATCCCAGATTCCCCATTGCCGCTCCCACCGTCATACTGGCCAGTAAAAACAGAATCAGTACGGTAAGCGTAACAATCCAAATCATTTGTTGTCTCCTCCCTGCCCTTGAATCTTTTTGATATCAATCCCGCTTTCTTCCTTAATCTCTTCATCCAGAACGGGGCACCCTGCAAAATCAGCCATCTCCTGAAATTGACGTTGCCACGCCATTTTCAGGATCACCACCGTAAATACAATAACGACGATGAAAAAGAATAAAATCCCTAAAAACCATAATCCCTGGGGTATCCACATGGGTGTCTGAAGGGGGGTGTTGGCCCTGGAGAGTCTTACAATTGATGTTTTTAAGGTTTTAAAAGTGTAGTACGTCATTGGAGACACAAATGCGGCAAGGGCCAGAAAAGAAGTCACATCAAGAAGGCGCTGTAGTCCAAACGAGAGTTTCGTATATAAAAAATCGATTCGGATGTGCCCTTTTTTTATGAGCGTATAAGAGAGTGACCATGCACATATGATGGCGAATGTATAAGCGGATAATTCGTCGGCCCCCTTGGTTGAAACGGAAAAAAATTTTCTTAAAACAACCTCAAGGGCAATAAATAGAGACATGCCCATTAATAAAAAACCACACACAATGACAGACCAGTGTGACACCTTTTCAAGACTTTTAATAATCCCCATCATAAATGTCCTTTACATGCCTTTTCGGCATCTTAAATGTGCTTTTCAACTCGTCAGTTGTAAATTCTCATAACCTACTGAATTTATTAGTAGTGAAAAAATTAGAATAAAAATTCCAGTTCTAATGATTTCAGTAAGTTATAGAATAATGGCTTAGCAGACTCAGAGAACTTACAACTCACGAGTTTTCAAGGGGGGGTCATAAAAATAGGTAGTGCTTCAATGGGGCAATGATTTTTGATTTAAAGCCTGTCCACCCACAGGTGTCTTCTGTTTGACACTTGAAGCCTGTTTGCAGAGCATCTTCATTAACTTACCTTGTTGCGGCACTACCAAACCCATTCTGTTAATTTTGAAAGTTACTTTTTGGAAACCGCTTTTAACCCAACCACCTTTCCGATGGTATTGTTCCAGCGCTCAGTGGCTTCCGGGCCGACTTGTTCAGCATATTTGGGAAGCACATAATCCTGTAATATCTTTTTGGAAAGAGCGATATCTTCATCAGAAACAGCAATTGCCTTCATTTGAGCAGTTGTACCTTCAAACGCACCGGTGGCTGTGAGGCGTTCAATACCTTCGGTTGTTTCAGCCTCAGCCACAGCCCAGGCTGGCCCGATCACACTTTTTTCATACATGTCCATGAATAATTTTTGCTTTGTATCCCCAAGCCCATTCCAGGTGTCCATGTTCATAACGGCTGCCATGAGAGCCCAGCCACCAACTGGAATGGGTTGCAAAAATTCGGTAACTTCACCCCATCCAGCATTATAACCTGGCAGACTCCCGGCGATTGCAGCATCAATAACACCTCGATTCAAGGCTTGAACAACTTCGGAAAATTCTGTTGTAACACCCGTGGCTCCCAGCGCATCCAGAAAAGCCGCTGTTGTCCAACCACTGCCACGCACTTTTTTCCCCTTGAGATCAGCAAGGCCATTTATGGGCACTTTGGAAAAAACCATTTGAGCCGGATACGGTGTAATGCCAAGTAATTTAACATTAAAACACCGTTTGAAAGCGTCTTCCATAACCGGTCTATATGCCCGAACCACCTTATCTGCGGTTTCCAGGTTCCATGATAATGCCGGCATATCCAGACCTGCCAGTTCGGGACAATCGGAAACAATATAGTTGGTTAATGTGTGCCCAACATCAAAAATACCATTGTCCATCTGCCGCAGCAATCCAACGCCATTAACGTTGATCTGTCCGAGGGTTGAAACAATCTCCGCCGTAAGCTCACCATCACTTTGTTCTTTAATACCCGCTGACCAGAAGGGCTTTTCAATGTTTTTATGAATGGAGAGAAACCCCCAACTTCCCACGACTCTGAAATGTTCACCAAATGCTGGCATGGTAAAAAATAAAATCAACAGTCCTGCAAAAAAAGTTTTAACCAATTTTCTCATCTTAATTCTCCTTTTTAAAAATGTGTAACTCCGTTTGAGGGTTTTCATGGATCTGTTTTTGTAGTGCAGTCCTTTTATTCTTCATTGTGGTATACCGATTTGTCAGGGTCGTTAATCCATGATAGGTCGCGGTCAGGGTTGTGATTCATATCGATATTTTATCCATTTCATCCAAGTGAATTCGCCGCTTGATTAACACTTCCCTCATTTATATCGCCCGTAATCATTTGGAAGTATCTCTGCTTTTATTGTGGGAAGACGAGGTGACATAGGTCTGTAGAACAGCCGCTTTACTTTGTTCCAGATGATGACTCATCAAGACCCTCGATTCCATGGTCATACCCTGCCGAACAGCGTTCAGTAAAATGCTATGCTCACTGACCACTGCATCCATCCGCCCTTCAAGTGCCACTGCGTGTAGCCCCATGAGATGCATATAATCTCTGATATTTTGCATGATAATTTCAATCCGGCTGTTATCTGTGAGTTTACCCAAAGCAACATGAAAAGAACGATCAAGTTCCACAAACTTACTGGGGGCGTTTTCCTTTGCTGCACAGGACTGAGATCTCAGAATTTCGCCCAGGGTATCAAATTCAAGCAGAGAAGCGATGTGAGAAATTTTTTCCATTGTTGCCAGTTCAATGGCACTTCGGATTTCAAATATTTCTTCAATATCCTTGTTGGAAAATTTTTTAACAATAAATCCTTTGCGTGGCAATAGGGATATCAGGCCCTGGGATGAAAGTTCTAAAAGAGCTTCCCGTACGGGCGTTCTTGAAATCCCCAGATTTTTCGCTATATGAACTTCGTTGTATGTTTCGTTTATTTTAATTTCACCGGACAAAATTGAGTGCCGGATGGCATTGTAAGCCATTTTCGCAAGGGATTCAGGTTGATTTAAGGGCGTAAAGTTCAGCATGGCTTTCCTTACCGGTTCAGAACCGGAAGTAAAAGGGCTTTTTAACTTATCTTGCAAAACAACATGATTAAAGTAACGCTTAAGTTTGGGCAGTCTTCATTTGCCGGTTTACACTTGCTGAAACAAAGTTTCCATTCTTTTTAAGAACACACCTATTCAAATGTAAATACATATTAAGGATTTTTAATTTCATAATAAAACCTAATGCATGTGATATATTACACACAATATGTCTGTCAAGCTTTTTTTAAAATATTCATTTTTTGAATTGATCTGAACCTCTTCCATAGAGAGTGAATCAGGATGAATTCATCCTGCCACTGGAATGCCTCCGTGTTTTTGGGATTTTTTTTATCACTCCTTATTCTTAAAATATTATCAGTAATTCCTGAACAGACTGGGTTACACCACCGGTAATCTTTGCCTGGAGACATTATGCTTGCCCGATATTTACTTGAATTTAAGCGGCATGACCTGTATGTAAATTAGAGGTCACGGCAGAGGCATATCCATGGAGCGTTACTTTAATATAAGGTTTAATATGTTGATAATTGGTCATAGAGGATCTCCTGGAACATCTCCGGAAAATACCCTCAAATCCTTTGAAGAAACGGTTCTGTCCGGGGCAGATGCCCTGGAGTTGGACGTACAGATATGTAAAACAGGAGAGCTTGTTGTCATCCATGATATGAGGGTAGATCGCACCACTGATGGGAAGGGGCTGGTCTCCCAACTTACTTTTTCTGAACTGCGTGGCCTTGACGCCGGCATACCTTCACCCTTGCTAAATTTTCTTCAATCAATACATTCAGCCGAGTTTCTTTTTTTGATTGTTCCTCAAACTCTGCTTTCTGCTTGTCATATAGGCCATCAAATGCATCGGAGATATATCGAAGGAATATCAACCCCAAAACAACATGTTTATACTTAGCACCGTCAATGTTCTTCCGGAGCTTGTACACCGCCTTACAGAGCTTTGTCTCCAGGGGTTCTTCCTTATTATTATTATTATTATTATTGGTTTGGCATCCTTCATATGACCCTAAAAATAATTTACACTCGATGTTCAAGTTTTTGTGCAACCATTCTAAACACTATGCTTGTGGGTGATGTTTTTTTGTGACTCAAATTCGTCAATAAAGCATAAGTCATTGATATTATTTCATATCAAAAATCATGCCAACATGGTATTTATTCAAAAACCTAAGTAATATTATGTAATTATATTAAAGGTTTAAAAAAAACTTGAACATCGAGTTACAGTCTTTTAGGAGACAACCCCTGTAATGGGGAATGCTCTAAGAAAGTGTAAAGTAGTTTTGAAGCAGCAATTCTAATTATGACACTTGATGGCTTTTCAAACTGCAAATTTACGGTTTCGCTCAACGTAAATTCAGCACGTTATGCACCATTGGTGCTGTTTGGAAATCCATAATTAGAATTGCTGGTTTTGAAGGATTCCAATGGTTTCAGTTATTCAATGTATATAAAACAGTCAGAGAGTTTATGAGTGACGAGGTTGTTCTTTGAAGTTTAAACCCCAGAAAGGGTGTTATTATGAAAATAAAGATGAGTAATGCCAGTTTAGATCCCACCTGCACCATGGAAGTGATGGATCATGCCGGTAAAATAAAAGAGGTAGGGGTTGCCAGTGAGTATCCATTAACCATAAAGGTAGACGGGCAGGAGATCGTCACCCTGATGACCATTGGCACCAATCCCGAAGAGTTGGCACTGGGGTATTTGAGAAATCAAAAACTCATGGATGATATTGACGATATCGCCGAGGTGATGGTGGATTGGACCCATGAGACTGTGGACGTCAAAACCCATGGACATAAGGCCCCCCTGGATATTGAGAGCAAGTTATCCACACGCATTGTCACCAGTGGATGCGGCCAGGGAACCCTTTTTAGTTGCAGTTTGGATAAATTATATGAGGTGGATCTGCACAGGGTTATAGTGTTGCAAAGCGATGTGTACAGCCTTTTAAAGGGGTTGGCAACAAGTAATGAGGTGTATCGCCGGGCAGGATCGGTGCATGCCTGTGCCCTTTGTGAAAAAGATAAGGTGTTGATTTTCATTGAAGAGGTGGGTCGGCACAATGCAACAGATGCCATCTCCGGCAGGATGTGGGTCAGGAATATTTCCGGCCGTGGCAAAATGCTTTACACCACGGGTCGTGTCACTTCAGAGATTGTAATCAAGGCAGCCCAGATGGGCATTGCTGTGTTGATTTCCAAATCCGGGATTACCAACATGGCCCTGGAGTTGGCCCGGGATTTGAAAATGACCATCATTGGCCGGGCCAAACAATCGCGTTTTCTGGTTTTTCATGGTCGTGAGAATGTGGTGCTGGATCAGTTGCCGGAGGATAGTTTATAACTGCCACGGGCAGACCGTATTCTGGCCTCGGCCTGCCCACAACGAAGCTTGAAAGAGTGTTAGACGCATCTACTCTTTCATATAAACATACATGGCTGTAAAACCATCCACAACGAAAAATGAAAGTCCTTTAATCTTAGGATGTTGCTGAGACTTTCATATAAACGGGCATGTTCTGCCGGACACAACAAATATTGAAAGTGGCATTATGCCGCCCCCCCCCCCGACGGGCAATAGGCCCGGCCGGAACCGTAGACGGCACAATTGGCCGGTTCCTATTACCCATCGGGGGGGGCTCTGCTGAGAGTACTTGGACACTTCATTTTCATATAAAACATACATGGCTGTAACCACCAGCCACAACGAAAAATGAAAGTCTTTTAATTCCAGCACGTTGGTGAGACTTTCTTATAAAAACGAATAGATGGTTTTAAACGGAGTTTTATATAAAATATTGTATTTGCTGCACAGACATGTTAGAGATCCTTTAAATTAGGTTACGGAGGGTGGATCGGATGTGATCACATGGACTCTAAATCCATGCAGCCGGGTGCGACTCCCGGGCTCTCCGCCATCGGCACCCCCGACTACCCCCCCAAAAAAAACATAATAAAAACAATCCTTTTTAAACATTTGGCTCCCGGTAAAACCCGCTGAAACCCGTTGACACCAGCTAAAAAATACGGTACTTTTTACGCCTTTCTTCAAGATAAGGAGTTGATAATATGAACAAATACACAGCAATAATAAAGCAACAAAGTGATTGGTGGATCGGATGGATTCAAGAAATTCCAGGGGTTAATTGCCAGGAAAAAACCCACGCAGACCTGCTTGAATCTTTAAAAGAAACTCTTGAGGAAGCTATCGAGTTTAATCGCCAGGATGCCATATTGTCCGCTGGAGACAATTACCTTGAAGAAAGCATAGCTGTATGAAGCGAAAAGCCTTTCTTCGGCACCTGAGAGCCCAAGGTTGTGAACTTATGCGTGAAGGTGGCAACCATTCATGGTGGCTTAGATGTGGCGGAGCTTTAATGGGTGAAAGGAGATAAAGAATGCCGATACTAAGCAGATTCCTCGGAATCATTATTCTAATGTATTGGACAGATCACTCACCACCGCATTTTCACGCAAAATACGGAGAGTATGAAATATCTGTTGATATCCATACCGGGTTTATCCAGGACAGGTTTCCTAAAAGGGCCTAGCATGTCCTTGAATGGTACGATCTGCATAAAACAGAGCTTTTAAACGCCTGGAAGCGGTGTTCTTCAAATAAACAACCACAATCCATCGAGCCTTTGGAGTAAAAATATGTTTCTACACATCACTGATGCCCGGTACGTAGGCAAATATAAAATAGAAGTTGTTTTTAACGATGGTAAGAAAGGTGTTGCGGATCTGTCCCCGGTGATTACCAGGGGGGTATTCCAAAAATTAAAAGATGAGAGTCTTTTTTCAAAAGTGACCGTTGACCGGGAATTAGACACAATCACTTGGCCATGCTGTTTGGATTTGGCCCCTGAATATGTTTATTTTTTAACCTTTGAAGGGGATCAGACATTGCAGGAAAAGTTTAAAGATTGGGGATACGCTTGATTTTGTATTTGCCGTGTGATTTGGAGGTGGCGGAATTTTTTAAAAAAAGTGGCTCATCGCGGATTATAGTGCCGGTCACATGAGCTGATACTCGCTGAAAAATATTTTTTCAATCAAAATAGATAGTTATGTTAAAATAATGCCAATTTCTCGTATCAAGTCATATGACCGGCACTATAGTGTGATTCCATTTTGTTGCACTTTTTGATGCGTTTATGGTTCGCAGCTCGACCATTTACCGTCCGGGGATGTTGTAAAGGTTTTTTTTAGAGACTTGCTAATGCTGACAGTTACAAATCTGTTAAGGTTGACAGATTGTTCTTAACACGACAGCGACATTTTGCTTGTCTTACTAAAATCGAGTGCAGAAAGGTGGGGAAACACACTTGAGAATCCATAAAAAAGGGTAGATCATGAAAGTGTCGCTGTAGTGTTAACAACCTTGGCATCACCAATCGACAAATTAGTTCCCCTTCCCCTTCCCCTTTCAATCCTGCCCTGTGCATCCCCGTGGAATAAAAAAAATGAGTTTGACACCAACTTCATTAAAAGTATAATTTTGTAAGTAATCTTTGAAAACAAGAATTGTTCTTGAAAAATAATCAGAACCAGCGTATATGAAGCCCACAATTTTTAAGAAATGCTTTGTTTATTTGCTGAAGGAGATATATATAATGACAACGGAAAAGCAACCCAAGGTTCTTAAAAAAAGGTTTTACCGGAAGCGGGTGCCACTTTTCAGCCTGATCAATAAGATCAAGCTGTGGCCCTCTCGAACAGGGCAACTCCATGGTGTGCGTTCAATTGTCATTACAGCTGACACTGCCCGCCTTACCACCCATTGTAATAAAGAATTCACCATCAATAATTCCGGGAATAGCCGTGCTGCACGCTGGTTGAGGAATAAATGGTTCAGCCGGGTGTGTCCCAAATGTGGCGTGCCAGACTGGAAACTTCAAAAATATTCCACCACCCTTTTTAAGCGGCATCAGGGATCCATGTTATTGCAAGATAAAGATGCCAAAACTTAAATTTTTTTTATGATGTTGTCTGATAAATTTTCAACTTTTCAGAAAATATTAAATTTTTTTTATGATTTGCGGTGGAGTTTTACCATTCTATTTGATCTGATCTGATTTGATTTGATTTGCCTGTCTAATGTTCTCCAGACATTTGTGGACAGGCTGATTTTTAATTTGATAAAGCTGAACAGTTCCTGGAGCTATCGCTCCCCAAAGTGATTAAAATTATAAAATTATAAAAAAAATAATCGTGGAGTTGTGATACGATAAAACATATAAGATTTTGGCACGTTATATGCATAAATAAATGTAAATACACTTTGCATTTTAACTTTTGATGAAAAATCAACAGAGGTTCTCATTTTTGGGTGTCTCAAAAAACAGATTTTAAGGAGAGAAAAATGGCAGATTTTAACGCAATCATCGAAGCACTGGTAGCCTGTGATACGGACAAAGTAACCCAGCTGGTAAACGCAGCCATCGCAGAGAACGTTCCAGCCGCAGATATTCTGAACAAAGGTCTCATTGCTGGCATGGACATTGTTGGCGAGAAGATGGAAAATGGCGACATGTTCATCCCCGAAGTATTGATGGCAGCCCAGGCCATGGGAAGCTGTGTTGAGACCCTGAAACCCCTTTTGGGTGAGGGAGAGGGAAGGCAAAGTGCCAGCGTGCTTATCGGTACCGTTAAAGGTGACCTCCATGACATTGGAAAGAATCTGGTGGGGATGATGATGGAAAGTGCTGGCATGGCCGTTCATAACCTGGGTGTGGATATTGCGCCTGAAGATTTCGTTGCTGAGATCAAAAGCAAAAATGCTCAGATTGTATGTCTTTCTGCTCTGTTGACCACCACCATGCCCATGATGAAAAAAACCGTGGATGCCATTGTAGAAAGTGGTCTTCGGGATCAGGTTAAAATAATGGTGGGTGGCGCACCTGTTACCCAGGCATTTTGTGATGAGATTGGTGCGGATGGATTTGCTCCTGATGCAGGTTCTGCTGCTAAAATGGCCAAATCTTTCGCCGCTTAAGTTGTAAAAAGGAGAGTATTAAGATGTTTGAAGTAATCGGAGAGAGAATTAACACCTCCAGAAAGTTGGTTCAGGCTGCTGTGGCAGAACGGGATGCAGAATATATTATTAATGATGTTAAGAAACAGCAGGAAGCCGGTGCCAACTTCATTGATGTCAATGCCGGTGCCCGCATTGGTCATGAAACAGAGGACATGAAGTGGTTGCTTGATACCATCCAACCTATTGCCACAGTGCCCCTGACATTGGACAGCCCTGATCCTGCCGTGCTTGAGATGGCTTTTGCCATGGTGGAAAAAACCCCCATGATCAACTCCATCAGCCTGGAAAAAGATCGGTTTGATGCCATGATGCCCTTTCTTAAGGGAAAAGAGTGCAAGGTTATTGCTCTTTGCATGGATGATAACGGAATGCCCGGTTCTGCCGACGACATTTTGGCCCGTGCCACAACCCTGGTGGAAGAGCTGAACAAAATCGGTATCCCCACCAACTCAATCTACATTGATCCCCTGGTTCAGCCCATCAGCACCGACAGCAATAAAGGTATGATGGTTCTGGATGCTGCGCGGGCCATTAAAGCCAAATACCCAGAGGTTCACATCACTGGCGGATTGTCAAACATTTCTTATGGACTTCCCCAGCGACACATCATCAACAGAACCTTTGTGGCACTGATGATGGATGCAGGTATGGATTCTGCCATTATTGATCCCCTGGATGCCAAAATCATGGCCACCATCAAGACCGCTGATATGCTCATCGGAAATGACCAGTTTTGTGGAAATTATCTGAAAGGCGTTCGCTCTGGTGCTATTGAAAGCTGATTGAATTGATTTTCCAGGCATCCTTCTTATTGGGTGGGGCTGGAAAACATTTGCCGGATTGATAAATGAAATGTGAAGTTTGGTCTAAATTGTTTCATGGATGAATCGTCAAATCCTGAAGTTACAGTTGTGGTTTGTGAGGTTGATATCAGGTTTTTTCAGCGAAAGAATGCTGGGAAAACCTGATTTTTTTATATCTGTTCAGCACCACCCCATCTTTACCCATTCAGGTCTTCTCGAATAGTAATAAGTACCCACACATATGTTTTTCGGTATTCCTCAGCCATATACCATTGATATTTCTGGGTTTTATTTTGAGGAATATATGCTCGGGTACTTAGTATGCTTCGAAGTCCTGACTGGGCGATGGGCGCACGGGTAGGCAGATACTGAATTTATATTTTTTTATTCAAACTCAATGATGCCGTTTTTTTAAGACACCAGCTCCCCCAAATGGGTCATTGAGTCAAAAAAACAGGGATGGAGGAAATCATGAAGACAGAGCCCAACGTTTTTTATTTGCCGGAACTTTTACAACATCTGGCGGACGGTGGTAAGGCCGACAGGAATCAGATCAAATTTTTGCTGAGCCTTTCCCATGATGCCGATATTGAAAAGCTGTTTAAAACGGCCCGGGAAGTTCGCAAAAAGCATTTTGGGGACAAGGTCTTTTTGTATGGATTTCTTTATTTCAGCACCTTTTGTCGAAATAATTGTCGATTCTGCCAGTACAGAAAAGCCAACCATGCCCTTCCCAGATATCGAAAAAATGAATCTGAGATCCTGGCCGCCGCAAGAGAGATGGCAGACACCGGTGTGCATCTCATTGATCTGACCATGGGGGAAGACCCTGAGTTGTTCGCCGACGGAGACAGGGGCTTTGAACGACTCGCCAACCTTTGCCACCAGGTACAGCAGGAGACGGGGCTACCGGTGATGATTTCCCCGGGGGTGATGCCCGACCATGCCTTGAAGATGCTGGCCGATGCCGGTGTAACCTGGTATGCCTGTTACCAGGAAACCCACAGTAAAGAACTCTATAGCCGCCTTCGATCTGGACAGGATTTTGAAGAGCGTATGACCAGAAAACGTAACGCCCGAAAACTTGGGATGCTCATTGAAGAGGGACTTCTCACCGGGGTGGGCGAATCCGTGGATGATCTGGCCACCTCCATGGAAATGATGGCGGAACTGGATGCCCATCAGGTTCGGGTCATGACCTTTGTCCCCCAGGAGGGAACTCCCATGGCAGATATGCCCTCCAGTGGTAACTTAAAGGAGCGGATGATCATTGCTGTCATGCGCCTTTTGTTTCCTGATCGGTTAATTCCCGCCTCCTTGGATGTGGATGGACTGGATGGATTAAAGGGCCGCCTGGATGCCGGTGGCAATGTGATTACCAGTATTGTTCCCCCCAAAAAAGGTCTTGCCGGTGTGGCCCATAATTCCCTTGATATTGAGGACGCCAGACGAACCCATGACTCCATTACCCCCATCCTGGACACCTGCGGGTTGACAGTGGCAGATGTCGGAGCGTATCGCTTCTGGGTAGAAACTCAAATGAGGAGTGCCATGACTCCATCCAGCAGAAGTGATTCACCACAGAAGTGCCCGATTTGATTATAGGGCTTTTTTTATAACATACATGGCTGTAAGACCAGCCACAACAAAAAATGATGCTTTTACAATATGAACAAATGGGAAGCAAGCCGCTTAACTGCTTCACCTCCCCAAGAGCCTTTTGAAGATCAATAATGGATGTCTCTAATTCCTTATTTGTTTCGGATAGCTCTTGGGTACGTTTTTTAACCTTCTGCTCAAGCTCAAGCCTGCTTTTTTCAATGGTTAAAATATCTCGATAAGATTTAATTGAATTTCGAAACATGGTATGCATTCTTATGTTTGTCAGATCTGTTTTTTCCCTGAAATCATCGATATCGAAATTATCAATCACAAACCGCTCGGGAGCCTTTCCGGGTTGACCTGTTCGAATGATTAGACGAATATGCGAAAGTCCCATTTCCTCTCTGATAAAACGAACCAGATCCAGGCCGGCTTCCTCTGTTTCCATCACCACGTCAATCATTGCTGCTGCAAAGCCCTGATTGTTTTGAAGAATCTCACGCGCTTCTTCAGCAGAGTAAGCACTGATTAATTCAAGCTTTTTCCCATCAAAGGTAAACTGCTTCAGTCCGATGCGGGTTATTTCGTGGACATCTGGTTCGTCATCCACAATAAGCACTTTCCAAGTGTCACTGTCCAAATCAACTGTAGGATTCTGTGGTTGCATAGAATTTGACGAATCCTGGCTGCGAAGTGGACTCTTTGTCTCATTTTTGATGTCACTTGATAATTTTTTTTTATTTTTGGATCTAATCAGCTTCATGACTCTCTACCTTTGGAATGGGAAAAGTTATTAGAAATTTTGCCCCGTTGCCTTGCGTACTGGTACAGTTAATGGTTCCGTTTAAACGATTGGTCACGATATTATGGCAGATATACATTCCCAGTCCGGTGCCGCCCCTGGCCCTCAATGTGGTATAAAAAGGTTCAAAAATCTGTTCAGCAACTTCAGGGGACATTCCTTTTCCCGTATCTGAATAGTGAATAAGAATGTTATTTTCTTCTTTTCGTATGCGTATACAAATTTCGCCTTTCAAAGTTCCATTTTCAAAACCGTGCAGCACACTGTTTTCAAAGAGATTCGATATAACCTGGGCAATATCTCCAGGGAGTCCATATAGCTTGATATTTTCATGGCTGTCAAACACTGCTTTAATGGATTCGTCTTTGCTCTTTATTCGCATGCTGATCAGTACATCCTCAATTGTATCGTTCAAGCTGTAGAAAGATAAATTTTCAATACTTTGGTCAATGGAGGTCCGTTTAAAACTGCCAACCAGATTTGCGGAGCGGTTGAGGTTTGAAAGAACCAGTTTTGAGGCATCCCGGATGGTTTCAAGTGTTGAGATTAAGTCCTCTTCTTCCACTTCATCCTGCATTAACATCTCTTCAATATATTCCGAGGACTCCATAATACTGGATGATGCCGTCAGGGCGATGCCGATGGGGGTGTTTATCTCATGGGCAAATCCAGCCACCAAACGGCCCAATGATGCCATTTTTTCTGACTCTACGAGTTTTGACTGGGCCAACTTAAGCTCAGTGAGGGTTTGAGTAAGGGTTTTCTCCTTTCGATTCAGTTGGGCATTTGTCTTATGAAGCTGCCTCATCAGATTGCCCTGTTCCCGATTCAGAGACAATATCTCTTTGCGCATGGTGCCGAGTTCATCAGCGTCCTGTTTGCCGAAAGCCAGAATGCAGTCATTGTTTTGTTCAAACGTAAAGTAAAATGTCTGGGGGGGGCCGTTCCCCACCCCGACATTTATCATTTGTTCAATGGATGGGTCATTCACCGCAGTGATCAGATCGAATTCACCAGAAAAATCAACAATCACATCATAAAAGCGTTGACCGTTCAGGTCACGACCAGCCAACTTTTTTGTATATTGATTGGCAGATAATATTTCTCCTTCCCAGGAAAGGATAAAAAAAAGCACGGGTGCCTTTTCATCGAAATACAAATTCACTGCATCATGAATAGATGATTTTTTTACCATATATCAACCTTTTTATAGTCTTTTCACCCTCGGTTCAATAACCATCATAACATACTGTAATCTAAATAAAATTTTATTTAGATTTTTTATTTATTGTTTTTTTATATCAATAAGTTCAATTTGTTATAAAAAATGGTCGAACCGATGGTTTTCAAGTTCGCCCAACGCCGAAATTTATTCCTTCCCTTTGAATACCATACACATCAGTGCCATGCCATTAAATAAATAGGTGGACGTCATGATTGCGCTGCACGGATCCAAGTATTCAGCACTTGTTCGGATGGGGAAACACATTGGTGCCAAGATCTTTTGGGAGTTGACTACCGGGTTAAACTGCTATTATATCACACTTCTAAGATATCTCGTGAGTTGTAAGTTTTATGAATTTGCCAAACCATTAATTTATAACTTATTGAAATAATTAGAACTGAAGTTTTTTTCTCATTTTTTCACTAATAATAAATTCAATAGGTTACGAAAACTTAGAACTCGCGAGTAAGATATGAACCTGGTTTTTGTCAATTAAAAGACAAAGGAGAACAACCAATGCGTTGTGCCTGCCAGATGAATTTTCTATTTTCTATTTTTTTGCTCCCGGCGCTTGGGTTCGTTGGCCAGATTTGTCTTTACCAACCTACTTGATTTATAGATATAATTACGATATCCTGTTTTTAAACAACTTTTGGGCTACTTTGAAGCCAAATGAACTATCAATCAATGATCCTGTTGATTTACTATAGATTTTTAAGTTACAGATACAATATTATGGATATTAAACCATAAAATATCAATATCTTGTGTGCTTATTTTACAAAAAACGACTAAATCAACAGGCTCATCAATAACCGAGAAAGACTGCCCATGGATGAATATACCTTTAATTGTAGCTGTATTGCCCAAAGCATGGAGGGTCTGCAAGAAGGCCTGACCCATTTTTCAGGCCCCAGTCGGATAGCCGTGATTTATGCCATTAAACCCGAAGATCCCATATACATTTATGATCCACAAAATCTTCTGACCGGGCATGAGCTAAAAATCAAAGAATTGTATCTTGATGGGGATGCATGGCGGAAGCGAATCGACCTTTGTTATGATAAAAAAAAATTCAGCAATCTCGTTCCGGAAAAAAACTTGGAACTGGCCGGACTTATTTCATGTGGCGGGTGTTCAAGTTCTGTTGCCTATCAAATGTGGTTTACCGAACATCATCCGGATATGTGCGACATCGGCCCCACGGAAAGGTGGTTGGAGCAGGCGGTGTGGAGAGTTTCCCATGATATTGCCAATGAAGAAGAACTGTACACCGGAATTTCCGGGGGCTTTCTCAAAGAATATGTCACCCATGCGGTCAGAGATTATCTGGTGGATGAAATGAATTTTATGCTCGGATGGGATACACAAATCCGGGTATACCCGATACTGGAAGCCGTGCTCAAAATATCCAGAACCCCTGAAGAAGGCGCATGGCCAAAGGGTAAATTGCTTTTTGCGGAAAAACACTCTCTTGGTAAAATGAAATTTATGGCAACGTTTCCCAAGGCAGAACAACCTTTATTGGAGAATGTAAAACATATTAGAAAACTCCTCCAGACCGTTGAAAACTCAGACCGGAGACTGGTGGCAGATGAAAAAAATATTATCGGCATCATCAAGGGGGACAATCCTGATTTTTCCATCACTGCCGATTTTAAAGGTCGGTATGGCTTTTTAAATCTCAATGAAAATAAAGTGTGCTCTTTTTCAGATGGCAGTTTTAAGTCAACCACCCGTAAAGCAAAGCTTGTTCAGGTTGAGGAGGTGTTGCTGGACTCTGATATGAATCCTGTAGATGCGTCGACGTTATTTAAAATTATTTCCGATGTTGTTCACAGTGCCGCCAGGCATCGGCATGGCTGTTCCATTGTTGTTGACTTGAATGACACCCCTATTTTTATCCCGGGTAATTCGGTTGAGCCCCCCCTTGAACTTGAATACTATGACTATCTGGAACTGGCCAAATCTCTGTCCAGGGTGGATGGTGCCCTGCACGTAGGGGGTGATTTGAAACTACACAGATTTGCCTGTCTTTTGGACGGTGATTATGTGTCCAGTGAGAACAGAGCCCGGGGAGCCCGGTTTAATTCAGCGCTTCGCTTCACGGCAAAGCATGAAAAGACCATTATCATTGTGGTTTCTTCTGATGCACCCGTATCCGTCATGATGGACGGCATTGTGCTGGAAACCAAATGGTGGCTGAAACCGTCCATGGTTTGCAACGCACCTGTGTTGCTCGAAAGATGGGTTAGAACCGCTTAAAAATATTTTTTAAAACCATCGCTTTCTTTTAAAATAAATCAGAAGCGCCCCAGCTACAAAAACCAGAACCGCCCAGAAAATAAAATAACTATACTTGTAATGCAATTCAGGCAAGTACTCGAAATTTGTACCATAAATTCCTGCGATAAAGGTGAGGGGAATAAATATGGCTGCAAATATGGTCAGCACCTTCATGATGTCATTCATTCGATTGGCCATCACCGAATTGTATATGTTAAGGTGATCGGTTAAAAGATCTCTGTATGTGTCAATGGCTTCTGTTGCCTGGCTGATCAGATCCTGGAGATCCTTTAGAAAAGGGAATGTATTTTCATGGAACAGATCGTTGTCCAGTCGGGAGATCTTAAGAATGGCCTCCCTTGCCGGTCGGATTGATTTCCTCAAATAATTAATTTCCTGTTTAAATGAGCTTATTTTTTCCATGACTGAGTTGTCATGCCCCGCCAGAATCACCTCCTCCAGATCCTCAACCTTCTCCCCTATTATTTCAATAATATAGATGTAATTATCCACCACGGTATCTAAAAGAGCATAGGCGAGATAATCCGTCCCAGATACCCGAATGCGTGATTTCTGCCGTCGGATTCTTTCCCTGACGGGTTTAAACACGTCCCCGGCCTGCTCCTGGAAGGTCAGCACAAATTTATCACCCAGGATAATACTCAATTGCTGGTTTACGATGGTTTCGGTTTCTGCATCAAATCGAATCATCTTTAATACAATGAAAATATAGGTATCAAACTCTTCAATCTTAGGTCTTTGACCCGTGTTGAGGATATCCTCCATCACAAGGGGGTGCAATTTAAAGATATGCCCCACTTCTCTTATGAGTTCAATGTCATGGAGGCCGTTTATATTGATCCATGTTACCGTATCTGTTTTTTTATAATGAGATCCCTCTCTAATGTCCAATAGCTCCTGTTCTGTGAGGCGTTCAGAATCGTAGTCAATAACCCGGGCCTCCACGGTTTCCATTTTTTGGGTACCGATGAAGACCAGGCTGCCAGGGCTTTGACCATGACTTTCATTCCTTTTTTTTAAAAATCGTGCCATAAGAACACCTTTCCTTTGAGCTAAATGAACTTGATTATTATTTGTCCACTGCCAGGTTATTGGCGGCTGTGGTGAAATTTGGGGTTGATCATAAGCTGGGGGTACTATATGGGAGATAGATTTCTACCCATCGAAAAGACCTGGAATAACAATATTTGTTTTTAATTGTTAAAATTCAACCACAAGGAGACCGAGCTTATGACCACCCCCCAGAATCTTGTGCGATTGACTAAAAAATCCCTTGATCTTGGCGTACATGTAAAATATATTGTAAGAAACATCTGTTTCTTTTTCTCTATGTCCCGGATAACATTTCCAGAGAAAAAATGAAAGCAACAATAGGCATCCTTCAAAAGAGCCTTACACTTTTTTTGATCATTACCCATTTGTAGGATCTTTTTCCCAAAAGACTGTAAAGTATTTTTGGGGTCATATGTAAGGATACCCAGCAATACTCACTGTTTTTTTAATAACCCACATGTCCCAACGGACATAACACTACAGCGACACTTTGCTTATTTCACTATAAATCGAGTGTCGAAATGTGGGGAAGCACACTGTAGAATCCCCTCCAAACAGGATAGATCATGAAAGTGTCGCTGTAGTGATAATTAATATTGAAAATGCTATCATGCCGCCCCCCCCGAGGGGCAATGGGCCCGGCCGGAACCGTAGACGGCCCAATTGGCCGGTTCCTATTACCCATCGGGGGGGGGGCTCTGCCTTAGGTAACCGTGGAGGCTACCTTTTCATATAAAAAACTGCCACGGGCAGACCGTATTCTGGCCTCGGCCTGCCTACAACGAAGAATGAAAAGGGGAAAAAGATCATGGAAAAAATTATCACCCTGCTTGGAGAAGAGTCTCAATTTCTGTTGGAACATACCTGCAACACTATAAAGAAAGAAGCGCTCCACCTGCCGGGGCCTGATTTCATTGACAGGGTTATGGCATCGACAGACAGAAACAACAATGTTCTTCGAAATCTTCAATCCGTATTTGACCATGGCCGTTTGGGCCAAACAGGATATCTGTCCATCCTACCTGTTGATCAGGGAATTGAGCATAGCGGCGGTGCCTCTTTTGCCCCCAACCCCATATATTTTGATCCTGAAAATATTGTTAAGCTTGCCATTGAGGGGGGCTGCAATGCCGTTGCATCCACCCTGGGAGTGCTGGGTTCAGTGTCCAGGAAATATGCGCATAAAATTCCTTTTATTGTTAAAATAAACCATAACGAACTGCTCTCCTGGCCCAATGGGTATGATCAGAAGATGTTTGCCTCCGTTGACCAGGCGTTTAACATGGGGGCATGTGCTGTGGGGGCCACCATTTATTATGGGTCACAGGAGTCAGGAAGGCAGATCCTTGAGGTATCAAAGGCCTTTGAAAGGGCCCATGAACTGGGAATGTTCACCATCCTCTGGTGCTATCTTAGAAATGATGCATTTAAAAAAGAGGGGAAAGATTACCATTCCGCAGCGGATCTCACGGGTCAGGCCAATCATCTGGGTGTTACCATTGAAGCGGATATCATCAAACAAAAATTGCCTGACGCCAACGGTGGCTTCACTGCCCTTAATTTTGGAAAAACCGACCCCAGGGTTTACAGTGAACTGACAACGGATCATCCTGTGGACCTCACCCGATATCAGGTCGCCAACTGCTACATGGGGCGGATCGGCCTTATCAACTCAGGGGGTGCCAGCGGCAATGATGATATAACAGATGCCGTGAAAACGGCTGTTATAAACAAACGCGCCGGCGGTATGGGGCTTATTTCGGGCAGGAAAGCCTTTCAAAAACCCATGGATCAGGGTGTGAAAATTCTCAACGCCATTCAGGATGTCTATCTTGACAAGAAAATATCCATCGCGTAAGGAATGGGGTTTAAATAAGTTGCCCATTTGTGCGCTTAGGGGGCAGATCTTTAAATCTGTCCCCGCCTCCGAAATGGAAAACTTATTTCGGATTCATTCCTAAATGTATCAAAGAAGCTTCAACGAGTGATCCTGATCCGTGATAAAATATAAATTAAGATTATAGGCTGTAAAAGTTTGTCAAACAACATAGTTTTTATGGGTATACCCATAAAAACTATGTTGTTTATTGTTATATTTTGGGTTATGATCATAATAGAGGTGGTCAATATGATTGAGAGAGCACTTTATTATGACAAAATTGAAAAATTTATTGATAAACTATTAATCAATGAAAAAACAATTTTAAGAGAATTTGAACCCCTCCTTGTTATAAAAGATCATTATCCTAAATATGTGGTATCAATGGATGCGCATTTCAATGATAATATTGAAGGTGTGAGACACATTGGACTGTACGATTTTATTACTTCTGACACCTTTATTTAAAGGTGTTTGAAAGCACTGGATTTCATTGCTAAGGGGGTGGGCACCGGCCAGCTCCAGCAGGCTCGGCGGGCGAAATACGATTTAAATAACAGGATATCAGGTTTAATTTTAACTCTATAGACAACGCTTAAGACCCTCTCACCAGTTGATTTCTCCATCCTCTATATGCATCTTCTGTTTTCTTTTTTGGTGAATATCTGGTAAAAGATCCCCCATGGAAACAACAATCTTCTACATTATTATTGGTATTCTGGTTTTTGATTATGCACTTGAGCGTCTGCTCGACCACCTCAACGCAAGCCGCATGGGACAGCCGATTCCCAAAGCGCTTGCAGGGCTGTATGATCCAGACAAATATGATAAACAGCAGCACTATCAAAAAACCAACACACAATTTTCATTGATCAGCGCGACCTTCAGCCTGGTGGTTGTCCTGGTCTTTTTCTTTGTCTCAGGATTTGCCCATGTCCACTCCTTTGCAGCAGGTATTACGGGGAACCCAACACTACAGTGTCTGATTTTTTTTGGCATACTGATGTTCTCCCAGGATATTATGGGGCTTCCATTTCAACTTTACCAAATTTTTATCATTGAAGAGAAATTCGGCTTCAATAAGATCACCTGGAAGTTGTTTGTCGGAGACAAAATAAAAGGGTGGTTGCTGACAGCCGTTCTCGGTGGCAGTATCCTCGCACTTATCACCTGGTTTTACTACCGCACGACGGATATGTTCTGGATTTATGCCTGGTTGATGGTGGCTGGAATCAGTCTTTTTTTTACCGTCTTTTATTCCAATTTGATTGTCCCGCTTTTCAATAAGCAGACAAAGTTGGAAAATGGCCCATTAAAGACCGCCATAGAAGATTTTGCTGGCAATGTCAGCTTTCCGGTGAAAGATATCTACATGCTGGATGGCTCAAAACGCTCCACAAAAGCCAATGCCTATTTTACCGGTCTGGGAAGCAAAAAGAGAATTGTTCTTTTCGATACTCTGATAAACGATCTGACAACCGATGAGGTTGTGGCAGTTCTGGCCCACGAAATCGGGCATTACAAGAAAAAACATACATTGCAGGGGATTGTCATTTCTATCCTACAGATGGGTCTGATTTTCTATCTGCTTTCCCTGTTTCTCGGGGAAGCGGTTTTCTCCCGGGCACTGGGTGTGGATGCGGCTGTTTTTCATATTGGCCTCATCGCATTTGCCATGCTCTACAGCCCTGTTTCCACGGTAACTGGTCTGATTATGAATATCTGGTCCAGGAAAAACGAGTATCAGGCCGATGATTTCGCCAGCAGAAACTTCAGTGGCAAGGCCCTTAGTGATGCCCTGAAAAAGTTGTCCATAAACAACCTGAGTAACCTGACACCCCACCCGGCGTATGTGTTTTTCTACTACTCACACCCAAGTCTACATCAGCGTATTGTTGCCATGCAGAAAGAACGATAGTTATAGGATGTTTTTCTCCTGCTAAGAATCTTCAGAGATCTCCTCCCTGAATTCTTCGATTCTTGTATTGATTTTTTTTAGACGATCCAGGTGAGCAATGTGAATGATGGCATCTCCACGGTGCACAAGCGGTAAGTCCAGGCGCCCGATTACCATTCCAGAGACCGGGGAGAGTATGGCCTCTTCTTGATTTCCAAACGGATCGGCAATCATGCCGATTCTCGCATTTTTAACCACCTTGGCCCCCAAGGGGGCTTCCATCTGCAAAATACCACTGACAGGTGCCCGTACCCAGGAGGTTGAATCCGCAACCATCGGTTCGGTTTTTGCTTTGGCCTGATGGGGTGTGGGCCGCAGCATTTCAATGTTTGTCATCACCGATAGTATCCCTCGAATACCGGCTCGTATGGCTTCCTCATCAAACCGCAGGGCTCCGCCAGCTTCATACAGGATGGTGGGGATCCCTTCTTCGGCAGCCGCTTTTCGAAGTGATCCGTCCCGCATGGCCGCATTGATGATTACGGGCACTCGAAACGCCATGGCCAACGAAAGGGCCTGGGGATTTTCAATATCAACTCGTATTTGCGGGAAATTTGCCCGGTGATTTGATCCAGCGTGCAGGTCAATGCCATATTGGCTGCCCCGGACAACTTCTGACATGAAGGTATGAGATAGTTGAGAGGTTAAGGAGCCTGTTTTAGACCCTGGGAAAAATCGGTTCATATCCCTTCTGTCAGGGGAATAGCGCGAATGCTGCTCAAAGGCGTATACATTTACCACGGGAACGGCAATCAAGGTACCCCGCAGATTTTTCACCTTTTTGAGTTTTATGAGCCGGCGGATAATTTCAGTCCCGATGATTTCATCGCCATGTATGGCACCGCAGACAAACAATCTTGGTCCGTCCTTGCGCCCGTGGATGACATGGACAGGCATGGCCATTGCGGTATTTGTGTACAGCTTTGGCACCGGAATAGGGACTGTCACTTGTGTGCCCGGTTTTACCTGGATTTCGGCAATGGTCACTGATTTCTGCATATTACCCCTTCCCGATTGTCTTGGTTTTGCCCGGGGAGGCGTTTTTTTCGATAAATTTAATCACCTTACCCGCAATATCCAACCCCGTGACCGCTTCTATGCCTTTCAGGCCGGGTGAAGAGTTCACTTCCATGATCACAGGGCCGTGATTGGATCGCAGCAGATCCACACCGGCCACCCGGAGTCCCATTATTTTAGCTGCCCTTACTGCCGTGGAACGTTCTTCCGGTGTGATTTTTATTTTTGTTGCCTGTCCGCCGCGATGCAGATTGGATCTGAATTCACCTTCTGCTCCCTGGCGTTTCATGGTGGCAACCACCTTAGAACCGATAACCCAGCAACGAATATCCGTCCCAGAGGATTCTTTGATAAATTCCTGAACCAGAATATTGGCATCGAGGCTTCGCAGGGCTTGAATAACGCTCTGGGCCGCCTTTTTTGTCTCTGCCAGAACGACGCCGATTCCCTGGGTTCCCTCAATCATTTTTATGACCAGGGGGGCGCCGCCCACCATTGAAATTATGTCATCGGTAAATTTGGTGCTGTGGGCAAATCCTGTGACTGGCAGGCCAATGCCCTTTCTTGCCAATAGCTGCAAGCTGCGAAGTTTGTCCCGGGAACGGCTGATGGCAACGGACTCGTTCACACAATAGACGCCCATCATTTCAAACTGACGGACGACGGCTGTGCCATAGAATGTTATGGATGCACCAATTCTCGGGATAATGGCATCAAATCCCTCCAGTTTTTTCCCTTTATAGTGAATGGCAGGATGATGGGAGGTGATGTCCATATAACAGAGCAGTGGGTCGATTACATGCACCTCATGTCCCCGTTTTTTGGCCGCTTCAACCAGACTGTTTGTTGAGTAGATGGATGCTTTTCTGGAAAGAATGCCGATTTTCATATGTTTTTGTGGCAAGGAAACCCCTATCCCTTTAGGGTAGGGGAGGAATTGCCACCTCCTGTATAATAGTTGTGGTTCTTGCTGTCAGTCTTTGACAACCCTTTTTGACATTAACTGAA
>Ga0307929_1000206_pt1 | contig 63015 bp, 59 predicted proteins | sample AceLakmetage1330_FD_203160 | JGI IMG/M metagenome (GOLD analysis project Ga0307929, IMG submission 203160) | Saline water microbial communities from Ace Lake, Antarctica - #1330 | ecosystem: Environmental > Aquatic > Non-marine Saline and Alkaline > Saline | place: Antarctica: Ace Lake... | reverse complement strand
TGATTTCCTTGGCCTTTCCTTCAGCTTCATTAATTTGTTTCATTTTTTCGCCTTCTGAGAGGGCAATGGCTTCTGCTCTGTCTCCCTCGGCGCGGTTGATAGTTGACTGTTTGTCACCTTCAGAACGTGCAATCTCAGCTCTTTTTTCTCGCTCTGCCTTCATCTGTTTCTCCATGGCCTCGAGTACTGTGCGTGGCGGCTGAATGTCTTTGATTTCATAGCGAAGCACTTTAACGCCCCAGTTTTCAGCAGCTTCGTCGAGTGCCATAACGACCTGACCATTTAGCGTTTCTCTTGCTTCAAAGGTCTTGTCCAGATCAATTTTACCGATGGCTGATCGAAGACTGGTCTGTGCCAGTTGGGCAGTGGCAAAATGATAATTGTCGATCCCGTATGCAGATTTCTTGGAATCAACGACCTGGATATATAAAATTCCATCTACCTCCAAGGTAACATTATCTGCTGTAATACAAGTTTGTGCCGAAATATCGATGGGTTCTTCTTTGAGGTTTCGTTTGTAGGCAATCCGGTCAAAGAAAGGAATTAGAATATGGAATCCTGCCTGCAGTGTTCCCCTGTACTTGCCCAGGCGTTCAATCACAAATTCCCTACGCTGTGGGACAACCACTGCTGTTTTGATGAGAATAACGACCATAAAGGCAACGATTATGCCAAGAGCTGTAAAAGTTTCCATTTTTTCTCCTTGAAAGAGGATTTTGATTTAAGAAAGTTTCTTTACAGTGATAAGCAGATTGTTTTGTTTTACTATTTCAACAATATCACCTTCTGCAAATGCTTCATTTGATTCAGCACGCCAAAATGTACCAGCAAATTTAACCTGTCCTTCTGCAGGTGGCGCAATAGGGGCTGTGACGACACATTTTTCACCACCGTTTGCCAAAATGGAATCAGGTTCCTCTTCTTTTGTATCTCCGATAAAAACCTTTTTCACGATTCCACGCAGTCCAAAAAGACAAACCAGTGAGAGCACCAGAAAAACACCGAGTTGGGTGTTGACGCTCCATGGAAAGAAGTAACAGCCAAGCGCTGTAAGCCAGGCCGCAAGCCCGAAAAAGAAGAGAACAAAGCCTGGAACTGCCATTTCCAAAACAAAAAAAGTGACACCGATGGTGAGCCACATCAGTCCGGGATAGGTGATTTCCATCATAGTAAGATCCTGTGGGGAAGAATTTAGTGCCTTACTCCATAATTCCTGCAATAAAACAAGAATATATGAAAGTGAAATAGTATCAAAATGTTACAAAGAGCAACAAGGCACTTACTTGCCGTCTGTCAGCGTTAGTCTTTTCCCATTGTATGGGAATGGTCAATAACAGTCAAATCGAAGTGGAATAATATTTTTGATCAGTCTATGTGTGCAGAAAAATGGGTTGTTTTTTGAGGCTTTTTCTGGAATGATTCATTTTCTGTATACTGATATTTTGCTCTTATTTAAGTAACGTTAATCATTAATTTGCATAAAAAAAGCTGATACTATTATGAAAGCACCTTCAAAAGAACCATCCATCCGTCTCGTTATGTTACCAAAGTATACCAATCCAGACGGTGATATCTTTGGAGGTGTGATTCTTTCCATGATCGATGAAGCGGCAGCAGTTGAGGCCCAGCGGCAGGCGCATCATCGTTATGTTACCGTAAGTATGGACTCTATTCAGTTTCATCTCCCTGTACACGTAGGTGATGTTGTCAGCCTCTGGTGTGAGACCGTTAAAATCGGTAGAACGTCTCTTACAGTACATATTGATGTGCTGGCCCGCCCAAGACGAACGGATGAAGAAAACAAGGTAACAGAGGCCACGGTAACCATGGTGGCAATAAATGATGATAGGGTGGCAATACCTATTCTGGATTAGTTTGTACTTGTTGGATTTACCAGTCAAAGTCCCATCGTATACCCACGGTGTAGACATTGCCGACCGTATCTGTTGCTGTGCTGTGTAAAATACTTCTGTCAAAACGAATATTTGCATATATCATTCGTTTGAAGTCGTTAAAGGTATAGCGCAGTCCGAGTATGCCATATTGGAGGATGTAGTTTCCAGCCTGTTGTTCTCCTTTTAGTGGTTCAAGGTAATTCCAGCCGCCAACAAACCAGATCTTTTCCCAGAGTTGATAGTGACCGTAGCCTTCACTTCCCCAGGCGTCAAAATAGATTCCGTCTTCCGTTGCCATATGATTTGCCAGCCAGGAAAAGGTGGTTGCAACATACCATTTTGATCCAAACCACTGCGCGCCAAATAATATATCCAGGTCATCATTGTCAATACCTATTAAGCGCAGGGCACGGAGGTCGTCTCTATCGATGTTTGTGTAATTTACAGCAATTCCAACTTTGAAATTATCTTTGCTTTCAAGGATCGCACTTCCTCCAATGCCGTAATTGTAGCGAATATCCTGCGCATGGGGGATTTTTTCCCCCGCTTGGAACTGAACATTCAGGCTGAATGGATTGTAGCGGGAAAGAGGCCCCCAGGGATGATCAACTTGAATACGCGTCTGTAATACCTGATCAGCTCGTCCCGTACCACTTGGCCCCCCATCGGTTCCGGCATTAAAGGTTCCGCTTGCCCCGGCTCCAGCTCCTTGAAAACGATCGGTAAACGAGGCTACCTGATAATATGTTGACCAGTTTTTTCCATACAGAAGGAACATGTTTGGAGTTTCAAGACCAACATAGGCAAGGCGTGTAAACATATCGTCACCGAAACTACTCTCCCCCTGTCCGCCTGGATCAAAAATTAAATCAAGATTGTCAAGGAGGTTGAACCCTAGCTCAAGACGTCCAAGTAACCAGTAATTTGTCTTAAATTGCCACTGATCGTCTATTCCAAGACGAGAACCGCCATCCCCTAAAATTGTCCCTGTTTGGCTTTCCCGGTATCGAAGTCGTAGGCTGCCATAGAGAGTAAAACGGTCGGGCATGATTTCATGGAGCACGGGATTGTCAGTTTTTTCTGTCTGGCGCGTAATAAGGGGATCTTCAGCTGCTTCGGATTCACGTTCTCGAGTAGCTTCGTCCTCAATTTCCTGTCGAACACTTTCTTCCATGGTGAATCCTGGCAGGGACGAGGCAAGCAGGATAACGATGGGTAAAAGTGCTCTTAGTAGATGACAGGTAGGCAAAAGTAGACCAGGGGAAAAAGAATTTGGATAATTTGGTTGTTTCACTTTAGTAACACCCTAAAACTTATCAAATAAATAATTACATAATAGCCTGATGAAGTCAATATATGTTCCTGGCGGCATTATTAAGTCTGGAACCTGAGAAGCAGGGTGGGGGAAATATTAAATTAATCTGCTGGTGTCAGGGGATGAGTTTATGTCGTTGTAATGATAGTGTTTCCTTGTCATTTACTGATGTTGTGTGATAATATAGGAATGGTTAAGATTGCACTAAGGTATGAATATATGAACTTTGCAAGAGGAAATTAAATGAATATTTCAACAACAGGTGTTAAACGAATCCCCAAATCAATGACTTGGGCTGCAGTGAGTTTTGTCTTCTTTGTATTTTTATTTTCCGGATGTACTGCGCAGCAGGCAGTAAAGACAACAACTACCCAACCCGCTGATATTGTTTCATCGGTTGGCGTTACGGATCAACTGCCGTCTGATAAAGCTATAGAAACTGTTGTGGCCGAGGCCTATGCAAAGTTCAAAACAAATCAGGATGGGAAGAATGCCGATTATATCAAGGCACTGGCGGAAGTTGATTCAAAACTTTTTGGAATAACTGTCGTTACTGCCGATGGCCGCATTTTTGATATCGGAGATGTTCAGTCCGAATTCTCTATTCAATCAATTTCCAAGGTATTCACCTACGCCAGGATTATGCAGGAACATGGTCATGCTGCTGTTAAAGAAAAAATTGGCGTAAACGCTACAGGCCTGCCTTTTAATTCCATGATGGCAGTTGAAATGATCCCTGAACGTACGGTGAATCCTTTTGTAAATGCCGGAGCCATCGCTTCAACAAGTCTTGTTACTGCAGATGATTCCAATGCTCGATGGGAGACTATTAAATCAAATATGGATGCATTTGCAGGGCGCACTCTCTCCTTTAATGAGAAAGTATATGACTCTGAAGTAAATGATAATCTTGGTAACCAGGCGCTCTCTAAAAGGCTTCAGGCCTACGGACGTATCTATTCCGATCCTCTTGAGGCAACCACCGTCTATACAAAGCAATGTTCGGTAAATGTAACTTCCCATGATCTTGCAGTTATGGGGGCAGCTCTTGCCAATGGCGGAGTTAATCCTGTAACCAAAAAGAAAGTTATCGATGCGAATCATCCGCCCTATATTCTGGCTGTGATGGCAACCGCCGGATTATATGACAATGCTGGTTCATGGCTCTATGAAACTGGGACTCCTGCGAAGAGTGGAGTGGGTGGTGGAATCCTTGCCGTTGTTCCGGGAAAGCTTGCCATTGGTGTTTTTGCACCTCCGCTTGATTCCTATGGAAACAGCGTTCGAGGACAGCTTGCGGCTGCTTATATTATTAATACACTTGGATTGAATTCCTTCGCTCCTGGTAAACAATAAAAGGTTGGAACAGTATGAAAACAAAAATAGTAGGTATTGCCAGCCTCTGTGTACTCGGTTTTACCGGGGTACAACCGGTCTGTGCGGAACAGGGTATTGATTTGGGAAATGGATGGCTTTTTTCAGGGGATATTCGTGCTGGCTGGGTAAGCTATGACTATAGTAATCCTTCGGGTGCTTCTTCTGTTAATAAAGGGCATAAAGATTCAGAAGGATTTTATATTGTACCGAAGCTTTCCATTCAAACACCTGTTCTGGGCGGTTTTTATGCCAAAATTACGGGAGCTGCTGCCACTGACTTTGGAATTAATAATCCGGAAAAAGAAAGCCGTAACTTTGTTTTTGCTCCAACGGATCTCAAATCCTATGCTATTCTGCAGGAGGCCTTTCTTGCATTTGATAGCTCTGATAAGGCCCATCGTGCACTTATTGGACGGAATGAAATAGTTACTCCGATGATTGAAAAAGATGACTGGTATATGCTGGCGGATAGTTTTGAAGTACTGACATATAGCAATCGATCCTTTGAAGATATCCTTCTGACAGGTGGTTATTTTCATAAAATGGCTGGTGTCTGGGATAGTGGAGCTAACGGAACGGAGTTCCACAGCATGTCCGACACAAGCTTTGTGGCATCAGAAGATAAGGAACGCGCGGGTGATAAAGGGGTGGGCTATGTCGGTGCCCAGTTTGATAATACAATGCATAATGCTCAGCTCTGGGGGTATCATGCACCTGATCTGTATAATATTTTGTTTGCCCAGTATGATTTTGACCATACGTTGAGCAGTGGTTTTGATTATAACTTTGGTGCCCAGTTTATTCACTTTAAGGAGACTGGAGAGCTTGCTGATCATGATACAACAAATATTGATCACTCAATGTATTCACTCCGCTTCGATGGAAGTTTCGGCAATGGATTTGGATTTGCTACGGGGGCAACAAAATACTCTAATGGTGAAGGACAAGGGGCGACTTTGGGGGCTTGGGGTGGATTTCCCTATTTTGCCAATGGCATGATTTTCCATTTTTTTGAAACAGGATCGCTTCGAAATGCAGCATCTTTTAAGGTACAGGGAAGTTATGACTTTTCTAAGATCGGTGTTGAGAACCTGAATATGAATGTTCGCTATACGCATTTTGCACTGGACTCGGACTATTCGATTGCCTCAAGTGGAGAGCCGCAGGATGCAATGAATTTATTGGGCTTTCAGGTGGCATATAGTTGTATGGAAAACATATCTATGTCTGTGAAATATGAGTATCAGGATACGGATGGAGAACCCAATAGCCAGGCTATTCGTTTGATTGGTGGGTATACGTTTTAATCTGTTGAATATTAAATCGTTTTTATACACAAAAGAAGGCCCTCTGTTACCCGGTAACAGGGGGCCTTTTTGGTGTGGGATTACTTCGAATTCACTGATAAATCATCATCGTTAAGCTCAATGGTATAGAAGATATCAACAGCGTTACTGTCGGCGCCGGTTGTTGTCTGAATATGAACTTTTCGGCCCAGGCGGTAGCGTGCAATAAATTCACTTTCACCGGTTTTTACATCTGTCCCAACTGAAACAGAAAGTTTGTTGTTGATCTGCCTTCCTACGGAGAGCTTTGTACCCTTTCCTGCATTGTTGGGTGCCGAGCCGGTGAGCAGATATGAAATAACACTGCTTTCTGACATGGGTGGATTGGAAAATGTGGTGAGTCGCGGCTTGCTTGCTGGGCCGATAGCATAGATACCGGCAACCACATCACCAACGGTTCGTGTGGCACGAAGGTTTATTCCAGGCTTACTTAGAGGGCCGCCTGGAAAGGAAATAACCCCTGTTTCAATATCGAGATCCTGACCATAGGCTCTATAGCTTCCCTGTTTAATCTGAAAAGCTCCGCTGCCAATGAGTTGTTGTTCCGGTTCGGATAATATGGTGAGCTGCCCGTCAATAAAAGTGTTGAGCCCAAAACCTGCAAAGTGCACATTGTCACCAAGTGTTATCTTGAGCAGCATATGGAAAGGGGATTTAGGTTCTTCTTCCTTTGTTTCCTGGATAATAACCATATCGGGCGAAGCAGACTGGCTGCCCGGCGGCAGTTCTCGCAGCAGGATGTCTGCTTTGGGGATAGTTACTTCTCCGGTCAGACTCATCAGATCCTCTTTCTTTTCAAAGAGAATATCCGAAGATAAAAATATCCTGATTTCAGGAAGATCAATCAATCTGAAATTATCTCCTTTAAGGGTGACTTGTGCTGGCCAGTTTTGTGAACTGTCAAGATTTGCATTTCCGGCAAGTACCATTGAGCCTTCCGGAGAATTAAAGGTACCATTTAGGCTGATCTTTTTATTGTTGGCTAAAATATCAAGGGTGGTACCGGTGAGATCGAGCCCTATTGCCGGAATAAGGACATGGGTAACGTCGATTTTTCCTTCTCCGTTAACGTCTGGTTCTGCAATACTGCCAAGGATTGTAAAATCAATATTTATTGCACCATTCAGGTCTTTGACTTCCGGGACCAGTGTTTCCACAAAATCGAATTTTCCGGCATCAACAAACAGCTTACCGTTTAGCTTGGCTTTATCACCAATATCAGTTTGCAAAAGGTTGGGTGACTGAATTTTACCGCTCAGGATATTGGAATCAACACTGAGACGAAAGTCTGCCTCCACCGCATCCTCGGCCACCGTGAGATTAAGCGTTAATCCTTCATGTGGGAAGCTGCCGCGCTTCATATCAGTTGCATAGTTGATAGTACCAGCGGTTATTTGAGCGGTTACATCAGCGGAGAGTTTGTCTTGCATTGTGGCGACGGCTTTAGCAGAAAAGAGCCCTGATAGGCCTTCCAGGGTCTCTGGGAACCAAGGTTTAAGCCAGCTTAAAGGGATTTCTTCAATATCAACATTTCCATTGGTGTTTTTACCGGTCTCGTCCCATTCTCCTTTGACACAGAGATTCGAGTCTTCTCGACTAAGGCAGAGTGTATCAAGAGAGGCAGCCGCAGCAGCAGCTGAAATTTTTGCGGGATCTGTCAGCTTCCAGTTGCCAAAATCTTTGGAACTAAGAGTAAAGCTGTCTAAGGATCCCAACCATTTTTCCTCTGCATAGCCTCCTCTAGCGTTGAGGCTGATATCTGCCAGATCAAGGCTTGCTGTAAGATCGAGGTCGTGTTCTTCTCTGTTACCCTTTCCGCGGGCGCTGAAGGTCTTAATCAGGTTCTCACCGGATTTGAGATTTTCGGTTTCAATACGCACAGAAAATGGGTTGGTCCAGCTTAAATCAAGATCGGCATCACCATTGATATGATCAAGACTCAGATCTGAATAGGTAATCGAGGATCCTTTGAGGGTGAGACGTAGCTGGGGAGCTTCCATTTTATTGAGAACTGTGCCTTTTGCGAACAGTTGGCCCGAGGCTTTCGGAAGAAGGTCTGCGAAATCTGCAATGTTCGCTTGCCACTGAAGATTAGATTCTTCCCCAAGATTTCCATTGGCAGTTACAACGGCGCTGCCGGATGCTAAGCGAACACTATCTATACGGATGTCGTCTGGCAAGATCGTGATATCTCCGCTTCCACTTATGGGAAGCTCCCGCAAATTGCCTTGCAGAGTGTCGATTATTACATTGGCGTTAAGTTTATCTTCTTTAATACTGCCTTTTGTCAGGAGCTTCCAGTCAAGCATTCCAGGCCAGTCGGGATAGTGGATACCCGGGTTGATCTCTCTTGCACTGCTTTGTATGTTCCATTTAACGGTTGGTGCCCACGCCATCTCTCCCTGTAATTCCACCTCTCCATCAAGAAGGGCCAGAGTAAGCTCAAGGTTTTGAATGCTTTCGGTACTGCCATCGGTTTTGAGTGTAATATTTCCCTTAGGAATCGCACTTCCGCTTATTGCAGCTGTTAAAAGCAGATGAAAGGCATCAAGAGTTCCTTTGAGTGCGACATCTCCTTTAGCCGAAGTATATTCAGGATCACCGGTAACCGGCCATTGCAGTTCCTGCCAATGGAGTTTCAAATCAAGGTTTTGTTCAAGGTCTGCAATTCCTGAAAGTTGAATTTTTGCGGCAGTGTCTGCGTGTTTCAGATCCAGTTGTTTTATATCAAAAATAAGATTTTTAATATCCGTTGTAACGTTGAGATCAGCATCCCAATTAACTTCAGTGGCCGTTTGGTCACGCATAGTGAGTACTGCACTCAAATCGGAATGTTTGAGGTTGCCACTGGTTTCAATACTTCCGGAAAGCGTACCTGGAATGTTCGGGGCAAAAACAACCGGACTGAGTTCGATGATTTCTATATTCCCCTGCCAGCTAAGATCTGTTATGGGGGTCTGTAGTGTTGTTAGGATATCTGCACTGATATCACCGCGTATCTTTTCCTTTATTTGTAACTCCTGCAGATTGCCCGTATAGATTCCTTTCAGAGTGAGAGAGGGGATGTCAGGAATGAGAGTCTGTATAGCTGTTGTCAGATGAAGAGGATAATTTCCCGTTGGCTGTACTTTCCCACTTGCCTGAAGCGTTGCCATCTCATCCATGACGACATTAAGATTGTGGATATGAATGCCTTCATTATCCCATGATATTTCGAGGCCTGCGTTTTGAACAGCGATCGCCTCGCTCTTCGGACTTGCAGAAAAAAGGAAATTATTGATATCCAGTTTTTCAATGGTTATTGCAATGGGAAGAGTGAGTTCCGGCAGAGTGAATGGAGCACTTTCTTCCTGTACTGATTCTTCCTCTTGGGGAATGGCATTGTAAGAGATATCGTCTGCGGTAAGTTCTAGGATATGGAGGTGGAGGCTCAGTAGCTCAGAAGATTTCCAGTCGAGTACCAGGTTGCCAACGTTTGCCTTGCCAGCCGGACTTGAAAAGACAATATCAGAGAGTTCAAGGCGATCAAGGATTTTACCTTTGCTTGTTCCTATCTGTAAACTTTCGCCTATAAAGTTTTCAGCCTGGGAAACAATAAATCCTGTACCGCTTTCGGTGCCAAGCAGATACCAGCAGCCAATAAGCAGCAGTAGAAAAAGGCTAAAGAAAACAGCCGTTATACGAATGAACCATTTTTTCACAGTGTCGCCCCAAAACCAATATGGATTCTCCAGTCATCAAGACCTGGCTCTTCGCTCACCGGATAGGCAATATCAACACGTAGTGAACCAAAGGGTGCCAGCCAGCGAAATCCGGCACCGGCTCCAACATAGAGTGTGTCGATTGTATCGTTGTAGGCATTTCCTCCGTCAACAAATGTGGAAAGAACCCAGGATTGAGCTACACGGTAATCGTATTGAAGGGTGCCGCTCACTACATTTTTACCACCAATTTCTGTTCCATTTTCATTTATAGGACCAAGGGATTCGTATTGGTAACCACGGACTGAATTGTCGCCACCGGCAAAAAACCTGAGCGAGGTCGGGTAGAGTTCAAAGTCTTCAACCCAGGCAGTACCGATTTCCAGCCGGGTGTCGATTCGGCTATTTTCACCCAGACCCAGCATATATCTTCCCTTGAGGTGGAGGCGGCTATAGCTTGTGTCTGAAAGCAATGCTTCTGAAGCTCCACGAAGATCTGAGAACAGGTAATGGCCATTTTGGGGGAAGAGCGAATCTTCCATATCAGAGAAACGCAAAGTGGTGCCAATATTGTACAGGGTGGTGTTTTCATCCGGTTCATCTTCAATACTGAACTGTTCATTTGATGCCAGGAAAAACCCTTTGAGAAAAAGAGTGTCACTGAGATTTCGTCGTACAAATGCTGTTTCTATTTCCAGCGTGGTGCTGTTGGTGTCAGGCGTTTGTTTGTATTCGTAGGCGGTTGAGGATACCCAGCGGTCTGTGAGAGGTCTTACAACCGGGATATTATACTGTCCTCGAAGGACGCCTTCTGTTTGTGCAAGTTTGATCAGGACCTCTGAATGATGACCATAACGATTTATCCGTCGATCATCCCAGCGTGCTGAGCCGCGTATCCCTGTATCGGAATCATATCCAAGGCCAAATGCAAATTTATGGGGTGAAATTGGTTTTAAAATAACATCCAGAGGCAATAGCTGGTCGACTGCATCCTTAAAGTGCGGAACAATGGTTACCTCCCTTGCATAATTACTTGCAAGGAGGTTTTGCTGGAAGTTGAGGAGAGTATCATATGAGTAGGGGGTTCCTTTTTTAATGGTGATATATTTTTCAAGCAGGTCCGGATCAAGGAAGTCCTGTTTAAAGGATATATCTCCAAAGTAGTACAGGGGACCTGTGTCCATATGAAGTGTTAAGTCGGCACTGTTAGTCTCCAGATTAATCAGCCATTTCGTTGTGATGAATTGTGCCTTCGGGTAGCCGCTGGATAGTGCTGTGTTCATAAATGTGTTTTTTGCGGTTTCATACTCTGAATGGTTGAGTAAATTTCCGGCCGTTTGAAGGTACGCATTAAGACTTTGTTGGAATGCAGGCTGATCCTTTCCTTCTCCCATCCACTGTATATCTCTTTTTCTAATTGTTACCGGTGCTCCCTTGTCAATGGTGTAGGTTGCTGTCCAATTTCCGTCTTTTTCAATTAATTTCGACTGGATCTCCGGGACGTAATACCCAAAGGGCTGGAGGGCTTCACGGATTTCCTGCGGAGCTTGCTGGTGCAACCGTTTGATTCCTCGGGCAGTGAGTTCCTCGTTGTCTTTCATTTTGTTAATGTCGAGAAAATGAAGAACATTGTTTAGTAATTGCTTTTCATTTTCATCAATTCCGATAACTTCAACGGTGATTTGTATTTTAGCAAGAGCAAGGCAGGGAATAAGTGCTGGAAAGAGGAACAGGGACAGCAGGAAAATTCGCAGAGCTTTCCGGGGTGCGATAATAGGGGGGATGGCCGGGAGTGCTGTGGATTTCATAGGAGTTGCTGCGCTTACTGCTCTGGAAGGGATTGCTTGCCTGTAATGTTTTCGATAACAACCTGTATAACAGCGGTAGCCCGTAACATTTTTTCTGGAAAATCAAATTTCTGATCACTGTACTGTGCCATAATAACGGTAAGTGCTTTCTTTTTTTCTGCACTGTTTTCAATAAGAGATGCCTTTCCAAAACCGATGATAGATTGGAATTTCATACTCCAGCTGCATGCCTTTTCCGATTCAACCGTTTCAATAAGATGGTCAAATTCAAAGCAGACATTTGGGTTTGCTGTTATCAGGTCAATTTTTTTTCCCTTGGTGGCACCATGAAAGTACAGCCTATTGTCACAATATCCAAAGGAGAGGGGGACAATATAGGGATGATTTGTATCCATCATGGCAAGCCTGCAAACCCTGGCATTTTTAATGATTGCTTCGAGTTCAGCAGTGGCTGTTATTTCTTTTTCCTTCTTTCGCATGATGGTGTTTTGTCCGGAGTGAATGATTTGGGAGGGAGGGTATCATATTCCGGCAAACAGTGTTGTGCCGGAATATGAAAAGAACAGATGCATTACAGAACTGAATAGTTACTTATTCGTAGGTGATGCATTCGGCAGGGCAGGAGCCCATCGCTTCATCTATGCAGTCTTCATCGCCACCTTCTTCCTGAATGACATAGGCTTTATTGTCATCTTCATTGAAGGCAAAAATATCCTTACAGAGTTCAACGCACGTTTCACAACCGATACATTCTTCTTCATCAATCTTTACTTGTTTTGCCATGGTAGTTTTTCCTGAATTATGAGTATTGTTAAATAGACTTGCCTGCCATGAATTGCAGGAAATATCCATACTTATCTGTTGGGAAGTTGTATCAAGTATTGGGAGATATGTAAACGCATTTTGTAGGCAGTGTTTGATGTGGTTTCTTCCAAATTTTTTCCCTTATAAAACAGGGGATGACTGCAGAATACCTTGTGATCACCCAATGTTCCCAAGAGTTCAGAAGCGCGAAGTTTGCGGTAAAGGTTTATCAGCCAAGATGTCGTGGAGGAACGTGTTCGTCAATGCAGTAAATATTTCCTCAGACCTGCCGTTTTCATCATGAAAAGGGTTAAACATGTCCCCAAGGGCAGAATCAGTATCTTCCTGATTTTGTTTTGTATAGAGGTACTCTTTGAGCACCAAACCATCTTTGACCACCTGCGCTCGAAGGCTGTAATGGAATTCAGCTTTTATGGGGGCCAAAGCAGCACTTAAAAGAACAAATCCTAAACTTTTAAGATCAATGGTGCGATTATATTCGATTTTTAAGGTGTAGGCTGAAGGAATTGTATCTGCATGAAGAAAGAGGCAGTCCCGGCAAAACAATAGCTTTTCAAGCTCCTTTTCAACTGATACATCTTTGTTGCGTCCGCTAAATTCGAAGTAAAGGGGGACAAAGGGCTGAACGGTTTCTGGCCTAAAAGTATTCCCCCTCTGACATCCGCTAACAACAAATATCAGAAAAATTAGTATAAAGGAGACTGCTGAAAATTTGGTAATTGAGTACATCATTAATTTGTAATGTTTTCCAGGAGAGTGTCTTTTAAGCGTTGTATGAAGGACTGAATATCATCGATATATTCTTGATTTTCTATAGTTACACCCTCTATCTTGCCATCTCCTCTGAATATTTCAAGAATACCTGAAATTTCTGATTCAACTGTTTGCCCATCTAATGTTAAAAATAAAGAAAGATGTACCGTTCTCTTTGGGCCATTGGCAGTTTGAGGCTTGTTCTCTATTATGGATGTATTAACTTTTTCATTTTTTATATATTTAATAATCTGAAAAAACTCTTCAGAATTCAGGGTGCGAGCCATAGATTCTTTTTTACCGTCAGGAAATCCGCTGTAGATATATTCATAGCTTGCATTTTTGCCTTCCATTGTTACTAGATGTCTTTGGGAATTTGAGTCTTTGCTGGCTTCGCTGTAGAGCAAATCTATCTTTAGATAGAATTCATTATCTGCCATTAATGGAGTATTATTCAACAGTAACAGAGGTACTGCTAATATTAGGATTTTAATCATTTTCCTTCTCCTTAAATACCAAGTATCCCTGAGCCTGATGGATACATGTAATGGTTTTGTCTTATATGGATTTTCTATTTCTTGGTATTATTCGTTGAAAATGTGTTATAAATAACCAAGATAAACGGTATAAGTACCTTCACAAAATTCATTTATAAAAAACAAGGTAGGAAATTGTAAGCTAGTAAATTCCTATCAACTTTCATGACAACAAGCAATATATAATCAGGTGAGGATGTGATCTTCGTGAGATTTCCACTACCAATATTGTTTTTTAAGCTGTTTTTCTCATTAATCTTTCTTCCCTTTTTTCCTGTGTTTGCCAATGGTTCTTGTATTATTCCAGGCACTGACTCCTCTTGCAATGAGTTGGTCTCCGAATTGCCGTGGGCTTTCAATATTGAGCAAAAGGAAGGAACAAACCGTCGCATCTCTTTTGCGAGCCAGGAAGCTACAAAGAAGGGAGGTGTGCAACTGAAAATGTTTCTCGAAAGCAGCAGTTACAACAGTAGAGAAGCAACTACCGATGCATTCCTCCAGATCTCCAACAAGGCACATCCTGACATGGGGATTACTTACGGTTGGGACCTCATCTTAATTCAAGAAACCCGAATCTATCATCTCCATGCAGACTGTACCCTATCGGAGTCAAACTTCATGGTGATGGCCCGGGCCTTGGAGCTAATTGTCAGCCCTTCCAACAATCAAAAGGAGCCTTCTCTTTTGTGCCGCTGTGGTGGAGGCTGCACAAAATCTAGTATTGCAGATAGAATAATTCATGGCAAGTAGGCTTGATCTACAAACACGACTGGAACTAAAAAATCTCTTGGGAGAACTGGGCCCTGATACGCTTTTACTGCTTTTCTCCAATCTGACCGTTATCATTCTGGCTCTGGTACAAGGGTGGAACATTATCCCTCTACTCTGGGTATACTGGTGCCAGAGCATCATTATTGGATTCTTCAACTGGCGTAGGATTAAACAGTTAAAACAATTTTCCACTGACGGATTGAAGATTAACGGCAGGAAGGTACCGGCCAAAGAAACAACAAAAAAATGGATTGCGGAATTTTTCCTCTTTCATTACAGCTTTTTTCACCTCTTCTACCTTCTCTTTCTTCTGGAAATCACCGAAGAACTCCCAGTAGTTTTCGTTCTCTCGGGAGCCATTAGTGTAACCTTTTTTCTCTTGAACCACTTCCTTTCCTACCGCTATATCTTAAAGAAAGACCTCTCATCCAGACCCAATTTAGCTACTCTGACCTTTTTCCCTTATGCCAGGGTTATACCTATGCATCTTATCATCTTCATTGGGTTGCAATTCGGAAGAGGGTCAAAAATCGAGCTCTTTTTCTTTCTCTTATTGAAAACAATCATCGACCTACTTATGCATATCATTCATCGTATTGATTGGAATGAATCAAAAAAATCATACTCTTCCCCCCAGGATGAGGAACTACATGGCGTCAAAAAAAAAGAAACCGAATAAATCCACAAAAAAAACAGATGAAGTAAGAGGTACAAAAAAACGAATGACTCTAAAAGAGCGATTGAAACTCTGGCTTTTTCTTGGGTGGGTCGCTTTCCTGGCTGTGGTCGTGATCGGTTTCTTTGTAATAAAGGAATTCAATATCCAAGACCGAAAGGTCGAAGGCAGGAATCTAGCCGTACATGATACTCTTGATGAGGCCACACTTGAGATATGGGATCAATCTCAGCTTGAGGCGGTACAAGATAAGATCGTCTGGTGCATGGAGACAGCCGACGGAAGTCACGTGGGGAGAAGTGGTTCCATGAACGGTAACGCACAAAAAGATGTTTTTCGCGTCCTTTGCAACGGTTATGGACCAGATGTTTATCCCACACACGAAAGGAATTCGGGGAAAAGCTGGGAGCCAAAAGATCCTGATAATGGCCAGGAATGGGTTATTGCTAAATGGAACCGCCGTGGATATTCTAACATTCTGGAGCCTGTCAGAGCCAAAGCCATCGTCATCGTTGAAACCTACAATCCCGGAGCGGTTGTGGCAGTGGATACTATCGAAAACTACTTTGCCGAGGATGGGAATAAAACCCTTCAGGGGGCCATGAAAAAAACACGAGTCTGGGCTGGAGCGATGGAAGCAGCAAAAGAAAGCAGGGTGTCTGTCCTGCGTCTTCTCCTGAACACCAAACAAGTACCTGATTATAACAGCATCGATACCGTGGGGCTTCTATATTAGCCCGCAACTACCCGGGGCATCAAAATTCAGGTAAAAGTCGTCTCTATGGCTTTATTTTATCAGGTGTGGTTCTGTCTTTTTTTATAACCACAGTACCAGCAAGCTTGTCATGCCAACCTTGTTTTCGTTTATCAATACCTACCCAGAAAATTCCAAGGAAAAGAGGGATTGCAGACAAATAGTATCCCAAATAGCGTCCAATAAATTGGAGGTTAGGTGGTTTTTCCCCGGTTTTAGCATCAACGATTTCCAGTCTTGTTACCATTTTCCCAGGAGTTGCAGATCTGTAAAACCAGAATACAATAATAACAATAGGTGGCAGTATGCAGCTGAACATCAGACTCCAGGAGCTGTTACCAGTCGAGCCATTTATCGACTGGTATTTACCAAGGATTGCAGATAAAGCCGGGTAAACAATGATTGACATAAGAAGGGAATCGATAATTGCTGCACCAGTTCTAATCCAAAAACCTGCATATTCTTGTTTGTTCATTTCTCCAATCTCCTCGTGGTACTTTTATTGTGGATCCCTGCCAATAGCCAGCAGTTGAGGTTGTGCTCTACAAAAAAGGGATAAGAAAAAAATGAGCGAAGTACAAAAGAGAAGTTTTATATTCCCGAGTGCAAGGCAAAAGTTCCATTCGAATTCACCATGAGTTAGTGGGTACAAAGAATGAAACCCTAAGCTAAGTCAGTGGGATTTCAATTGGTTTCATGCGATTCATGATGTTTTGTGTTTAGAAGAATAATCTTTGACTATTAACTTCCTTTAATCTATCCTCACAAGGGAGGGGCTTATTGACGTATTCACTTAATTAGTTGAGGAATTAATAATGAAAAGTAAGGCGTTAACCTGTACATTTATTTCTGTAATGTTGTTGTTGTTCTGTTCTGCTATTGCCTACGCGCTGGACGCTGAGACTCTTACCGGCAAATGGCATGCTGAAAAAGATAAGGGCGTTTTCGTAAGTTTGGACCTGAAAGCAGATGGTACCGGGCATTTTGTTAACTATGCGGGAAAAGCCAGTGATGGTAAATGGGTACTTGAAGGAAATTATCTTAAATTTGAGTCGGGAGGTGAAAAATCTGGTGGGATGGCCAAAATGGATGGTGAAACTCTGAAAATAACTTATGTTGCTGACTATACTAGGGTAAAATAAACGATTTTCGTCTGGCCCCTCTCACTTTTTAAAAAAAGATCACTCCGCCAGAGATAGGAGTGCCTAACCATTTACCCTCGATTCACTGTTGACAGTTGTGAGGTTAAATTAAATCAAGTGGTCTAGTTGACGGTGACTATCGATCAAATCATTCCACCTGCCAGACGGCTCCAAAGACAAAAACGAACAGTTTATCCTGAAAAACTACCAGGCTTTCCACCTCTGTAAAGAGTGGCTCTGCTGGTCTCAGTTCCTCCCAGTTTTTACCATCAATACTTGACCAGAGAGACCATCCATTGTCACCCCAGGTGCCGACCCATATTTTACCTGCATAGGCAGTAGCATGGTAGGTATTCGTCATTGATGTGAAACCTGGAGAATCCGTTGCCAGTGTCCAGGTTTTTCCGTCACTGCTGTACCAGACCTCATTTGAATCTTCTCCCCCGTCTTTAATCCCGCCGATAACCCATATTTTATTATCGAAGACAACAGAGGCATGATCATACCTAGGCCCAAAAGCAGCATGTGAATATTCCAGGTCCCAATTTAACCCGTCTTTGCTACTCCAAACATCGTCCAAAGGCTCCAACCCCTCAGCCATTCCGCCTAAAACCCACATCCTGTCCTGAAATACAGTAGCCGCATGGTCCATTCTTGTAGGAAAAGGCAGTTGTTTCTTGTTTTTCTGCCAATTTTTCCCGTTATTACTCGACCAGATAGTATGGGAATAGCCAGAAAGACCGGAACCTAGAACCACCCACAGTTTATTCTTGAAAGCCAGAAGGGAATGATCAAGGAGTAACAAATTTTCCTGGTCTGACTGTTTACGCCAGTTGAGAAGGTCTTTACTTGAATAAACGTCTTCTCGTTCGTCGCCCCCGACAATCCAAACTTCATCGTTGAAAACAACCGTGTCAAATCCGGTTCCATCCAGAATACTATTTTCAGCGATAAGTTTTACTGTTCTAAAAGATTGCATTTGGTCTCCCTGTTCACCGGATTTCTGTCCTGCCCCTAAAGGCTGGGCGGTAACAAATATTAGAAAAAAAAGAGAAATGAGAACTTTAAAGGCAGTTTTTGGTTGGTTTTCTGGTGATAAAGCTCTTGTCATGGTGTCTCCTTTTCGCTTGGGATAGCTGTTCAACTAAAAAAAATTGTTTTCTACTCAAGACATTTATTGCAGTTTGAAATTGATCTACCAAGTATTATGTGAATGGCTGAAATCGTCTATCTTAGTTGATCCTCAGCTTATTTATACTCTTCCAGCGTATCCATAGCAAGAATATGTTCACGGAATATGGAAGGGGCGTCGTTGACACGAATTATTTCACCCAGCAATCGTATGCCACTCGTCAAGTCACCTTCATTCTCGTAAATAATTGCACCGGTGAAGGAAATTACCACACGCTTGGTTTAAACTGGCATGAAAAGATTGAACAGGATAATTCCAGTCGTTTGATTTGGTTGAATTTAATAGAAGGAGAGGATAGGGTGGTCGAGAATTATTGTGAATGACCTTTGCTGACAGGGTAACACATTGATAATGCATCTGAATTGTATCGATTGGTAAAAATGAAAAACAAAAAGATTATTCTTAGTGGGGCAGGGACCGTTCAGCTGATTCAAGATAGCTGCGCATTCTCTTCTGTTCCTCTTCTTCAGGTTGCGGCCTGTGGTATTTGTGCAACGGATAGAAAAGGGTTCTTTGCTCCGCCAGCCAGTATGAAGCTGCCCCTTGTGCCAGGACATGAGTTCTGCGGTATTCACGTTGCAACGGGAAGGCGCGTTGTTGTCTGGCCCGCTATTAGTTGTGGCCACTGCTCTTTGTGTCGCCGTGGTAAGGTGAATCTCTGTAAAGAACTGAAACTTTTTGGCCTCCACTGTGACGGCGGTTACCAACTTCAGTTTACTCTGTCACATTCATTGGCCGAGAAGGTCGTTCTTCTTGAGATACCTTCATGTCTCAGCTGGACTCAGGCTACCATGACGGAACCACTCGCCTGTGTTATTCACAGTTTTGCCATGGTGCAGGATATTCCTGAAACCATCTGTATATACGGGGCAGGCCTTATGGGCAGACTCGCTGCCAGGTTGGTTCATCATAAATGGCCCCATTGCCAGATTGAAATTTTAGATCCGGATCCCATCCGCCAGAAATTGGCCGATGAGATGTATCTTGAGGGTGGTGTTGATTGTGTTTTCATGGCTTGCACAAGTGAAACGGCAGTATCTACTGCCTTAAAACGTCTTAAACCCGGCGGAGAGATGCTCATGTTTTCCGGTTTGGAACGTCACTTGAATCCGATTTCCATCGATTATAATCAGATTCACCGAATGGAACAGACCCTGCGTGGAACGTATGGGTGTCTGCCGGAAGATATGGTACAGGCTCTTGAACTTATGGCTGCGGGAACGGTTGTTGTTGATGACTTGATAACCGGAGTGATTCCTCTTGAGCGGGTTCCTGAGAGTTTAGCAAAAATTGGAAATCCATACGAATTTAAAACAGTAATACAATTTGACTAGAGAAGAGTATGAAATATAAAGAAGAAGAGATGCGCAGCTTTGGTAGACTTATCGGAGAGCTTGTTGCGGGGCAGGATATGGCACGAGAGGTCTGCAAGGAGGCCTACCGGCAGGTAATACTCAATAAACAACCGGAGCTGCAACAGGGGGCTTTTCTTGCGGCCCATCTTGCTAAAAAGGCCACTTTGGATGAGTTGTGCGGCGTGTGGGATGCCCTCTATGAGTATGATACCGCTACTATCAGTCCAAATTTTCCAGAAGATTGCTGTGATATCGTCGGAACGGGTTCCGATGCTCTTAAAACTATTAATGTCTCCACTCCTGCTTCCTTTCTGGCTGCTGCCTGTGGAGTGAAAGTGGCTAAAAAAGGGGCACGTCTTGTTACCGGAGTGTCCGGGGCCACGGATATTTTAGAAATAATGGGACTCTCTATTGCTGCGCCCCTTACCAAGGCCCAGAAATGTCTTGAGGAGCATGGTATCTGTTATCTGCCGGGGGAGGCTTTTCTGCAGGCGGGATGGGGACGTCTTATTCAGTCCATGCGCTTTACTTCCACTTTTAATATAATCGGTCCGCTGACTAAGCCCTGTGCCAAAACAACTTCTATTGTTATCGGAGCCTATGCGCCCGAGATTTGCCCTCAACTGATTGAAGTGTTGCGCGGCACCGGGACTAAGGCTGCCATGAGTCCTTACGGGATGAGTAGTGAGCACGATCCTTCTTTGGGGATAGATGAGGTGTCAGTCTGCGGGCCCACCAAGATGGTTGAGTTGCGTGACGGCCAGGTGGAAACCTATACGCTGACTCCTTCTGATTTTGGTATCAGTGAGCATTCTTTTTCAGCGATTGCCAGCAAAAAAGATGCCCGGTCTAATGTGGAGGAAATTCTAAAGGTACTGAGTGGCCGGGATGACACACCGGTGGCTGATCTTTTCTGTGTGAATGCGGCCTGTGCTTTGCGGGTGAGTGGTGTGGAAAAGGATTTGCAGAAAGGAACTGAGATGGCACGTGAAACCATAGCAACCGGCACAGCTCTTGAAAAACTGCGCCAGTTGATCCATTTTCAGGGAAGTGACAATGGAGAGGAACAACTAGAATCCTTACTTAATCCTTAAGAATGATAGCACTTCCAGCTGCTATCATTACTCCGCCTGCACATCTATTGGTCATCTTGAGGGCTTTCTTACTTTTAAAGAGTTTTCCGGCACGTGATGCCATCCAGGCATAGCAGAGCAGGACGGCACCGAGCACCACGGTAACCACACTGCTGATTGCCAGAATATCAAGATGGGTAAGGCTTGCAAGATCCACGAAGGTGGGCAGAAAACCAAGGTAGAAAAGAATTACCTTTGGATTGGCGAGCGTAATCAGCAGTCCGCTGATAAAGTTTTTTCTCCAGGAGAGTTCTTTTACGCCTTTGATGGAAACCGACTCCGGAGAAGAACGCCATATCTTAACTCCCAGCCAGAGAAGGTATAACCCACCACCATATTTAACAAAGACAAAGAAGCTGCCAAGTATCTCTGCCATGGCGGATAGCCCGTAAACGGCAAGCAGCAGAAAAATAAGGTCACCTGTAACAATGCCCAGTACAAGTATAGCAGCATGAGCAAAACCATTGGAGAGGGCTCGTGCTACGGTTGCAAAAACACCTGGGCCAGGGGATGCTGCCAGAAGAAACATGGCAGCACCGAAGGTGATAAGTGTTAGAGATGTCATTTTTTCTATAAAGCTTTTGCTTTATCCATGGCTCGTTTAAAGGCGTCGGCAGATCCTGCAATAACATCATCGCCAACACAGAAGGCCAACCTGAAGTAACCGGGAGCGCCAAAGCCTTGACCGGGAACAGCAAGGATTTTTTCTTCTTGAAGAATTGCGCAGAACTTCACATCGTCTTTAATAGGTGCTTTTGGAAAGACGTAGAAGGCACCTTTGGGTGGAATAAAATTATATCCAGCGTCACTTAAAAGCTTACAGAAGGTCTCACGTCGTTTGACGTAGATGGAATTGTCAACACTTGCATCTTGAAGTTCAGCTACAACCCGCTGCATAAGAGCGGGGGCATTAACAAAGCCAAGGATACGATTGGCAAGGGTCATTGCATCAAGAAGAGCTCCCTTGTCGGTGATATCAGGGTGTACTGCCAGATATCCGATTCTTTCTCCGGGAAGAGAAAGATCCTTGGAGTAGGAAGAGAGGACGATGGAGTTTTTGGTGGCCAGAAAGACACTGCCAACAACATTGTCATCAAAGATTATCTTTCGGTAAGGCTCGTCGGCAATCAGGTAAATTGTAGTTTTTAATTCGGAACCTTTTTTATCCAGCAGGGCTCCGAGCTCATTTAAAGCTTCCTGAGAGTAGATTTGACCGGTGGGATTGTTGGGGGAGTTGGTGATAACCACCTTGGTCTTTTCTGTAATGGCCGCTTCAATGGCAGCCATATCAAGGTTAAACTCAGCATCGGTCTGGACGATTTTACTTACACCGCCATGGTTGTCCACGTAGAAATTATATTCCACAAAATATGGAGCAAGAAGGATTACTTCTTCACCCGGATTCAGCAGCGATTTCATCACGACATTTAATGCACCAGCTGCACCACAGGTCATCAACATATCACCATGAAAGATATCTATCCCCTGTTCCTTCGACATCTTTCCCGCAAGTGCTTCACGCACCCATGGGTAACCACCGTTTGGCATATAGGCATGCACCATGGGCGTTTCGTCTTTAACAATTTCCTGAATGACTTTGTTGTACTCTGCTGGTGGCGGAACATCTGGGTTGCCGAGGCTGAAATCAAAAACATTTTCGGCTCCGTGCAGAGCTTTCATCTTTGCTCCTTCCTCAAACATCTTACGGATCCAGGAAGATTTTTCAGCGAAAGTGCGCATTTTTGTTGATATAGTCATTTGTAATTACTCCTTTAATTTTCGATGTAGTAACGGCTTAGATTTTTTTCAGGAAATCATATGCTGCATTGATCTCTTTCATTTTTTCTTCTGCTACGCTGCGGAACTCCTGGCCCAGATGAGTTACCTTATCCGGATGATATTTCATACTGAGCTTTCGGTATGCCTTTTTTATGGTATCCTTATCAGCTCCGGGTTTGAGACCAAGTACTGCATAATAGCGATCTGATGATCCTTGAGAGCCTGCTCCATTTTGATGCTGGCTACCATATTTGTATTTCGCTTCGATGGTGCGTTTATCATAGTCTTTAATCTGAAGATAGTCGGCAATATCGCGGGCTATCTTGAGCTCGGCATCGGGAACCTGACCTTTGGTGTAGAGAACCTGATAAATCAGTTCCAGAAGGATCAAACGCGGTTCGTAGGCGAAGGTGTTTCGAAATTCCAGCAACAGGCTTTCCATGGATTGCGTTGAATCCACAGCTTCTTTGATCAGGTCTTTAACCCAGTACATTTTGGTCTGATCATAGCGAAGGTTCTGTTGGAAAAAACGCTGGATAGTGGAGATCTCTTCCTTGCTGACAACACCGTCCATTTTGGCAATGCTGATCAGAATCTGAACAAGGAGCCAGACAAAGCGGTTATGACTCTCTGTTTGGGAGGCTTCGTAGGTGGAAACTTTCTTCTTGATCCAGTAACTGAATCCCCAGAAAATTCCGATAAAAATAAGGACTGCCGCTAGGCCGGAGTAGAGAAGGAAACCGAGGACATTGAAAAGCCCGGAAAAGCCTCCGGTAAGCAGGCTGAAAAGAATAAGGATAAGGAGGCAGCCTCCGCATCCTGGTTGTTCACGTCGTTGGTATTGCATGGTAAATTAAAAGATCAAGAAGTGTTATTGAGTGTATGTTTCATCGCCAAAAAGGGCGTTGATAAAGTCATCTGCATCAAAATCCCGAAGATCATCAATCTGTTCTCCAATACCGATAAAACGGATTGGGATAGCAAGTTCGCGGGAAATACAGGCGACGATACCACCCTTTGCGGTACCGTCAAGTTTTGTGAGTGCCAGGCCGGTTATGCCAACGGCCTCATTAAAGAGCTTAGCCTGGGATACGGCATTCTGTCCAGTTGTTGCATCAAGTACCAGCAGGATCTCATGGGGGGCATTATTCAGCCTTTTTCCCATAACCCTTTTAATCTTCTTTAACTCTTCCATCAGGTTGACCTGGGTATGAAGTCGTCCTGCAGTGTCTACAATAACCACATCGTAGCCTTCCGCAACTGCCACGTCCATGGCATCAAAGGCTACAGCTGACGGGTCGGCGCCTTCCTGTTGATGAACTACGGAGACGTCATTGCGCTCACCCCATATCTTGAGTTGAGCAACTGCTGCTGCCCGAAAGGTATCTCCAGCAACAAGCAAAACCGATTGCCCGGCCTGTTTGAATTTCTTGGTTATTTTTCCAATTGTTGTGGTCTTTCCCACTCCGTTTACTCCGACAACCATGATTACAAATGGTCCGGACTCTGGCATAACCAATTCAGCTGGCTTGTCTGATGCCATAATAAAAGAGTGCAACTTTTCTTTGAGTATGGCTTTTAATTCTTTGGGATCCGAGAGTGCACCACGTTTTACCCGTTTCCTGGCATCATCGAGAAGTTCCATGGTGGTGCTGATTCCAAGATCTGCCGTAATCAGGATTTCTTCGAGTTCGTCAAAAAGGTCTGCGTCGATCTCTTTCTTTCCGAGAAAGAGGGCATCCATTCGGTAGACAAGTGATTCTTTTGTTTTGTTCAGGCGCGTGGACAGGCGCTGAAACATTGATCCTATTCCCGATGACTGCTCTTCTGTTTCATCTGGTTGAGGTATTGGCTCGGAGACTTCCTGTTGCTTTGGAACCGCTTCGGGACTGGGACTGGTTGTGGAGGCATCTTGCGTGATCTCAGCAGTCTGCTGCGGCTCAGTGTTTGTTTGTGGCGCGCTGGTGTCTTCGTCTTTTGAAAATTTCTTTTTGAACCAACCTAGCATTTACGGAATCCCTTGTGATCACGAATTAAAATTATAAAAATATATTGGAAAACTTTCCATATTACGGCCAGATCACGAAGAAAGCAATAAAAACAGACACTGTTTGTTACCATCCCGCTATAATAGTTTGGAGCGATGGAAAATATTTGCTTTTCCGGAGAACGGCATTAGTGTATGCCATGGTTGCGACCTGCTTAAGGAAACGGTTGATTGCTCTTTTGTGGGGTCGCTTTTTGTGTGTGAAAAAATGTGAATAAGTTTGTTTTATAAATTTTATATATTGTGATAGGAGATTGTTATGTCTAGTTCATGTGATTCAAGTAGTTCCTGTTCAAGTGGATCCTGCGGAAGTAATACCCAGGAATCTCAGCAAGCCAAAATGGCACAGCAGGACAATGCTATTACCCGCTCTCTTGGGAAGATTAAAAATAAAATTCTGGTAATGAGTGGAAAGGGTGGAGTTGGAAAATCCACCGTTTCTGTCAATCTTGCGTTGGCTCTTGCTGCGAAAGGACACAAAGTTGGTCTGATGGATGTGGATCTTCACGGACCGGATGTTATCAGGATGCTTAATCTGAAAGGAAGTCTTGAGGCACCTGAGAATCCAAATGATCTTGTTGCTCCCCTTCAGTACAATGACAATCTGAAGGTTGTTTCACTTGAATATATGATGAAAGATCGGGACGAGGCTATTATCTGGCGCGGTCCTCTGAAAATTCAGGCTATTCGTCAGTTCGTTGCGGATATGGATTGGGGTGAACTTGATTACCTGATCGTTGATGCTCCTCCGGGTACCGGTGATGAGCCACTTTCCATTGCTCAGACCATACCTCTTGTAAAAGCTCTGGTCGTGACCACTCCTCAGAAAGTGGCCCTTGCCGATGTTCGTAAGTCGCTCAACTTTTGCAAAACAGTAGAGATGGAAGTTATTGGTATTGTTGAAAACATGTCAGGTTTCGTCTGCCCTGAATGTAATGCTACAGTGGATATATTCAAAACTGGCGGTGGAGAAGAGCTTGCCCGTGAATTTGATATGGCATTTCTTGGCGCTGTTCCCATGGATCCTAAGATTGTTATTGCTGGTGATGATGGTGTTCCCTATCTTTCTTCCGACGCTAAGAGTCCTGCAACTGCTGCATTTACCAAGGTCGTTGAGGCCGTGGAACTTCGTTTGCCTCCCGTTGCAGCTCCCACAACTTTGAATATGGCATCCAGTGATTCCGGTTCTTCAGATTGTGGCTGTGGTGGAAGTTGTAATCCTGATACCTGCGACTGTTAATATGTGGTAAAAGATTCATCAGTATCTTACCTGTGCCGATCGTGCTCCTTCATATGGAGAATAACACGATCGAACACATGTGAGGCACGGGAGTCTTCGCTTACCCTGCTAACTTTTACTCCAGAGTTGAAATACTGGCCAAAGAGCATTCTCAAATAGCCTCCTGGGATGTGTACCTTCAGCCTTCACCTTTTCTTTTCCTTAAATTCAATGTTTCTTAAACAAATTACCGTAGGATCGATGGGAGTCTGCTGTTATATCGTTGGCTGCTCTAAAACCTCTCTCTGTGCCGTGATTGATCCCGGCGGGGATGAAGATAAAATCCTGCAGGAAGTAAAAGATGCAGGGCTTACCATCGATTCTATTATTGCGACCCATGGCCATCCAGATCATGTGTGCGGCAATAGAATACTCAAAGAGGCGAGTGGTGCTGATATTATTATGCACGAAGCTGATTCCGAGTTTTTTGCCAAACCTGAAACACAAAATTACTTCTCCATGCTTGGTCTTGAGGCTTCGCCTCCTGCTGATCGTACTGTAAAAGATGGTGATGTGATAACCGTTGGTGAGGAAGAGCTACTCGTTATTCATACTCCAGGGCATACTCCTGGAGGAATGTGCCTCTATTGCGCGCCTGATCTGATCACTGGAGATTCTCTTTTTGTCGGCGGAATCGGTAGAACTGATTTTCCGGGTGGCTCTCATGATGAGCTGATTACAGCGATCAAAGAGAGATTGCTGACTCTGCCTCCTGAAACGGTTGTCTGGCCAGGTCATGGCTATGGCGGTTCTCGTTCTACTATCGAAGAAGAGGCCCGTTCTAATCCCTATTTATAGCAGCTACTTTCTATGCGTGAAATTGTTCTAGGCACTGCAGGCCATGTTGATCATGGTAAAACCAGTTTTGTTCGTGCCCTTACCGGTATTGAGACGGACCGTCTGAAAGAGGAGAAAAAGCGAGGCATAACCATCGAACTTGGTTTTGCCTATCTTGATCTTCCCTGTGGCCATCGTCTTGGCATTGTTGATGTACCGGGGCATGAGAAGTTTGTAAAAAATATGGTTTCCGGCGTAACGGGTATGGATCTTGTCGCCTTTATTATTGCGGCGGATGAGGGTATTATGCCCCAGACCCAGGAACATTTTGAGATCTGCCGTCTTCTTGGTGTCAAGCAGGGCATCATAGTTATCACCAAGAAAGATATGGTGGATGAAGAGTGGCTTGAGATGGTCACCGAAGAAGTAAAGGAATACTGTGCTGACAGTTTTCTTGAAGATGCTCCCCTTGTTCATGTCTCTTCCCTGACAGGCGATGGTATAGATACCATCCGTGATCTGCTTGATACCTTCGTTGCGGCCCAGCAATTTAAAGAGGTTCACGGTCCTTTTCGTCTTCCCGTAGATCGTATTTTTGCCATAAAGGGTTTTGGTGCTGTGGTAACCGGAACCTCCATGTCGGGACGCGTGAATATCGGTGATGAACTCCGTTTTTATCCAAAAGATATGGTTGCAAAAGTTCGTGGTATTCAGGTGCATTCCTCTGATGTGGAAACGGTGGAAGCGGGGCATCGCACGGCAATAAATCTCCAGGGAGTTGATACCGCTTCGGTATCTCGTGGAATGGTTGCAGCAACACCTGGAAGTTTGTTACCAGGCTATATGCTTGATTGTGAATTCCTCTATCTTGTTTCAAATACTAAACCCTTAAAACACAGGAGCCGGGTTCGGGTTCATCTCGGTACTGCTGAAATAATGGGTAGAATTTCTCTTCTTGATCGTGATCTTCTGCAGCCGGGAGATACAGCCGGTGTTCAGATTCTTCTTGAGGAGGCGGTTGCCGTGTGGCCTGGGGATCACTATGTGGTTCGTTCCTATTCCCCGGTTGGAACCATCGGTGGTGGTGAGATTCTTGGCAATATGCCGCCTCGCAAACGGAAACGTCTTACCGATCATGATCAGGAGGTAAACATCAAGAGCTTTGGAATTTTACGTGCCGATGATGTGGAAAATAAAATTCTGTTATTTTTGCGTGAACGTGGAACGTTAGGGCTTACCTTTGATGAGCTTGCTGTACGCCTTGGGACCTTTGGTAAGCAACTGAAAAAAATTATAACAGCTCCGCTTTCATCGCGAAAGATCGTGGTTGTGGATTCTTCCACCCAGCGGTATCTCGCCAAAAGTGTAAGTGATGCAATGGAGCAGTCTTTACTGACAAGCCTTGAGGCGTATCATAAAGAAAATCCTTTGCAAATTGGGTTGTCAAAAGAAGAATTACGATCCGGGCTTGGGCGCAAACTTGATCAGAAAGTCTTTCATTTTTGCCTGACGGAACTACAGAAAAAGGAGTTGGTTGTTCAGGAAGATTTCTTTGTACGAATTGCTTCCCATCAGGTAGCTTTACAGGCGGATGAAAAGAAATTACAGAAGGATCTTGAGAGCTGGTTTTGTGAGAAGGGTTTAACTGCTCCTACCATGCGGGAGAGCATGGAAAGGTTCAGCGATTATCCTGACGTACTTGTAAAAGAGGTTTTTGGTCTTTTGATACGAGATGGTAAGCTGGTGAAGGTGAGTGAAACGCTCTATTATGACGCCGAAGCCATTGCAGACCTTCAGGAAAAGGTCACCGCTTTTATGGTCAAAGAAGGGGAAATAGATGCGCCACGCTTTAAGAACCTGACAGGACTAACCCGGAAATTTTCCATTCCGCTTCTTGAGTATTTTGATCGTGTTAAGCTGACCATTCGAGTGGGTGATCTGAGAATCCTACGAAAGCAGACCTGAAAAAACGGCTATTGAAGAAGGTCCTGTAACAATTTTTGAAAATGGTCAAGAGTTACCGGGAGGATTTCAATTTCCACCTGGGTCAGGTCATAGAATTCCATTATCTGTTCATCGCTCAGGGGATCAACCCCTGTATCTAATATTATAATTTTATTATACCAGCCAAGGTTAACTCTGGCGTCGGTAACACTCCATTCACCATCCTGAATGGACTGGTTAATCATTCTGATCCAGGCAGGAGTCATAAGCGAGGTACGATTTCTCTGCAACTCATTGGTGAGTTTACTGCCAATCAGCATATCAATGCAGTTTCTGGCCTGAGGGATTCTCCCGCCGCAGTCATTTACCACATCCTGAATATCACGTTTTCCCTTGCAGTGTTTACCAACAAGAAACCGAACGTTCCCTCCGGTTTTTGAGGCTTTTTCAACGCCAGATTGAAGTTCCTCTTCCATTTTTAAAGGATTATTATGGATGCTGTAATGCATGTAGTTGATGCGGGGGGCCAGGTTCAATTTACTAAGCACACTTTCAAGTTCTTTTTGGAAAATTGGACAGGCGATAAGAGAGGTCGCTTCATCTGTAATAGTGTCTTGCTGAAGAGATTGTTCTGGTTCAGTATGTTTACAGAGAGAGTTTTGCATTTTTTGATTTGCCTCAAAATGATAATTAAAAAGTTGTCTGTAAATACCATTATCATCTGAGGGAAACAAATCAATAGTTTAGATAGGATTGTTCATTTAGAGGAATAAAGCATGCGATGGGAAATGATTTTCTTGAAAAAACATTAGGATAATTGCCACTGCAAAAGGAAAACCTGCTTTGTATTTTCTGTAACACGATACAAGTGGTCAATACGCATTCCTGCGATGGCTACCACCTTATCCTTAGAGAGGATAAGAGGATAGTTATCTCTTTTTAAACCAGGTACCTTATGATCTGAAAGAAAACGTGCGACTTTCTTTTTTCCAGGAGCACCGAATGGATGAAACCATTCACCTTCTTGAGCCTGACGTAAGAGCAGGGGAAATGCTACGGTATCGGCATCAATAAGCTGAGTGTTCGGAGTATCAAGAAGCTTTGGAGAAAATGGGAGTTTACGAACAAGAAGTGTCTGTTTAAGTTCAGTTACGGGGTAAATACCCGGACCGTTAATAGATATGGGAGCAAATGACTTTTTAATAATCCCGGGGCCTCGATAGCCATTTTGTTCGGAAGGGCGATGGAACCTAAGGGTTTTATCTTCCCGGATAGCTCGTAATCCGCCACTCAAATGAATCTCTTTGTGTGGTACTGCTACTGTTACTGCAAGAAGGCTTTCTATTTTTTTGTAAGATGGTTTGGATGCCATCGTCCAGCAGATTTTGTCTAAGATTCTTCTTTGGATGGCAACGGGCTCTTGCGTGAAAGTGGATAGGGAAAGAGAAAGCGATTCCTGGGTCCTATGGACATGTTTCCTGTAAGCAAGCTCTGTGATATCTTGTAGCAACTGGTCTTCACCATTAAGAATTGCAGCTGTCTGGAGAAGAGTTTTGCGTATTGACTGGTTATAGTCTTCTTCAAGTTTTGGCAGGAGCTCAAGACGAATCCTGTTACGCAGAAAACGCGGATCAAAATTGGAACTGTCCTCACAGTGGGGGATTTTCTGCTTTTTTATGTAGTCCAGCAGGCTGCTTTTGGTCTCGTGAAGCAGAGGGCGAATAATATATCCATTTTGCAAATCCATACCGCTGAGTCCGGTACTGCCGCTTCCGCGGATCAGGCGCAGCAGCACTTCTTCTGCCTGGTCATCAGCTGTGTGTCCTACAGCAATAGACGATGCATTGTATGAAGAACGCACATTTTCAAGTACCTGATACCGAAGCTCACGGGCCGCTTCTTCAAGAGAGCAGTGTTTTGACTGCTGTTTAGCGGTTACGTCTACGACGATAGTTTTAAAGTGGGCTGAGCAAACTTTTGCCTGTTGCTGGACAAGATATTTTTCAGCTTCTGTTTCCGTTGGACGTAAACCATGATCTATATAGACTGCGACACGTTTTGTGGCGGGGAAGAGGGCTGAAAGAATATGTAGAAGACTGATCGAGTCAGCACCGCCTGAAACTCCAATAATAATTGGTCTATCCGCTGGGAACAGGGCGCTTGTGAGTATTAGATCATAAACACGTTTTTGGAGACCATTCATATCAAAGGTCACATTTTTGAGAACATAAAAAAAGATTCTTGTTTTTTATTTAAATATTCCATGCATTCGTATAGCATAGAAACAGGATAAATTCTAAAACTTAATCGGGACAATATGAAAATTCTAATTGCAGAAGATGCACCTGTTAATCAGGTACTGCTTGCCAAATTTCTGGAGCCATATGGAGAATGTCACGTGGTCAGTGATGGCCATGAAGCTATAGAGAAATTTGAACAGAGTCTGAACCTTGATCAACAAGACTTTGATTTGGTATGCCTCGATATTATGATGCCAAAACTTGATGGTCAGGCTGTTCTGCAAGAAATTCGGAAGATGGAAGAAGATAGAGGGATAGGAACAAAAGAGCGGGTGAAAGTGTTAATGATCACAGCCCTTGATGATTCGGAGAATATTATGGAGGCTCTGGTGAAAGGGAAGTGTGAAGGATATCTGACAAAACCTGTTAGTAGAGCGATACTTGAGGATCAACTGAGTAAGTTAGGGCTAGTCTTATAAAGGAAGTGTCGGATATGACTCAACAATCATTGGCCGAGCAGGTGCGAAAATATGTTCGTGTGCAATACCAACTACCCGTTGAAAAAGTTGCTCTGATGCTGCCAACCTTTCTTGAAGTTCTTAGAAATCATCTGAATGATCTGGAAAGTGTCCTTGATGACGGTGAGCCGATGGCAATTGGTAGGGTGGGACATACCCTGAAGGGAGCATTGCTGAATCTCGGGCTTGCTGAGATTGCAGAGATTGCCGCAAGTATCGAGACTGAAGGGAAATTAGGAAATAAAGATTTTGAATATGCAGTATTGGTGGCGAGGCTGAGAGAGAAACTTGAAGAAATTCTCTAGTTTGCGTATTTCATAATACAAAAAAGGCGTCTTGAGAAAATCTCAAGACGCCTTTTTTTATTGAAGACAGAAGAACTTATTCTTTTACTGCAGAAAGCAGTTTTTGGATGGAATCCTTGGCATCACCAAAGAGCATCATAGTATTATCTTTAAAGAATAACTCATTTTCAATTCCAGCAAAACCAACGTTCATGGAACGTTTCAGTACAACAACGGTTCGTGCTTCCTCAACATTCAGTACTGGCATACCGTAGATCGGGCTGCTTGGATTTGTTTTGGCAGCAGGGTTTACAACATCATTGGCGCCAATAACAAGAACAACATCGGTTGTAGAGAAATCGTCGTTGATATCTTCCATGGCATACAGCTGATCGTAGGAAACGTCTGCTTCAGCAAGAAGAACATTCATATGGCCAGGCATACGACCAGCAACAGAATGGATTGCGTAGCGAACCTCAATACCTTCTTCCATAAGATAGTCACCAAGTTCGCGAGTAACATGCTGCGCCTGTGCAGCAGCCATTCCGTAACCGGGAACGATAATAACAGATTCTGCATTTTCTACGGCGATGGCCACATCTTCAACATCAAAACCTTTCATGCTTCCAGCAGGACCTTCGGCATCATCGGCGACGGAATCATCAATCGCTCCAAATGCACCAAAGAGAACATTGGCAAGCGAGCGATTCATAGCGTCACACATGATCTTGGTGAGGAAGAGTCCAGAGGCTCCAACAAGTGAACCAACAATAATAAGTGCGTTATTGTTTAATGCAAAACCAGTCATGGAAACTGCAAGTCCTGAGTAGGAGTTAAGCAGTGATACGATAACCGGCATATCTGCGCCGCCAATCGGGATAACCGCAAGAACACCAAGACACAAAGCCAGAACAATAATAAGAGAGAATGCAAAAATGTTATCTGGATTCTGGAATACCATGTAGGCAAGAAAGATAGTCAACAGCACAATTCCAGCATTAACAACCTGTTGGAATGGATAGGTAATGGGTCGTGTTGAAATAATTCCCTGCAGCTTGGTATAGGCAATAATTGATCCGGTAAAGGTGAGGCCACCAATAATAACGGAGAGGAGCAGGGTGATCATGGTGAAGCTTGCAAATGGACCGGTATGACCAGTAAATTCGGCCATGGCGACAAGAGCTGAAGCTGCGCCACCGCAACCATTAAACAGTGCGACCATCTCGGGCATTGAAGTCATCTCAACCTTAATAGCTGCGTAGCCACCAATGGCAGCGCCAATGGCAATGGCGATTATGATCATGGTGTAGCCGAACATATCGGGAGAGGCCAGTGTGGCAAGAATTGCCACTAACATTCCAGCAATGGACAGCTTGTTTCCGAATTTAGCCGTGGCTGGAGAACTCAGATTTTTGATACCGAGCATAAATAGCACAGCTGATATCAAATATATAAAATCAATAATATTAACAGTAGACATAATAAGTTAGCTCTCTGGTTGGTAATTATTCAGCGAGTACCTGATAATTGAAAAAACACTGAACTGTAACTGTTCAGATGTGCCTCATATTCGTTCATTTTGACATTCGAAGCATACTAATGCTATGTGAGAAGGTCAAAATGGGCGAAGATGGGGGGCAGCTGAATAGTTACTCTGGTTGTACTATTCTTTTTTCTTGCGCTTCTTTTTCTTGAACATCTGAAGCATTCTATTCGTTACCATATATCCACCCACCAGGTTTACTGAGGCGAAGATAACTGCAAAAAATCCAAGCATGGATTCTGCGTTAATACCTTCGGGGCGTCCTGTGGCGAGTAATGCACCCAGGATGGCAACACCAGAGATAGCATTTGATGCGGACATAAGTGGTGTGTGTAGGGTTTGCGGCACTTTTGAAATAAGCTCGGCCCCTGCAAAGCAGGCCAGTACAAAAATGGTCAAACCGACGATGATTGTTCCTGTATCCATTTTTTTCTCCTTAACCGGCCATGAGTGACTTGGTCAGTTCGTGAATGACATTGCCATCTTTGGTGACCAGTGAACCGCTGGTAATCTCATCTTCCATATCCATCTTAAAACCATTTTCATCACAGAGATGGAAAAGGAATTTTTCAACATTTTTGGAAAACATCTGAGAGGCATGATAGGACATGGTGGATGGCAGATTGTCATTACCGATAATCTGTACACCATGAACAACTGTATTTTTACCGGGAGTGGTGACTGCGCAGTTACCACCCATCTCAGCCGCAAGATCCACAATAACCGAACCCGGTTTCATGGATTTAACCTGCTCTTCACTAATTAGGATTGGAGCCTTTCTGCCGGGGATAAGGGCTGTTGGAATAACCACATCCGATTTGGCAATATGCTTGGAGATGAGTTCCGCCTGTTTCTCTTTGTACTCATCGGACATCTCTTTGGCATATCCGCCGCCACCAGAGCCATCTTCTTTGATAGGTACTTCAACAAATTTGGCACCAACCGAGTTGACCTGTTCTTTCACTTCAGGGCGAACGTCAAAGGCTTCAACTACACCACCAAGACGCTTGGCAGTGGCACAGGCCATAAGTCCTGCAACACCGGCACCGAGTACAAGAACTTTTGCAGGAGCAACGGTTCCGGCTGCGGTCATCAGCATTGGAAAGAATTTGTTGATATTGTCTGCGGCCAGAAGTACTGCTTTATAGCCGGAGATGGTACTCATGGAGGAAAGAACATCCATGGATTGAGCCAGCGATGTTCGTGGAATGATATCAAGGCCAAAGGCAGTGATGTTCTTTTCCTGGAATTTTTTGACAATGTCGTGGCGAAGGGTGGACTGGACAATGGAAACATAGAAAGACCCATCTTTTAAGGTCTCCGCTTCTTCCATGGTCGGTGGCCGAACTTTTACAATACAGTCGCCCTGACTGATAAGTTCCGCAGCAGAGGCCACGATGGTGGCACCCTTATCCGTGTAGTCCTGGTCGCTGTGTCCGGATGCCAGGCCTGCACCTGTCTCAATCAATATGTCAAAGCCATGTTTGCTTAGTCGCTTGATTGAATCCGGAATAATAGCAACCCTGTTTTCGCCCTCTTCAATCTCTTTTAAAACAGCGAGTTTCATAGTGGGTCCTCTCTATAAAAATATAATAAAACTTTGTCGAATCTATGTATTTCGCAGGTGTGCGAATAAGATTTGAGCAGTGAAATGAATGAGCGCTCAATGATACGGTATATTGCTGTATTGGTCAAGAAGTTAGAGGGAAATGTGTCAGGAAAAGAGGGTCTTGCTGTTAAATAGATTCCAGCCTTTTCAACAGTCTGGCGTGTATATTGTCAAAGCCGCCATTGGAAAGAATGGCCACCACGTCATTTGCTTCAAGGGTGAGGAGTAATTTGTCCAGGATGGTATCAGTATCAGGGCAGGATTCAGCGTGAATCCCTCTGGTTTTCAAATCATCTGCAAGTTTTCCAGCAGAGAAAAGGTCTTCCGTAGCAACGTTATCAAGGGGGACTGGTTCACGGATAAATGTAAGGTCTGCGGAGTCAAAGCAACTCACGTAATCCTGTTGGAAAATAGCACGTCGTGAAGAGTTGGTACGTGGTTCGAATACAGTAATTAAACGTTGTCCGCTATAGGCATTTTTTAGGGCTTTTAATGTCTCTTTGACTGCTGTGGGATGGTGGGCAAAATCATCGATTACAGTTATTTTATTTACTCTGCCACGCACTTCCTGGCGTCGTTTAATGCCGCCAAATTGTATTAAGCCTTTGTTGATGGTTTCAGGAGCAACACCTACACGATGCAGCACCGCAGCAACGGCAAGACTGTTTAAACAGTTATGGGTTCCGGGGAGTTGTACGGAAAAATCAGCCCAATCTTTGCCTTGCAGCCTGACTTTAAAGTGGGTCATCCCCCCTTCTGCACGGACATCATAGAGGGACCAGTCAAGATCTGTGCTCTGTCCATATCCCTGTACTTCACAGGGAGCATCTTTCACAACTTCGACCACATTGGGATCATCAAGATGGGCGATGATCAAGCCATCGGCTGGAAGCAACGAAACAAATTTTTTAAAAGAGCGTTTGATGGCATCAAGATCATCAAAAATATCAGCATGATCAAACTCTACAGAGGTGATAATTGCAATATCTGGCCGATAGTGAAGGAACTTTGATTCCTTATCAAAAAATGCGGTGTCATACTCATCTCCCTCGGAGACAAAATGCTCTCCTTTACCAAGGCGAAAGTTTGCACCAAACTCACGGACAATACCACCAATCATAAAGGTGGGATCAAGTTCTGCCCGATGCAGGCATGAGGCAAGGATGGATGAAGTAGTTGTCTTACCGTGTGTTCCGGTGACCACAAGAGAACTGCGTGATTGAATGAAAAAGTGTGCAAGTGCCTGAGGAAAAGAGAGGTATGGAATTTGGGCCTCGACAAGAGCCTGTGCTTCCGGGTTGATTCGGGTGATGACATTTCCCACAATAACAAGATCGGGTCGTTGCTCCAGATTCTGTCCGCCGTAACCGTTGTGGGCTGTAATGCCTATTTCTTCAAGAAAAACAGACATGGGAGGGTAGACGGATTTATCGGAACCGCTGATTTCAAAACCGGAACTTTTCAGCATTCCGGCAAGGGCGGCCATTCCGGTACCGCAGATCCCCATAATATGGATATGACGGATATCTTCCGGGGCGTAATTGAGTGTGGGGAGAAGTTCCATTACTGTTTTTCCAGGGTTGTTTTTATTGTATCAAAGATCTTTGGAAAACCTGTCTCAAAGGTAGCGGGGGTTAGTCTTCCCACTTCAATGAATTTAATGGCAATTTCTTTGGATACCTTCAGCAGTACTTCATCTGCAATTTTCTTCTCTTTGTCATCCATAATATTTGTCTCATAATACTATTTTGAAAGTACGATCAAATAAAATTCTCAATGTAAAAGCGAATCATTTTTAAAATACATAATAAAATGCAAATTGGTTCAGGTGCTGCAAGGTTGCGTGGTTTGAATTGGCCGTAATAGATTTGCTATACGGGTAATTCAAACCATGTAACCTTGCGGTGCCTGAACAAATTTGGGCCGTCCTTGTTGTTGTGAAGAAGGCCAATTCCATTGAAACAACAAGGACGGAATTCCAGCAGAAATAACCGATCAAGCCATCCCTGTGAAAATTTAAAATTGTGTGACACTGTTAAGGAAGATTAGCAATGCCCTTTAAGTCAACAGTTTTAGCATAATCCATAAGGTCATCACGGGATACGCTTTTTCCCTTCAAGGTGATAAGAAACCGATTATTGATCACAATATTTATATCACCACCGTTGTTCTGGTAATTTACAATTCCCTTGTAGCCATTAATCAGTTCAAACTGTCCAACAGAAGCCGCGAAAATAGGATTTGAGAACATCATTATCATGGATTGAAGAACGGGGGAGTCTGTGATAATGGAAATTTTTACAATGGATTTTTCTTTTGTATATGTTCGTTCAGCCGTAAGACCGCCACCAAAGAGAGAAGCGGCTGTCGCTTGAGATTTTCCCTCGGTTGCTGTCCATCCATCGAGAGCTTCCGGGAGCATTTTGCTTAATGCCTCACCTTTTTTCTGACGAATTAACTGACTGGCGTAATCAAGACTGCTCGCAGCATTGCTAAAATCATTATTTTTGTATTCATCGAGAGCCTTTTCTATGATCTGGATAACCGGATCTTCCTCTGTGCCCTGCACAAATACTGGAATAAGCATAAAAATACAGAAAAAGAGACTTTGAATCTTGATGGGCATGTTGGCTCCTTATTTGAATTTTTCAAATCGATAAATATTCTATTTTAATTGTGTTACTACATTCTAACAAGAACTTATCTGCTGATTTGTGAAATATTCAGATATGTGTTGTTGTGTTACGTGTGGTAAGGAGTTTCCAAAATAAAGAGACAGCAGAACTCAGTAAAATGCATCCATATAAATTCTCTTAAATTAGGGGGGGCCATAAAATTCTTACAAGGTGCCCATTAAAAGTCCTTTTATGCGGGATTTGTATTTATCATTTTTCAGCAATAACATGAATATCCTGCTTTGGCCGGGACAAGGTAACACGCTCATCATTATTAAATACAGTTACTACCCGTATCCAGAGATCACTCTGAGTATTTAAAAAGTCATCATTTTTAATCCAGCAAAGGGCGGTTAGCACCAGGCCATTGGCAGAAGCTGTCGTGGCTCTGACCACAGGGGCTGCCGGTTCTTCTACTACGCGCTCATCTTCATTCATTATTTTTAATAAAATAGTCCGCACTACTTCAATATCCGCATCGAGATTAACAACCAGACTTAAGGCGATACGACGCTCAGGAAGATCGTGGTAATTTATGATTTTCGATGCCAGAAGAACAGGATTAGGAATAAAAATCATGGACCCATCGAAGGATCGAAGAGTGGTATGAACATAAGAGATACTCTCCACGGTCCCAAGTACACCGTTGACCTCAATCATCTGGCCTATTTTGAATGGAAGCCTTGGTAAAAATGGAATTAGAAAGAAGATGACAATGGCACCAGCGAGCACTGTCATTATTGCAACTTTACTGATTACACTAGTATCAATCCCAATTTTATCTAGTACCAGCAACATGGTAACAACCAGGATCAGAATATATAAGGTTCCAAAAAAAACTCGCATCAATCGCGGTTTTTTGATGTGAGGATATAAAAATTTAGAAGTGAGCTTATGCAGTAGAAAAACCGCTACTATACCGATAATAATCAAGTACAGGCTGTTAGTGCTAAGGGAGCCGTAGGCACTGACCTGATCTGCGACTTCAGCCGCTTCCTGGATTGCTGCAGCAACTGGCTGCTCTTCGGCAGGGGAGGTGGTTTTCATTTTTATTGATCTCCTGAAATAATAGTATGGTAATGCTGTTACATGAAGCGGTTGTATTACAATAATAACCGATAAGAGTAGCTCTACTCAAGCATGAGTAGAATCCTGGTTACAACACCATCGGTCGTACCACTTATTCCACCCTGTTCACTCTCAATATGGCGATAGTTCATGTTTACACAGAAAACTGGTGTCAGCCACCAGTTAACGCCAAGTGAAGCAATCTGCATATCCCCTCCATCGATAAAGCCATCGGTTAAATCCAAATCAGAGTAACGTGCACTGATTTCCCAGGCTCCGATACCATCTTGATGCATGGTTTTTGCAACGGGTGCATTGCCAAAGGTCCCGTTTTTCTTATTATAGGGACGCATTTCACCAGTCACAATCCATGAAGCAGTGATATGGTAACCGTCAAAAGACGGGTCGCCCAGGTTTCCGCTTTTCACATTGCTTTGCATGTACTCAGAAGCCAGCCAGAATGGCCCCCTGCGCCAAGAGAGTTCAAGGTTAACGGTCTCTGTTCTGTCTGCCTCATGGAGGCCCGTATTCACAAATAGAGGCAATTTATTCATCTCAGGTTCAGTAAAGAAGTGAAAGCCCTCTTTGGCATTAGAATAGCGATAACCAGCACCAAGATGCAACAGGTTGCTTTCGTCCTCGCTAACGAGCGGCACCCAGGAAAAGCGACCAATAAGCTGACTGGCAGTTTTATCAAAATCCTGACTTGTGTCCAGCCAGTCATTAAATGCTCCTACTGCCCAGGTTATATAGGTATCGGCATTTCTGCCGCTCCAGACAATACCCACATTTCTCGCTGGGAGCAAGGCATCCGAAACAGAACTGCGTTCCTGCATGGGCTCAAATACCATGGTCATAAGACGGTCCATGGATATAGGCTCTTTTTGTTTTCCGATACTGACAGTGGTGTTCTCCGACGAGGGAACATCAATCCGATAATCATAAAGGACTAGCTTATCAAGATCTTCTTCCTCAAAGCCTTTGTCAAAGGCATTGGTTGCAAGAGTAAAATTATAGAACCAGGGATTGGTAAAATTTAATGTTCCCAAAATGCCAAAACGAAGTGCTCTGATCTCTCCACCCTCAGCATCATCCAGACTACCATACAAGTTCTCACTCCCTGCATTCTGCGAGACCCAGGACGTTCTATCCAGTGCCAGGGCACCTGTAAAAATGCCAGAGATATATTTAGTTTCCCAGCGATTCCACCTGCTGCTGTCCTGATAATTTGTAGGTACGGCCATGGAAGGTGGAACATAGGCGAGCCATCCACTTTTTTTTGCCTTCTCCTCGGAGGCTGTTTTATCCATAATCTTGAGATTATTTCTGACGATATCACCATTATGGAGAGCAAAAACAGCATATCGATTGGTGTCGAGCATTACCTTAAAATCATCACGCGGATCTTCTGCAAAGATCATAAAGCTGGAAGGAGCACCAAGTTTCAAACTACCAATCAACACACCTTTATTGGCGTCAACCACCAGATCGGTATCTTCCCGGGCAATAGTATCTTCTGTCACCAGGATAAGGTTTTTATCCTCAACGAGAATCTCAATAATTTTATCTCCTGTTTCCTCATCCGGATCTATTATCCTGACATTACGCAGTATTAGTCTTTCATACTCTGCGGCCTGGACCTCAGATACCGTGACGCAAAAAAGGCACGTCAGCAAAACAGACAATGACAAGAGAGTTATACGCCTACTCATAGATAAGGAATCTCCTTTGTAAGTAACGTTGTAATTATTCAGCGAGAGTACCAATTTACCTTTAGCACTGAACGGTAACGGTTCAATAGTGCCTTAGACTTGTTCATTTGAGCCTCCGAAGGGTACTTTTTCTCACTCCTTTTTATTCAACTCTTCATCCCTGGAAAATTTCACTCCAGAGACAGTGGCCTGGGCGGCAATTCCTGCATCTGTAATAACGAATATCTCCATGGGAGGCTTAACCCCGGTAACAGCACCAAGCCCACCACTCATAGAGGTGTTCAGGCCACCATCCTCGGTGGGGGCGGCAACAGAGACCGCTTCACCAATTTCAGCACCTTTTTCACCCGATTTCAGTGCCGCATCTGCCTTGGCCTCAAACTGCCAACCACTATTGGTAAATTGCTCCAGTGTCTTATGTTCATTGAATATAATAAGCATATTGAGATCCTTTATCCCGGCACCAATGCCACCACCGATGGACAGGACATCCATATAAATTTCTTCATGCTTAATATTATCAACAACGATACCGGTTCCCCGTGCCGTTGCCACAAGCAATAGGTTCATATTAAAAACACTGAAAGTTGCATAACCTGGCGCGTCCTTTATCTGTTGCTCCAGCCCCGGTTGCTCCTCAAATATCTTTTTGAGAATGTCCTTCCGTTCGTCCTCTATCTGCGTTCGTTCTTCGGCTGGGCTGATATCATCACTAAAGATCCCTGCAAAGGTCGGGGCTACCGCTGCAAGACTAAAGAGAAACACCACTGTCGCAATTGTAAGTCTTGTTTTCATATCTCTGTCCTTATCTATTTGTTCGATTTAATGCTTTGCTTGTTATGTGTTTTTTTCAAATTTAATCTTCATTAACTCTGGGTGCAAAAACGTGTAATCTAAAATCTGCTTCACTTTCTGATTACTAACTATTTTAAACGACTTAGTCCCTGAATTTGTAAACTCTGGAACTGGGTTGCCTAGGGATTGCGCGGCATGAGTATAAAATTCCCTTTTTGTGGGATGGGTATCAGCGCAACAATTAAAGATGTCACCCCAAACTTTTTGAGGTTGTAGATGCTTTAACATGGTGCCCCCTCAAAACAAAATGTTCAGCTAATGGAAATTCTAGCCAGCCACTTCCAATTATACTTATAGTTTCAATAGTTACCTCTGTTCATGACAAAATCAACCTGTAACAAGCTGTAGGAGTTGCAATGAAACACTCCTACAACTTGTCTGAATTATTATTTTACCGTGGTTATCTCGACATCTTTAATAGCCTGTTTACAACGGTCGCTTACTTTGCTGTCATTTTTTTCTAGACACTCCAACAGGCGACTCTCGCCAGCGACTACGTCGCCGCACAACTCAACAAGATCCCCCTTACATTCATTCGCAACATAACTAAGCACCCCGACGAAACGTTCCAACTGGGCGGCCGCATCGTAGAGGGCATACTCACACTTGCCAGACAACTTATCTCCATGGGCATAGAGGCAAGCCAATCCGCGGCCCTCTCCCGGAGTGACATCCTTGCAATAGGTAGTCAGTTCTGTTTTACATCCATCAACTACGTTCTGTACCAGGTTTTCAGCGGCCTGAGACTGAACAGATACACATAGAACCATAAGTAGAAATACGATTGTGACGATAAATCCTCTTCTTTTCATTTCTTATTCTCCTTTTGTTTTTGGGTTAAATACAGCCACTGACAGTATTGGTCACGGAGCTTATGGCTTCGTTTTGAAAACAAACATCCAGTCCGCCTTCATATCCACCACGACCCAGCCTCGCTTTTTCGCTTCGTCCAATCCCCTGTTCAGTTGTCCGATGTGAGATTCCCGGTCGTAGGCCCACTCCCGGTCGGCATCGGTGTGATGGACGAGGAGACCGAAGCGCGCACCTTTGCCGGAGGTCGTCCACTCGAGCATCTCAAAATCACCATCCGAGTTTCCGAACGCCATGATTGGTCGTCGGCCGATGTGCCGATGAATGCCCACCGGCTTTTCTGCCTTGTCGTCAAGGAAATCCAGCTCAGGAATTTTCAGGATAACAGGTTTCCCGTCACGGACCTCATACTTGGCCTTGATACTTGATCCGATGACCTGTTCGGGCGGGATCCCGTAGGCCTGCTCCGCAAAGACCCGCATGAAGTCGATTCCACCACCCGAAACGATGAACGTCTTGAAATCTTTGTTCCGCAGGTATTCGAGCACCTCCAGCATCGGCTGGTAGGCCATTTCGTTATAGGGTCGTTTTGTCGTAGGGTGGCGTGCCGTAGCAAGCCAATTCCGAACACTCATGTCAAACTCCTCGGTCGTGATCCCGGCGTGCGTGGTGGCCAGCACCTGGACCAAGGACTTCTTCCCACTGGCGAGAGCCTTCTTTATGTCCCCTTTGAGAATCGAGGCATAGGGCTCCTTCTCCTTCCATTCGGGATGCTGCGGCGCCAATTCCTTCACGCGATCGAAGGCATAGAGGAACTGGAAGTATAGCGGTTGCTCCGCCCACAGGGTGCCGTCGTTATCAAACACGGCGATCCGTTGGCCGGGGGCGACGAAATCCTTCGAACCCTCTTTTGTCACTCTTTCGACGAATGAGACGATGGCCTCTTTCGAGCCGGTGTTGTTCCAAGACGGAAGTGGATCGGCGATAGCCACCGAAACCGTACTAATCAATAGGGATAAAACCAGAATAACGTTCTTAATAATAGTCTAGCTCCTTTTGGACTTTTGGGTAATCGATTTACTACTCATTGTGTTGTCGTTAATGGCATGAGCAGCCTGAAACGGCGATCTAGCATGCTGGGCGCGACCTCCCCTCGACCACAACAGAAAGAGAATCCAAGGGCAGCACCCGTATAAACAGGTGCGCCCTTGGATGAGTTCATTCAGCGTTTCACAAAGCGCGCCGTCAGTTTCAGTTGCTGTGGGCGCTGGTCGCTGCTCCCATCACTTGCTCGAGGCTGAAGGTGGCTGGCTTCATACGAGGCGGAAACTCGCGGAAGCTCTGCAACCACTTCGCGATGTAGGCAGATGCGGGTGCGATCGAGAAAAGACGCTCCGTTTGCCAATGCACGTACCCGATAGTTTCATCGTAAGCGCGTTCAAACGGATCCATACGCAGGTTGGTGAGCATCGGCCAGCGCAGTTCCTCGAACGGAGCTTCCCAGACTTTGAAACCCACCTCATTTTGGCGGAGGAAGGTGATTTTCCAGTCATTGTAACGCAGTGCCGCTACTTGGCCACCGTCGGTCCAATAGATGAATTCGTGACGTGGACTTTCGGGGACGTCGCCTTTCAAGAACGGCATCAAGTTGTAACCGTCCAAATGGACCTTGAAAATCTTGTCGCCGACTTTCTTACCCTTGAGGAGGTCTTCCTTGACGGTGGTGTCACCGGCGGCAGCCAACAGAGTCGGAAGCATATCTTCATGCGCTCCCATGTCGTTGATGATCGTGCCGGGTTTAATGACCCCAGGCCAGCGAATAGCAGTAGGAACCCGGTAGCCGCCTTCCCATTGCGTGTTCTTCTCACCGCGGTGCCTTGTCGCCCCACCGTCGGGCCAACCGAATACTTCTGCACCATTGTCACTGGAATACATAACGATCGTGTTCTCCTCAAGGCCCAGTTCCTTAAGTTTATCAAGCAACTGTCCTACATGACCGTCATGCTCGACCATGCCATCAGCGTAGACGCCTAATCCCGTCTTCCCCGCGGACTCTTCTTTCAGGTGTGTGAAGACGTGCATCCGGGTGGAGTTCCACCAGAGGAAGAATGGGATTTTAACAGCATTCATTTATTACTAAACTTTTTTTAAGGGTTTGACGGTTATTCCCAGTTGATTGGGTCCGTTTAAGCCAAGGTACATAAACTGAGCCTAGTATTGGTAATGTATATTGACTTTTTCCTCCTAATTTGTAATCACAATTTGATATATTTACCAAACCTATATCAAGGATATAGCATAATTCAGATCAATAGATTAAACAATTTGAGAAGGATAGCGCTGGTGATAGCTAAGGCTAAAGTTTAATAGTCTTTTCCCCGATTCTTTTGCCTGAGAGTCACAGAGCTGAAAAAGGTACTATCTATCACTTATTTTAGGAGATTTAGGAATGCGTTTGATCATTGATTCCATGTCTTAATTCATCAAGGCAGTTTAGTGGATAGTCAGAGTTTAATCTGCTTTGCTCATAACTCCGCCTCATATAACTTTTGAGTTCACTACTAATGCTAAGCAACTCTCTATAATCTTCTATATTTTGAAAAGGGTATGTTTTCGATTTTAGCATTTTGAGTCTTGGTGTCCTTTACCATCTCATGTGTGTGGAGGTGTGGCTTTTAACACTCTGTAGCGTTTCTTCTAAAGGGTGTGGTGTTACATTGGAAAAATATTTATTCGCATATTTTAAGGCTTTTTCTTGAGTGGGAGATAATGATAAACAAAAATTCTGTAATATCATTTGGTAGGCATTCTGGGGTGTCTGACAATGAATTTAGTTCGGCAAGTACTTTCCGACCTTCTTCAAGAAGGTCATTGTCATTTTCTATTTGACTGTTGATTTTATTCAGATAATCAGTGTCTTTCATCCTGACCCACCATTCTCTCGCATGTTTTAATGCTTTACTTCTATTGGCCGTACCAAGAGATTTTTGTACTACTTCTTTTTGAAGTTGGTATTTCGTCCTGATATGTCTGGGAATTCTAGCACGAAAGTGGAAAATATCGAAACGGTTTTTGAACAGATAGGAGGGAGTGTAAGAATTCATTTGTGTGACACCTCTGAGTGACACTTGTGAATTCGTACTGAAGTGTGCTTTTGGAACTACCTGGAAATACTTACTAAAATCCCAGGAATGGCTGGGGGACAGGGATTCGAACCCCGATAAGCGGAGTCAGAGTCCGCTGTCTTGCCGTTAGACCATCCCCCAGGATGTGTCTTTGGTGAGGTCGTTTATTTAGACAGTTTTCACACTTCTGTCAAGAAAAAATAGCTATCAGGAAATGAGGACTCCGGCGTAGCCAACAACCTGTTTTGTATCGCCTGTAACTTCGCCGGAATCGGTATAGCGGATAATCTCAGTTTTTGTAGCTCCTAACTCCAAGGCAGTAATTAAAGCAACGGTGACAGGCATAATGCCGCACATGGAGATACGGTGGCCTGTGACGGAACGGTACAGCAGACGGGGGTCCATGTCTGTAAGTTTCTTCAGTACGTAATGGTCCTTTTTTTCAGCAGCTTCTCTTGGCTCGTAATGTGTCATGTCGGTGGAGGCAACGATTAGAATGTTTTTTTCATTTCGTCGTTTAATAACCTCTGCCAGGGCAAGGCCAATTTCATCAAGCAACTGATAAGAGATATGGGAAATTGCGATGGGAACAATGGAGAGGTTTTGCTGTTCCTGCTGCAGGAAAGGGAGTTGTACTTCCAGTGAGTGCTCATACTTATGAGCCAGTTCATCTTCTTCGATAAAATCAGTCTCTTCAAGGAGGTCTTGAGCAAAATCCCTATTCACAGGAACACTTCCCATTGGCATGTCCCAGGTTGCTGTGGACAGCGCAACTGCTGCTCCTTTACCAGTATGGTTAGGGCCAAGAAGAATGACTGTTTCCGGTATTTCTATATTACCCAGTGTTTCAGCTGCGACACCCCCGGAGTAGACATATCCGGCATGTGGTGAAACTGCCACCAGTACCTTTTTCTTTTTACCCGTGGAAGTGTCTCCGGTTAAATCCTGAATGGCTATGCGCAGAGATTCCTCATCTCCAGGATAAAATCTGCCGGCAACGGCTGGTGAACGAGTAATTGATGTCATATCAGTTTCGTTTAACGCTCCAGGTGGTTCCTTCCGTCCCGTCTTTGAGTTCAATTCCCTTTCCGAGCAGTTCGTCGCGGATCTCGTCGCTTCGAGCCCACTCTTTGTCGGTTCGAGCCTGTTTGCGTTCTTTGATAAGTGCAAGAATTTCAGCTTCACTTATATCGGTTTTTGCAAGCATGGCTGCTTTTTTTGCAGCAAGATAATCGGTTGCATTTTCCTGTACTATTCCCATAATAGCTGCAAGCTTGATAATGTTGGCCGCACCATTTTTCAACAGATTGTAGTCGCTTGTTGCGGGTGTTTCAGGAAGCTGACGCATTATTTTATTAATAACTTTGGCTGTTTCGAAAAGACTTGCCTGGGCCTGAGCAGTATTGAAGTCGTTGTTCATGGCTTTCTGAAAACGCTCTTCCAGTGACTCGATTTTCTTTATATCTTTATTCGTTGCGATGCCATCAACAGTGTTACTAAAGGAATCTTCCAGAGTATTAACTGCAGCGATGCATTCATAAAGGCGGTCAAGGCCTGCCATGGCATCCTGCATTGCATTCTCGGAGAAATCCAATGGATTGCGATACTGGGTGGAAAAGATAAAAAATCTGAGCACTTCAGGGTGGTAATGAGCAAGGATATCTCTGATAGTCAGGAAATTACCAAGAGATTTTGACATTTTTTCATCACGAATGGTGACGAATCCATGATGAATCCACATATTGACAAAGGGCTTATTATTGGCCCCTTCACTTTGAGCAAGCTCATTTTCATGATGAGGGAAAATCAGATCCTGACCGCCACCGTGGATATCAAAGGTGGAACCAAGATATTTACGACTCATGGCAGAGCATTCAATATGCCACCCGGGTCTTCCCTGGCCCCATGGGCTTTCCCAGCTGGGTTCACCGGGTTTTGATGCCTTCCACAACACAAAATCCATTGGATTTGCTTTGTTTTCATTGACTGATACACGGGCGCCAGCCAGCATATCATCCAGGTTACGCCCGGAAAGTTTACCGTATCCCTCAAAGGAGTGAACCTTGTAGTATACATCACCGGCGGCAGGGTAGGCCATGTCCTTTTCAATAAGTTCGCTGATAAGATCGACCATCTCCTGGATATGCTCGGTGGCCTTAGGCTCCATTGTGGGCCTGTCCACACCGAGTTTATCCATATCAACATAAAATTCGTCGATAAAACGATTGGCTAGTTCTTCCGTTGAAGTGTTCTGTTCGGCAGCACGGGCAATGATCTTGTCATCGATATCTGTAAAGTTACGGATGTAGGTAACTTTATAGTCCAGATAACGAAAATAGCGGACGATCATATCAAAGGCCAGGGCCGAGCGTGCATGTCCGATATGACAATAGTCGTAAGAAGTGATTCCGCAGACATAGAGTTTAATATGGCCCGTTTCGAGGGGCTGGAATGCTTCTTTCTTCCGTGTAAGGGTGTTATATATTTTGACTGACATAATAATTGAATCTGGAAAGCTGTTTGCTATTAATCAAGAACTAAGGTTAGTTTGATGACGTTTTTACTTAGGAGGCTGCCCCAGAATGCCCTTTCGCACAAACTCTTCAGAATCGTCAGAAAACAATGCTCGCTATATTAAATATATGGCTGCGCTTATTTTTAGAAAATTCTTTGATTTTGAACGAAATGCCTATTCTCAGACAAGCTCCTAGCCATCTGGTATTTGAGCTTTAAATGAGCTCAGTGCATTTATTTAGCAAATAGTACCATAAATAGGTTGCGGGGAAAAGAGAAGAATGAGCGAACATATGGATGGCAGTCAGCAGGATATTGCGGCAGAAAAAGCAAGTCTGTGGCAGGCGTTAATGAACAAAAGAATGTTGATTTGCATCTTCAACGGCTTTACCGCTGGTCTCCCTTTATATTTTTTGGCACAACTCATCCCGGCATGGTTGCGAAGCGAGAGTGTTGACCTGAAAACAATTGGATTTTTTGGGCTGGTTTTACTTCCTTTCTCATTTAAATATCTTTGGGCACCCTTTCTCGACCGGTATGTTCCTCCATTTTTAGGGAGACGACGTGGCTGGATGATGGTGAGTCAGCTTGCTCTGTTAGTCTTTATGATGACGCTCTCGCTGTTAAATCCGCAGGATGATATCCAGATAATTCTGTACGTTGGCCTGGCGATCGGTTTTTTTTCGGCCACCCAGGATATTGTGCTTGATGCGTATCGTCGTGAATTACTGGCCGACAATGAACTGGGGCTTGGAAATTCGTTCTATGCAAATGCATATAGAGTTGCCGGGTTTATTCCCGGAGGCCTGGGATTGATTTTGGCTGATTATATGCCGTGGTCCATGGTTTTTATTGTGGTCTCTCTCTTTATGCTGGTGGGAATTATTCATACCTTTGTTATCGGTGAGATTGACACCCGGGTTGCTCCCCCTAAATCTTTACGAGAAGCTGTTGTTGAGCCGTTTAAAGAGTTCTTTCTCAGGGATGGCTTTAAGTCCGGGTTGTTGATTCTGTTATTTATTTTCTTCTACAAGTTTGGAGATACGGTCGCAACAGCCCTGATAACTCCGTTTTATCTCGATATGGGATTTTCAAAAACAATTATAGGTACAGTGGCCAAGGTGGTTGGCTTGTGGTCTATGTTGCTTGGCGGCTTTGTCGGAGGATTGTTGATGTACCGCATGGGAATCAACAAGGCTCTGTGGATTTTTGGAATTGTCCAGGTGATTTCTATTTTTGGTTTTGCATTACTGAGTGAAGTGGGAGCAAATGTTTGGGTTTTGGGTGGAGTGGTTGCTTTTGAATATCTGGGTGTAGGGCTTGGTTCAGCTGCTTTAATGGCATTTATTGCCAAAAGTACAAATAAAAAGTTTACAGGTACTCAGCTTGCCTTGTTGAGTTCCTTATTCGCTATTCCCAAATCTTTTTCCGGAATATTAGCAGGAGTATTGGTTGAGGGAATTCAAGAAAAAGATGGGATCTTTTATTCTCTTCTGGGTGATGTGAGTGGAATAGGCTATACGAATTTCTTTTTTGTTTGTGCAGTGCTGGCTATTCCGGGGATGATATTACTCGTTTGGGTGGCTCCATGGAATGGAGACAAAAACAGAGAAGGTCGGAGTTCGCTTACATAGAGGAAGGGGGGTAAAGTGTTGCTAAATCAGTGAAATCGCCCGCAGGGGCGGGGCTCCTACAATTCCATTTTACATTTACCTGAGCTTTGCCTGGCTATGGCAGTTTGTGCTCTTTCATAAATTGTATAAGTTTTCGGTGTCCTGCTGGAAATGCATACTGATCTATCTGCTCAAAAGGGAGCCAGTGAAAATCCTGTGCAGCATGTAGTACCGGGTCGCTGTCGCCTTGTTCAAGGTTTACCAGAAAACAGTGAAGGGTCACCTTGTAGCGAGTGTAGTGGTGAATTGTTGCTGTGATTTTTGACTCTACTACTATCCTGAATTCAGTTTCTTCCAAAAATTCCCGGACTACAGTCTGTTCCGGTGTCTCGTCTCTCTCTATTCGTCCGCCCGGAAATTCCCATAGTGATCCCCATACATCATCTGCAAGGCGCTGTTGAATAAAAAATTTCCCATTGTGAATCAGTACGCCGGTGGCCATTTCAATGGGAATGATTTTGGTACTTTTTTTTGGGACTGGCCGCTTGGGGATAAGATCATATTTGAGCGCCAGGCAGTGTGCTGCAAGCGGACAGGACGGGCAATCCGGCTTCTTGGGCCGGCAAATAAGAGCGCCAAGCTCCATCAATCCTTGATTGAAATTTCTAGCCTGACTCACTGGCAGAAGGGTTTCTGCCTTCTGCCAGTGGACTCTCTTTGCTTCAGGACTGCCTGGGATAAGATCGATATTAAAGAGTCTTGCAAAAATTCGTTCGATATTGGCATCCACCACAGGAACATCACGGTTAAAACTGATTGAGGCAATGGCTCCTGCTGTATAGGGACCAATACCCGGCAATTGCAGCAATTCTTTTCGCCTGTCAGGAATTGTACCCTGGTATTTTGTGATAAGAAGCTGCGCAGTTTTTCTGATATTTCGTGCTCGAGAGTAGTAGCCGAGCCCCTCCCAGCATTTCAATACCTGGTCTTCAGAAGCAGCTGCAAGAGTGGCAATATCTGGAAAGGTATCCATCCAGCGAGTGAAAAAAACTGTGACCCGATCCATCTGGGTTTGTTGAAGCATAATTTCAGAGATCCATATCTGGTATGGCTCATATCCATGGCGCCATGGCAGATCACGCTGGTTTGCTTTAAACCAGCTTAGTAAGGATTTTTGAAGTGAATCGAGACTGTTCATCGGTATTCTGCTTTAGAGAAAAGTTTTAAACAATTGCACAATATGCTTGCGCAACCTGTTACAGTTTCTTACAGTTAATTTAAATATGGTAATAGAAGAAGCGTTTTAAAGAGTTTGTCAAAAAAAATGGAGGAATATTTATGAAAAGTCTTGTTGTGTATTCGTCAAAAAGTGGAAATACCAAAAAGCTGGCCGATGCCGTCTTCAATCATCTGGATGGAGAAAAAGAGATTTGTGCTGTCGCCGATGCTCCTGACCCTTCAGGCTACAGCTTTGTAGCCGTTGGCTTCTGGTTACAGGCCGGACAACCCGATCCGGATTCCCAGGCTTTTCTTGCAAAAATTGAAGAGGGACAGGATCTGTATCTTTTTGCTACTCATGGCGCTGCTACTGGATCTCCGCATGCTGGAAATGCGATGAATGCTGCAAAGGCTCTTGCTGCAAAGGGACATGTTGTTGCAACTTTTTCCTGTCCCGGTCAGGTACCAGAAAAAGTGTTGGAAATGGCTGGTAAAAAAGATCCACAGCCTCCATGGCTTGCCGACGCTCCTGCAGCAGTTGGGCATCCCGATGAGACAGATGTGAAGAATGTGGTGCGTTTGCTTGAAGAATTGGATCTGCCCTAATCGGGTTGTTGTTAGGAGGGGAACGAAAAATCAGGTTTGTTGCCCCTGTGTCTGACCCAGTTGAGTGCTTTTTGTAGCGAATGATATCCGAGTAATCGGTCCATTAATGTTTGTTTACCAGGAAAATCAAGCAGGCTCATACCAAGAATCATGGTGAGAATTCCCTGACCGGGAAGAAAGAGCATCAGAATTCCTGCAATTAAAAGAACAGATCCCGTTGCATAGCGCAGGATACGAAGGAGGATAAACATCAATGGATGTTCATCCTCCTTTTTTGTATGCTCGTGAAAATGGAGAAAGAAATCCTTATCAAGTCTATTGATTATCCAGGGAATGATCAGCAGGCTGAGAAAAAAAGTTGTGGTGGAGATAATGCCAAGCAGGGTTATTGCCGAACCATAACTGTCGAGAAAATTCTGCATTCAAGTAACTTTCAAAAATAAAATTATAGAGATGAATTGGCGAGTAGCCAAAGCCGCCATGTTTCACTCTTTCTTCGTTCGAGAAGTTTGAGGTGATGCATGGGAAGTGCAGCAAGAAGTTCTTCTTCCATAGAGGGGATAAATCCAGAAATAATATAGTAACGTGCATTCCAAAAATCGGGATTCTCAAAAAACCCAAGCAGAAGTCCTTTATAGAGGTTGGCTACAACCAGGTCGACATTGGTATCAGGAAGTGCGCCGCGTAAATCCGTTTCCATTACTTTGATCTGGGATGCGCAGGTATTTAGGCCCACATTTTTTTCGGCTATGGAGCAGGCAAAGGGATTATTATCATAGGCTCGTATGCTCTGTACCCCAAGTTTTGCGGCCCCTAAAGAGAGCAATCCTGTTCCTGTACCGAGATCCACCATACTTTTGATTTCCTTATGGGTGGAACAAAGCATATCGCTGATTGTCTGCAGGCACAATCTGGTGGTGGGGTGAAAACCGGAACCAAATATTACGCTTGGATCCAGTTGAATGTGAACTTCTCCTGTGTTTTTACTCAGCTGGTCCACTTCCCATAATGGTGCAACAACGAGCGGTGGGACAGAGAAAGTAGTGATATCCAATCCAGCTTCCCAATCCTGATAGTTCAGGTTGGCTTCATAGATAATTTCAGCACCACTTCGTTTACAAATATCCTCGACAAGACTCTTTTTTTCTTTGTGGAAGAAAAGGATTGCCGTGTCATCTTCAATCCAGGTTCCAATAAGGTCGGGATCATCAATACTACCCAGATCAATGCGATCAAAATTGTAGACATAAAGCTGGTCGTAACAAGTGTATGGAGGCTTTAACATATTTATTGAACGGCTTTTGCAGATGTTGTGATGTCGAGGCGGGCACCATTTGCGGGCATACCAACTGTGAATCTTTTTCTGTCCTTGATACTCAGGCGCCGGGGTTCGATATTCAGGCTGTGGACAAAGAAATCATACACGAGCAGACTGCGTTCTGCAGCAAGTTCGAGGAGCACTTCATCGCTGATATGAACGGAATTTGCAAGAACAGGTTTGTAGCCGGCAAGGTCTTTCTTCGGGATGCTCTCTTCTTTTATGGTTTTGCCAGGAGGTGCCGCCTGTATTTCCTGTTGTTTCTTTTGATATGCGGCAAGCCCCTTTTTATTTAATGTGTCAACCCGTTGTTGTTCAATCTCTTCCTGTACTTTTTGCAATATAGCCCGATCTGTTTTTGTATCAGCAAGACCTGTGATGGTAATGCTGAGTCCCGGATGTTCAGTTAAAAGCTCGGCATATCGATTGAGCAGCATTTTACCATTGGTATCAACCTGGTTGGAGCCGAGTTGAAAGGAAACAAGATCACGATCCTGGAGGTCTTTGAAACTGCGGTCGAGCAAAAGCGGGGCATAGGATGCTTTGATTACAGTTGTTTGGAAGTTAGCTATGCTTTCTTTAAGAAGAGAATTGCTGCTCTTGTTGATCTCTATATGTAATGGAAATGAGTTGTCCGCATCGGTTAAGAAAGCCAGGGCAAGAGCAGTGTCGGAGCGCGTTGATGTTGCTTGAAGGTCTTTGATGTCGATTGTGTTTTTACTGCTGAAAAGAGAGTGCGTCTCCGTCATGTCCAGATTGAGGTTAAAGCTTGCTCGTTCTGTGGCAACAGGAATCGGTTTTAATTGTTTGGCAAATACGCCCAGGGGAAACTCTAAGAGTTGCAACTTGGCATGTGCTTCCAGTGTGTTATCAAAAAGAGCTAAAGTACCGGAGGCTGTCATTGGGGATGTCTCCAGTTGTCCCGTCATACTGAAGGTTGTAAGACCATTTCCTCTGGTATTGAAATTTTTAATATGTCCATCAAGGTCATGGACTTTTGTGGACCATGCAGGAGAAAGGCGTTGGTCTACAAGAGTTACGGAACCATTGTGGAGAGAGAAGTTTTGTAGCTCAATGGGGAAGACTGTTTTTGTATCCGGTGAATCCTGAGCGAGAACTTCTATTCCTTTCTGGAAATCCTGAAAAGGTGAATGTTCACTTCGCTGCCATTGAAATTGTGGGGTATCCAGTTGTACAGATTCGGCCTGGAGCAAAAAAGGAGTAAAACGACAGCTGACACTATTTAATTCTGCTGATTTCCAGGTAATAAGTGGTGTTTTTGGATTGGTCTGGAGGAGAGTGTCGGTGAGTCTGAGATTGCCCTGGAAGGAAGAGGAAGGGAAAGTGTAGGTGCCTTTTCCGTGAATGGACGATTTACTGTATGATAAAAGCGGCCATTCTGTAAAAAATGGCGAGAATATTTTGGAATCAATATTTGAGAATGCTATATTTGCCTCACCCTGCAAAGGGGCAATATTTAATACACCCTTGGCTTTGACGATTCCCGCTGTTGCCAAATGTCCTGAAAAAGCAAAGTTTTCAGTTGTGGATGCCTGCTCAAGCCTGTTTGTTTGAAAATGAATATCTGTCATCTTCAGAGGCGCTTTTTGATTGCTGTTATTACTGAGAGTGAGTTTTCCGGCAAAATCAATCCCTTTTATAAGCGGATGTTTTTTTGCTGTGAAGAGATGGGTGAATAGGGGGGGGAGTTTGTCACTATTTAAGGTGAGCTTAGTATCTTTAAGAAAGATATTTCCTAAATTATAGTTTTCTGCCGTTTTACTGAGGCGGGTAAGTCGTACGGAACCCGCGTCAAGCCAGGTGTTTTTATTATGGAGAATCTTCAGGTCATGAAGCTGCAGAATAGCACTGTCGAGCGTATAGGCAGCTTGAGTGTCTTTTTGAGAATGAAAGTTGAGGTCTCCTGAAAGTGTTGCCGTGCCCAGTACAATTTCCTTTGATTCCGGCTGAAGTTGTTGAAACAGAGCAGCGGCAGGGAATTTATTCAGCAGCAGTTTTCCCTCGATTTTGCCGGCATCGAGAAAAACACCCTGCCATGAAAAATCTCCCATGTTGTTGGCATGGTTACCACTGATATGGATAATACCCGTTGCCTTGCGCGAATTAAAATTTTTGACAGTAAGCTGTAGATCATTCCAATCCGAGCGATTTGTCTTGTCCGTGCCGACAGATTGTAACAGCGTAAGTTGACTTTGATCGGTCAGAAATCTGTCAATAATGAGTGTTGGAGGGCTTGTGTCTTTTTTCTGTGCGGGGAGAAAGAGTTTATGCAGGCCTGCCTGAAAGTGGTCCGGGGTGCCTGTAAGGTGAATGTTTCGTGTGATCAAGTCCTTGATATGAAGGAGTTTCTCAACAGGAGTGACCATTGCATCCAGTTTTACAACCGGAACAACAAGCTTGAAATCATTATCTATCCCATGGAGTTCAACGTCAACAGCATCCATTGTGATATCAATGTTGAGCCGATTACCCTGTTGTTTGTCTGGGAAAAAACTAATTTCAAGAGTGGCGTCTGCCCATCCTTTGGACATGACCAGAGGAATCGATGAAGGGAGATATGAAAAATAAGAAACCAGATTAAGGGATTTGATGGAACAGGAAAGTTTTGTCTGAAATCCCTGGGTATCCGGGAGCTGAATAGCCTCACCACTCAGTTGAATGGGGCTGCCATTGATAGTTGCAGAAAAATGAGGAAGGATATAATTTTTTGATTGGAAATCAAAGTTTGAAAGCGTAGGGATTGCAAGTTGCAGGTCTTCAATAACATGCTTTTTTTGAGTAAGTTGGTCTTCAAAAAGAATACGGCTCTTTATGATATCTATATTATTTAATGAAAAGAGAAACGGCAATTTTGCAAAATTTATAATATCGCCCTGCTCCTGGGTTTTCGATAAATTGGAAAGAGCTGGAATATTATAATGTTTATCCTTGTAGCGGATAAGGTTCAGTTGCAGGCTCTCAATGGTTAGCTTATCGCAGGTATATGAACTGCGAATAAGAGAAGTGAAATCGAGATCAATAAGAAACGATTGAATAGTCAGCAGGGGAGGTGTCGCTGAAGGCTCCTGAAGATCCAGGGTGATCTGTTTCAGGGTAAGCTGGAAGTTGAGAGGATTCAGCTGGACATCTTCAATGGACAGGACGAGGCCCGATTCGCTTTCGATATATCGAGGGAGATATTTTTTTATGGCCCACGGGACAAGATAGATTCCTGCCAGGAAATAGGCTGCAATAAGAAAAAAAGCAGCCAGAGGGAAAAAGAATGATTTTTTTGGCGGTGGTACTTTTGGGGCAGGTTTGTCCTGTTTTTTAGGGGGCGAGTCGGAGGTGTTCCCGTTGATGGCTATGGTACCGTAATGATCAGACATAAAAATAGATGTGATAGAAGAACACTTTTTCTTGCATCTGCTGTTGATTTTGCAATAGAATTTAAGAAAGTAGGATGTTTACCCTGTTTTAAGGCTATCTGAGACATTCAGTACTACAATCTGATATAAAGTTAGTATACCTAACATCTAAAACAAAAAAATAAAAAAGAAAAAACATGGATAGTCGCCGCAAGATTATTTTATCCCTATGTCTCACCGTAGCATTTCTGCTGGTGGGAACAGTCGGATATGTGGTAATTGAGCATTATACACCGCTGGAAGCTTTGTATATGTCTGTTATAACGATAACTACGGTTGGATATGGTGAAATTCATGCTTTATCCGATGCGGGCCGGATCTTTACAATGTTCCTTCTGCTGTTTGGAGTCGGAAGTCTTGCCTTTGCTGCGCATGCTATTATCGAATCAATGCTAGAACGGGCTTCGAGCCCTGCACGGGGGAAACGTGTTATGGAGAAGAAGATCAATCAGCTTGAAGACCATACGATCATCTGTGGACATGGAAGGGTGGGCAAAGCTGCAGCAGACCATCTGGCAGAATCCGGAAAGGGTTTTGTTGTGCTCGAGAATTCTAAAGAGCAGTGTGATCTGTTACAGGAAGAAGGCTATTTATATGTATTAGGGGATGCAACGAGTGAGAAGACTTTAATTGCAGCAGGGATAAAATCGGCCGGATCACTACTCGCTTTGCTGAATTCCGATCCAGACAATCTTTTTGCCGTTCTTACTGCCCGTGAATTAAATCCTACTCTTCATATTGTGGCACGTTCGGAATCCGCCTCGGCAGAGTCCAAGATCCTTCGAGCCGGGGCCGACTCAATTATTTCTCCATATGCATCTGCTGGAAGAAAAGTGGCCGGGAAGGTGATGGCAAAATCCTATCATTACCATTCTGGTCCTGATGCCAGTGATGCCGTGCTATCCGGATCTAACTCAAAGTGGATTGATGTAACGGAAGAATCGGGCCTTGTCGGACATGTTGTTGAGGCTGCTTCCGGGTTTGTAAATGGACAGGTTATGGGGATTCGGCGTAATGGGAAGGATATCCTGGCCCCCACACCTGATACTCCGCTGGAATTTAGAGATAAGTTGCTGGTCATTTTTGTCGGAGCGGTGGCGGTGGAAGATTTTCTTCCGGAACAACCTAAGAAAATCGTCCTTGTGGATGATAACCCTGTTATCCGGAGGCTCTATACCAGACTTTTTCAGAAAGCTGGTTTTAATATTATTACAGCTTCCACGGGACGTGAGGGGAGTGATATTATTCTTCGGGAACAGCCCGATGCGGCTGTGGTTGATTATCTTTTAGGCGATATTACCGGTCTTGAGCTTTGTGGTCTGGTGCGAGAAAGTGAAGATGGACAGGGGGTTAAGCTGTTTTTGTTTACCGCAGATGAACGACAGGAAGTACGTGACAATGCCATGAAGGTGGGAGTTGATTTGGTTGTTTTGAAGAGTCCGGATGCTTCTGAAATTGTAAATGTTGTTCGTGATGAACTGGCATTTGGTGGTAAAAAATAAGTAAAGTTCAGATCTCTTGGAAGAGAATGCGTTTTCTTTGGAAAAAGTTGTTATATTCAAGTAGTATAAAGAAAATGTATCTGATAGATTCCCTTTTATTCACTATGATGAAGAGTAATGATTGAAAGTCTAAATATTCTGCGCTGGCAGGATGTCCTCGATATCCTGATTGTAGCCTTTATTATCTACCAGCTTATCGCTATTATCCGGGGTACCCGTTCTGTTCAGATGGTACTCGGATTGATCGTGGTGGGTATTGTCTATTTTATGGCCTCGATTCTTGATCTTGTTACATTGCAATGGCTACTTCAGACATTTCTCAGCTCTTTATTCCTTATTATTGTTATCGTTTTTCAGCAGGATATTCGTAAGGCCCTGACTCAGGTGGGTAAATCACCTTTCCAGAGAAATCTTGATATGGCCGAAAAGGATCTTGATGAGATTATTCGCGCTTCCTTCTATTTATCAAAACGTCGTATCGGGGCTTTGATTGTTATTGAAAGAGATACCGGTTTGCGTGAGTTTGTTGAGTCCGGGTTTAAATTGAACGCGAATCTCAGTAAAGAACTGTTGATTTCTATTTTTATGCCCGTTTCCCCTCTTCATGACGGCGGTGTGATTATCTACAAGGGGCGAGTGCAAACGGCAGGATGTATTATGCCCCTGTCTCAAAATCCCTATATCAACAAGCGTTTTGGAACACGTCATCGGGCGGCTATTGGTCTGTCTGAGGAAACCGATGCTGTGGTGGTAGTTGTCTCTGAAGAAACCCAGGAGGTCTCACTTGTACAGCATGGGGCTCTTACGGCCATGCATGATGAGATGACTCTTACCAATACTCTGCGAACTATTTTCCTTCCAAAAGAGACTATTAATAGTGGATGGAAACAGTGGTGGGGGCGGTCATGAGTATTTTTCATTTTCGTCACTGGATGCAGCTTTCTCCTAAAGACTGGGTGCTTCGTACGATCTCTTTTGGACTGGCCGTTGTGCTCTGGTATTTTGTCGGCGGAGAGGACATTGTAAATAAAAACGTTATGGTACCCGTTGAAGTCATTAATTTATCGCGTGATCTTGTTATTTCCAATCAGTTTAAGAAGGAAATTGAGGTTTCTGTGAGTGGACCTCGCAGTTTGATAATGGATATTGGCAATAGCGGTATATCCCGTCAGATTGATCTGGTTGATGCGACACCTGGCACCATGGTTCTTGAAAACAGCAATGATGTAATCAATGTGCCACGTGGTGTGAAGGTCCTTCGGGTTCAGCCCAAAAGCGTTATCTTATCACTCGATAAGATGATCCAGAAACAGTTTCCGGTAAATCCTGTGACCGTTGGCATGCTTGCTCCGGATTTTATACTAAAAGAAATTCGAATGGAACCCGATTCGATTTCCATCACCGGCCCCGAAACTGTCCTTTCTCAATTTGATGTGCTGCGCACAAAGGCAATTGATATCGCCGGATTACGGGAGTCGACTCAAATTCAAATTCCTTTGGAACTGGATCCAGTAATTGTTGATTTGATTGGTGCAACCACCATTACAGCTGATCTTGATATTGCAGTTGAAACAGTCCAAAAGAAAATTTCAAATTTGGCTGTTGTCGTGGAAAAGAAGGGAGTGCCGCAAAGAGTTTCTCCGGCAACGGTAACTATTACAGTTGCTCTTCCCAAGACTTTGATTCGGGATAAGGTTGATCTTCATTCGTTGTTTTCAATTACAGCAGTCGATGAGAAGAATGACGGACAAATGCATGTGAAGGTGATTCCGAATAAAAAAATTGCTAAAAATCCCATTCGTGTGCTTCGCATTGAACCTCAGATTGTTACTTTGATTGAAGAGAAGGTTCTGCCAGAAGAGGTGGGGAGTGAGTGAAGAGAACTCAAAGGAGAGCAAGGTAAGATATTGGGTCGAGTTATCTGAATATGATATGCTGACAGCTGAAGCTATGCTTGGAAGTAAACGGTACCGTACTCCCATAGTCTTTCTCTGTTAGCTAAAAAATCAAATATTTATCAAAGTTTTTCAGAAGAGCAAAAAGAGTTTTTAGATCTTTTGGAACCTTTAAATATAGAGGCTCGATATCCAACGGATAAACAACAGCTACTGAAAAGTCTTACTTCGGATCGCTGTCTTGAAATATTATCTAATGCTCAGGAGTTACAACGATGGTTGAACCTGAAATTATAAGTATGCTGGAAAGGTACAAGAGATTATTGACACGGTATATCCCTGTTGAGGAACTAATTCTTTATGGTTCGTATGCAAAAGGGACCGCAAGTAAAGATAGTGATGTTGATGTGGCTGTCGTAGTGAAAAAGATTTCTGGAGATTATTTTTCAACACGACCGTTGTTGTGGAAATTGAGAAGAGAAATTGATGATAGAATTGAACCTGTACTTGTTGAAAAAGCTCATGATGAAAGTGGTTTTTTAGCTGAAATTATAAAAACTGGTATTACAATTTAATGAGAAAATTATTTGGAACAGATGGTATCCGTGGAGTAGCCAATATCTACCCCATGACTACTGAAATCGCCATGCAGGTTGGACGGGCTATTGCATTTATCGTAAAAAATAGAAACGGTCGACATCGCATTGTGATTGGGAAAGATACCAGGCAGTCCGGGTATATGATAGAGAATGCCCTTGCTGCCGGAATTTGCTCCATGGGAGTGGATGTCCTGCTCGTTGGTCCCTTACCGACACCGGGTATTGCCTTTATCACAACGTCCATGCGTGCCGATGCCGGTGTCGTGATTTCGGCTTCTCATAATCCATTTCAGGATAATGGTATTAAAATATTTTCACACGATGGCTTTAAACTTCCCGATGCCCTTGAGGCTGATATAGAAGATCTGATTTTTTCGCAGAAGATGGCAGCACTGAGACCGGTTGCTGAAGAAGTTGGTCGTGCAAAACGTATAGATGATGCCAGGGGAAGATATATCGTATTTCTAAAGAATATCTTTCCTAAAAAACAAAAACTTGATGGCATGCACATTGTTCTTGATTGTGCCAATGGTGCTACCTACGGTGTTGCTCCGCATGTGTTTGAAGAGCTTGGTGCCAAAGTAACAACACTTGGGGTGAATCCAGACGGAAAAAATATCAACCATAAATGTGGGGCATTGCATCCGGAACTGATGGCAGCAAAGGTTAAAGAAACCGGAGCAGATATCGGACTGGCACTTGATGGTGACGGCGATCGACTCATCGTTTGTGATGAAAAAGGCAAGGTGGTGGATGGCGATCATATTATGGCGATTTGTGCCAAGGATCTGATAAAAAAGAGAAAGCTCCGCAAGAAGACTCTTGTCTCAACGGTTATGTCTAATATGGGCCTTGAAGTTGCCATGAAACAAATGGGCGGCAAAATGGTGCGAACCAACGTTGGTGACCGCTATGTTGTGGAAGAGATGCGTAAAAAAGGCTATTCCTTTGGTGGTGAACAATCCGGGCATTTGGTTTTTCTCGATCATATAACAACCGGAGATGGTAATCTTGCAGCGCTGCAGCTTCTTGCTATTATGCAGAAACGAGATAAGCCAATCTCTGAACTGTCGAAGGTGATGGAATCCTATCCGCAGGTCCTTAACAATGTGAGAACATCCAAACAAATAGACCTGGAAAATTTCACAGATTTTCAGAAGGCTGTGAAACAGATGGAAAAGAAACTTGGCAAAACAGGCCGGATTCTGGTTCGTGCTTCTGGAACAGAACCTGTTATTCGTGTGATGATTGAAGGAGAGAAGAAGAAAACTATTCAGGCTATGGCCGATGAGCTTGGCGAGATGATTGCTAAGGCTTAATTTCCTTTATTCAGTCTGATTCATTGCCGGAGTGAATTCAATTATGAACTTACCGAACGAGCCAAGTCGTTAGAGTTTCTTTTCTGGGATGTCGCGTTTGATTCTATAGATTGGGATAAACACGCCCGCTTTGTGATTGCAAAAGTTGTTTCCAGGGGGAGCCTGGAAGATTGGCAAACGCTTAAAGCAATCTACGGGTATGATAAAATCAAGAATGAAGTGGTGTTTATTCGGAGTCTGGACCCCAAAACAATTTCTTTTTTAAGTGCCTATTTTTCTTTAGATAAAACATCATTTCGATGCTACAGCTAAAAACCATTAATACGGATACTTTTGAGTTGTTCTGTAAACTATCTGTATATGAATCTTTGAATGATTTTACTCTTGCTGGTTGAACAGCACTAGCCTTGCAATTAGGACATAGGATCTCAATCGATCTGGATTTTCTAACACTACAGGCATTTGATAGCAGCACTCTGTTAGAAAGCGTTGCAGCGGGATTTGATGTTGTAAATGGTGCAACAGGAACAAATTCTGCCGCTCTGTTTATTAATTACAAAAGCACGGGCATAAAGATCGATTTTCTTCGTCATAATTATCCTCTTTTGAAGCCCATACAAAAAGAGGAAAAGTAAGACTATATTCTCTTGAAGATATAGCAGCAATGAAACTGAATGCCGTTGCAAACAGGGGAGCTAAAAAGGACTTCTACGATATCTTTCTTTATTGGATCACTTTTCTTTGAATACAATGTTGGGTTTTTTTGTTGAAAAGTATAGGCAAATTAATAATTTAACGGTTGTGAAAAGTCTTGTTTGTTTTGATGATGCAGAGATTGAACCGGATCCAGTAACCCTTTTAGGGGTGACGTGGGAGGAAATTAAACTTCGCATGGTGCAACTAGTGGCAGGTCTGTAGCAACTTCAATGTCTATCGTCAATAGACTGAGAATAGATTGTTTCATGCTCAGGGGACAGGTAGTTGTATTGCCAATACCTTGCAATTTTAATGTGGTTGTTGCAGAGTAATAGAGAGAAAAAATGATTCAGCATTGGTTTTAAAATAAAACTAAAATGATAAAAGAACTTAGTCCAAAAATGAGTGTCACTGTACTTCTTCCTGCTTATAACGAAGAGCTGGCTATTGCAAAGACAGTCCACAAGATCAAAGAACTTCATCCTGATTTCGAAGTTCTGGTTGTTGATGACGGGTCAACTGATAACACCATGCAGGCGGCGATGGATGCCGGAGCAAATGTATGGCCACATCCCTATAATATTGGTAATGGAGCGGCTATTAAAACTGGCCTGCGGTGTGCCAAAGGGGATTGGGTTATTATGATGGATAGTGATGGCCAGCATAAACCTGAAGATATAGCAAAATTACTCGAACATAAAGATAGTTTTGATATGGTTGTCGGGGCCAGAAGTTCCGGGTCGAAAACATCGCTTCATCGAGATCTGGCGAACAAACTCTATAATTCATTTGCTTCCTATGTCACCAAGTTTAAAATCAAGGATCTGACATCTGGGTTTCGTCTGATGAAAACGGATGTGGCAAGGCAATATATCTATCTTCTACCCAACACTTTTTCCTATCCATCTACCCTTACCATGGCCTATCTTCGTAGCGGTCGGAGCTTGAAATATGTTCCCATTCAAACTCTTGCTCGTAAGGGAAAAAGTAAAATTAAGCTTTTAAGCGATGGTACCAGATTTCTTTTGATTATATCCAAGGTGGCCACACTGTTCTCTCCTTTACGAGTCTTTCTTCCCATTAGTTTTTTTCTGTTTTCTAGTGGCTTATTTTACTATTTTTATACATTTTTTATTGGTGGTCGTTTTACTAATATGTCAGCACTGTTGTTTTCAAGCTCCCTAATCATTTTTATGATGGGACTGATTTCCGAGCAAATATCTCAAATGCGTTATGACAGAGTTAAGTAGTTCGAAAGAGATAACTGGGCACTACTGCGCAGCTAAGAAGAAAAATATACTTTTTCTTACTTATAACTTCTCCCCGAAATTGGGTGGAATTGAGCAAGTAGTTCAACGTACATGGTGATCCTACCCCAATTTTGTAGAGTCATAATTAAACAACTTAAGCAGCTATTTGCTGTTCTTTTTCATAAGTTGCGGGTGATTTGTAGCCATTGCTTG
>Ga0307929_1000205_pt1 | contig 63082 bp, 53 predicted proteins | sample AceLakmetage1330_FD_203160 | JGI IMG/M metagenome (GOLD analysis project Ga0307929, IMG submission 203160) | Saline water microbial communities from Ace Lake, Antarctica - #1330 | ecosystem: Environmental > Aquatic > Non-marine Saline and Alkaline > Saline | place: Antarctica: Ace Lake... | reverse complement strand
TGCTGATCCATGGTGACCCCTGAATTGCCCATGGGCATATATTCAATGAAGCGCACATGGAAAGGATGGGAAAGCACCAGGCGTGCCATTTTTTCAATGTCGTCTTCATTGATTCCCCTCAAGGGCACCATGTTCAGTTTGATGGGGGAGATTCCCCGATCATGGGCTGCCATAATACCCCGCCACACCTTTGCATGGTAATCTTTGCCGGTGATTTGTCTGAAAATATCCGGATTCAGGGTATCCAGACTGATGTTGAGACGCCGGACACCCGATGCGATGAGGGCATCCATGTGTTTTTCCAACAGAACTCCGTTGGTGGTGATGGCAATATCTTCAATGCCCGTGACATCGGACAGTTTTCGGATAAAATCAAACAGCCCTTTTCTCACCAAGGGTTCTCCGCCGGTGATGCGTATTTTGGTAATACCCAGTTCTGCCGCCGCTTCCACAATGGTGAGAAGTTCTTCATACCTTGCCACATCTTCATGGGTGACAAAGGGAAGGTCTTGTCTGGGAACACAATATCGACAGGCCAGATTACATCGATCCGTCACCGATATTCTCAGATAGTTGATGGTTCGATTATCCCTTGGGGCATCCCCGGGTGAGCGGGGAAGGGAGGACAGATAGGTCATGATCAGGACTCCTTTCTGGTGTAATACGCCACAATGACATCCACCAGTCCATCAATGGTATAGGTGTCAGCCACTATTTGAGGGGTAAGTCCCATAGAAATGGCTGTATCCTCGGTGATGGGGCCAATGCAGGCATGGATAACCTCTGAGAGCAATGGAACCCGGTCTTGTTCCGGGATCAGGGCCATGAAGTTTTTCACTGTGGAGGAACTGGTGAAGGTCACCATGTCAATGTCTCCATCCTTGAGCTGTTCCATGAGTTCATCCTTGGCATTGGATACCTGTTGGGTTTCATAGGCGGTGACTTCATGGACATCAGCACCCATGTTCCTCAATTCTTCGGGAAGAATAGTCCGGGCTTCCATGGCCCGGGGGAGCAGAATCTTTTTCCCGTCGATCCCCCGGTCTTTAAATGCTTCCACAACGGATTCAGCCCGGTAGGTTTCCGGGAGCACATCAGATATAATACCGAATTTTTCAAGTTCATCCCGGGTAACAGGGCCGATGCAGGCAAACTGATGATTTCCCAGGGCCCGCACATCCAGACCCTGGGCAAACAGGGTTTTAAAAAAGTATTTTACCCCATTGACGCTGGTGAAGATAATCCATTCATACCGATCAAGGGACTTAACCGCATCCACAAGGGGGGTATTGTCTTTGGGTGCCACCACCTTGATGGTGGGAATTTCCACACAATGTGCCCCCAGTTGACGAAGCTTGTCCACCAGTCCACTGGCCTGGATCCTGGCCCGTGTCACCACAATTTTTTTACCGAAAAGCGGTCTGTTTTCAAACCACTTCATATTTTCCCGCAGGGAGACCACCTCGCCCACCACAATGACGGCAGGGGGTTTTAATTGGGCCTCTTTTACCTTTTCAACGATATTTTCAAGGGTGCCGGTAACGGTCTCCTGCTGGGTGGTGGTACCCCATCTCACCAGGGCCACAGGGGTTTGGGGAGATTTCCCGTTTGCCGTCAGTTGTGTGACGATGTTTGGAAGGTTTTTAACCCCCATGAGAAAAACAAGGGTGCTGCCGCTTTTGGCAAAACAATCCCATTGAATGCTGGAGGTCTCTTTCAGGGGATCTTCATGGCCTGTGATCAGAGAAACAGACGAGGTGTAGTCCCTGTGGGTCAGGGGAATACCTGCATAGGCAGGTGCGGCAATGGCCGAGGTGACACCCGGCACCACCTCAAAGTCAATACTGCGTTTAATAAGGAATTCTGCCTCTTCTCCCCCCCGGCCAAAGATAAAGGGATCTCCCCCCTTAAGTCGTGCCACCACATGGCCCTCTTCACCCTTCTGGGCCAACAGTTCATTGATCTTGTCCTGGGTAAGGGTATGATTTCCCCCCTTTTTACCCACATAGATGATTTCTGCATCCTGTCTGGCATAGGCAAGAAGGGCCGGTGCTGCCAGATAGTCATATACGACCACATCCGCTGCCTTAATACATTGAGCTGCCTTCACCGTAATCAGCCCGGGATCACCGGGACCAGCACCAATGAGGTATATTTTTCCGTTTGTCTTGTCCATGTGATTTATAAATTCTCCAATATTTGAGCGGCACCTCGATCTAACAGTGTAGTGGCAAGCGATGTGCCGATCGCCTCTGCCGAGGCTCCAGAACCCTTTGACACCTCTTTAACCATTTGGATACCATCCTCCGATGCCACAAGCCCTGTGAGGGTGAGCTCCCCAGCTTCAAGGGTACCAAAACAGGCCACGGGGATGTGACAGCTCCCCTCCAGTTTTTGCAAGAATGCCCGTTCTGCCATCACAGTAATTCGGGTTTCCGGGTTGTCCAGTACGGCAAGGAAGGGTGCAATGTCAGTATCATTGTCCCTTGTTTCAATGCAAAGCGCTCCCTGTCCCACGGCTGGCAGCATGGTATCCGGTTCCAGGTACTGGGTGATTCGGTCTTTCATTCCCAAACGAATAATGCCAGCAGCCGCAAGGACAATGGCATCAAACTCACCCTTGTCAAGCTTGCCAAGGCGGGTTCCCAGATTGCCACGGATGGAGGCAATGTTAAGGTCTGGTCTTACATGTTTGATTTGGGAGGCACGTCTAAGGCTGCTGGTACCGATGGTGGCACCTGCTGGAAGCTCCATAAGGGATAGATTATTTCTTGAGACCAATACATCCCGGGGATCTTCTCTCACCGGTATGGCCCCAATGCACAAGCCCTGGGGCAGATCTCCTGGCATATCCTTCATGCTGTGGACGGCAATGTCAATGTCTTTGTCAAGAAGCGCTCGTTCAATTTCTTTTACAAAAAGCCCTTTGCCACCCACCATGGCCAGGGGACGATCCACAATTTTATCCCCGGTGGTTTTGATTTTGATGATCTGAACCTGGACAGTGGGGAATTTGGCTTCTATCTGTCCCTTTACCCAGTTGGCCTGCCACAGGGCCAGTTGGCTGCCCCGGGTTCCTATTTTAATTGTATTTTTCATAAAATTATCCGCTACAGGAAGCGCAGCTAGTGGCGGTGCAGCCGCTGCAGGATGATGTGGATGAAGAGGGAGAGGAAGTCGCATTGTCATTGCTTCCCCCGGCACCTTTGGTGACAAAACCACAGCAGGAGAGAAGTCGGGCCAGATCCTGGCTGCTACAGGCAGGACATGAGGGGACATCTGACCCCAAAACCAGCGTTTCAAAGGTGTTTTCGCACTGATTACATTTGTATTCATATATAGGCATTTTAATTTCCTGGATTTCAGGTTGGGGCTTGATCATAACATGGGTCTTTCTTAACGCATTTATGATAAGTTTCACCCCTGATTTATAAAAATAGGCAAGAAAATCCCTGAGTTTTTAGCTAAGGGAGGGGGGATTGACGTTGCCATAAAACCCTTAAGTTCACATCACAAGCTATCTAATATATAGCAAAATTGAAAAAATGCAAGATCGTTGAGGATCGTTTTTTTGGCATCCTTCAAAAGTAATTTATACTTTTTTAAAGGCATTCCTCATTTACAGAGGCTTTTTCCCAAAAGCCTGTAAAGTAGTTTTGGGGTGTTTTTTTTATTAGAAAATAAAACTTCCGGGCAACCTCAGCAGAGCCCCCCCCGATGGGTAATAGGAACCGGCCAATTGTGCCGTCTACGGTTCCGGCCGGGCCCATTGCCCGTCGGGGGGGGCGGCATAACACCATTTTCAATATTAGTTGTGTCCATAAGGGCATGGGTGTTTATATGAAAATCCTGTCAAACTTGACGGATTTTCATGCTTCGTTGTGGGCAGGCCGAGGCCAGAATAAGGTCTACCTGTGGCAGTTTTATATGAAAATGAAGTGTCCAAGTAGCCTCAGCAGAGCCCCCGGGGAGGGGTAATGGAACAGACCAATTGGGCTGTCTAACAGTTCCGGGTCGCTTCCATTACCCCTCCCCGGGGGCGGCATACAGCCATTTTTTATATTCGTTGTGTCCGTTAGGGCATGGGTGTTTATATGAAACAATAGAGAGTGGGTTATTGGGACAAGGCAAATCAACGGGGTAGACGGGTGGGAAAGGCGTTTCATGGGCATTGGGAATGGTTGAAAAGCAATTGTTCGGTCAGGTCGCACAGAATGTGGGCCAGCAGAATATGAGCCTCCTGTATCCGGGCAGTGACCGTTGAGGGGACACAAAAGGGAATGTCCGCAAGCTCTTTTAATTCTCCCCGGGCGCCTGAAAAACCAATGACGCTCAGCCCCTGGGCTTTTGCCGTTTTAACCGCCCGGATCACATTGGGAGAACTCCCGCTGGTGGTGATCCCCAGGGCCATGTCATGGGGCTGGCCCAGGGCCAGGATCTGTTTGTGAAAAATATCTTCAAAACTGTAATCGTTGCCAATGCTGGTGAGTACCGAGGTGTCTGTGGTCAGGGCCAGGGCTGGCAGGGGAGGGCGTTCCATCTGGAAGCGGTTGATGAATTCTGCGGCAATGTGCTGGGCATCTGCGGCACTTCCACCATTGCCGAATAAAAGCAGCTTTCCCCCGTTTTTGAAGGTGTTGGCCATGAGTCTGGCACATTGTTCCACCGCACCCACATGCCGGTTGATAAAATCGGTTTTCACCTGAACGCTCTCTTCAAGGGTGTCAAGGATGATCTTTCTCATGCAACTCCTTTTTTAAAACTAAAATATTTGTCCACGTGGTTGAATTCAATGGCCACCTTTTCGTAGCATTTTTTTTTCAGATGAATTTTTTCCAGCCGATGTCGAAACAGGGATATTTCAGGATCAAGGGCTATGCTCTGTTGGGCCAGGGCCAGAGCAATATCCATGTTGATGTTTTGAATTTCATAGACCCGTGCCAGGCCGGACATGCTCCAGGGATCCTGGGGGGTACATTTGATGGCCTTTGTGTAGGCGCTCACAGCCTGGGGATAATTTTTTTGTTGGAGACAGATATCTCCCATGAGCCCCTGGGGCAATCCTGCCTCTGGGAATATGTTTCCGGCTCTTTCCAGGTGATCCAGGGCCTTGTAAAAATTGTTTGCCTTGGTAAAAAGAATCCCTGCGGTGAGTTCAATTTCAAAAATGGTATTATCCAGCTTACTTGCCCGGGTGAGATACTCTCCCCCTTTGTCCAGATCATCCATCAGATTGCACACCAGCCCTGCATTATAAAGTGCCATGACATCCTCGGGCATGATTTCAAGGGCTTTTTCGAATTGGTCAAGGGCTGGGTTAAATCTGTTGAGGACACTGTTGCAGACCCCAAGACTGTTGAGCAGATTAAAGTCTTGGGGATCCAGTAACAACCCCAGGTGGTATTCTCGCAGAGCTTCCTCCAGCAGTCCCAGCCGATACCGGCGGTCACCGGAGATATTAAAGGTGATGGCATTGGACAAAATCAGGGCTCCGGGTTTATGAAATCCGGCATGATCCAGGGCCTTTACCCCATGATGAAATATATCCTGACGACTAAAATCCATCCATGGAAAATGGGATACCCCCATGGATATGGTTACATCAAGGGTGGTTTCAATCTGTTTTTTAATGGCCGAAGCCATCTGTGCCACCGGGGGGGGAGGGCATGGCCGGGGGAGGGCCATGGTCAGCACACTTGAGGTCAACCAGGCCATGATGCCACCCTTATCCGTGATGATCCGGGATATCTTTTGGGTGTAATCTGGCTGATCTTGGAAATGGGTCTCCCCCGTCCGGGGGTCGGTTAATGCCATGACAACACAGAGAAACCCCTCATCCAATTTCTGGCATTGATTCAGTTTTAGGGAAAAGGCCTCTGTCCTGTAGTTGCCCTGGATAAGCATGTCAGATAGATATTCCCGGGGAGGCGTGAGCCCCTTTTGCCAGGGACCGTTCTGGGAGCGTAGGATGGACAACTCCCTGGATGCCAGGAACTGCTCTGCAATATGGAGTCTATTTTGGGTTGTCATGGCTCTTCACTACATAAAATGGCTTTAAGGGCTGTGGCAATGACATCCTCCTCTCCTTTCTGGAGGGTTCGGGGATCCATGACAAAGCGTTCAGTGTCAATTCTGCCAATGATGGCCGGTGTGTGGTTGCGCATGGCCTTTTCTATGCGGGCTGCGGACATCCCCGGAGCGGTTATTGTGACACAGCGGCTGGGCAGGCGAATCTCAGGAAAGGCCCCCCCCCCGGTGCGGGAGGAGAGATCTGCCGCCACCACCCGGGCCGTTGATCCCAATGTGTTCTGTAAAAGGGTGATCATGCGGTTCGCCCGGCTTGCAATGGTGTCAAAGGGAAGGGTCAGCATTCTGAGTATGGGGATCTGGGCCAAGGCTTTTTTCTCGTCCCGGTAAAGGGTCAAGGTGGCCTCCAAAGCGGCCAGAGTCAGTTTGTCAATGCGCAGGGCCCGGGTCAGGGGATTGGACTTGATTTTTTCAAGGGTTTTACGATGTCCCACGATGATACCCGCCTGGGGGCCTCCCAGCAGTTTGTCCCCACTGAAGGTGACAATGTCTGCCCCTGAGGCCACGGCCTGGGCCACGGTGGGCTCTTTGGCAAGACCAAATGGAGACAGATCAATGAAAGAGCCACTGCCAAGGTCTTCCATGACGGGGATGTGATTTCTTTGTCCAATATCCACCAGATCCTTTAAGGGGACAGATGTGGTAAACCCCTGGATGCGGTAATTACTGGTATGCACCTTCATCAAAAGCCCGGTGCCTCCATGGATGGCATTTTCATAGTCCCTGGCATGGGTTCTGTTGGTGGTGCCCACCTCTTTGAGGATGCACCCGCTTTTGGTCATCACATCGGGGATTCTGAAGGAGCCCCCGATTTCCACCAATTCTCCCCGGGAGACAATTACCTCTGTGCCCCTTGCCAGGGTATCGAGACTGAGCAGAACTGCCCCGGCATTATTATTCACGGCTATGGCAGCTTGGGCCCCGGTGAGGTCACAGATGAGCTGTTCCACGGCATCATAACGAAGACCTCTTTTCCCCTTTTCAATGTTGAATTCCAGGTTGGAATACCCCCCGGCAATGGTGGTGATGTTTTCAAGAACGCTGGGGGCAAGCAGGGAGCGCCCCAGGTTGGTGTGGAGTACCACCCCCGTGGCATTGATCACCGGGCGCAATCGGGGGGCAATGATGCTGGCTGACAGGTTTGCAACCTTTGTCAGAATCTGATCTGGGTTGCAGTGGTCGATGTTATTGGAAACAATGGCATCCCTGGTTTGTTTGAGAACATTCCGAGTGGCGGTTTTAATGACGGATACGGGTACTTCCTGGAACCGTTCATCTTTCATGGCAAGTACCATGAGGTGATCCACCCCGGGAAGCTGTTTTAAAATATGATGTTTGTCTTTACTTACCATGATGCTCCGGTGTTGAAGGAATGAAATGTTGTTTCAATATTTTATATCTCAAATGCATCGTTTAAAAGCCGCAATCAGATGCATTAGCCCCTTTGCCATTTTTTCACTGATATGGTAGGAACTGGTCTTTATTGGTCAATTGGAAATCGGCCTTGGTCATCGTTTCGGCCATTTTGCTGGTTTATATAACGGGAATGTCCTGCCGGACACAACGAATATAGGGTCGTAGACGCGGAGCCAAATGGCTGTATGCCGCCCCCGGGGAGGGGTAATGGAAGCGACCCGGAACTGTTAGACAGCCCAATTGGTCTGCTCCATTACCCCTCCCCGGGGGCTCTGCTGAGGCTACTTGGACACTTCATTTTCATATAAAATTTTGGCATCCTTCATTTCCACTTTAAACTTGTTGAAACAACCCGCTGATGTTGTTGGAACATTCTCCTAAGAGTATAAAGTACTTTGGAGATGATATGAAGGATGCCAGATTTTTACGTTTTTTATCAGACATAACTAACATTAATTTTAAGTTTGTTTCAACCTTAAATTCAAGCAATTTTTCTGGAGGCACCATGAAAAATGGTACAGCGTATATTGTTTTCCCCCTTGATGTCCCCTCCCTTTCAGAGGCCAGATCCTATGTTAAAAAATTGGATGGGTCGGTGGGCATGTTCAAGGTGGGCTTGGAACTTTTTATTAAAGAAGGCCCTGCCGTGATTCAGATGATCCGGGAAACAAGCCATGCCGGCATTTTTCTGGATCTGAAACTCCATGACATTTCAGAAACCGTGGGGCGGGCCATGGAACAGGTGGCTCTGATGGGGGTGGATCTTGTGACGGTACACTGTGCCTCCACCCGGAAAATGCTTGAAAGGGCCGTGGCAGGAAGTCGGGGAAAAACCGGCGTGTTAGGGGTTACGCTGCTCACCGACAATGACAGTAAGGCCGTTGAATCGGCGGGTTATGAACAACAGTATGTTGAAGATCTTAACCGTCTGGTGTTAAAGCGGGCAGGAATGGCCCATGGGGCAGGGTGCCGGGGAGTTGTCTGCTCGGGCCATGAAGTGGCTGCTGTTAAAGCGCTTTTGGGAAAAGATTTTCTGGCCGTCACCCCGGGTATCCGTCCTGGGTGGTCCCTTCTTGATAATGATGATCAGGCCAGGGTCACCACCCCTGCCAAGGCTGTGCTGGCCGGGGCAGACCTTATTGTTGTGGGACGTCCCATCCGGACGGCAGCAGACCCCCGGGAGGCAGCCCTTTGTATTGGTGCCGAGATAGATGAGGCCCTGGGGCAGTCATAAAATTCGGCTGGGGCCAGACGTATTCCTGGAGCCTGGGTATGGGGGGTGGTCATACCAGGCTCCATAGGTTTCCAGCAATTCTAATTTTAACTTAAAATACAGGTAGGGAATGAACCATCCTGAAACTTAAAATTAGAATTGCCGATGTGTTTGACCTGGGAGACTATTCGTCAACCACCTGATCAAGGCCAAAGGCCGTGTGAAGAACCCGTACAGCCAGTTCTGCATATTTTTCTTCAATGACACAGGAAATTCTGATTTCCGAGGTGCTGATGAGTCGGATGTTGATGTTTTCCTTGGCAAGGGCTTTAAACATGGTGGCGGCAACCCCGGAGTTGCTCTTCATGCCAAGCCCGATGACAGAGACCTTGGCAATGTGAGCGGCGGTGAGCACCTCCTTGGCATTTACCTCTTTGGCGGCCTTTTCTGACAGCTCCACGGCTTTTTTAAAATCATCCTTGGTGACGGTGAAGGTCAGATCTGTTTCTCCATCAGACCGGGTGTTCTGGATGATCATATCCACCATTATCTCGGCCTCGGCCAGAAGTCCAAAGACCCGGGCGGAAATTCCCGGTTGATCCGGTACTTTTCTCAGGGTGATCCTGGCCTCATTTTTATCACAGGTGATGCCAGACACCACCACACTTTCCATGTCTGCACTTTCATTGACCACCATGGTTCCCTCCTCTTGATTGAATGACGACCTGACATGCACGGGTACATTGTACTTCATGGCAAATTCCACGGAACGGATCTGTAGAACCTTGGCACCAAGTACGGCCATTTCAAGCATCTCTTCATATGATATTCTGTTTATTTTTTTTGCTTTGTTGCATATCCTGGGGTCGGTGGTGTAGACCCCATCCACATCGGTGTAAATCTCACATACATCGGCCTTGATGGCCGAGGCAATGGCAACGGCAGACGTGTCAGACCCCCCACGGCCCAGTGTGGTGATATCTCCCACCTTGTCCCGTCCCTGGAATCCGGCAACCACAACAATGTATCTCTGATCCAGAAGCGCCTGTATGCGCCCTCCGTCAATATCCAGGATGCGGGCTTTACCTGAAGTCTTATCCGTTAAAATACCCGCCTGGAAACCCAAAAGGGATTTTGCCTTGTGTCCCCGTTGGTTGAGCATCATGGCAAGTAACGCAGCTGTGGTTTGTTCCCCGGTGGACAAAAGAACGTCCAGTTCCCTTGCCGACGGTGTTTCTGCAGCCTCATGGGCCAGGGCAATAAGCTTGTCCGTGACCCCGGCCATGGCGGAAAGCACCACCACCACCTGGTCGCCCTGGTTGTGGGTGTTAATCACCCTGTCGGCAACATTTTTAATCCTTTCAATATCGGCAACCGAAGTCCCTCCGAATTTTTGTACCTTCAATGCCATAACAGCTCCTGGTATGTTTGATTCTTTAACCTTTCTGGCCTGAACAGTGTGAAACGGGGCCAGACTTGTTTTAAAATTGAATTTGATTGTGACGGATTATTCGGTATTGATTTATCATAAATCCGAACATCCGTTGGTTTGTTACTATTGCCTCCCCTGATATGCCCTAATGGGTGGTACAGGAGGGATCTGCTGTGTTCCCCATCACTTTGTAAGAAAGTTTCCGCAAACCTGACGGATTTTCATACTTAGTTGTGGGCGGATCAAGGTCAGAATTAGGATCTGCCCGCAGCGGCTATAACGAGAAATTTTTTAACAGATTTATTCCGTCAAGTCCAGATGGTTTGATAATTATTTTGCGGTTAAAGTCCTTGTCCGTGGTGATGGTGATATCCAGATCAAATGCCACATGGTGTGGCCCCAGAATGTCTGGCCACTCCACAACCATGGCCCCCTGGCAGGAGATGATGTCGTCAAATCCCAGATATTCCAATTCATCAATGTCTCCCAGTCGGTAAAGATCCATGTGAAACAGAGGAACCCGGCCGGGGTATTCATTGATCAGAGTGTAAGTGGGACTGGTGACATAATAGGTGTCTGGTACCCCAAGACCCCTTGCCAGCCCCTGGACAAAGGTTGTTTTGCCTGCACCCAGATCCCCGTGCAGAGCTATTACCATACGTGAGGTGATGAGGGTGCCAAGTTTTTCCCCCACGGCCTGGGTCTGGGTGTGGGAGGGACAATACAGTTCAAGGGTCATGATATTTCAGATGTCCTGGCCATTGGCTTGGGTTAATTGTAAAAAAATGCCGGGCAGGGCCGTGATCAAATCCGAAGCCTTAAATCCCCATGGCCCTTTTGTTTGTACCAGAAAATCTCCGCAGGCTCCATGGAAAAAGGCTCCCGCCTGGGCAGCATCTGCTGGCTTCATTCCCTGGGCCGTCAACCCTGCTATAATGCCGGTGAGAACATCCCCCATTCCCCCGGAGGCCATGCCGGGATTACCCGTGGGGCAAAAAAAGGTGGTGCCATCGGGCAGGGCCGTGAGGGTTCCAGCCCCTTTAAGTACAAGAATCACCTTGTAAGTTAACGCAAATTGTCTGGCAACCCCCAGTCTATCTGCCTGGATTTCCCGGGTTGACAATCCGGTGAGTCGGGCCATTTCCCCGGGATGGGGGGTGAGTATGGTGGGAGCTTTTCGTTGTTTTAAACAGGAGGGATCATGGGCAATGCAGTTAAGACCATCGGCATCCAGAATCAGGGGAAGTTTGCTCTCTTTAACCAGAGCCATCACAAGTTGTTGGGTCTGTTCATGGGTTCCCAGTCCCGGCCCCAGGGCCAGGGCGGATTTGTCCTGACTCAGCTCCATGAGGGGATCAAGGGCCGCCAGGGAGAGATATGCTTTTCCTCCATTGTCCAGGGGGGCTGTCATGGCCTCAAGGGTGGCGGTTTCCACAATGTCGTTAATGGTCTGGGGAATTCCCAGGGTGACAAGGCCGGTGCCCGCAGCCAATGCGGCGTTGGCAGCCAGGATGGCAGCCCCGGATTTCCCCTGGGAGCCTGCAATGATCAGCGCATGGCCCCAGGTTCCCTTGTGGTCGTGGGTGTTCCGGGGGGGGAAAAGGGATTCAATGAACGGGGCTTCGGTGACATGGAGCCGGGGGGGCGGTTGTGTTGCAATGTAATCGGGGATGCCAATGTCCATGACTTCAAGATGGCCGGTGAATAGTCTGCCTTCCCCCAGAAAAAGCCCTGCCTTGGCAAATCCAAAGGTGGCCGTGGCCGTGGCCTTGATGCAGGTTCCAAGTGGCATGCCTGTGTCTGCATCCAGCCCCGATGGAATGTCCAGACTGAGGATGGGACAGGTTGTTTCATTAACAGCGGTGATAACCTCTTTGAAAAATCCCCTCACCGGCGTATTAAGGCCGGTGCCCAGCATGCCATCCACAAAAAGATCCTGTATACAGATCCGGGATTTGAAAGTTTCAAAGGCGTCATTATCGGGGATAAAAAACAGATGATCCCCCCCCTTCTTTTGGCACAGGGTCTCCAGAAGGATGAGGTTGGACAGGGCATCTCCTTTGATTTTATCCCTGGAAGTCAGAACAAAGGTGGTGATGTTTTTACCCATCTGTAAAAGATACCTTGCCATGACAAGAGCATCTCCACCGTTGTTACCCCGTCCCACAAGTATACCGATTTTTTTTGATACCTTATCCGGAAAATGGTTAAAGAGCATATCAAGGGCTTTTCGCCCTGCATTTTCCATGAGGAGCTGACCGGGAAGGCCAAACTCTTCAATGGTTTTCCGATCCATCTCCCGTATTTCCCGGGCTGTGACAAGATACATGGCTATCTCCGTTGTGTTTGTCATTGGATGCTTAACTCATGAAATTGAGTCATATTTTTTTTTATATGAAAGAGTAGGCGCACCTAATATTCTTTCATGCTTCGTTGTGGGTAGGCCGGGGCCAGAATACGGTCTGCCCGTGGCAGTTTATTAGAAAATAAAACTTCCGAGCAACCTCAGCAGAGCCCCCCCCCCGATGGGTAATAGGAACCGGCCAATTGTGCCGTCTACGGTTCCGGCCGGGCCCATTACCTGTCGGGGGGGGGGGCGGCATAATGCCATTTTCAATATTCGTTGTGTCCATTAGCACTACAGCGACACTTTCATGGTCTACCCTGTTTGGAAGGGATTCTAAAGGGTGTTTCCCCACCTTTTAATACTTAATTTTAGTAAAACAAACAAAGTGTCGCTGTAGTGTTAGGACATTCGGGTTACAGGAAAATGTAGCACCGGAGTGCCGATAACAGAGCCCCCGGCGGCATGATGCCAAGAATTGTCCAGGATGATATCACCGAGAAGTTAAGTATCCGGGCATATACTCTCCAAAATAAAATCCATAAATATCAATGATATATGGCTGTGGAATACCGAAAAACATATGTGTGGGTAACTTAACAAAGGCAAGTATGGGAGTCGTTCATCGGCAGATACCACATTTTTCACAGTCAATCATGGGGCAGTCCGGGGTAATTTTTTCCCTTTTTGCCCGTTGTAGTTCCCTTATCAGAAAGCTTTTTTTAATACCGCTGTCCAGGATATCCCAGGGAAGGGGGGCCTCTGTGTCTATTTCTCTGTAAAGATAGGTTGCCAGGTCTTTTTTTGATACGGCCTTGGACCAACCTTCATTTGCGGCGGTTTCAATCAATGTGGCCACCCGCTGATCCCCCCGGGCCAACACTCCGTTAATTCTTGCCATGCGATGGGATTCACAGTTGATTTTCATGTTGGGAATTTTTTTCAGTGAATTTTTTAGATGGTTTGTTCGTTTTTTCAATACGGCTGCCGGTGCCATGGGAAGCCACTGGAAGGGGGTGGCAGGTTTAGGAACAAAGGGATTGACACTCAAGGTGATGGTACCGATTTTTTTATTTTTTTTACTTTCTTCAAGAAAAACGTCTCTGATTTCCAGGGTGAGGGATATGATTCCCTCCACATCTGAATCGGTTTCAAAGGGAAGACCCAGCATGAAATAGAGCTTCAGGTTAATGATTCCCCCCTGCACAAGGGTTTTCACAGCAGAAAGTATGTCTGACCGGGTCACTTTTTTGTTGATAATGTTTCGCATGCGCTGGGTACCCGCTTCTGGTGCAATGGTGGCGGTTTTAACACCCGAGGCGGCAAGGGTGTCAACCAACTCATGGGTGAGGGCATCCAGCCTGAGAGAACTAAATGAGATATTCAACGATTTTTCAATGCCCCAGGTGCAGATATCATTGATCTGGGGATGGTCGGAAACCGCAGCACTCACAAGTCCGATGCGGTTGGTCAGTTCACTTGCCTGATCCATGGCCCGGGTGATCACCTCTTTGGGATAAACCCTGGGAGGTCTATAAATAAACCCGGCACTGCAAAACCGACATCCGTGGTGGCATCCCCTGCCGGTTTCAATGAGGCAGGTATTTTTAAAGGCCGTATCCGAAGAGATGATGCCGGTGACGGTCTGGTGCTCTTCCAGATGGGCAATGTGCTGCACCTGGATGGTGTCCGGCGCCTTTGGGTGGTTTTTTTCATGGCCTGCAAAGAGACGCCTTTCATCGTAGAGCGGGGTATAAAGGGACGGGATGTAAAGACCGGGAATTTTTAATGCCATCTCCTGGGTCAGGTGTTGCTTTAAAGGGAAGTCCTGGATCAGGTTTGAAAATTGATGCAGTGTATTTTCAATTTCTCCCAATAAGAAACAGTCCATGAACGGTGCCAGGGGTTCCGGGTTGAGAAAGCAGGCCACCCCGCCTGCCATCACAAGGGGGTGGTTTTCGTTGCGCTGATTCTGCCACGGGGGAATCCCCGCCGTTTGCAAAAGGGTGACAAGGTTGGCATAATCGTTCTCAAAGGAGATGGAAAAGGCAATGATGTCAAATCGGCCCAGTTCCCGACCTGTTTCACAGCTTCTGGCCGGTGCCGGGCGGCTGGATTTTGCTGGCATGAATACCCGTTCACATACCATGCCGTCAAGGGCATTGAACAGTTGAAACACCTTTTGAAATCCCAGACTTGACATTCCGGCCTGGTAGGTGTTGGGATATACAAGGGCGGTTTTAATCCCCCCCTTTGCTCCCCTGAATATTTGTCCTTTTTCAATGGGGCTCCGGAAGAGAGCCCTTTTTTTACGATAAATAGCCATCAATCCCGTGTTCTGCGCAGGAAGGTGGGAATATCCAGGTTATCTTTGTCAATTTTAATATCTGGATAGTCATTTGATATATCTGTGTTTTCATGGTAATTTCTACCATCATCATTGGATACTTTCTGCTGGGTTACAATCACAGTACCCACATCATCCCGCCACTCTTTTTTCTCATCATCATGGGTGAGGGAGCGCACTGATCCCCGGACAACGGCGGTGGAAGTGGAAGTGGGGGTGGGTTTGGGGGTATGATCCGTTGCACTGCGCAGGTAATTTATTTTTTCAGCAGGAGGGGGAGTCTCCTGGCCGATACCGGTGGCAATGACAGTGATTCTGATTTCATCTCCCAGGCTCTCATCAATGGTTTGGCCCCAGATGATCTCCTCTTCGCCCCCCACCTCATCGTAGATACGTTCCGTTGCAATGGTCATCTCTTCCATGGTGATATCACTGCTGGAGGTGATGTTTAACAGAACCCCCCTGGCACCGGATATGGAGATATCCTCCAGGAGGGGATGGGAAATTGCACGTTCCGCCGCTTCCATGGCTCTATTTTCTCCAGAAGCGATGCCAATACCCATCAATGCCATCCCCGATTGAGACATGATGGTTTCCACATCGGTAAAGTCAAGATTTACAAGTCCCGGCACCATGATCAGATCACTGATCCCCTTCACCGAATGGTTAAGGACTTCATCCGCTTTGATGAACATGTCGACCATGCGCTCTCCCTTGGCGGCAAGTGAGCGGAGCCGATCATTGGGGATGGTGATGAGGGTGTCGGTGATTACCCTTAACTCTTCAATGCCAGCCTCGGCTTTTTTCAATCTGGCCTTACCTTCAAATCCAAATGGCTTTGACACCACGGCCACGGTCAATATACCAAGGTCTTTGCAGATTTCCGCCACCACGGGCGCTGCCCCTGTACCGGTGCCGCCCCCCATTCCGGCGGTGATGAAGACCATATCACTGCCCTCCAGGACTTCTTTGATTTCATCCACACTTTCCAGGGCCGCATTTTTTCCTTTCTGGGGGTTGGAACCGGCTCCCCGTCCTTTGGTCAATTCCACTCCCAATTGGATTTTATAATCTGCCTTGGAGATGTTTAATGCCTGTACATCTGTGTTGGCAACAATGAACTGTATCCCTGAAAGGTTGGATTCAATCATGTTATTGATTGCATTTCCACCGGCCCCACCGATTCCTATCACCTTAATGTTTGTATCATCTTTTTTATCTACATAAGAAAAACTCATAAGCCCCCCTGTTCGCTCTATTCTTTGTGTATAACACCTGAATCCAGACAGGATCTCGGTGTAAATTATTGATATTTTTGACTGTTGAATCAATTTTTGACAACATTTGTTCTAAATATTGTCTCAATCTTGTTCAATAAGTTTATAAAAAAGTCATGGTAAATCGGCATCCTTCATTTTTACTTTACACTTTCAAAGGGTGAGTACCCATTTTATGGCGATTGTCCTTTAAAAAGTGTAAAGTAATTTTAAGATCATATGAAGGATGCCGGTAAATCTAACGGATTTTCATGCTTCGTTGTGGGCAGGCCGGGGCCAGAATACGGTCTGCCCGTGGTATTTTTTATAAGAAAGTCTCAGCAACGTACTATAATTAAAGGACTTTCATTTTTCGTTGTGGCTGGTCTTACAGCCATGTGGGTTTATATGAAAGAATAGATGTGTCTAATATTTTTTCACGCTTCGTTGTGGGGAGGCCGAGGCCAGAATATGGTCTGCCCGTGGCAGTTTATCTGAAAATGAAATGTCCAAGTACCCTCAGCAGAGCCCCCCCGATGGGTAATAGGAACCGGCCAATTGGGCCGTCTACGGTTCCGGCCGGGCCCATTACCCGTCGGGGGGGGGGGCGGCATGATATCATTTGGCTCCGCGTCTACGATCCAATCTTCGTTGTGTCCAGCAGGGCATGGGTGTTATACCAAAATACCGCACGTCTGATCCCACCCGTGAGTCGCCCCATACAAGAAGCAAGGCGCATTCAGTTTAAAGAATATCCCTGAACCACTGCATTATCCTTGCCATGAATTTTGATATGCCTGTTTTTTTAAGTTTAGCCATTTCCCTGTTGTGGCTGCTTTGGCTGCCGTAAATGACCAACCCCACCCCTGTGGCAAAGATGGGGCTGTTTACTACCTCTTTGAGTCCACCGATGTTTGAAGGGGTTCCCACGCGCACCGGTACATTGAATATCGATTCAATGACCTCTTCAATGCCGTTGAGAAGGGCCGTTCCTCCGGTGAGTACAATGCCTGACGGAAAGGCGTTTTCAAGGCCGTTGCTGTGGATTTCATTTTTGAGAATTGTGGCCATTTCATCTATGCGGGGTTCGATGATATCCACCAGAATATCCCTGGAAAGTTTTTTGGGTTCCCGCCCCCCCATGCCCGAGACATCAATGTTTTCTCCTTTTTTGATTTTTTCCCGCAAACAGGTCCCATGGTTCAGTTTTATATGATCTGCCTCATTGGAGGGTGTTCGCAGCCCAATGGAGATATCATTGGTCACGGTCTGTCCTCCCAGGGGTAGTTCAAAGGTGTATTTGATATTATTTCCCTTGAATATGGCAAGGTTGGTGGTGCCTCCCCCTATGTCCACCAAGGTGCACCCCAGCTCTTTTTCTTCCGGAGAGAGCACCGCTTCCCCAGAGGCCATGGATTCCAGCACAATATCACTGACTTCAAGGCCAGCCTTGTTACAGCATTTTACAATGTTTCCCACCGACGAGACAGCGCCTGTGACAATGTGAATTTTTGCCTCCAGTCGAACCCCCGTCATGCCCCGGGGGTTTTGAATGGCCTCCTGCTCATCCACAATAAATTCCTGGGGAATGATGTGGATGGTTTTCCTGCCCGGTTTTGCGGCAATGGCACTGGCCGCCTCAATCACCCGGGCTTCATCACTCGGGGTGATCTCTTCGCCTTTTATGGCGGTGATGCCATGGCTGTTAAATCCTTTGATGTGTCCCCCGGCAATACCCACATACACCGAACTGATTTCACATTCGGCCATGATGGACGCTTCATCCACGGCATGGCGGATGGATTCCACGGTGGATTCAATATTCACAACAGCGCCTTTACGCATGCCGCTGGAGGGGCTTTTACCCATGCCGATGATGTTGATGTCCCGGCCCACCACTTCTCCCACAACGGCACATACTTTGGTTGTACCAATGTCGAGCCCTACGATGATTCTCTCTTTTTCCTGCAATTTAAGCTCCTTGTTGTGTCTCTGCACCGGGGGTGTGGCTGCCAGGGGTGACAATGACCCGTTCCGGGTTGAACAGATCCATGGCAGCAATGTCTTTTTCCATGGCATGTTGCTGGAGATAGTGAAATATGTTTCCGGCAGTTTCAAATTTAGACTTAAATTGTGAAAAACCCAGCTTCAGGGTGATGGGTGTTTCAACGGATTGCCCGGAGTGATCCTTGGAAAGAAAATGAGTGTCAACGGCGATGCCTGTGACCATGTCAGTGGTTATGGATGTAATGGGAAGAGCGGGATCACTGGTTAGCAATCCCACAACCTTTTGACAAAGAGTTCCATGGAACCCCCACTGATCTTCTTTTTTTTCAAGAACAAATCCCTTGATAAGGGGTAATTTCATATTAAAAGCATCTGTTTCCACGGGATAGGGAGCAAAGGGAACCCCCTGGGTGTTGATGAGCAGTGATGGCTTATTCGTTATGTCCACCTGGGCCAGGGGCACCTCTTCCTGGATGAAAATTTCAAGGGTATGGGGTGGTTTTCGTTTGATCCTGACCGCCTTTATCCAGGGGTGGGCCACTAATTTTTTTTTAATTTTAAATGCATTGATGCTTAAAAGAGTGTCTCCAGGTTTCAGATCTGCCTGGGTCAGCGCTTGGCTTTTTGTTAATTGAGTTAATCCATGGATGGAAATTTCGTTGATGGAAAAATAGGCACTCTGGGTCACATAATCATGGGTAAAAATAAAAAACAGACCGGTGAGCATTATCAATACAATGATGAAGATAAATTTAAGCGCCAGATCAAGGGTTTCCATGAAGTCAAAATCCGGTAACATTGACGTGGTGGAAGAGCTGTTTTTCTTTATTTTTTTATTCGCCTTCAATTTTCACCTCATTTTCCAGACGGATGCCAAATCGGTTGTGTACCTCTTTCTCAATGACATGTTTCAGATCCATAATCTCCTGGGCTGTGGCCTGTCCTGCATTCAGAATGAAATTGGCATGTTTTGATGAAACCATGGCATTGCCGACTTTGAAACCTTTAAATCCGGCCCTGTCAATGAGTTCCCCTGCGGATTTCCCCTGGGGGGGGTTTTTAAAAAAACAGCCAGCACCGGCACCCTTAACGGGTTGATTATTTTTTCTTTTTTCCAGGAGGGCTTGCCATTGGGCCTTGATCTTCTTTTTATCCTGATGTGACATAATCAAGGTGGCACCCACAAGAACGGGGCGCTGTCTTTTTGGGAATGCCGGGCCCAAATTCAGACACCTATGGGTGAACTGTAAAGCGGATTTGGGCAGGGTGATGATGCCTTTCTGGCTGTCCAGAATGTCAATGGACTCCACCACATCGGACACGGTTCCCCCACTGGTTCCCGCGTTCATCATCACGGCCCCCCCCACGGTACCCGGAATGCCAGCGGCAAACCCGATGCCTCCAATACCCTGGGCCATGGTTTCCCGATACAGGCTGGCAAGGATGGTTCCAGAAGAGACCTGAACCCGGTATTTTCCTTGCTGTAACGGGGTTATTGTTGTGGGACATTTCAGGTGGGTCATGGAGATGACAATGCCTCGGATTCCCTTGTCTTTTACCAACAAATTGGTGCCGCTACCCATGATGGTCAATGGCAGTTTATGGGCCTTGGCCATGCCCAGTATTTTTTCAAGGGTGCCAATGGATCTGGGCCTGGCAAACAGATCTGCCGGTCCCCCCACCTTAAAGGAGGTGTGCTTTTTCATGGATTCATTTTGTTTGATGCACAGTTCTTCCAATGTGTCAGCGGTCAGGAACATGGATTTTCCATGAGTCCTGGGGGACGTTCCGGGGATGATTATGAAGGGGACAGATTTGAAATCTGTCCCTTCACCACCACCACGGGGGATGCTCCCCTCACAGGGGATGGTCCCCTCACAGGGGATGGTCCCCTCACAGGGGATGGTCCCCTCACAGGGGATGTGTTCCCGGAACAGGCTGGTTAGAGGGGAGGGGCTCATTTTTATTGCTCCCCAAGTTGTTTGATAAAGGTTTCCCCCAGACGATACACATCTCCTGCCCCCAGGGTGAGAACCAGATCATTGGGCGCCACGGTGTCCACGAGCATGGCAAGACACGGGTCAACGCCGTCCACGTAATGAACCTTTTTATGGCCGTGGGCCTTAATGCCCTGGCACAGGATCTGGGAGCTGACCCCTTTTATGGGTGTTTCACTGGCCGCATAGATGGGCAGGACGATTAAGATATCGGACTGGTAAAAGGCCCGGGTAAATGCATCAAACAGGGCCTGGGTTCTGGAATAGCGGTGGGGTTGAAAAATCACCACCACCCGTCTGCCCGGCCAGCTTTCCCGGATGGCTTTGAGGGTGGCTTTGATCTCCGTGGGATGGTGGCCATAATCATCCATCACCAGAATCCCCTTTGTATCTCCCTTGATTTCCAGACGTCGTTTGACCCCGTCAATGTCTTCCAATGCCGCTTTTATGGTGGCAAATTGGATGTTCAGCTCCAGGGCAATGGCAATGGCAGCCAGGGCATTGGAAATATTGTGTCTGCCGGAAAGATTCAGCCGGATGCGGCCCAGGGCTGTTCCCTGGTGTACCACGCTAAATAAGGACTTTCTGCCCTCAAATTCAATGTCCTGGGCTCTGAGATCGGCCTGGGCTGTCAGCCCGAAGGTGGTGTATCTCACCCGGATGTCCGGCAGTATATCCTGGATGTGCTCGTTGTCCAGGCAGACAACGGCCAGCCCGTAAAAGGGCACTGAATTGATGAACTGTTTAAATTTTGATTTGATATCTTCAATGCCGGTGTAATAGTCCAGATGTTCAAGGTCAATGTTGGTGACAGCCGCAATGGCCGGGGTGTACTTAAGAAATGACCCATCACTTTCATCTGCCTCGGCAACAATATAGTCCCCTTTGCCCTGTAGGGCATTGGTGTTGAGATGTTTTAACAGCCCGCCAATGACCACCGTGGGGTCAAGCCCTGCCCGATCCAGAATATGGGCCACCATGGAGGTGGTGGAGGTCTTGCCGTGGGCCCCGGAGATGGCAATGGCATATTTGATGCGCATGAGTTCTGCCAGCATTTCAGCCCTTGGAATAATGGGGAGTCCCTGTTCCCGGGCTGCTGTTACTTCGGGGTTATCCTGGGAAATGGCCGTGGAGGTGACAATGACACTGGCCCCCTGGATTTGATCCGGGTGGTGCCCGTTGTGGATGGTGGCCCCCAGCTCTTCCAATCGTTGGGTGATGTCAGAGGTATTCAGATCAGACCCGGATACCCGGTACCCAAGACCCAGGAGAAGCCCTGCAATGCCGCTCATGCCGATGCCGCCAATGCCCACAAAATGAATATGATAATTTTTTTGGTACATAAATCTTACCTGTTCTTTAAAATGAGGTGGATAATTTCCCGGGCCACGGTGTCCCGGGCAAGGGGCATGCCAACGTTTTTTGCTTTTCTGGCCATTTTTTCCAATTTTTCCGGATGTTGTCTCAGTTGTTCAATGCACTCCCCCAGCACTTGCCCGTTGAGTTCATGATCCAGGATCATCATTGCAGCACCCTGTTGTTCCAAGGCCATGGCATTGTAACGCTGGTGATCATCTGCGGCATGGGGGTAAGGCACCAGAATGGCAGGCTTGCCAAGGGCGGTGATTTCCGACAAGGTACCAGCCCCGGCCCTGCAGATGATGAGATCTGCCTTTTTTTGCAGTTCTGGCATATCATGGAAAAACGCCTGGGCCGTTGCGTTAAGATGCATTTTTGTGTACCGATTGGCCACCCACTCCCGGTCACCCTTGCCGGTTTGGTGAATAACGGTGTATGCGGATGGATTCTCGAGCAATTCCATGGCCGCCACAACCGCCTTATTAATACTGGAGGCCCCCTGGCTTCCCCCGGTGATGAGAAGGGTAAAACTATTTTTGGCAAAAGAGTTTCCCTGGATTTCATGGGGCTTAAGGGCTTCCAGGAAGCTTGCCTTTCGGATGGGGTTGCCCGTGTGGATGGTATTAGCCCCGGGGGGGAATCCCTTTGTATCTTTAAAGGATATGAAAATTTTATGAACCATCAGTGACAATATGCGATTGGTGATCCCGGGGATGACATTTTGTTCCTGGATGGCCGTGAATTTTCCCAGAAGTCTGGCAGCCATGAGCACAGGACCTGATGAATATCCCCCCACCCCCAATACCAGATCCGGTTTAAAGGAGGTAATAATCCGGGCCGCCTGGACGATGGAAAAAGGAATCTGGGCCAGAGCAGAGAGTTTCTCCCAGAGCCCTTTTCCTTTAATCCCTCTGGAGGAGATGGCCACATGGTTAAAACCATAGGTGGCAAGGGTCTGTCGCTCAAAAGGAGTGTTGGTGCCCACAAAGAGAATTTGAACCGTGATTGGCCCTTGGGGACAGAGTTTGGTGTTTAGTGGACAGATTTTAAACCTGTCCCCAAGGGCCAATCTGTCCCCAAGGGCCTGGGCCGTGGCAATACCTGGAAAAAGATGGCCCCCGGTTTTACCACCGGCAATGATGATTTTAAGATGTCTGTGCAATGGTTTTCCTTTTAAGTGGAACGGGTGATACTACACCTTGCTTTTCTGGCGGCGGCTGTCGTTCCTGCTGCTTCCCGGTGCCGGTTCTGCCAATGTTCATAAGAATACCCATGGCGGTCATGCACACCACAAGGGAGGTGCCGCCATAGCTGATAAAGGGCAGCGGCAGCCCCTTGGTGGGGAGCACGCCCAATGTGACTCCGGTGTTGATCACCACCTGGAGCCCCAGATAAATGGTAATCCCCATTGCCAGAAAGCTGCCAAAAAGGGTGTCTGCCGACCGGGCAATGGTAGCCCCCCGTCTTAAAATCAGGGTGTAGAGAACAAGGGTGGTCAACACCCCCACAAGGCCCAATTCTTCTCCGATAACGGAAAAAATAAAATCAGTGTGGGGTTTGGGCAGGTAGTGGGCTGTCTGGAAACCCAGGCCCAGACCCTTGCCAAAAAGTCCCCCGGATCCAAAGGCTTTGAGGGAATGGGTCAGTTGGTAACCGGCGTTTAGAGGGTCCTGCCAGGGATCCAGAAAGAACCGTACCCGTTCCCATCGATAGGGCTCGTTGTACACAAGAAAATAGAAAAGAGGGGCCCCAAAGGGGACAATGCTGAAAAGTTTCAGTAGGGGCACACCGGCAATGAACATCATGGCCCAGGTGATAAACCCGATGATGACAATAGACCCCAGATCTTTTTGAAATATCAGAAGAACCGTAAACACTGCCAGGACAAGGACATGGGGGAAAAACCCGATATAAAGCGAGCGGATCTGATCCTGCTTTCTGGAAAGGGAGTCGGCCAGATAGAGTACCAAACTGAGTTTGAGCAGTTCCGAAGGCTGAAAAGTGATTCCATTTATGGTGATCCAGCGATAGGCCCCACCGGCATCGGCCCCCAGGGAGGTCAACACCCCCCCCATTAGAACCAGAGCCAGCAACAAGAAGGGATAGGTAAACTTTTGGAGGTATTGATGGGGAAAGCAGGCCCCCAGGTACATGGTCACAAGCCCCAGGGCAAAAAATATGGCCTGACGTCGGGCATAGTACACAGATGTGCCGTGTTTCACCACACTGATGTCTGCGCTGGCACTGTAAACCATGGCAATACCAATGCCTGTGATGATAACTACGGGGATGAAAATCGTAGATTCCCGGGAAAACGGTGCAGTGATGTGGTTTTTTTTTGTCATGGCATTGTCAGTTGTTTGACCTGATGTTTAAAATCTTCTCCCCGGTGTTCATAGCTTGAATACATATCAAAACTTGCACAGGCCGGAGAGAGCATCACGGTATCCCCTTTTTGGGCCAGGGTATGAGCCAGATCCACAGCAGATGCCATGGTGGCGACCCGGGTGATGTCACATGACCCCTCCAGGGCTTTTTGAATGTGGGTTGAAGCCTCTCCCATGAGAATCAGATGTTTCACCCGGGAGGTGATGGGGGCTTGCAAGGGCGAAAAATCGGTGTTTTTTTCTTTACCCCCCATGATGAGGATTAGGTTTTTAAAACAGGAGAGTGCTTTGATCACGGCATCAGGGTTGGTGGCCTTGGAGTCATTATAATAGGGGATACCGTCCACAATTCCTGAAAATTCCATGCGGTGTGCCAACCCGGAGAATTGATACACTGTCCGTTCAATGTCCGCCATGGGGGTTCCCATGCATAAAGCCACCAAAGCCGATGCGGCAATGTTTTCCAGGTTATGATCTCCCTTTAAAAGACAGTTTGAAATGGTCATTTCCCCGGTGATTTTTTTTCCTTCTTTGTAAAAGCAGATGGTGTTTTCCTGGATGTGGGCACCGTTGTCCGGGGGCATTTCATGGGCCAGGCGGATAAAAAAGCGCTTTGCCTTAAGGGCTTCAATCTCTTTTTTAAAAGGGGACAGGCTGCTTCCCAGGATGGCCACGTCGTTTTTGCCCTGGTGGGCAAAAATACGCCATTTGGAAGCGGCATATGCCGCCGGGCTATTGTAACGATCCATGTGATCCGGAGTGATATTCAAAAGAATGGCCACATGGGGCTTAAATGCCTTGGCAGTGTCCAGCTGAAAACTGCTCACCTCGGCCACCACCACCTTTGCCTGTTGCTCCCCCTCAAAGTAATGGGCCAGGGGGACACCGATATTGCCACCGGTGAACACAGGGGCATGGCTGCATTCGAGTAAAAGATCAATCAGGGTGGTCACCGTGGTCTTGCCGTTGGTGCCTGTCACGGCCACCAGGGGCACTTTAATGTGCTCTGCTGCCACATCCAGTTCGCCCCTTATGGGAATTCCTTTCTGGGTTGCCCTTTTAAGATGGGGCATGTCAAGGGGTATCCCCGGACTTGCAATAATCATCTGTGCCTGGTCAAAGGTGACGTCATTGTGATATCCAATTTCTGTGATGATGCCAAGTTTTTCAAGCTCCCGACCCTTTTCCATGAGACTGGCATCGCTGTCCGTGACCACCACGTTATTTCCCATTTTTTTTAAAAAACGGGCCATGGCAAGACCTGATCTTCCCAGACCAACGATCAGGATATATGGAAAATTAATGTGTGTCATGAACAGTTCCTATCTTATCTTAAGGCTGCTTAATGAAACAAGCGCCAGGGTGATGGCAATGATCCAGAATCGGACGATGACCTTGGATTCCGGCCAGCCCTTTAATTCAAAATGGTGGTGCAGGGGGGCCATGCGAAACACCCGTTTGCCTTTGCTCATCTTGAAATAGCCCACCTGTATGATCACCGACAGGGCCTCAATGACAAACAAGCCTCCCACCAGTAAGAGGAGAATTTCTTGTTTGGTCATCACGGCAATGGTTCCCAGAATGGCCCCCAATGGAATGGATCCCGAATCCCCCATGAAAACCTGGGCCGGATGGGCATTGAACCACAAAAACCCAAGACCTGCCCCGGCAAGGATGCCGCACACAATGGAAAGTTCGCCACAGGAGGCAATGGACTGCACCTGGAGGTACTGGGCCATTTTTACATGTCCTGCCACATAGGCCAGGAACATGTAAGTCACCGCCGCAATGATGATGGGGCCAATGGCCAGACCGTCCAGTCCGTCGGTGAGATTTACGGCATTGGAGGTGCCCACAATGATCAAGGTGGCAAAGGGAATATACCAGATGCCAAGATCCGGTGACAGGCTTTTAAAAAAGGGAATGGTCAGTTCAGTGCTGAAATCCGGGCAGTGGTATATCAGCCAGGAGATCCCCAGACCTGCCAGCACCTGTAGTATAAATTTTCCCCGGGCCGTGAATCCCATGTTTCGTTTTTTCACCTGCATGAGATAGTCATCAGTGAACCCGATTAAGCCAAACAGCACAAGGCTCAGTATACAGATAGAGATGTAGTGATTGGACAATATAGTCCACAACAGGGTGGATACTCCAATGGAAAAGAGGATGAGCAGTCCCCCCATGGTGGGGGTACCTTCTTTTTCCAAATGGGTCTGGGGGCCGTTTTTTTGAATGATCTGTCGAATCTGTAGCCGGGACAGTCGTTTGATGGCCCAGGGGCCCAACAAAAAACAAAGGATGAAGGCGGTGAGCCCCCCATAAATGGTTCTGAAGGTGATGTACCTGAATATATTAAAAAAAGAAATATCCGTATGGAGTGGATATAAAAGGTAGTAGAGCATGATTAATCTCTTTCTCTAAAGGGGCGTTGCAATGCCGTAACAATATGTTCCATATGCATTCCTCGGGATCCTTTCACAAGAATCAACATTCTGGGCGTTATTATTTTTGTGATTTCCTTGATCAGTTCCGGGTGGGTTCCAATAAAAATTTTATTCCTGGGAAATCCCTTGCTCAGGGCACCTTCCATGACATGGGATGCCATGTCACCGTGGATAAATAGATGGGAGATTCCCGACATGGCCGCTTTTTCACCCACCTCTTGGTGCAGCGTTGGGGCATCTTCTCCCAATTCCAGCATATCCCCCAGTACAGCAATGGTGGGGGTGTTACAGGGCTGTTGTTCTAACATATCGAGTGCGGCTGCCATGGAACCGGGGTTGGCATTGTAAGTATCGTTGATCAATCTGATACCCCGGCCCGGTTCCAGGATTTCCATGCGGCCTTTTACCGGCCTGAAATCACCCAGCCCCTGGCAAATGTCAGACAGGCTAAAACCTGCCTCCAGCGCTGTGGCGGCCGCTGCCAGAGCATTTCTCACCATGGCCGGTGCCGGGGTTACAAGGGTGATTTTTATGCTATCTGAATCTTTTTTTCTGGAGGAGATCAGGGTGAAGGAGATTCTGTCCCCTGCCAGGGAGATTTTGTCTGCCCTGACCTGTGTCTCTTTTGTGGTGCTGAAAAAACAGCAGTTGATGTCAAGCGTTTTAACGACATCTTCCATGATGTGGCATCGTTTATCATCTTTATTAAGAATGGCAACTCCCCTGTGTTTGATGCAGGGCAAAAGCTCTGATTTTGCCCGGGCCACGGCATCCACAGATCCCAGACCCTCCAGGTGGGCCTGGAAGGTATTGGTGATGATACCCATATCTGGTTGGGCTATTTTCCCCAGGCGGGTGAGTTCTCCGGCATGGTTCATGCCCATCTCCACCACGGCCCATTGGTGGTCATGGGACAGCCTGAGCAGGGTCAGTGGCAAGCCAATTTCATTGTTAAAATTTTCCTGGGTGGAGAGCACCTTGTATTTTTGCCTGAAAATGGAGGTAATCATCTCCCGGGTGGAGGTCTTTCCGCAGGACCCGGTGATGCCGATCACCTTTACATTGGCCCGGTTCCGCTGGAAGGTCGCAAGTTTTCCCAGGGCGGCAAGGGTATTGTCCACACAAAAAAGGGTGACATGCTGGCTGTTGATGCTTGCCCTTTCAGCTAAGGAAAGCCCCTGGAGAAAAGGTTTTTCCACCACAAACCCCTTGACTCCCTTGTCCATGAGGGGCATGACAAAACGATGGCCGTCAAAGGTTTCCCCCTTAAGTGCCACAAACAGATCTTCCGGGGCCATGGTTCTTGAATCCGTTGAAATGCCTGGAAACACACAGGGATGGCACTGGGGTATCTCTGCCGTTTCAAGAGCTTCAATTATCTGGTCTGTGTGCCAGGGAATGGGGGGACAGGAGATCATGACTTTTCTCCTTTATCCCAGTTGGCCTGTTCAATGGCCTGTTTTAACACCTGGCGGTCATCAAAATCAATGGTTCCGCTGGCCGTTACCTGGTAGGTTTCATGCCCCTTGCCCGCAGCAACGATAATGTCCCCGGGGCAAGAGAGGGCAACTGCGGCATCAAGGGCCTTTTTTCGATCCGGCTCCACCAGAATGGGGCTGGGGGACTGGTTTAAATCCATTTGGGAAAGCCATGTTACCCCTTGGTTGGATTCCGGGGTCGGTGTCATCCCAGCCAGAATATCCTGGATGATGGCTTCGGGGGGTTCTGTGCGGGGATTATCCGAGGTGACCATGGCGATGTCAGAATAGGCGGCTGCAATTTGTCCCATGAGGGGACGTTTGGATTTATCCCTGTCACCTCCGCATCCAAACACGGTGATGAGTCGGGCCGGTGCCCGCAGTTTTAAGGTTTTTAATATAGACTCCAGGGCATCCGGGGTGTGGGCATAGTCCACAAAGATGAATCGATTTCCCTGGTTAAGAACCCGTTCCAGACGGCCCGGAACCCCTTTGCATGCTTCAATTCCCTGGCAGATCGTTTCAGGGGCAATGCCCAGGGCATGGGCTGCCCCTGCGGCGGACAGGATATTTTCCAGGTTAAATGCCCCGGTGAGGCTGGATGTAAACGCCGTTTTTGTGCCGTCAATGTCCAAGATTCCCTTGATCCCTGAGATGTTCTCGGTGACGTCCAGGGCACGAACCCCTGCGGTGTCATGAATACCCGTGGTGATAGGGGGAACAGACAGAGTTGTGGCAAGTTTGGCCCCCCTTGTATCATCAATGTTGATGACGGCCTTGCCGTTTTTATTTCCCCGGGCCAACTGTCGGGTGTAGAGTTTTTTCTTGCATGCCCAGTATGCGGACATGGTTTTATGGTAATCCAGATGGTCCTGGGTGAGATTGGTGAAAATGGCTGTGTCAAAAAAGCAATCCCGAACCCGGTGAAGATCCAGTCCATGGGAGGAGACTTCCATGACCACATGGGTGACCCCTGCCTTGACCATGGTGGCAAGCATTCGTTGAAGATCCATGGATTCCGGGGTGGTCACCGGGGTGTTTGCCACCTTGTCCTGGTATCGCCAGTTGATGGTACCAATGACACCGGTTTCAAATCCGGCAACCTTTAAAATATGTTCCACAATCCATGCCGTGGTGGTTTTGCCATTGGTGCCGGAAATCCCCACCAGAATTAGTTGCTTGGAGGGATTACCATAAAAACGTGCACTGATGGCGGACATGGCCCTTCGGGTGTTTTTTACCGCAACGGTGCGCACCGCCGTTTTTATGTGGCGATCCACCACAACAGCCACTGCGCCGTTTTCAATGGCCTGATCAATGTAATTATGGCCATCTGCCTTAAGGCCTTTGATGGCAATGAAAAGTCCACCGGGGGTCACATCCTGGGCCCGATAGTGGATGGATAGAATGTCAGGATCATTGCCCGGTTCCTGGTGGGATTCAAGGCTTCTTTCCCATAAAGGGGTACAGGTTTTGGTTAGATAAGAAAGTCTCACAGCTTATGCTCCGCTGGCCCTGTGGGCCATGGGTTGTCCCTGGCTCATGTCAGGGGGAATGTTCAGATAATTAAAGGTTTTCCGTAAAATGGTTTTAAAAGCCGGGGCTGCCACGGTTCCGCCATAGTGACTTTTCTGGGGCTCATCCACAACGACAAGGCAGGTGAGTTCCGGCTTCTTTTGGGGGGCAAATCCCACAAAAAGAGCGGTATAGGCGGTGTCAGAATATCCCTTTGAATGGGGTTTTGCCTTTTGGGCCGTACCGGTTTTACCGCACACCCCATAGCCGGGAAGATGGGCCTGGGTTCCTGTTCCCCCCTTTTTTACCACGGAAGCCATCATTTGGGTGACGGCCAAGGCCGTCTTTTTTGAAACAGCCCGTCCCACCACTTTGGAGGGGTAACTTTCTTTGATAGACCCCTCCCCGTCAATGATAGCGCTGATAAGCCTTGGGCGCATTAGAATCCCCTTATTGGCAATGCCGGACACAGCACAGGCAAGCTGGATGGCAGATACGGAAATGGCTTGTCCAAAGGCAATGGCGGCCGTATCCATGGTGGACCATTGGGCCGGGGGCATGAGCGCTCCCTGGGTTTCAATGGCGCAGGAAATACCTGTTTTCTGTCCGAATCCAAACCGGGTGAGGGTGGTGTGAAGTTTGTCTTTTCCCATGAGCCGGGCCACCTTTGCTACGCCAATGTTACTGGACAGTTTAATAATCTGTGCCAATGTGAGCCAGCCATGGGGATGGGTGTCTTTGATGATTTTATTTCCCAGGGCATAGGAACCATTGCCGCAAAAGAAAAGGGAGTCTGGAGAACTGATTCCCTGATCCAGTGCCCCGGCTGCCAGAAAAATTTTTAATGTGGAGCCGGGTTCAAAGGCATCTGTCACCGCACGATTCCGCCAGTTGTTTTGATCAAATTCACCAAAGGCATTGGGATTGAACAAGGGGAAATGAGCCATGGCAAGAATTTCTCCTGTGTCGGGCCTCATGACAATGGCCATGCCCGATCGGGCACCATTTTTTGTCACCGCATCCTTCAGGGCCATTTCGGCAATGTATTGAACAGTTTTGTCAATGGTGAGCACCAAGGAATCTCCCCTTAGTTGCCGGGCGAACTCCTGGGTGGCGTGCCGGGCCGTTTTTTTCACCGTAATTTTTTTTGTTTTTCCCCTGAGCACATCCTCAAATTTAAATTCAAGTCCTTCTTTACCCCGGTTATCCCATCCGGTTATCCCAATGACTTGGGCTGCCAGTTCCCGGCTGGGGTGGAAACGAATGGTATCTTTCAGGGGAAGAATACCCTCTATGTTCAGATCCGTAATCTTTTTGCCTTCCCCGGGGGAAAGTTTTTTTTTGAGCCAGACAAATTTTTTAGTTGAAGAGAGCTTACCGGCAAGAAGGGACGCATCCATGTGGAGCAAGGGCGCAAGGGTGTGGGCCGTTATCCCGGGGGTTTTGATCTCCTCCGGTGCGGCGGCAATGGAAATGGCATCCAGGCTTGTGCTCAATTTTTTCATGTGTCTGTCCAGGATATCTCCCCGTTTTCCCTGAATTTCAATAATTTTGATCAGGTCTTTATTTGCCTTGTCTGCAAGTTCATCCGAATTGAACAATTGCAGTGTCATGGCCCTTACCCCCAGTAAAATTATGATCATCCCAAACAAAATTTCCACCAAACGTATCCGTCTGGATATTTTATGGGAGGGTGACGGGGTCATGGGGTCTCTTCCATATTGATAATCTGTTCCGGGGCCGGTGTATGAAGATTCAGGTTATCCCGGGCAATGGTCATGATTCTTTCCGGTGAAGAGAGATGCTCTTGTTCCACCAGGAGTTCTGAGCGGTATTTAAGTTTTCGTTTCTGATCCTGGGTTGCCAGGGAAATTTGTTTGCCTGTATGGGTTTGCTCCACCCGGATCCAGGTGTACAACAACAGTTCAAGGATAAAAAAAACAATCAGCACCATCCATTTGCCCTGGAAGGTATTTGCTTGGCTTTGGGTGTTGCCTTTTTTCTTGTTGGTGGTGTTCACCGGTTAAAGTTTTTCAGCAACCCGCAGGCGGGCACTTCGTGCCATGGGGTTGGCAATACATTCTTTGGCCGTGGGCATAAAGGGCTTCCGGGAGATTGATCTTAAAGAGGGGGTAAATCCACAGATGCATTGGGGAAAATCTCTGGGACAGGTACATCCCTCTTCAAAGGATCTGATGCGGTGTTTTACAATTCGATCTTCCAGGGAATGAAAGGCAATGATACAAAGTCTTCCCCCGGGATTGAGAAGGTGTGGTATCTGTTCCATGATTTTTTCCAGACGATCCAGCTCTTGGTTTACCTTGATCCGCAGGGCCTGAAACACCCGGGTGGCTGGATGGATTTTTTGGGTTCTGGCCATTTTTGTGGGGATGGTGTCCACGATGATATCAGATAACTGGGTGCTGGTGGTGATGGGGGATTGTTGACGGATTTCAACAATTCTGCGGGCAATCTTCCGGGACATCCGTTCTTCTCCATAGGAAAAAAACAGATCCGTGAGTTCCTTTTGGGTAAAGGTGTTGACAATGTCTGCGGCCGTGAGTCCCTGGCGTTTATCCATGCGCATATCCAAGGGTTCATCCTTTAAAAAGCTGAACCCTCGCTGGCCCTTTCTCAGTTGATGAAGGGAGAGACCCAGGTCAAGGAGGATGCCATCCACCCCCGGGATTTTAAGTTCTTTAAGGATGTCTGACATGTGGGAAAAGTTGTCATGCACTATGGTGATGTCTGTGTCTTTATGGGATAATTTTTTATGGGCATTTTCAATGGCATCCATATCCTGGTCAATGCCGATGAATCTGCCCTCCGGGGAAATCCGTGTCACCATTTGTGAGGCATGGCCTGCCCCCCCCAGGGTACCATCCACACACACATCTCCTGGTTTCAGGTTCAGGTGCAGATCCACTTCCACGGGCATGACAGAGGTATGTTCAAATTGCATTGATTACAGTCCCAGGGATGCAATTGTTTTTCTTACATCCGCTTGGTTAAGGTCGTCTTTAAGTTTGCTCTCTTCCATTTCCCATCCCTCTTTGGACCAGATTTCAAACCGATCCAGCAGTCCCACCAGCACAATTTTTTTTTTCAGGTCGGCATAATTTCTAAGGGGTTTGGGAATTACTATTCTATCTTGTTTGTCACAGACACATTGGGTTGCATTGCCAAGAAAGACCCGTTTGAATCGGGTCATGTGATCCTGCTTTACCATCATGAGTTTTTTTTCTATTTCAATCCAATTTTCCATGGTGTAGGCGTAAAGGCAGCCTGCATGGTTGGTCACCATGAGTTCATTTCCCCCACTCGCTTCAATGACGGTCTTGAACCGGGTAGGAATGATGATTCTTCCCTTGGGATCCATGGTGTGAAATGAACTGGATCGAAACATGATTTTGGATTGAATCCTGTTTTTTAAACATCTTTATTTAAACATCTTTTAAACATCTTTTTTAAACATCTTAATGATCATGTTTGGGGTAAGGATTGCTGACCAACAGGGTCAAGAGTGTGTGATTGGCGTTATTTGTCACGATTCATGAAAGACAAAAACGGTTGTAAACAATGCCAGTCCGGTAAATATCGCCCCTCCCCAGTATAGATATCATTAATAAAAAAATATTAATAGATTTAATGTAACTCCACATTTATCCACTGTAGAGTCTACTATTCTCTGAATAAGACCCTTAAGTCAAGTAAAAAAATATGTATAAAACTAAGTTCAAACGAATAAAAGATAAAAATTCCAAAACTATAAGGGGGGATGCTAAACTATAATTTGATGTAAAAAGTGGGGGTGAGGTGGTGGAGGAGGGGTAAGTAAAGAGGGGATGTACCTGGCTCCCCTCAATGACAATACAGAGGGGAACCAGGTCTAAAATAAAATTATTCTTCCTGGGTGGAGGTTTCTTTTTTTTCAATTCCCAGGAGGGTTTCCACAGAGGAGAGTATATTTTTTCCGGAATAGTCATCCAGAACAAAGGGGAAGGGGGTTGTTGATGACAGGGATGGGTATTTGTCGTTGCTATTTTTTTCAAACAGGGTAAAGGTCATCTCTTCTTTTCCAATGAGGGTGATTTGGCACACGGGGGTCTCATTGGCCAACACCTTTTTGTCATCTCCCATGCTGTAAGCGTTGCATTCCAGACTGGAGAGGGTGGAGAGAATCTCTTTTATGCTTGTTTCATCACTGGGGGTGTTGTCTTTAAAATACCAGATTATCCTGGCTGCATCATTCTGGGAAATCTTATCCTCCTCCTGGGAAACCTTGTCATCCTCTGGAGTGGCATCTTTGGTGGTTTTTTGTGGAGACGTGGCCACCAGGGTTTGGGTGATACCATCCATTGTGATTTTCATCTCTTTGATGGTCTTTTCATCAAAAGAGAGCACTTTTTTATCCCTCAGTGCATCAATATCTGTGTCAAAGTCCCGTTGAAAATTTCCACTGGCATGGTAAATATGATCATCTCCTTCCAGTTTAACAAAGGTGTGATGGTAAGAAGGGGCTGTTTTTCCCACTTCAAAGGTGCGCAGATTACCTGTAGTGCCACTGGCTGTTACTCGTATTCGGTTCTCTGGATCTAACTGGTAGCGCAGGAGATCCCCCTTTTCAGATGCCAGAGCCGTTATTTTAAGGTCGCTGATGGTTTTTACAAGGGCTTTGATCTTATCCGTGTCCGCTGGGTAAGATTTTTCCGTGATCCCCCAGACCTCATTGGTTTTTGTGATCTGGATGGGGCCTTCCTTTAGTTCAATGGTAATACCGGTGATATCCGACCCTGCCACGGTTTTCAGTTCTGGCAGGGAATAGTTATTTCTATTGTCATTGTGGGTCACAAGATAGGTGCAAAGCCCGGCAATGATAACTGCGAGTATGAGATATTCCTTTTTCATGGATGGTGCGTCTCCCTAATTTTCCTGGAACATCAGTTTGATTTTCCGTTTTCGGCCCCGGCGTTTTAACAGAACCACGAACCCTGAGATAATGATTAATATGGGTAATCCGGCAATGTTAAAGAGCTTGATGACACCCCGGATCATGGGGGTGGTTTCGGCAAGGGGATTAAAGGTCTGATTTTTACTTCTTAAAACGGCAATCTCGTCCTGGTCATTGAGATGGTCAATGACGTTGAGGATAAAAGCCGCATTGGTACTTCGGCCTTCGGGATCCAGCATGTTATCCTGGAGCATGGCAGAACATGCCATGACAAAAATTTTACCGGATTTCCCTTTGGTGATAAAGGCATTCTGGGTTTCAATTTTTCCAAGAAGGGGCTCTGTATCAGCCACCGGAGTTATGGGTATATTTCCTTCCGGGGCATCTGTTGCCGGTGGGGTGTTCTCCTCCGGGGGTAGATCATCTTCGGCTGTGGGTTGGGAGGGTAGGGGTTTTCCTGCAAAATAGCTGGTGAAGTCCCCGGATACCATATAGGCAAGATCCCGGGCTTTCATTTCAGATGCCTGGGTGGGGGGGGAGAGAAACATGGGGTTGAGATCAATGCGGTCATCCATGATCCAGGACTTTTCCGATGAGGAGAAAAGTCGTGTGGCCACCAGGCCATTTTGTTCCATCTTGTCTTGATCCACCCGGATGGGGGAAATCTGCATGGTGATCAGTCCCTTTATGTTGTTCATAAAGGCAAGGGTTCTATTGATGCCAGCATCTTTAATGATGGGGGCAAAATAGATATTTTGTTCGCCGCCCCCCTGGGCCGGGGCCCGTTGTTGGCGGTAACAGCTTTCATCCAGTACATAGGCAGGTTCAATGGTGATGCCGTAATGGGTGAGAAGTTTTTCCAGCCCCGTATTGATGGGCACATACTGGGGGCCACCGCCCATGCCCATGGACTGTTGGGGCATGATCTCCTGGAAGGCGTCCATGAAAAAGGCGATGTTGGTGCCTCTCATCAATGCCTGGTCAATCTGGAACAGTTCATAGTCGGAAAAAGTCTCAGTGGGTCTTGCAATGACAAGGGTTTTTAACCCCTTGGGAATCCCTTTGTCTTTCAGGGTCACAGAATCCACGGCGTACCGCCTGGACAGGAGCTGGCTAAAGGCATTCATATTGCTCCGGGGTTGCCCCGGCATCATTCCGCCCCCCTGGGAGAGGGTGTGAGTTCCATGGTCAGCAAGATATCCCAGATTTTCATTGATGCCGATCATGGTTTCCATGGTTTCAGAGAGCATGGCTTCAAGCCCTGCAGGATCGGCCATCTGGTAGGTGGTGCCGATGATGGGTAGATTGACACTGGAGATAACAGGTATGACCCTTACCTGATCCTGGTATTCCATGATAATACCGGACCCACCGCTTCCTGCCTTGATACTCTGCTGGGGGACTTCCGGCCATGTCAGAACCATGAGGTTATATTTGTCGGCAAGCGTGTTTAAACTTTTTTCGTCCCGGGGGTCCACAAAGGCATAATCAATGTTGTCAAGACTTTCCAGGTTCAGTTTTTTTATAAGTTCTTCAACGGCCTGGGGAAGAAGAGACAGCTGGTCAAGGCCCATGAGGGGGGCCACCTTTTCCAGGGAAGAGGAGAGATACAGGCGGATTTTGATTTTGTCTTCCAGGGCCATGAAGGCGCTGACCTTGTTGTTCAGTTTCTGAATGGCCGTGGTCAACAAATATTCAAGCCCGTCGGTGGAGGTGATGGCGGGCACCTTTTCCATCATATCTCCGTGGATGATCACAAGCCCCATGTAGGCCTGTTGAAACTTCATCTCATCATTTTCAATGATGCGGATTTGCACAGGAGAAATTCCATAATCCTGGGCCAGTTGTTTGTTGGAGTTGGACTGGTCTGTGAGGCCGGATTCATCCGCGGTGACATCATAAAACGTGTAATTAAACCGATCCCCGCCAGCCGCAGCGTAGGCTTCAAACAGATCGTGGAGATACCGCTCTGTGGTGTTGTGGGGGGCTGGCAGGTTTTTGGTGAAAAAGACCTTGATGGTCAGGGGTTCAGAAAGGGTTTCCACCACGCCTTTACTGGCGTCAGAAAGGGAATAGATGCGGTTGGCTGTGAGATCTGCCCGGAAAAACAAGGTCACCCCCACCACATTGATGAGAACTACCACCACCGCATAGGTGAGAAATTTAAGGTATGCACCTTTGTTGGAATATTTTTTCATGGAATCCTCCTTAATTCTTTTCCTGCATGACAAGGTATGTGCCAAAAAGCCCAAGAAACATGACACTTAAGAAATAAAGAATATCCCTTGAGTCAATGACCCCCTTGGAAATACTCTGGAAATGGGTGTTGGTTCCCAAAAATCCAATGAGTTCTGTGAGGGGGGCCGGCGTGAAAAAAAGAATCCGATCCAGTATGGTGAGGGTAAAGCAGATGGCAGCCCCGAGAATAAAGGCCACAATTTGATTTCGGGTCATGCTGGAGGCCAGAATGCCAAGCGAACAATAGGCCCCGGCCAGAAGCAGCGCACCCAGATATCCCCCGATGACGGGACCTGGATCCACCTCTCCGATCATGGAAATGAACACGGCATAGGACAGGGTGGGCAGCAGCATGCAGGCGCAAAAGGCCGTGGCTGCCAGGAATTTTCCCAGAGCAATGTCCCGGAAGGACACCGGCAGGGTCATCAGCGTCTCATAAGAGCCCACATTGACCTCTTCGGAAAAAAGGCGCATGGTCACCGCCGGGATGACAAAGGCAAAAATGGTGGGCAGCAGCGCAAAAAAGTTTCGCATGTCTGCCCGGTCAAAGATGAAAAATGTGGAAAAGAAAAACCAGCCTGTGATCACCAGAAAAAGTGAAATAACAATGTAGGCAATGGGGGATATGAAATAATCTTTGAACTCTTTGATTGCAATGTGAATGGTCTGATGCATTGTTTATGCTCCCTTTGTCAATTCCTGAAAAATGTTTTCCAGGCTCTGGGATTCCTTGGTCAGTTCAGCCATGACCCAGTCGGTCTCTTTGATTTTAAGATAGATATCTTTTCTCAAGTCCCGGGTGCCGCTGGTCTTAATCTCATACAGGGAAATACCTGTTTCCTTTTCTGCCATTTTTCTGATCTCAAGGGCTGGATCCAAAGCGCTTAAAAGTTCCATGGGCGCTTTTCCCGGGTCTCCATACAACGCAAGGGTAAAGGTGGTGCCCTTTTGTGCGCGGTGTTTCAGGTTTTCTGTGGTGTCATCGGCCACCATTTTACCCTGGTTAATAATGACGATTCTGTCACAGGTGGCTTCTGCCTCACTCAATATATGGGTGGAAAAAATAATGGTCTTTTCTTTTCCAATGCGTCTTATAATGGTTCTTATCTCTGCAATCTGATTGGGATCAAGACCTGATGTGGGTTCATCCAGTATGAGGATCTCAGGATCGGTCATCATGGCATGGGCAAGACCCACCCGCTGCTTTAAACCCTTGGAGAGTTCATCCACAGATTTATGCATGATATCGGCAAGGCCGCAGAGCTTTGAAAGCTCGTGGAGTCGCTGGGTGATCTGTTGTCCGGTGAGGCCACGCACCTTTGCCACATAGGTGAGATAATCAAACACCAGCATGTTGTGGTATAAGGGTGCGGATTCCGGCAGATATCCCATGCGTTTTTTGATCTCAAGGGTGTCTTTTGGCATTTCAAGCTCATTAATTTTGATGGTGCCCGATGTGGGTCTGAAAAAACCGGTGAGCATTCTTAATGTGGTGGTTTTACCTGCACCATTGGGACCCAGGAGACCTAAAATTTCTCCTTTTCTGATCTCCAGGCTAATGCCGTCCACCGCACAGAAGCTGTCGTAGTATTTGGTCAGATTGTCGACCTGTATCACAGTACCTCCTTGTATTCTATGGTCGTCATGGCAAAACAAGCCTGCCATAGCAAAAGTTAAAATTTAATACTCGGCATTCTTCAAATCATTCCAAAAATACGTTAGCTTTTGGGAGAGTGATTTTTTTAAAATGCCGTTATTGCTCCAACAATTGAAAATTGGAAAATGACGGATGCCTAATACTCTTCAATGACTCTGCTTTTTTCAATGAAGATGGACAGATCCTTTGTTGTCCGTGTCAATGAGACCATGGAGCGCTTCATCTCCAGGCAGAAAGGATCTTCATCTCCCAGGGTTTTTTGAGCCTTTTTCAGGAGAAGGCTGCCCTCCTCCCAATGGGTCTTGAGTTCTTTAAAAAGACTTTTCCGTTGTTCATGACGTTTCTTTTCTCCCTGGATCACCGCTTCAAGTTTATGCAGGGAATACTCCACCAGGGCATCTCTGGGTGTGTCCAGATCATTTGAGATGAATTCCAACACTTCCAGGGTTTTTCTGCTGAGCACATAGGTCTTTTGCACCCGGTCAATGCGGTTAAATTGACGCATGTGGATGCCTGCGGCAATGTCTCGCAGGGCCGGGGCATCATCAATGAGGTGGTCAAACAGAGATTTTTGTTTGATCCCCAGATGAACTGCCACCAGGCTTAAATAATCAATGGCCCTTGCCGAGAGCTTGAATGTGGCCCTCACTGACTGTTTTCCCCGGAGGTCAACGGTTGTGGATTGGGGGGGCACTTTTTTTTCTTCTGCCATGTTCACCTCTCCGGTATGGGGATTGTTGTCACATGCTCTTTGGCTTGGTTTCTACTCGTTCAATACCCAGGTGGTGGGCATTAGATGTCGGATTCCCACAAAAATAAATTCCATTATTATATTGATTGGATGTAAAATAATCATGAAAGTTATTTTTTGAAGCCTACTTGTACATAAAAATCTTTCAAGGATCAATGAAAAATGTAAAAAAGTCTGACTCTGTGGCACTCGCAACCCAATCTGTAACCCCAACGGGAGGGAAGTTTGACCCAAGTCAAAAGGTTTTAAGGTGGGGTCACAGGTTGTGGAAAGCAACTTGACTTATATCTTTGATGTATTGTATCTGTATCTATTAAATATATATAAATGAGCCTGTTGATTAAGTCGCTTTTTGCGAAATGAGCATACAACATCTTGATATTGGATGATTTAATATCCAGCATATTGTATTTATAATCCAGAGATTTGCACTAAATCAACAGGGTCATAAATGTGTTTGGAATATAGGCATCCTTCATCTGAGCCCCAAAGTACCTCACAGTCTTTTTGGAAAAAAACCTGCAAAAGGGAAATGCACTAAAAAAGGTGTAAAGTAGTTTTGAAGGATGCCAAATAAAATTAAAAATGATTTGAAAATTCTGGTGGGGGGATATCACCCTCTGACCAGTCAATTGAAGGTGAATAATGGATAAAAATATTGTAAATAAAATTGATGATAGCGTAAAGATTAAAACCGTTCTGCTCAGTGTCTCTGATAAATCCGGGCTGGAATTATTTGTTCCAGGGTTACTGGATATCAACCCCCAGTTGAAAATTCTTTCCACCGGAGGAACCCATGGCCGGATTAAAAAGATTCTGGGAGACAGAGCCCAGGGGTGCCTGCAGCAGGTGTCTGACTACACCGGGCAGCCCGAAACCCAAGGGGGTCTTGTAAAAACGCTGGACTTCAGGGTTTATCTGGGGCTTTTAACTGAAACCTACAACCCCGATCACCAGAATGATCTGAAACGCACGGATTCCCTGGCCATTGATATGGTGGTGGTGAACCTTTATCCCTTTAAAGAGACTATTGAACAAAAGGGGATCAGCTGTGAAAATGCCCGGGGCAACATTGACATTGGCGGCCCCACCATGATCCGGGCATCGGCAAAGAATTTTATCCGGGTGGCCTCGGTGGTGAATCCTGCTGATTATGATGGTATTTTAAAACGTATGGGGCAAAACAGCGGGGCATTGAGCCTTGCGGATCGGTTTGCCCTTTCACAGAAAGCATTTGAACATACAGCGCTGTATGATAGAACCATTGCAGACTACCTGGCAGGGGTGTCTGTGGATGATATGGCTGCCTGCTACAACACCACAGGGAACACCACAGGGGAATACAAATGGCAGATGATTTAAAGAAAATGTACAAAACAGTTATGGATGACCACTTTACCCCGTCCATGGAGATCAGCTTTGTGGATGAAAACGGTCGACAGACCCTGTTTTATGATAAGGTGGCATGGACCATTGACGGGATACAAAAGGGGTTGCGCTATGGTGAAAATCCCGGTCAGGAAGCGGCGTTGTATCGCCTGGTGAACGGTAATCTGGTGCTGGGGGGAATTGAAACCATCAAGCCCGGAAAATACATGGTGTCCAACCTGGAGCTGCTTCAGTCAGGTAAACATCCCGGTAAAACCAACCTCACCGATGCTGATAATGCCTTGAATATCCTGCGATATTTTTCCAGCACCCCCGGGGCGGTGATTGTAAAGCATAACAATCCCTGCGGAGCGGCCATTTCAGACAGCCTTGAAAGTGCCTATACAAAGGCTTACATGGCGGATCGGGTGGCGGCCTTTGGTGGATGCATCGCTTTGAATCGATCTGTGGATAAAGCCACAGCCGAAGCCATTGCCAATCAGTATGCCGAGGTGGTGGTGGCTCCGGATTTTGAAGAGGGGGCCGTGGATATCCTGGCCCGGCGGAAAAACCTACGGGTGATTCGCATCAACAATATTCATCGCCTGGAAAATTATATTGGGGAACGGGTGTTGGATTTTAAAAGTCTCATGGATGGCGGTATTGTGGCCCAGTGGTCTTTTGCCCCCACGGCCCTTTCCAAGGATGATCTAAAGGTGGCTGAGACAGAGTACAAGGGTAAAACCTATAAAATAAACCGGGAGCCTTCGGAACAGGAGTACAATGACATGCGCTTTGGATGGCTGGTGGAATCCGGCATCACCTCCAACTCTGTCATTTATGTGAAAGATAATGTGACCGTGGGAATTGGTACCGGGGAACAGGACCGGGTGGGCGTGGCTGAAATTGCCGTTGATAAGGCCTATCGAAAACTAATGGATCGCTTTTCTTTTGAAAAATATGATACGCCGTTTAACCTGCTGGTTGACCCGGATAAACGGGCAGAAATTACAGCGGATGTGGAAGCTCAAAAAGGGGGACTCATTGGTTCAACCATGGTCAGCGATGCCTTTTTTCCCTTCAGGGACGGCATTGATGTGGGATTGAATCAGGGGATTAAATCGGTGATTCAACCCGGTGGCTCCATGAATGATTATGAGGTCATTGAGGCCTGTAACGAAAATAATGCCACCATGGTTTACACTGGCCAGAGAAGCTTTAAGCATTAAAAAGGGCTGTAGCGCTTAGGGGACAGATTTTAAAATCTGTCCCCGTGTCCAGGAACAATCTGTCCCCGCAAGAACTTTGATTTTAAAGGCTGTCCCACCTTAAGTGGGTAGCCTTTAAGGAATGAGTCCTAAATAACTTTCCTCACCCGGGAGCGCGGGCGTCTCGCCCGCTCTGAAAATATTAAAGCGAAGCGGGCGGGACGCCCGCGCTTCCAGATTTACCAAGGTGGGTAATGTTTTTAGAGAAATGGGCACGTTATTAAAAACCCATTCCTAAATCTGTCACCGCCTCCGCAGTGCTGTCAATAACTGAAAAGGGAAAGTTGATCCCGCCGGGCATCGGCATGCTGAATGGTCACCTGGACCAGATCACCGGGCTTTAGCTTCATCCCTCCGGATGGCAATCGCCACTCCAGCATGAACTCCTTGATGAGGACGGTGAAAAAATCCCTGCGGCTGTCCAGAACAACGGCTTCCTGGGAAGAGCCCTTCATGCCTTCCAGATATTTAAGCAACCAGTAGCGACGTCGTTGAAACTGTGCCCTGCCCGTATTGGCCATGGGAATATCCAGCACCTGGAGAATGGATGTAAGCTCGTCTTTTGTGTAGGCTGTTTCATATCCCAGAATACCCCGGATCTGACGTTGGGTGAGCAGATCAACATATCTTCTGATGGGGGAGGTAGCTGTGGAATATGCCTTGACCCCCAGCCCGGAATGGGGGGCGGGTTTGGTGCCCGTGGCGGCTCGGTTGAGCTGTTTCCGCTGCATGCAGTTCATGAACAGTGAGGTTTCCACCCCCTGGAACAGACGCTGTTTGGGCTCGGGTTGGGATCTGAAAACCGCTGGGGTGTCATGGCTGGCAAGGAATTCTGCCATGAGGGAGTTGGCAAGGATCATCATCTCTGACACTAACATTCTGGAGGGATTTTCCCGGTCAATGCGGGAGATGCCAATATCTCCATTATCTTCCACCCAGAGGTTGACTTCCGGGAGGGTGATCTGAACAGCACCTGCCTTGATGCGTTTTTCCCGGAGCACCGTGGCAATTTTATGAAGTGTGGTAATGGGATCATCTTCACCGTTAAGCATGTTGGCTTCGGTGTAGGTCATCTGGTGATGCACTTTAATGATGCTGGCCGTGACCTCATAGTCAATGAGTTCAAAAAAACGGTTGAGGTTCACCAGGGTGGAAATACCGGGCCGTGTTTCCCCTTCTCGCAGGCTGCACAGATCTTCGGACAAGTTTGGGGGTAGCATGGGGATTTTGTCATCGGGCATGTAAATGGAACTGGCCCTGCCCCTGGCATCTGTATCAATGACGTCATCGTCTTTGATGTAAAATCCCACATCAATGATGTGAATTCCCAGAAGATATCCCCCATCTTCTTTTTTCTGAAGGCTGATGGCATCGTCATAATCCAGGGTGGACTGCCCATCAATGGTGATGAGGGGCACCTCTCTTAGATCTTTTCTCAGGGGATCCCGGGTAAAATCTTCATGGTTTGAAATCAGAACCTCGGCCCTTTCCATAACCGAAGAAGGGAAAGCGATGGGGATATCCAGGCGGATGAGATCAAGGTTTTCATTCTTGCGCCAGATGCCCGCCTTGACCATGATGTTGAAAATTTTCTGGGGGGATTCTGTGCCCGCCTGGGAGAGGATGGCCTTTGCATCGGTGGCTGTTTTGCTCTCCCTTTCATGGATATAATAATCGGTGAGAATTTTGATGATTTCAGGATCAGGCGTTTCCGTGGGTGTCCCCTGATCCATGCCTTTGACCCATGCGCCCCCGTTGTCCATGAGACGTTTTCGGGCTTTGGCTTCCTGGATCTGTTTGAGTTTTAACTCAATGTACTCCGGCGTATTGGGGGTCACCACGTCTTTTCCGAATTTGAAATAGAGCTTATCGTTGAAAAACGCCCGGATAACAGCGGATTCGTGATCCGGCGTCACCGGTGGATCAAAGCAAAGCGCCGTCATGGTGGGGATGTCAATGGGATCTCCATCTTCATGGAGCAGTTCCCACAACTCCTCAATGTCAAGGGTTTGTGCCAGATTCCGTCTTTTCTGGGAGATGAGTTTCAACTCTCTCACCAGGGATTCCCTGGAGGCAGAAGGGTTGAGTCCCTCCCGGGAGATATGGGCCAGCCGTCCTGTGGCAAGATTGACTTCACGGTTGTTTTCCGTGAGCAATTTCAGCCGCAGGTTCTTTAGCTGTGTCACCACTGCACAAACCACTCTTTGCTGATCAATATATTCTGCTATATTTCCTGTATCCATAACAGAAAACAATATCAGTAAGTATATGTAAAGTCAATTAACATGACGCTATTCTTCTTGAAAAAAAAGGGCATCTCCACTAATATGGTTTCATGGCTGCAAAAAGAAAAAAAAGACACAATGTAATCCCTGTCAAATGGGTCAATCGAAACGGGATTCCGGTATTTGGGAAAGATCAGGATTTAAACCAGATTTTTTCACAATTGACCCTGGAAGATCACGACACGGATGGGGTTGATGGTTTCCCAAAGAAGGCTTTAACCGAAAATCAGAAGCGGGTGATTAAAGATCGCCATGGCCTGCCTTTTCTGGATAAAGAGCTGCATCTTTCCGATATGTTTAAAGTGCCGGAGGCGGCGGTTGAAGATGACAATGCGGATAATGAAAATTTTTCTGAACTGCTGGAATCTTCCTTAAAGGGGAAAAATCAAGATACCCTTTTAAGGGAAAAAAGGGACAGAGATCCCCCCCGGCCGGTGCCACTTAAAAAACGGCTTAAAAGATATCCTCCGCCTCAAAATCAACTGGATCTCCACGGCCTCACCGCCATGGAAGCACAGTCACGCACAGAGACCTACCTTCGTCACTCTTGGAGAAACGGGTTTTTTACATTACGGGTGGTGGTGGGAAGGGGGCTTCATTCTGAATTTGGAGCGGTGCTGCCCCATGTGGTGGAGGATCTTCTGGTACGACTCAAGCGCGATGGCGTGGTGCTATGGTTTGAGTGGGATCGGAAGATAAAATCTCACAGTGGCTCCTTGGTTGTGTATCTCAATCAATTTGACTGACCGTAAAGATTCGGCAAGCACCCCATATTCGTCTATTTTGGCCTGCTCACATAGCATTAGTATGCTACGCAGTCCCAAATAAACGAATATGGGGCACTTTCCAAATATTTACATTACCAAGTTGAATATTTACGATTTACCAGATTACCTGCCCCGCTGATATTTTTTGACAGCACGGTTATGCTCTTTTAATGTTTCTGAAAAATAGTGGGTGGTGTCGTTTCTGGATACAAAATAACGGAACTTGCTCTCCACCGGAAACAGGGCCGCTTCAAGGGCTTGTCTGCCTGGATTTGCAATGGGACCCGGGGGAAGCCCCTTAATTGTATACGTGTTATAAGGGGTGGGCGTTTTCAGATCCCGACGGGTGAGGTTGCCATTGAAGTTGGCAATACCATAGATCACTGTGGGATCACTCTGTAGTCGCATTTTTTGTTTCAGTCGGTTATGAAACACCGATGATATCAGGGGGCGTTCTTCCGGGCTTCCGGTCTCCTTTTCAATGATGGAGGCAAGGGTAACCACCTGGTGCCTGGAAAGCCCCCTGGATTTTGCAAGGGCTTCCCACTCCGGTGGAAACATGGCTTTGAATCTTTTTACCATGGTGGTGATGAGACGGGGTGTTGGGGTGGATTTTTCAAAAAAGTAGGTGTCTGGGAACAGATATCCCTCCAGTTGGCTTGACGGGATACCCAGGGTGGCGCAAAAGGACGGATCATGGGCAAGTTTCATGAATTTTGTTCGTTTTCCCAGGCCCGCTACCTCAACTTTCAGGGCAATCTCTGCCACGGTGAGCCCCTCGGGGATGGTGATGCGGTATTGCTTGACCTTTCCCCGGCATAGGAGGTCAAGCAGGTAGGCCGGGGACATGGCAGGGGAAAGTTCGTACTCTCCTGATTTGATGGCTCCGCTCTTTTGTTGAAGCCTTACCAGGGCTTGGAAAGCAAGGTTGTTTTCGATGAGGTGATTGTTGTAAAGGGTATTTGAAATTTGCTTTAAAACAGCACCCCTGTCAATGGTAACCAGGATGGTGGCTCCCCGAATGCTTAGGGGCGTTTTGGCAAAATGATTCATGTAGGTGAATCCGGCCAGTGCAAACAGGCTGCCCAGAATCAGGAGGGTGAAAGTTATTTTTTTGATCATACGTCTCACTATTTGTGGTGATCCTTTTACCTATAGCCGTCGTGTTGGTTCACCGATACAACACCCATGCCATGATGGACACAACGAATATAGGGTCGTAGACGCGGAGCCAAATGGCTGTATGCCGCCCCCGGGGAGGGGTAATGGAAGCGACCCGGAACTGTTAGACAGCCCAATTGGTCTGTTCCATTACCCCTCCCCGGAGGCTCTGCTGTCGATACTCCGGTGCTATAGTTTCTGGTTGCAACTACCATGGGCACACTTGGGTTTGCCCACAATGAAAATTAAAAATTCTGGTATCCATGAAAATTTGTGAAAAAAAGAGAATAAATCAGGTCTTGGTTCATGTCAAAGGATTTGACGGGAATCCGTTTTTTTCATGAGCAATTTACTGGATTTTTGTTACTTCATCTCCCATAAACTCCCATGAAAAAGGAAGCGTTTTGTCTGAGTCCCACGGATTGTATATCCATATTCCCTTTTGTGTTAAAAAATGTGCCTATTGTGATTTTTACTCCACCAGTGATTTTTCATTGAAAGAAGATTTTGTGTCAGCGTTGTTGGTGGAAATGGGGATGCGTTCTTTGGGAAATCATTGCATTGACACTATCTATTTTGGCGGGGGAACCCCTTCGGTACTCACAGCCCGGGAGATGGAGCGCATTTTATCTTGCGTCCATGATCTGGCCTGTATTTCTGATCCGGTGGAGGTGACCATGGAAGTGAATCCTGGCACCGTGGGGGGGACATACCTTGCCGATATGCACTCCCTGGGTGTGAATCGCCTTAATATGGGGGTTCAGTCATTTCAAGATGAAAAACTTAAATTTCTGGGTCGAATTCACAGTGCCGCTGATGCTGTCAAGGCCATAAAGAGTGCCCGCAGAGCAGGTTTTGAAAACATCGGCCTTGATCTCATGTTTGGCGTTCCCCATGAAACGACCCCGGGCTGGCAGGGGGACATGGATACCGCTTTCTCTTTTTCCCCGGAACACCTCTCCTGTTATATGCTCACCTATGAACCTGATACGCCCCTTGATAATACCCGCAGGGCCGGTGGGGTGATTCCCCTGGAAGATAAAAATGTGGCCGACCTTTTTACCTTAACGTCCCAGCACGCAGGACACCGGGGGTATGACCACTATGAGGTGTCTAATTTTGCGAAAAATAAACAATACCGCTCCCATCATAATGAAAAATATTGGTTCGGCGTGCCCTATACCGGCCTTGGGCCGGCAGCGCACTCCTTTGATGGTGCCCGGCGCTCCTGGAATCACCGGGATGTGATCCGGTATGTTCATCTCCTTGGCAAGGGGGAACTGCCTGTCATGGAACAGGAGACCCTCACTCGGGAGCAAGTTTTGATGGAACGGGTGATGTTGGGCCTTAGAGCCTTTGAGGGGATCGATATCCCGGCCTTTGAAAAGCTGTCTGGACACTCTTTTGAGCAACAGTTCCGGACAGTTCTGTACAGGGTGAAAGAACAGGGATGGGGTCACATTTATGAAAGGCGGTTTGCCTTGAACCTTGGGGGGATGGTTTACCTGGATACGGTGGTGGAGTGGTTTGTGGACGAAATTGTCTGAAAAAACGGTTTATGGATATTGGGTAAAAGATGGAAGGGTGAAGGGTTAAGAGTGAAGGGCTACGAACTGTTTGGTCTGCCCGTGGCAGTTTTTATATGAAAATGAAGTGTCCAAGTACCCTCAGCAGAGCCCCCCCCGATGGGTAATAGGAACCGGCCAATTGTGCCGTCTACGGTTCCGGCCGGGCCCATTGCCCGTCGGGGGGGGGCGGCATAATGCCATTTTCAATACTCGTTGTGGCAGTGGTGACTGCCATGTATGTTATAAAAAATTGGTAAGAAAACCTCTGGAGCTTTAACTTAGGGCTTGTTGACGTTGGACATGGTTGTTATTTAATGCCAGCTTTTTTGGGGTTTGCTTCCACTTTTTTCAGGATTTCCATGGATTTTTCCTGGGGCAGCCATTGAATGGTGCCTTCCCCCACATCATAGATGGCCCCCAGCACCTTGACTTTGCCTGCGGCAACCAGATTCCGGGTGGCCGGGCTTTCCATAAACAGCTCTTCAATGCCGGTCCAGATATTTTCTTCAATGGCCATAGGGATGATGTCCATGCCTTTGATCTCGGGATGATCTGCCATGGCTTTTTTAACTGCAGGAATAATATTATCCACCAGGGCTGGAATGTTTCGTTCCAGTTTATGACCATGGCCAAGAACTGCCTGGGTAACGGCGGTGACCGCACCGCATTGGGTGTGTCCCAGAACCACCAGCACCGGAGTATTTACATGGGCAAGACCATATTCAATGGAACCCCTTTCATCCACATCACATACATTCCCGGCCACGCGGATGACAAAAAGATCCATGATACCGGCGTCAAAGATGGCCTCCACGGGAACCCGTGAATCAGAGCAGGTAATCACTGTGGCATAGGCGTGGTCTCCCTGGTTTTCTGATCCTGCCTGGAGCAGCCTTGCAAGGTTCATGTGGGGATGAGCTGATTCTCCGTGGACAAATCGCTGGTTGCCTCTTCTCAGAAGACAAATGGCTTCATCCGGGGAGGGTTTGCCTTCAAAGGGGTCTTTTACCCCATGGGCTGTTTTAACGGCGGTATGCGCTTTTGATGTGTCTGCTACTGTGGTGTCCACGTGAGTTTTTGCTGTGTCAGTGGATGTCACCTGGGGCGCTTTTTTAGCGATATTTTCTTGTTCCTCGCCCGGGTGTTCTTCTGCTTCATTGACCTGGGAGGCAGTTTCAGCATGGACTTTTTCTTCGGTAACGACTGCTTTGTGAGTAGCTTCTGGGGCAGCGGGGGCATCCATGGCAACTTCATTGTGTGTTTCCGTTGCAGCAGGTGTTTGGGAACTGTTATCACCGCCAAAGGTGACCACCAGGATGAAGGCAACCATTAGTCCCAAATATCCCCATAGAATAATTTTGTTCTTTTTCTCGTCCATTTTTTCTCCTTAAATGAATTGACCTGTTTTTATTTTTTTATATGAAAGAGTAGGTACGCCTAACATTCTTTCATACTTCGTTGTGGGCAGGCCGAGGCCAGAATACGGTCTGCCCGTGGCAGTTATTAAAAAAGAAGTACCCGATCTTGTTATGGTGACTCCTTTTTATTATTTTTTTTTCCTTAATTGTCTGGTATCCCCCACACGGATGGTGAGATTAATGGTGTCAAAATACTCAATCAGGGGGATGATAAATTTACGGGAAATGCCTGCCATGTCCTTGAATTGGGGAGTGGTGATTTCACCGGATTTTTGCAGGAATGCCACAAGTTCCGTTTCAATATCTTTGATGGCCTTTGCATCAAAGTAAAGATCGTCTTTGGTTTTGATAATGCGTTGTTCATCAATTAGAATTTGAAGCACCCCCCTTGCCACCTTTTGATCCACCTCCAGATCCTGGCAGATGGTGCGGAAAAAAGGTGGGGTGAGTCCAGAATCCTGGTAGGTTTTGAGAAATTTTTCCCTGACTTCCTGCTCATCCACCTGCAATGCTACTTCATGCTGGGACAGACGGATACTTCCTTTATCTTGGATTACTTTGTCCTCTTTGGTGAGTCTTGCAATGATTAGGGGAAAGAGCTTTGAATCTTTGTCACTAAAGGCCCGGAATTTGGATTTGAGTTCCTGGCTGGGCATGCCTTCTTTTAATGGATTGTCCTTATGGTAGGTGGCAAGACGTTCAAGGACTTCCTGGGCAATGATGTCAAAAAGGGCGCCATGGATGTAAATTCGTTGCTCTTTATCGGTCTGGATAAGACGTCGGTTGGCCAACATTTTTTGCAGGGTGGCCTCCAGTTTTTTATCTGGGATGCTGGTCATTATCCTTAAATCAGCAAATGAAACACCGGCAAATTTTCCCTGTTCCGCAAAATAGGAGAGAATCATTTCCTGATCCTCTTCCATGAGGTAGGCCATTCCCTCTATGGCCTGGGTGTCGGAGAGCTTATGCTTTCTGGCAACGGGGTTGAGGATCTGACCGCCGCCAATGGTTTTTACGGGGGAGTAGCTGCGGATGACAAATCGGTCGCCCTTCATGAGGCACACCGGCGTTTCCAGGCGGAGCTGTACACAGGCGGTGTCACCGGGAGTGAGTTCCGCCCGATCCAGGAGCACCATGTATCCGAACACTTCGCTGGTGCCAGAATGGAACCGCACCCGGGTGCGGGGTTTGGCTGGTTTGACATTGCTGGAGAGAAAGAGAAGTTCGGCATCGGCCATGTAGCTGGGATGCAGGGTGTTCGGGGTGGAAAGTATGTCGCCCCGGTCAATGGTTTCCCGATCCAACCCCTGGAAGTTGATGGCGGTGCGGGAACCTGCCTTCACCGTGTCCACACTGCTGCCATGAACCTGTATGCCCCGGACCTTGGAGGTGACGCGGGAGGGGAAGATCATTATATCATCCCCCACATTCACCTTGCCCGATGCTAGGGTACCGGTGATCACCGTGCCAAACCCTTTCATGGAGAACACCCGATCCACGGGCAGTCGAAAAATGGCAGAAGGGGTTCGGGGCGGGATTTTATGACACAACTCATTGAGAATTTTCTTGAAATTTTCAAGGCCCTCCCCCGTGGTGGAAGAGACAGGGATGATGGGGGCATCCTCCAGAAAGGTGCCCTGGGTAAACTCCAGGATATCCTCCATGGCAAGCTCCATGAGTTCTTCATCCACCATGTCTATTTTGGTCATGGCAATGAAACCGTGTTTGATGCCCATGAGCGTGCAGATTTCCATGTGCTCCCGGGTCTGGGGCATCACCCCCTCATCGGCGGCAATGACCATGGAGACAATGTCAATGCCACTGGCCCCGGCCACCATGTTTTTGACAAATTTTTCATGGCCCGGCACATCCACAATGCCCACCACCTCTCCGCTTTCCAGGGGAATGGAGGCAAATCCCAGCTCAATGGTGATTCCCCGCTGTTTCTCCTCCTTGAGCCGGTCGGTTTCAATGCCTGTCAAGGCCCGAATGAGGCTTGTTTTGCCATGGTCTATGTGGCCGGCGGTTCCCAATATGATCTGGTCCACTGTGTCTTCCCCTCTATTTTTTTGAGTTTCGTTGTCGAATCATCTGCATGAGGTATGCACCTGCCACAAGCCCCCCACCCAGGGCCAGGCCGTGGAAGATGGTCCATTCCGGGCGAAAAATTTTTGTCAGCAAAATACCAAAGGCCATGCCCAGGATCAATCGTACAATAAAAATTGGGAAACTGCTCATGTCTGTTTTTTATCCTTCATCAAGGTGAGCTGGCGTTAAAAGAAACACCAGAGTAGGTAATATCCGGAAAATCATAAACAAACTTGAAACCGGGGTCAATATGAATTTTGGGGGTTGGTTGTGATTTTGGCCAATTCGTGTTGATTTGGCATTGGGATCAGATTTTTTTTGGGTTTTGTTTTGTCCTGGTCAGGATTCAGCCGATTTTGATCAGAATGGCCCCGGCCACGATGAGTATGGAGCTAAGGATTCTGTTCAGCCCCACCCGTTCCCTGAAAAATAAAAAGCCTATGCAGATGCCAAAGAGGGTGCTCACCTGGCGAAGGGCCGATGCATAGCTTGCCTGGGCCTCTTCTAACCCCAGGCGGAAGGTGATGAAAGATAGCAGCATAATGATGCCCCCCAGGAGAATGCTTTTGGGGTTATGTTTGATTTCAGAGATGACTCGGCGTGTCTGGCTTTGCCAGAGAACTCTCACCAGGTGGAATATCAACATATAAAAGGAGAGATGAAAGGTGTAAACAAAAATGTCTCCGGTCATTACGCCCAGTTTGTCCGCCACCGCTCCAAAGGAGTAAAAAAAGGAGGCTGCCAGGGCAGTTAGAACACCGGTATTGGTTGTGTTTGAATTTTTTTTAAATTGGGGACGAATTGAAAATTTACCCCTCTGGATGCTCACTGCCCCATAGATTATGAGAAGGATGCCTGCGGCTCCAGCAGGAGAAATGGATTCGTTGAGAAAAAAATAGCTCCAGAATACAATGTAAACAGGGCCTGTGACCGTCAGGGGATAAACCAGGGTGAGATCCCCTTTTTCCAATGACACCGCCACAAAGTATTGGTATAGAAAAAAGAAAAAACCAGCGGCAAGGGCTGTGTACATGACCGATGGGACGAAAAAAAAGGTCTTCGCATGAAATTGGCCAATAAAGACGCCAAGCCCGGCAACGGTGACGCACATCATCCAGAAAATGGCACTGGTCTTGTCCTTGCATGTTTTTAGAACGCTGTTCCAAAGTACATGGAACAGGGCGCTGATAATTATGAATCCAAAGCCTTTTAATGTCATTTTGTCTACCTATTCCTTTTGCTGGCATTTGGCAACGGAAAAAAATAAGGTTCGTTAAAAAAAGTATTGCAATTTGTGTAATGGGCTGATATAAAGGCCGGGTTTGATTGTGGTGGGTGTAGCTCAGTTGGTAGAGCGCTAGGTTGTGGTCCTGGATGCCGAGGGTTCGAGCCCCTTCACTCACCCCATTTAACAAAATACATGAGTTAAAATTGCGATCATGCGCCTGTAGCTCAGCTGGATAGAGCGTCGGACTTCGAATCCGCAGGTCGGGAGTTCGAATCTCTCCAGGCGTACCATGGTTTTAAGGGGTCACAGAAAATTTTTTTGTGACCCTTTTTTTGTTCTCCGGTCAGGTTCAGATCCTTTTGAATTTTTCCCTTATTTCAATTTGGGTTTCTGATCCATCCTTTTGCTCCACATTTCCGCGTGTACCGGGACACCTTATCTGAGAATTTTGGACAGGTTATCTGATAATTTTGTTTTTTGAATTTTTCTGCTGAATAAAAAAATATCTTCCCTGGGCACCTTTATCGCTGACCCATAAATTAAATTTTGAGTAAAAAATGGCCAGGTGGAGTGGAAACTCCCCTGGCCATTGGTGTTTATGGGATAGAATAATTAGTCCTTGATGGTGATACCGAAAAGTAGTATCCTGTTTTATGAGTAAAAAACACACAAAAACTTTGGAAGCTATTTTTTCACATCCAACACCCAATAACCTTGAATGGCGGAAGATTGAAGCTTTGTTTGTAGCTTTAAAAGCAGAGGTTATTGAGGGAAATGGTTCACGCGTGTCTTTTATCATTAATAATGAAAAAGGTGATTTTCACAGACCACACCCCGGTAAAGAGGCAAAGCGATACCAAGTGAAAAATGCCAAAGAATTCTTAATTAAGGCAGAGGTGACAATATGAATACATTAAATTATAGAGGCTATACCGCCAAAATTGAATTCGATCCAGATGATAATATCTTATTTGGAAATATTATTGGTATTCGTGATACTGTTGGGTTTCATGGAGAATCTGTCAGTGAATTAAAAAATGCTTTTCATGAAGCAGTTGATTTTTATCTTGAGAGTTGTAAAAAAGCTGAAAGAGAGCCAAATAAACCTTTTTCAGGTAAATTTGTAATTAGAGTAGATTCTTCGTTGCATAGTGAAATTGCTATTGCGGCTATTAATGCAGGAAAAAGCCTTAATAAATGGGTGGCGGATACGCTTGAGCAGGTGGTTCATGCTCATTCATAGAGGGCACCCACCAATCAAATGTTATTTGTCCGTGAAATTCATTTCTTGCCACAAAATCAGATCCAGTAAATAGAGTTCATACTGCCCAAAGGTGTCGTCAAGCCAACGCTTCAGCACTTTCAAGTCTCCGTCATTCACAGCATTGTTAAACATATCAATATTGGCGTCATCATCAATTTTATTACCAAGTTTTTCAATGCTCCTGTCAATGACGTTGGCCGCAAGCTCCCCTGGCTTAAAACTTTTCACCCATGTATGTTTTGCCAAAATTTTCAAATCATCCAAAAGTTTGGAGTCTATTTTCGTTATGTCCACCAGATGTTTTTCAGTGGCTTTTGCTGTCTGTGAAATGAGTTCAGTTCTTTTCATGTTTTTTTCCCTTGTGTTTCATATTATTGGTTCTCATCGGTTATATAACTGGAAGGAGTTAGTACCAAAAGGGAGATAATTGGTCAATGCTTTTAACCCCGCTGCTGGCCCTATAGCACCTCAATCAGATATTCAAGATTCTTCACAGAATCATCGACACTTGGATGTTTGAAGCACTGATCCTTAATTATGTGAACACTTTGGGCTTGGTTCTAAGCTCGGCCATTTTCGATGGCACTCCTCAGATATCAATAGTTAAGCCATTAAAATTTATGACTATATTTATTTGTAGGTCACTTGGTGCATCTCCAGTGACCGACGTTAGAACCAACCCCCACACTTTCAATTTATGGGAACTGTGAATTTTTAACAGGGGGGGGGGGGCTTTGATTCCTGACATCATGTATAGTGCTGGTGCCGAAGAACAATTACAATTTGTTTCAGGGGAAAGCAAATAAAAGCTTGACAACTATTGTTAATACGAATATAATGCCCTTATTGATTTATTGAAAAGGGTGTCTGCTTTTTTTCAGATACCCATTTTTTTTGCTTCCGATCAACCTCCAGCATAATTAAAATCTTTTTGTTAAATCTTAGATACTTTTTACGAATGGGCGGTTGGTCTATCAAATAATACATTTGGGTTTTTATTATTCCAGATCTATTATTTTTTTAAAATGAGGCAGGTCTTAATGTCAAGATTTGCCTGTTTCGTACTTAGGGGAAAGAAAAATTTGTCAGAAAAGCACATCAGTGTGACAACTACCTCAAAGTTTGAAACACTTAAACTTTATTTTTTAGGAGATTGTCACAATGGCTAACGGAACAGTGAAATGGTTTAACGATTCTAAGGGTTTTGGTTTTATTGAGCAGGAAAACGGAGAGGATCTTTTCGTTCACCACTCAAGCATTAATGCAACGGGTTTTAAATCCCTTAATGAAGGAGACCGCGTGTCTTTTGACATTGAGCAGGGCCAGAAAGGTCCTGCAGCAGGAAATGTAACTGTAATTTAGTTATATTAGTTATAGTGTATACTGCTTTAATTGAGCTTAGATACCCCACGGGTTGACATTAAATTAAAGCTGCATATATTAGTAAAACTTCCTTTAACATGAATAAAAGGAAGTTTTCAGATCAGAGCAAGTCTTATGTCAAGTCTTGCTTAGTTTCGCACTTAAGGGAAAAGATAATTTGTTGAAAAAGCACATCTGTGTGACAACTACCTCAAGTTTGGAACATTTAAACTTTATTTTTTAGGAGATTGTCACATGGCTACAGGAACAGTAAAATGGTTTAACGATTCTAAGGGTTTTGGTTTTATTGAGCAAGAGAACGGAGAGGATCTTTTCGTTCATCACTCAAGCATCAATGCAACCGGTTTTAAATCCCTTAATGAAGGGGACAGAGTGTCCTTTGACATTGAGCAGGGCCAGAAAGGTCCCGCAGCAGGAAATGTAACTGTAATTTAGTTATATCTGCATATACCGCTTTGATATGGTTTGAATCTTTTTTGTTTTAACCATTCTTAGCTGGATATATTTTAAGAAAAGCCCCTTTGACGGATGTCATTGGGGCTTTTTTTATATAACGGGCATCTCCTGTCGGACACAATGAATTTTATTTCAGGGTTCTCTGGCACTTCAGCATGCCGTATTGTAGATATCGAAGGTAATTATATCAAAAACCCGGCTAAAAAGTACACCCAGGTCAATATAGGAGAGGTGAAGTTAATATGCAGAAACCAAACAAGCATAAGTCAGTAGCGCCAATTCCTCCCCCACTGTCAAAGATTCAGAAGGGGACTCCTTGGCGGAGAGTTGAAAAATATCAATTTGAAACCGGCATTTATCGTCCCCCCAGTGAAGGGGGCAGCGCCTCCCTGCTACTTCGGTTCACCCGCAACTGTCCGTGGAACCACTGCACCTTTTGCAGCATGTATAAAGGTGAAAAATTTCAACTGCGATCCCCGGGGGAACTCAAGGCAGATATGGATGCCATGGCAGCCCTGGCCAGGGATTTAAGAAATATTTCCATGGATCTGGGCCAGGGAGGGCAGATTACCCGGGATGCGGCCATGGTGCTCATGGATAAAGTGCCAGAACTGAACTATCACAACGGGTTTGCCATGTTCTTTCAGTGGCTGTGTGCAGGGGGCAAGACCGTCTTTATCCAGGATGGCAACAGCATTATCATGAAAACAAAAGATCTCATGGAGGCTTTGACTTACTTACGAACCCTTTTTCCCTCCATTGAACGGGTGACCACCTATGCCCGTTCCAGAACACTTGCCCAGAAATCCCTGGAAGATTTAGTTGCCATTAGAAAATCCGGCCTGGATAGACTGCATCTGGGTCTTGAAACCGGGGACGACGACCTTTTGGCAAAGATTAAAAAAGGGGTGACGGCCCAGGGCCATATAGATGGTGGTAAAAAGGCCATGGAAGCGGGATTCCAGGTGTCAGAGTATTGGATGCCAGGACTTGGGGGCAGGGAAATGACAATGGATCATGCCCTGAATACTGCCCGGGTGCTTTCTGCCATTAATCCTGATTACATTCGCTCCCGACCCTTCCGTGCCATCCCTGGAACCCCCATGCACACCTGGATTAACCAGGGTGAAATGCACCTTTTATCCCCCCATGAACAGCTCCAGGAATTAAAGGAGATGATAATGGCCCTGAATGTTACCTCCCGGGTTTGTTTTGACCATGCCGGGAATAATTGGCTTAATCCTTCAGGACGGCTCTTGTTGTCCCATGGGTACGAAGGGTATAAATTTCCAGATGAAAAAGAAACGCTGCTTCAGCTCATTGATGAGGGCTTGCAAAGTGATCATAAGCCCCAGTCTCTTACTTATCTATAATCCACATGTCCTGCCGGACACAACGGATATTGGAAGTGGTCTCATGCCGCCCCCGGGGAGGGGTAATGGAAGCGACCCGGAACTGTTAGACAGCCCAATTGGTCTGTTCCATTACCCCTCCCCGGGGGCTCTGCTGAGGTTGACCGAAAGTTTTATTTTCTTATAAAAAAAAATCGGAGAGGTAACAGTTGAAAAACTGGCAGGTTTATTTGTTAAAATGTGCAGACCATTCCCTGTATTGCGGAATTACTAATAATCTTGACCTCAGAATTGACGTACACAATACCGGGAAAGGGGCAAAGTATACCCGGGGAAGGCTTCCCGTTGAGCTGGTTGCAGCCACAGCTAACATGACAAAGAGTGATGCCCTTAAATTTGAAATAAGGATTAAAAAACTTCCTGCGGAAAAAAAAATATCTGTATTGGAAAAAGGAATAGACCCGCAATGAACGCCGTTAAAGTGCCCCATGATCAATTGAGTCCCGAAGCGTTGCAGGGCATTATTGAGGAATTTCTCACCCGGGATGGGACGGATTATGGGGAAGTTGAAGTCCCATTGGAAACCCGGGTTTCCCAGGTGTTTGCCCACCTTAAATCCGGAAAAGTAGTGATTGTGTTTGATCCCGATTCCCAGACCTGTACCCTTTTTGATAAGGATAATCCCGAATTAAAGTATTTGAACGCTGATAGACCATCTGTGTGGGATTGATCATCCAGTGAAGCTACTATACCGCCGCCAGCGCTTCTGCTGTCGCATATTCAGATAAAAAAAATTGAATTTTTTCCCATAACAGTGTAAAGAAAAAGACTATTTTACTCTAAGAGATCAGAAGTTGAAACCAAGCCCTGAAAAATAAAAATGGGTACAAGGGGGAGTTTATATGACAGAAAACAGTGCATTTCTTGATGATATTCAAGATGAATTAAAACAGATTGTCCAGCCCTACCAGAGAGATCTCAATCAGAAGCAGAAAAAAGCAGATTTTATAAAGCTGTGCATCCGGTGTGCAGGCAGGGATGATTTTCTCCGGCTGGATGAGCTTTTAAAAGGCAAAGTGGTAAGGGATATTGCAGAAGACGAGGATCTGGATGGCTGTGAGGCCATTTTTGAAACCCTTGGCAGCTACGCCGATGAACGAGTGGAACAATATCGCATTGAACTCATTGATGATCTCACCCGACTTTGTGAGGAGGCAGAGCTGCCCCTTGACATGGATTTTCCCCGATTTTCTGTGCTCAAGGGCATCACAGGGGAGATTGATTTTAGTGCCCGGTGCACCCTCATTAATAAAAAGGTACTTAAATCCATTGATCCCCGGCGGATTTTAACGGCGGTACAGCGGTTGAAAAAACAGCTCTATGATGGTCCCTATGATCCCCAGAAATTCATTGACTCCCTTTGTCAGACCTATCTGGACTGTCTTAAAAAAGATAAATTGTCCCTGGGCACCTCCCTGCCCATCCAGAAATTTTACCTTGATCATGTGATCTCTTTGCAGAGCAAGACCTTTTTTGTGAACATGGATAAAGGAAAATTCAAGGGCTACAGCCTGGATCAGTTCTCCGTGGATCTGTGGCGGTATTTCCAGGCAGGCATTGGCGGCACCTCCCAGGGCTATGATCTTCAGCTCACCCCGGGTCGCAACGGGGCCTTATGGCTTATTGACAGTGCCGGAGAGTTGCGCCGCATGACCGCCATCTCCTTTCATGATTTGCAGGAATAATCATTATGATATCAGTGGAAGAAATTGATCAATTAAAATCCTTTGAGGCCCGTTCCATCATTGAGGAGCTTCGCAAGGGAAGTGTGCCCATTGAATATGTCCCCGTGTTCACTGTGGGACGGAAAAATTGGCTTACCTTTATTGAAGATGACCTGGAAAATTACATTGGCCAGGGGGGAAGCAAGGTACGATTTATCAGTGGAGATTATGGGGATGGAAAGACCCATTTCATGTCAGTGATTCGGCATCTGGCCATGGAAAAGGGCTTTGCCGTCTCCTTTGTGGTGCTCACCCGGGATGTTCCCATCCATAAATTTGAAACCGTTTATCAATCTATTGTACAGCAACTCCAGGGAAACTTTAACGGCGTGGGGATTCGCAATCTGCTGGGGGACTGGCTTGACAAACTTACCCGCACCCTCACCGATGGCAGTGACGAAGAGTGCCTGGAAAAACGCTTGGCCCTGGCCGAGACATTCCAGAACATCCCGGGTATGGATATCAATTTTGCCAATGCCTTGGCTGCCCTTGTAAATAACCGCTTTGCCCCTGGGGTTGGGGAAGATGACGGGGAGGATACCCGTCGTGATGACCATGAGGTGCTGCTTCATTGGTTTGAAGGGGGTAAGGTCACCAAACGGGAACTCAAGCCTTTCTTGATTTATGAATTTTTAAACAAGGCCAACAGCCGCCAGTTCATGAACTCCTTGATTCTATTTTTACGCCACATTGGCCACCAGGGCTTAATTTTGCTCATGGACGAGATGGAAACTGTGGTGGCCCAGAGTGCCTCCATTCGCAATGCCGCCTATGAAAATGTCCGTCTTTTCATTGATAACAGCGAGTCAGCCCAATACCTTCACATCTTTTTTTCCATCATTCCCGACATACTGGTGTCGGAAAAGGGCTTTAAATCCTATGATGCCCTGTGGAGCCGCATACGATCCATTGGAGAAACAAAGAAGCTCAATTACCGGGGCGTGCTGGTGGATATCCATCAAACACCTCTGAACAGCCAGGAACTGGTGGAGCTTGGCGGATGTTTAAGAACCCTCCATGGTATTTCCTACCGCTGGGACGCCTTGGAATCGGTGAACGATGAGATCCTGGAACGGATCTGTTCCAATCAAAAACGCATGGGGGTGATCAGCGAGGTGCGTTTGTTCATCAAGCAGTTGATTCACCTTCTGGATATGGCAGAACAGGGAGAATCCCCGGAAAACCTTGATATGGGGCAGCAGATGGTGGAAACCCGGCGGGAAATGGAGGCAGAAAAGATTGAGCAGCTCCAGCCTTCCTGGGATAATTAACGGGATGTTTTTGCATGGATGATTCTAAATTTCAAAATCTTGTGGCAGGTGGCAGTAATTTTCAACTCAGAAGGGCTGTGGAGCGTCTGCGGGAGGGGCTTTTTGATCCCCTGGGCGTTCAATTGCTCACCTCGGGTGGGGCCAAACTTGATAAAATTTTTGACAAGGCTGTGACGGCCCTGAACAAAAATAAATCTTCCCACCTGTGCATTTGTGGTGCCTATGGCCAGGGAAAGTCCCATAGCCTTACCTATATTAAACAAAAGGCCCTGGCCGATAACTTTGTGGTCAGCCACATGAACCTTGATCCCCGCCAGATCCCTTTCCACAATTTTCAGGCGGTTTACAGGGCTGTTATGGCGGGTATGGAATTTCCCCAGGGGGATAAATCCGTTGTGTCGGTGTGGAAAAAAGGGGTGGAAAAATGGCTTTCACTGCCGGAAAATAGTCAAAAAACCTGCCTGGATCTCATTCCACAGGAGATGCCCCATCGGTTTAAGGCCATTCTTGTGGCCATGGCATCTCCCACGATGGCCCTTTCTGACCGGAAGAAGAAATTCAAAAAATATGCCCGGTTTAAACCCCGGGAATTTCCCTGGATATTGAAAAATGCCCTTTTGGGAAAGGATATCCCTGCATGGCGATTGTCAGCGGCGTTTCAGTATCGCCAGGTGCCATTTTATAAGGAACATTCCCTGGTGTGTAAAGAGCCAGCCCAGTATCTTACCATGGTAAAGGCCATGGCTGCCCTGTTCCAGAACCTGGGATTCAAGGGATGGGTGATTTTGTTTGATGAAGGTGAATCCATTACCCAGACCCGGATCACCAGCCGCAGTAAGAGTTATGAACTGCTTCACAAGATGTTTTGCCCCGGCATGGAATCAGGGGGATTTTATCCGGTGTTTGCCTTTACCCATGATTTTTTCAATCTGGTCGCCCAGGAACCCTATGACCGAACCCGGATTTTAAAGAGGCGGAAAAACGGCAGCGCCCCTCCCCTGGAAATCCCCCTTTTCAAGCGGGACTACCACAGTGCCTGGAAAAATATCACCGTTCATACCCTGCATGACCTTTCGGCACCGGAGTGGAAAATCCTGATCCAGAAACTCATTGTGCTCCATGGTCGGGCCTATGCCTGGGCCCCTGAAAGTGGTCGGCTGAAACCCCAGATGGTGAAGCTGTTGTCCAGTCACGCCGGGGCTGAGCCCCGATTGAAATTGAGGCTTCTGGTCAACCATCTTGATCTGGCGCAGCAAAAAGAGGTGTTGGACACGCTGATCCTGTGATGTCATCTCCTGTGCTTTTACAACTTCCCAATACATTTCGTGCCTTTTATGGGGCCTTTCCCGGCCTGCACACAGTCCAGAAACAGGCCATTGCCCCCATTTTGGCGGGCCGGGATCTGGTGATCCAGGCGGCCACGGGCTCCGGTAAAAGTGAAGCTGTGCTGGCTCCCTGCCTGGAGCGTATCATCCAGTCCGGTAGAGAGCAGTCCGTGTTGTATATCATCCCCACCCGGGCATTGGCCATGGATTTAAAACGGCGATTTGAATCGGTGATCACCGAACGGCTGGGTCTTAATCTTGCCATCCGCACCGGGGATATCAAACGCACCGGGGGGAAACGTCCGGACATTATGTTCACCACCCCGGAATCCCTGGATGTGATGCTGGGAACCACCAATGCAGATCTTAAAGCATTTTTGTTCCGGGTGGGCATTGTGATTGTGGATGAGGTGCATCCGTTGCTGCATCAATACCGGGGCCGTCACCTGGTGTACCTGTTCACCCGACTGGAACGTAAAACCGGAAAACCTATTCAGAAAATCGCCATGTCCGCCACCATTGCCCGGGTGGATGAAGTAATGACTTTTCTCAACTTTAGGGACAATGCAGCTTCCATCATTACTCATGTGGGCCGGAAAATAATTGCCCGCCTGATTCATCTGAGGCAGGAAGATACGGATATCCCGGCCCTGCTCAACGATCTCTACCATACCTGGAATTATCGCAAAATTCTTATCTTTGCCAACAGCCGGGCCGCCTGTGACCGTTTGTCCGGTATTATTAAAAGCCGGGGCATTTTTAAGGATGTTTCTGAGCTGCACTACTCCAATCTTAAACCGTTAGAACGAAAAGAAGCCGAAGATCGATTCCGGAAAAGACCCCATGCCCTGTGCATTGCCACCAGCACCCTGGAACTTGGCATTGATGTGGGGGATGTGGATGCTGTACTCTTGTTTCAACCCCCGGGGTCGGTGTCTGCCTTTCTCCAGCGCATTGGCCGGGCCAACCGTCGGGGCAGCGAGGTAAATTTTTGGGGCCTTTGCAGTGGCGAACGGGCCGGAGACCAGGTGGTGCGCTTCCTGGCCTTGCTGGAGCTTGGCCGGGGGGGAAACATTGAATCACCTGCCCCTAAGAACCTGCCAAGTGTGCTCAGCCAGCAGGTGATCTCTTGCCTTTATGAGAAAAAAGAGATCTCCCTTCCTTCGCTTCAAGCCCTTTTCCCCCATGAAAAGGCGCTGCTGCCAGATATTTTTGCCTCCCTTGAAAAAAAGAGCTGGTTGAAAAAAACCGGTATGGGGGGACTGAACCGGGGGGGATGGCAATACCGAAATCATTTGCTGGAATATAAAATATGGGGGAATTTTCCCGAAGCCGAGGTGGAATATGTCCTGGAGGTGGCAGATAAGGCGGTGGCTGATATCCCCCGGTCTGTGGTGTCCCAGATGGACATGGGAGACCGCATTTATCTGTCTGGGCGACGGCTTAAAATCTTAAAAATCAATGACACCGAACCCCGGAAGGTGGTGGCCCGGCCCTGCGCCAGGGTGGATGACAAGCAGTTGGTGTGGCTTGGCATGGGGGCCCATGTCTCCTTTGAGGTGGCCCAGGCCATGGGCCAACTCCTTAAACCCAAGGGGACAAAAACCAAGGAGGGGACAGATTTTAAATCTATCTCCTCTGATGCCGGTCTTTTTACCCGGACGAAAAAATTGTTCCAGGCCCAGATAAAACAGGGTGAAAGACGGGTGGTGCTTAAGAACGGCATGGATGTGATACCCGGACAAAAGGGCAGATTTCATTATCGCACCTTTCTGGGGTCTGCCGGCAATCTGGTTCTGGAGTGGAGCATCCGGGAACAGTTGGCAGGAGACGATGTGGAGATTATTTCCCATGAGACCGGAGTGGAGTGTTCCCACTGGATTTGTTTTGAAAAAATTCTTCTACCCGTTAAAAAAGAGGCTTTTCATATATGGGTTAAAAAACATTTCAAAGTGCTTCAGAACCTGGTGCCGTTGAGTATTTTCTGGAAAACCCTACCCCTGGATCTCATGGTGGCGGAAATCACGGATTTTCTCTTTGATTCCCGGGTGGCCCAGACTTTTGCCCATTACCTTGGTTCCACATCTGACATTGTGTCAGGGGATATGGCGGATCTTGATCCGGTGCTTCCCCCTGCCGAAATTAAAAAGAATGCTATTTTGGACATTGATCCTGGCCCCTCCTTGCTGGAAGATTCGAGAATGAAAGTCAGGGAAA
>Ga0307929_1000203_pt1 | contig 63407 bp, 58 predicted proteins | sample AceLakmetage1330_FD_203160 | JGI IMG/M metagenome (GOLD analysis project Ga0307929, IMG submission 203160) | Saline water microbial communities from Ace Lake, Antarctica - #1330 | ecosystem: Environmental > Aquatic > Non-marine Saline and Alkaline > Saline | place: Antarctica: Ace Lake... | reverse complement strand
TAAATCTTAACAGTTCGTAATTTTTGTCAAAGAGCCCTTTTTATCAAAAAAAAAGATACAACTATTGATTATCAACATGATAAATATAAAAATGTGGATTTCATCAAAACTTTCGGACACTTATGATTTAAAATGAAACATTACAAATATTAAATGAATTTGACATGAAAGCAAAGTTGATTTTATTAGCAATTTTTACCATCGGATTTATATCCGGTTGCAATCAAAGCACAAAGAAAAATATGCAAAATGAGCAGCAAGTTGTAAAGACTGATTCTCCTATTTATGGTAAATGGGTAAGGATTGGACATACAGGACCCATTAGTTTTGATTTTAAAGAAAATGGCATAATTGAAGGCGACTTTGGAAATGACCAAACGGTTGATGTTATTTCAAGCTATGAATTATCAGGCGACACAATTAAATTTATTGATAAAGAAGGGCAAATGTGCGAAGGATATGGGCAGTACAAGGTTTATCAAACCGATTACTATGTATCCTTCGACTTAATCGACGACGATTGTAGCGGAAGGATAAAAACTACTATGGGATTTTGGACAAGACCTGATTTCAATGATTTTTTAAAGACTCTTGATGGTGAAATATCAAAATCGCCGGAACCTGAATTGTATTTAAATAGAGCAAGGATACATTTAGCAACAGGTATGACCAAACAGGCAAAAGAGGATTTTGACAAATATTTATTAACCGACACCTTAGACGGAAGCGTTTATGTAAACAGGGCTGGAACCAGGTTTCCAAACGACTTAACCGGAGTTGTATTTGATTGTAATAAAGCAATATCGTTAGACCCAAATAATAAAAATGCTTACTTTCTTCGTGGATTGGCGCGATACGAATTAGGCACAAAAGAGCAAGGATGTGAAGACTTTAGTAAAGCAATCCAATTAGGTTTTTCAATATTGAGCATTGCTGAACAGGAAAAATGTGTTGAATATTGGAATGAAGAATAATAGCACTCCAAAAAAAGAATTAGCCTTCTCCCGTTCCGGCACTCGCTTCAAAACCAAACCCCACCTTAGCCAAAATAATCTATCTCCCAAAATTCCGTTTACTCAAAGCCTGTTTCAGGAATAAGTCCTAATTTTGCAGCAAACAACATTATTATGGAAATCGTATTTTTTAAACGCCCGCGTCCCCGTAATTTCGAGTACAAGCCCCGCTACTACGATGAGGAAAAAGAACGCCGGGAAGAACGCCGCAAAGCACTCGAAGATGCCGAGAAGGGGATTTCGTCCACGCTGCGCTACGACATCGAACGGCGATGGCGCATGGCCGACCGAAAAAACCGGAACAAATCGCGGGGAGTAAATCTGCTGGTTTATCTTATCGTTGCGGCTCTGCTGGCGTATTTTGTGTTTTTTGTGTAAGAAAAGAATTGATTTAGAAAAGCCCTTATGCCCGATATTATTCATCTCTTGCCCGATTCGGTGGCCAATCAGATTGCTGCCGGCGAAGTGATTCAACGGCCGGCCTCGGCGGTAAAAGAATTGCTCGAAAACGCCATCGATGCCGGGGCTAAGCATGTAGAACTAATCATTAAGGATGCCGGAAAAACGCTCATCCAGGTTACCGACAATGGCTGCGGCATGTCGGAAACCGATGCGCGGATGGCCTTCGAGCGCCATGCCACCTCCAAGATACAATCGGTCAACGATTTGTTTGCCATACGCACCATGGGTTTCCGAGGCGAGGCGCTGGCTTCGATAGCCGCCATTGCCCAGGTGGAAGTGAAATCGAAGAAGGTGGAGGAGGAGCTGGGCACCTGCCTGCAAATTGAAGGATCGCAGGTGAAGGGTCAGGAATTTTGCCAATGTCCCGGCGGGACGAGCATCCTGGTGAAGAACTTGTTTTTTAATGTCCCGGCACGGCGCAAGTTTTTAAAATCCGACAGTGTCGAGCTACGTCATATCCTCGAAGAATTTCAGCGCATAGCATTGGCCAATCCCGATTTGGCCTTGAGCCTTTTTACCGATGGTAAAGTGGTTTTCCAGTTGCGACCCGGTTCGCTCAAAGAACGCATTGTGGCTATTTTCGGGCAGCCCTTCAACAAAAGGCTTATTCCCGTGGAGCAAAAACTGGATTCGCTCACCATCACCGGATTTGTGGGTAAGCCCGAGTTTGCCAAAAAAGTTCGGGGCGAGCAATACTTTTTCGTCAACCAGCGCTTTATGAGGCATCCCTACCTGAACCATGCTGTGGACAATGCCTTCGACCAGTTATTGCCCGAAAAAGCCTATCCGGCTTATTTTATCTTTATCGATATCCGTCCCGATGAAATCGACATCAACATTCATCCTACCAAAACGGAAATAAAATTTCAGGACGAAAAAACCATGTACGCGCTTTTGCGTTCTACGGTGAAGGCGGCATTGGGCAAGCACAGCATAACCCCAAGTCTGGATTTTAATAAAGATCCCTCGTTGGATTTTACCATGCCATCCAAGGGAACCGCCATCCGACAGCCCTCATTAAAACTAAATCCGGATTACAATCCTTTCGAAAATAAAAGGCCTGAAGAATCGGCGCGTCAGGATCGAAATCTGTCGAATTGGGAAAAATTGTATCCTGAGCGTAATGAAAGTACGAACGAGAGTTTTGCAAAAAAATATAGTCTTGAGCCTCAGCAGCAAATCGAGACTGCGCTCGAAAACGAAGATTCCAATGTTGGAGATTTTTTTCAACTTCACGGGCAGTTTATTTTGTCGCAGGTAAAGTCGGGCCTGATGATTATCGACCAGCAAAGTGCCCACGAACGCATCCTTTACGAGCGTTACCTCAACCTTTTGGGACGGCGGCAGGCACTCTCGCAGCAGGAACTCTTTCCGGTTAAAGTAAGCCTGCCTCCCGCCGAAGCCGAATTGCTTCGCGACCTGCAAGGTGAGCTTAATATGCTGGGATTTCTTATGCATCAGGACGAGGATAATCCGAACGAATTTACTGTTAACGGTACTCCGCCGGGCTTGAAGCAGCCCAACGTAGTTTCGCTTATCGAAGGTATTGTGGAAAATTACAAAAGCAATATGCTGGAGCTGAACATGGATAAAAAAAATAACCTGGCGCGTTCGCTGGCCAAAAACATGTCGATAAAAAAAGGCCGGAAGCTGCACCAGATGGAAATGAAAAGCATGATCGAATCCCTGTTTGCCTGCCAGATACCCGATGTTTCGATCGACGGGCGGCCAATTATTCGTATTATCGCCCTCGACCAACTTTTGCAGGTGAATACAAAATATACTGAACAAAATACGGAAACACATAGTTAAGAAGCTAAATTTAGAAGATGAATAATCAACAACACTACAGTCCGCAAGGATTTACGTTTCTGCCGCCGGTAGTCAAAAATCTGCTTATCATCAATGGCATCATGTATTTGGCCACTCTGGCACTTTCTACTCAGGGCATCGACCTGGTTAGTACGCTGGGTTTGCATTATTTTTCTTCCGAGCGATTCCAGGTCTGGCAATTTGCTACCTACATGTTTATGCACGGCAGCTTCAACCATGTGCTGTTCAACATGTTTGCCTTGTGGATGTTTGGCTACATGCTCGAAAACGTGTGGGGATCCAAGCGGTTTTTGCAATATTATATTTACACCGGCCTGGGAGCAGCCTTGATACAATTGCTTGTAACATATTTAAGGATTTCGGTGCTGGAAGGGAAAATGGATCCGGCCAGTGTGGATACGGTTTATCGCGAGGGATTGAGTGTGATCGAAAGGGGAATGAACTATACCAACGAGCAGATGGCCACGCTCAACGGGATGATAAATGCGCCCATGGTTGGGGCTTCGGGTGCGGTTTTTGGCATCCTGCTGGCCTTTGGTATGATGTTTCCCGAAACCAAGCTCTACCTTTACTTTCTTTTTCCTGTCAAGGCCAAGTACTTTGTTATTGGCTATGGCCTGGTAGAATTGTTTTTTGGCGTAGCTAACCGCCCGGGCGATCATGTGGCGCGTTTTGCCCACCTCGGCGGGATGATAGTTGGCTTTTTACTTATCAAATATTGGAAACGAAGAGGCGTTTATTAGCATCATGAGGTATCAACAACAAAATCCATTGGACGAATTTAAGCGGTTTTTTTCGCGCTCATCAGTCTTGCAAAAGCTTATTATCATCAACGCGGCGGTATTTGTCCTTGTCAATATTATCAATCTTTTTTTCTGGCTTTTCCAGATAGCCAATCATCCTGAAGGTTTGCCGGGGGTTTCGCTGGTGGCTTATTACCTTTCGGTGCCATCAAATATGGAGGCTTTATTGCTCCGCCCCTGGACAATTTTTACCTACATGTTTTTGCAGGAGGGTTTTATGCACATATTTTTTAATATGGTGGTACTTTATTTTGGCGGTCGTATTTTTATGGAATATCTCTCCGACCGCAAACTGCTGAGTACCTATATCCTGGGAGGGCTGGCGGGCGCAGCTTTTTACATTGCTGCCTTTAATATTTTTCCGGTTTTTGGCGAATCCCTTTATTATTCGGTGGCCATGGGAGCCTCGGCATCGGTGCTTGCCATTCTCATCGCGGTGGCTACTTATGTTCCTGAGTATTCGGTAGTACTTTTTCTTTTTGGTCGCGTCAAGCTGAAATACCTGGCGCTGGTTGTTATTCTTATCGATGTTTTGAGCATTATGAATGGAAACGCCGGCGGCCACATTGCCCATCTGGGTGGTGCAGCCTGGGGCTTTTTTTATATTTGGATGATGAAACACGGCAAAGATTTTACTATAAATTTTGGCAAGATGAATTTCAGAAAATTTTTTAAGTTCTTTACTAAAGAGAAGAAACCGGTTTATCCTTCCAACTTCGACAAAGGCCGCCCGATGACGGACGAAGAATACAACTATCGCAAGCATCAGGATCAGGATCAGATTGATAAAATCCTCGAAAAGATTTCGCGATCGGGATATTCCAGCCTCAGTAAAGAGGAGAAAGCCCAGCTTTTTCAGTCGAGTAGCAAGAAAAATTAAGGTGCAGATATGGGCGCGAAAAAAAAGAATAAAAAGCACAGTTGGCTCAGAACGCTTATCCTGCTGGCAAATTGGCTTGTGCTAATCGCCCTGCTAATTTCTTATCTTTCGCCATTTACGCATCCCGAAACCAACGTTGTGCCTGCCCTCCTGGCCTTGCTTTACCCCGCGCTGCTGCTTGCCAATATATTGTTTGTCGTTTATTGGATTATCCGTTGGAAATATTACTTCCTCTTTTCGCTTATCGCCATCCTGGCCGGTTATTCGGCTTTTTTCAAAACTTTCAGCTTTAACGCCGAAAAACCTGTGGGCAGCTACAGCGATGCGCTCAAGGTTTTATCATACAACGTTCGTATCTTCGACCATTATAAATGGAAGAGCAATCAGAACTTTTTTATCCGCAATTCGGTTTTCGATTTTGTAAACCACCAGCAAGCGGATATCATCTGTTTCCAGGAGTTTTTTCATGGCAACGAAAAATCCTTTCCTACCGTTGGCCCCTTTCTCGAAAACAGCGAAGCTAAAAACTACCACATAGATTATGTTATCCAGCGGGGCGATAGCAAGCATTTTGGGCTGGCTACCTTTACGCGCTTTCCAATTGTTGGCCGGGGCAATATCCATTTTGGGGATAAAACTGCCAACTCGGGTATTTTTACCGACGTGGTTTTCGAGGGCGACACCCTGCGGGTTTTCAACTTCCATTTGGAGTCGGTTAAATTCTCGAAGGCCGATTATACATTTGTGAAGGAGCTTTCCGATCCGGCCATCGTCAATGGTTCCAACACCAAAATCATTGTGGGCAAGCTAAGCAGAGCCTTTAAAAGCCGTTCAGCTCAGGCTGATGTTGTTGCCCGATACATTCAGGAATCGCCTTATCCGGTAATTGTTTGTGGTGATTTCAACGATACGCCGCTTTCGTATGTTTACAATACTGTGGCGGAGGGACTTAACGATGCCTTTTTGGAAACGGGGGCAGGAACCGGTGCCAGTTTTGCTGGCGGCATTCCCCTCTTGCGCATCGACTATATCTTGCACAGCAAAAGTCTTGAAGCCTATCGTTTTGAGCGGCACACAGTCGATTATTCCGACCATTATCCAATTTCGGCTTACTTTAAAAGTAAGGTTTCCAAGAAAAATAAATAGTGAATGTTTAGAAATTAATGCTTTGAATTGCTCCGGGTTTTAACCCGGGGAAAAATGTACTTGTTATTAGCTCCCTTGATTTCTCCACGCTGCAGGCGTGGAGAAATCGAGGGGTTTTTCATCTTCCCCATCTAATCCCCGCCCTAAAGGACGGGGCAATTCATAATTCAAATACCTTACTAAAAATACGGACACTAAGTAAAGCATGTATAGATGTTCTAACAAGTTTTGATAATTCTAATTTAGATGAAATCATACCTTTGTAAAATGAATTTTGAATTAACAGCGGATTTTAAACCCACCGGCGACCAGCCCGAGGCCATCCGACAATTGGTGGAAGGACTAAACCGCAACGATGATGCTCAGGTTTTGCTGGGCGTAACCGGTTCGGGTAAGACCTTCACCGTTGCCAACGTCTTGCATCAGCTCAACCGTCCGGCTCTGATATTAAGCCACAACAAAACCCTGGCTGCCCAGCTCTATGGTGAGTTTAAGCAGTTTTTCCCTAAGAATGCGGTTGAGTATTTCGTTTCTTACTACGATTATTACCAGCCCGAAGCCTACATCCCGGTTACCAACACCTACATCGAAAAAGATTTGGCTATTAATGACGAAATCGAAAAATTGCGCCTAAGCACCACTTCCTCTTTGCTGTCAGGGCGCAGGGATATTGTGGTGGTTTCGTCGGTTTCGTGTATTTATGGCATCGGAAATCCCGACGATTTTACCAGCAATGTTATTCATCTGAAAACCGGGCAAACGCTTTCGCGCAATAAGTTCCTCTTCGACCTTGTGGGTAGTTTGTATTCGCGAAACGAAATGGATTTCAAGCATGGCACTTTTCGCATCAAGGGTGATGTAATAGACGTTTTTCCGGCCTATGCCGATTTTGCCTATCGCATCGTGATGTGGGGCGAAGAAATTGAAGAGCTGATTAGTTTTGACCCCATCAGCGGACGCGAAAAGGACAAGTATGATGAAATTACCATTTATCCGGCCAACATCTTTGTTACTTCCAAAGATAAGATGAAGGGAGCCTTGCACGAAATACAGCAGGACATGTTTAAGCAGGCGGCTTATTTTAAGGAAATGGGAAAACATCTCGAAGCCAAGCGCCTGGAAGACCGGGTGAATTACGATATCGAAATGATGCGCGAGCTGGGATATTGTTCCGGCATCGAAAACTATTCGCGCTATTTTGACGGACGCAAGCCGGGGTCACGTCCCTTTTGCCTGCTCGATTATTTCCCCGAAGATTTTGTTTTGATAGTGGACGAAAGTCATGTTACGCTTTCGCAGATCAAGGCCATGTATGGCGGTGACCGCTCGCGCAAGCAAAACCTGGTTGAGTTTGGGTTCAGGCTGCCCTCGGCCATGGATAACCGCCCCTTGAAATATGATGAGTTTGAAACGATAACCGGACAAACCATCTATGTGAGTGCCACCCCTGCCGACTATGAGTTGCAGAAAAGTGAAGGCGTAATTGTTGAACAACTTATCCGGCCTACCGGCCTGCTCGATCCAATTATTGAAGTTAGGCCGAGCCAGGATCAGATCGATGACCTCCTTGGAGAGATCGATCGCGTGATTGGCAACAACGAGCGGGTTTTGGTTACCACGCTTACCAAACGCATGGCCGAGGAGTTGTACAAGTACCTTACAAAACTTAATATTAAAAGTCGTTATATCCACTCGGACGTGGATACTTTGGAGCGCGTGGAGATTTTGCGCGACTTGCGCCTGGGAAATGTGGATGTGCTCGTGGGTGTTAATCTGTTGCGCGAGGGACTTGATTTGCCTGAGGTTTCGCTGGTAGCAATTTTGGATGCCGACAAGGAAGGATTTCTGCGTTCCGAACGTTCACTTACGCAAACTGCCGGACGTGCAGCGCGTAACATCAATTCGCTGGTGATAATGTACGCCGATAAGATCACCAATTCGATGCAGCGAACGATAGATGAAACCGACCGCCGCCGCGAAATACAACTCAAATACAACGAGAAACACGGAATTACGCCTACCCCGCTGATCAAGTCCACCGATTCGATTATGGGGCAAACCAGCGTAGCCCGCAAAAAAGTTGGCCCGGCCGGAGCCTACGTTGAAAATATTAGCCAAAACATTGCCGCCGATCCCGTGGTGCAATACATGAGTAAGGAGGAAATTGCCAAAGTCATCCAAAAAACCCGCAAGAAAATGGAAGAGGTAGTGAAGGAACTCGATTTTATTGAGGCCGCCCGTCTGCGCGATGAGTTATTCCAGTTGGAGGATTTGATAAAAACAAAAGAATAAAGCCAGGATTGAAAGTCAGGGTATGACTTTAAGTCATGCCCTGACCTGGATTGGCCTTAGCTCAGCTATACCCTGACTAAATAGTGTCTGTCCATAAAGTCAACTTTTTTTGATTTAAGATTGATGATTAATGCCGAACTACGCTCGTGCATTTACGAAAAGAAATAAAAATTAAAAATTTTTGACTTTTCGGGACGATTGGAGATTTTAGATTGGCTTGAATATCACCAACATCTTAAATCTAAAATCTTAAATCTAAAATCTTAAATCTCAAATCGTATATTTTTCTAACTGTTACTCAAAAGACAGACACTAAATAGTGTCTGGTTTTTTTCTGTGGATGATAATTTGTATTTTTTTTCGCAGCTTTTTTCCTATTCGGGTAAATCCGCCAGATTATCATCCAGCACCTTGCGCACATCTTCCGCCGAATTGGTTTCCATAAGATGGGCACGCAACTGAGCTGCTCCCGGGAAGTTGTTGGTGTATATTTTAAAAAATCGTTTGAGGATGGCAAAGTTCTTTTCGCGTCCCCAGGTGTCAGTGAACAGCACCACATGCTCCCACAACAGCTCCAGTTTTTCGTTAACTGAAAGCTCCGGTTCAGGGTGGTTAAACATCCAGGGATTGTGAAAGATGCCCCGACCCACCATAACGCCATCTGCGCCGCTTATCTGGCATTTTTCCAAACCGTCATCTACACTCATCACATCGCCATTGCCAAAAAGCGGGATATTTTTTCCTGAAGCATCACGCAGCGCAACGGCCTTTTTTATTTCGTTCCAGTCGGCGGGTACTTCCGATTGATCTTTTTGGGTGCGGCCATGCAGGATAATCGCTGCCGGGCCTTGCGCCAGCAGATGGCTGATCCAGTTTTCGGTGTCGTGTTTTTTGATGCCCGTGCGTGTTTTCACGCTTACCGGAATGGTGGAGGCTTCCTTGCTTGCCTGGATAATTTCGGCGGCCAGCGCAGGTTGCGCAATCAGATGAGAGCAAGCACCCTGCTTCACAATTTTTTTTACCGGACAGCCCATATTAATATCTATCCCATCAAAGTCAAATTCTTCACAAATCATTTTTACCGATTCGTAATATTTTTCGGGATTAGCTCCCCATATCTGGGCTACCAGCTTTATCCCCTTTTCGCGGAGCATTTGCTTTTCCGATTCATTAACCCGCAGTCGGCTAATTACATTGGGTCGTCCCACCGGGTGGCACAGGCCATCGGTTGAAGTAAATTCGGTGAAAACCACATGGAAATATTCGGGATTGGAAATGCGCATCACCAACTCGCGAAAGGAGGTGTCGGTAACATCTTCCATGGGTGCCAGCATAAAGGCCGGTTTTGATATTTGATTCCAAAAATTAATCATAAGTCATAAAAGGCGGCAAAAATATAATTTTTAGCTGCTTCACTTCAGGAGGAAAAAAAGCATTAGGACGAAAAAAAACGGAAAGCCAAATCTTGGATAGAAATATTATTGAACATGCCGTGCCAGCGCAGCTTCGACGGCCATAGTAAAAAGTTCGGAGAGGGTAATGCCCATCTCGCGAGCCATCTTAGGTACGATGCTTTCACGGGTGAGGCCAGGAACGGTATTGATTTCGATGAAATATAAGCTGTCGTTTTTCTTACAATAAATGTAATCAGCCCTGACAATTCCCCGGCAGTTCAACTTTTTGTAAAGCATGGCGGTGGTGTGTTTGATTCCTGTTTCCAGCTCGCTCTCGATATTTGCGGGCACTATTTCATCGGCCAGTGCCGGATTGTATTTGGCCTCGTAGTCGAAAAATTCATTTTTGCTTATGATTTCGCATATCGGCAAAACGATCATCCGTCCTTTATGTTCGAGTACCCCGCAGGTCAACTCGCGTCCTTCGACAAATTCTTCAATCAGTACCTCATCATCTTCCTCGAAGGCTCTGGCGATCGCCTTAGGCAAATCGGCAGCATTTTTTACCTTGGTCATCCCCACACTCGAACCGCCGGCGTTGGGTTTTACAAATACCGGCATATTCAGGTTTTTTTCGATACCAGCAAAATCCACATCCTGATTTTTGTACAAATGCACCGATCCGGCTACATCCACACCATAACTCGCTACAACGCGGTTGCACAGGTTTTTGTTGAAAGTGAGTGCCGATGCCAGTGTATCGCAGGCGGTGTAAGGAATACGCAAAAGCTCGAAGTAGGCAGGCAGCTTGCCATTTTCGCCCGGATCGCCATGGATGGCGCAAAATACGCAGTCGAAAACTATTTTTTGATTATCAATTGTGAGGCTGAAATCATTTTTGTCGATTGCGTATTTTTTGCCCTCTTTCTTAAAAAACCAGTCTTGTCCTTTTATCTGTATTAAAAATGGATTGAAGGCTTCGCGCGGCAGCATCTCGGCTACCACACTGCCACTCTTAATCGAGATTCCGTACTCGCCCGAATCTCCACCGGCGATAATTGCAATATTCTGCTTCATGATTTACCATATTTTTTGGCAGGCAAATGTATATCTTATTTTATCTTTGCGCCGCACAACCGCAATAATTTGCAGCGGCAAAAGTTAATACTGACAAATTTGGCAATAGTGTAATTGTGCATTTATTAACATCATCAAATTTTTCATGGGGCTTTTAAAATTTCTTTCCGGCAAAACCTTTTACAAGCATTTGGGTATTGCGTTTTTGCTGATTGTGCTTGTGATATGGCTCACCGTAAAAGCTCTGGATTTTTACACCCAAAACGGCGAGCATCTGAAGGTACCGGGATTAATCGGCGTAAATATTTATGAATTAAAACATAAGGCACTGCCAGGCAATTTCGACTTTGTGGTTATCGATTCAGTTTATGACGATCATTTTGGTAAGGGCGAGATTGTGCTGCAGGATCCGGCTCCCGGCTCTCATGTTAAAAGCGGACGCAAAATATATGTTACCATTGTTGCAAGTCAGCCCGAGATGGTGGCCATGCCCGACCTGGTTGATCTTTCGCTGCGCCAGGCACTCAACGAGCTGAAAGCAGAAAGCCTGAAGCTGGACAAGCTAAGTTATGTTGAAAACTTTGCTAAAAATGCCGTTCTTGCCCAGCGCATCGATGGCGATACCTTAGCTCCGGGTACTCCGGTTTTGAAAGGATCATCGGTGGAATTGGTTTTGGGTATGGGGCTGGGCAATGAAAAAGCCGATGTCCCGTTTCTAATTGGATTGACCGAAAGCGAAGCCATTGCCTTGATTAACAACGCATCGTTTAATGTGGGATACCTAAAATATCAGGATAGTCGTGATAAAATGCACTCACGGGTTTACAAACAGCAGCCGGGTGTTGACGAGAAGCAAAAGGCCGCTTACGGGGCTTATGTGGATCTGTGGTTTCGCAGCGATCAATTTTTTAATTTTGATTCTTTGGTTGATGTTTACAATTCAGATACGCTGAACTTGATTCCGCAAAAGCTGTAAAGGATTTATTATTTTTTTGAAAAGAATGAGAAAATATTTAATAGTCGCATTATTATCCATTTTAATCTGCAATGCTGCAGAAGCGCAGGAAATACTGTCGGGAATGGCGGAGAATCCTGTCATTTTAAAGGCTGCAAAAAGTGAAAGACTAAATCAGCAACAATCTGAGCTTAAGTCATCGTATGTGGAAATTCCCGAGGCACTGGTTTTACCATTTTTTGACGATTTTAAGCAGGCAGGCATTTATCCTGACAAGGCTCGGTGGGTTAATAATTTTGTGTATGTTAATCAGGATTTCCCACTGTTTCCGCCTTCGTGGGGTGCCGCTACCTTCGATGCAGTAAATCAGTTTGGTCGTTTGTACCCCAATGCAAATCCGCTGCAATTTGAGGCCGACCAACTTACTTCACGTCCCATCAGGCTCGATTCCATTTTCGATCCCACACCACAAGCCCTATCACCCGCCGATTCTATTTATTTAAGTTTTTACTATCAACCACAAGGCGTGGGCAACGACCCCCAACCTCAGGATTCGCTGGTGCTTACCTTTGGCTATTATACCGGCGAATTTGTATTCGATCGTATCGACTCTATCGCTGTGCCGGTTGATATTTATAATGTGGATACCATTTTTCCCGGCGACACACTAATTTCGCCCTGCGACATGAACTGGGGTACGCGTATTCTGGACACGTTGGTAGCCGGCGATACGGTGATGCTGCCCTGCGATTCGGTGCTGGTGCCCGCAACCAAATGGGAGCGGGTGTGGTCATCAAAAGGTATGGCCTTAGATACATTCAGAATTGAAAACGATAGCTTCTATTTTAAGCAGGTTTTTATTCCTATTCTCGATTCTGTTTATTTTAGAAATGATTTTCAGTTCCGCTTTTTCAACTATGCCAGCATCTCTAACGATAATCTGCAAAGCTGGCAAAGCAACTGCGACTATTGGAGTGTTGATTATGTGCTGCTCGACCGCAATCGCAGCCAGCAGGATACCACCCATCGCGATATTACCTTTAGCGGCCGTGCCGAATCGTTGCTGAAAAATTATACCAGTATGCCTGCCTATCAATACCTGGACGATCCCATTGGATTAAAGAAACTGGGGCTTACCATGTATATCAGCAATCTGGACGATGGCAACCAAACGGCCAATTATTTTTATAAAGTTTTTAACCAGGCTGGCAAACCCGACAGCACCATGAGCTGGGACGGGGGTAGCGGCGACCTTCTGCCTTATAACGAGGGAGGCTTTTCTGAGATACCACCCTTTGCCTTTCCGCCGGTGCGGAGCTTTTTCAAAATCCCCGGCAATCAGGATAGTGCCTGGTTTGATGTTAAGCATTATCTGGTTGGCGATAATCCTGCGCTGGGAGACACACTTACTTTTCGCCAAGAGTTTTACAACTACTACGCCTACGATGATGGCTCGCCGGAGTTTGGCTACGGACTTTCTCCCGGAGGCTCCCAACTGGCCTACCGCTTCGAATTGAGCCGCCGCGATACGCTAAGGGCTTTGGATATGTATTTTAACAAAACACTTACCGAGGCCAATGTCAAGTTTTTTAACCTTGCAGTTTGGAACGATCTGGACGGCCGCCCCGGCGATATTATTTATTTGCAGGAACGCGAAAAACCCGTGCTCGAAGACAGCCTCTATCGTTTTCATACCTACCACCTCGATTCGGCTGTGCCAGTGCAGGGGACTTTTTATGTGGGCTGGGTGCAGCTGAGCGATCATAATTTGAATGTGGGATTTGATGCCAATAATGATGCAAGCGATAATATCTATTTTAATGTTACCGGCAACCAGTGGGAGCGGAGCATTTATAAGGGAGCTTTGATGATAAGGCCGGTTTTGGGAACGAAACTCAGGGATGCACCTCAAATGGTTAATAAATCATCCCTCGACTTTTTCCGTGTAGTACCCAATCCCACCCGCGATGGCAGGGTCAGCCTTATGTTTTATAATTATCCCGGTCATTCCACCTACAGCGAGCAAGTTTTGCTGAGCGAGGAAGATTTGAACAGCATGGAGGTTTTGGTTTATAACATGATGGGGCAAATCGTATATCAGGGTCGCTATCAGTCCACCTTCGATTTATCGCATATAAATTATGGTATGTATGTGATGCGCCTGTTGGATTATGAGAAAAAAACCGTGATGACGCAAAAACTGTGGATACAAAAATAATTATGATGGATGAAGACATCGCGAACCTGCAGGATGAAAATGATGACTTGTACGAGCATCATCGCATAGTTGCCGATCCGGGGCAGAGCCTGATGCGTATCGATAAGTTTTTGAGCAATCGGCTCGAAGGCGTGTCGCGCAGTAAGATACAAAATGCCGCCAAGGCTGGGAGCATCCTGGTTAATCAAAAACCCGTAAAATCAAACCATCGCATCCATCCCAACGATATCATTACCATTGTCCTTCCTACGCCGGTACGCGAGTTTGAGCTTATACCCGAAAATATTCCCATACATATTCTTTACGAAGATGATGATGTGCTGGTAATTAATAAAGAAGCCGGCATGGTGGTTCATCCCGGACACGGAAACTACACCGGAACCCTGCTTAATGCGCTTGAATATTATTATAAAGACCAAAAAGATGTGATGCCTGCTCTGGCGCATCGTCTCGATAAGGATACCTCCGGCGTTTTAATAATTGGGAAAACCGAATATGCACAAACCGCACTCGGAAAACAGTTTTTCGACCACAGCATCAGCCGTAAATATCTTGCCCTGGTCTGGGGCGATTTTGATGATGAAGAAGGCACCATCACCGGGCACATCGGGCGCAATCCGGCCAACCGATTGCAAATGTTTGTTTTCCCGGATGGATCGCAGGGCAAGGAGGCGATAACGCATTACAGGGTAATCGAACGCTTTGGCTACGTCAGTTTGCTGGAGTGCCAACTCGAAACCGGGCGCACCCACCAAATACGCGCGCATCTTACCTACATCGGCCACCCGCTTTTTAACGATGAAAAATACGGGGGCGACAAAATCCTAAAAGGAACTACCTTTTCAAAATACAAGCAATTTGTTCAAAATTGCAAGCAGATAATACCCCGACAAGCTTTGCACGCCAAGTCGCTGGGCTTTGTCCATCCGGTAACACGCAAGGAAATGTATTTTGAAACACCGCTGCCCACAGATATGAGCGAGGTGATAGAAAAATGGCGGCACTATGCCCGCCACAAAGAGTTGTTTACCGACCAGACGGTAAGTTAAGAACTTATTTCTAAATTTTTCTATGACAGTCATAGTATGGCTTAGAGCCATGCTATGACTTCATGCAGTCGGCTTAAGATTGAAAGTCAGGGTTTCACTCCGAGTGAAGCCCTGACTGAAAAATAGAACTATTTCAGGATTTTTACATTAACGGCGGTATAGCCTTTGGGGCCGCGTTCCAGTTCAAAATTTACCAAATTGCCTTCTTTAATATCATCGATGCAATTGTTGATGTGTACAAAAACATCTTCTTTGGTAAGGGCTTCTTTGATAAATCCGTAACCTTTTGAATCGTTGAAAAACGTAACGGTTCCTGTCTTGATGGGATCACTGTCTTCGGGGCGATCGCGTTTGGGGGGCGTTATTTGAATATCCTCAACCTTAATTTCCTCTTTCAGGCTGGGGTCGGGGGGGGTGTCGGTAATATTGCCATGTTCGTCCACGTAGGCAATCATATCATCGAGGCTGCCAGAGGATTCGCCGTCTTTGCGGGCTAATCTTTTTTCGGCCTTGTCTTTTCTTTTTTTCTCTTTTTTCTTTCTAACTTCTTTTTTGTTAAATGATTCTTGCGATCGGCTCATAAATTATTATTATACATTTTTTAATTTAAAAATCAGTGCAAAAGTAAACATTTATTTCTATACGAAATATTTTGCTATCATAGTTTGGCTCAATGCCATATTTGGAAGCGAAATTGGTGCTTCACATTACGTGAAACCTGGAATAATCCCGAAATGAAATCCTGATTTTAGGCTGCTGGACATTTACAACAAACAATTACCGAAAGCAAAATCTGTGGCATCGCTAACGGGCTTTTCTTACTTTTGCAACCGTTAAAAAAAAGGACGTTGATATTATGGATAAAGATTTTAGTGTAAATGTAAATTCGGAGTTTGGCGACCTGGAAGCTGTAATCATTCACAGCATGGGTGCCGAGGTAGAAAATATGACCCCCGAAAATGCAGAGCGGGCATTGTACAGCGATATTTTGAATCTGGCTGTGGCCAAAAAAGAATACGCCCAACTGCGCGGCGTGCTCAACAAGGTGTCGCATGTTTTTGAGGTGAAAGACCTGCTGTCAACCATCCTGAAAAATGATAAGGTTAAAACCGATTTAATCAAGAAAGTCTGCTTGGCTTGTTCCGACCCGCGCACCCTCGATTTTCTTTTCGAGCTTTCGCCAGCTGCGCTGGCGCAACAACTTATCGAAGGCGTAACCTTGCAGCGCGACAGCCTTTCACGCTTTTTGAGCAATCAGCGCTACGTGGTAAGGCCGCTTCACAATTTTTTCTTTACCCGCGATGCCGCTGTTTCGATGGGCAACAAAGTGCTGATATCGCAGATGGCTAGCCCTGTCCGCGATCGCGAAGCACAAATAATGGAAGCCATTTTCGATTATCATCCTGTTTTTAATACCAGTACTTTTTCGGCCAAAAAAAGCAAGTGCCAGGATAAGGTTTTGAGCATCGAAGGCGGTGATGTGCTGGTGGCCAGCGAAAATCTTACCCTTATCGGGATTGGCTCGCGCACCACGCCCGAGGGTGTGGACTTGATTATCGAAAAAATGAAGGAGAAAGAGGAACCGCATCATATCATCGTGCAGGAGCTGCCCACCGAGCGCGAATCGTTTATCCATCTCGACATGGTGTTTACCTTCCTTAGCCCTGGCGAGTGCATGGTTTACGAGCCGGTGATTATGCAGCCCAATCGCTACAAAACCATCCATATCACCATCGACAACAAAAAGGTACACATCAGCGAAGAGAAAAATATTCTGGAATCGCTCAAAAGCCTGGGCTACGATCTGAAACCCATACTTTGTGGAGGCACCGCCGACCCATGGACACAAGAACGGGAGCAGTGGCACAGTGGAGCTAACTTTTTTGCAGTAGGGCCGGGCAAGGTAATTGGCTACAGCCGAAATGTGGCCACCATCGAAGAGCTGAACAAAAACGGCTATGCCGTAATTACGGCCAAAGATGTAATAAGCCAGAAAACAAACCTCGCCGACTGCGACAAGTATGTGGTAACTATCGATGGCTCCGAGCTTTCGCGGGGTGGGGGAGGTGCCCGCTGTATGACCATGCCCGTGCGCCGCAAAGATATCGTTTGGTAAAAAACGAAAAAACGAAAAAACTACACATTTTGAAACAAGCTGAAAACCTAATTTATGGTATCCATCCCGTAATCGAAAGCCTGCGTTCGGGAAAAGAAATGGATAAAATATTTATCCAAAAAGGGCTGCGGGGCGAGCAGTTTGCCGAGCTTTACGCCTTGCTCAAAGAGGCCGGAGCTACTGTGCAGCACGTTCCCGTGGAAAAGCTCAACCGGCTCACACGCAAAAATCACCAGGGCGTGGTTGCCTACATTTCGGCCATAGCCTATCAGCCCATCGAAGAACTTGTGCCGATGATTTTCGAGAAAGGAGAAATCCCGCTCATCGTAATCCTTGACGGCGTTACCGATGTGCGCAACCTGGGAGCTTTGGCACGCACCGCCGAATGTGCCGGCGCACACGCCATCCTTGTCCCCACCCAGGGCACGGCTCCCGTTAATGCCGATGCCATGAAAACTTCGGCTGGTGCCTTAAATCACCTTCCGGTTTGTCGCACCAAAAACCTGTCGCTGGCCATCGACTTCCTGAAAAACTCGGGCTTGCAAATTGTTTCCGTTAGCGAAAAAGGCGAAGAAATGATGTATCAGCCCGACTATCAAAAACCCACCGCCTTTATCCTGGGGTCGGAAGAGGACGGTATTTCGCCGGCTTATCTCAAAAAATCCGATCATCAGGTGCGCATTCCCATGCATGGGCAAACGGCCTCGCTCAATGTATCGGTGGCCGGTGCCGTGATAATTTACGAAGCACTCAGGCAACGGATTGAGCTAGCCTAAGCTGCTAATGGGCGGGGTTATTTAGGAAAGGCAAAAATTCCATTTACTTTTGTAAAAATAGAACACATGGAATTGAGGAAGAAAAGGGAGTAAAAAGGAAAAGCCAAACATGCGGGCACAAAAAAAGGGTAAGCTACCTGTGTCGCACCGCTACAACTACCTACCCTTGCTGCCTTCCGACCCTGGGGGAATTCAGTAGGAGCTGGTCGCACAGGACTTACCCGGCGGCAAAAGTAATACTTCTTTCTTACCCGACAAGTTTATGCTATGAAATTTTTATTTCAGCAGGATTTACTAATTTTACCGCCATCCAAAAATTGAAGTATGATAAAAAGAATTTCCAATCCACTGCTGATTTTTTCGCTTCTGCTCTTCCTGCTTTCGGCATGTGCCGTAAAAAAAATGGTAAAGCAAGCCGAACAATTTGAAGCAGCAGGGATGTTTGGCGAGGCTGCCGAGTTGTATTACGAGGCTTTGCAGAAAAAGCCGGACAAGGCCGAGCTGAAAATTGCCCTTAAACGAAACGGCCAGGTTTACTATGAAGAGCAGGTGGCCGAAACCCGTAGCAGCTATAACCGCCAGGAATACAAGGAAACGGTTTACCTTTACATACAAGCCAATCAGCGCATCGAAAAATACCAAAGACAGGGTGTGTCGATAAAAACCGACCCGGCGATGGATCGCTACTTTAGCGATGCTAAAAATTATTATTTAGATCAGCGTTACAACAGCGGTCTGAAGCTTTTGGGCGATGAGGAATTTGGCGAGGCCAAACGAATTTTCACCGAAATCTCCGAAATTGATGCCAATTACAAGGACACGCGTAACTATCTTAACCAGGCAAGTTTTGAGCCTTTGTACCGGCAGGGCAACCAGCATTTTCAGGATGGTCGCTACATGGATGCCTACCGCCAGTGGGAAAATATTTTTGCTCAGGACAAAAGCTACAAAGATACCCGGACACGCATGGAGCAGGCACTGAGCGAGCGATACAAAGAAGGCAGCCTGCTGCTGATGCATGAAAGTTTTAACGATGCCGCCACCGCCCTGGGTGATGTTTATCAGGCCAATCCAAATTTTAAAGATGTAAAAGTGCTTTATACCGAAGCGCGCAACGAACCGGTGTATCGGCAAGCTATGGTGGATTTGGATAAGGGACGCTGCCGCACGGCTTATTTCGATTTTAGTCGGATTATCGAAGATGCAGTGGTTTACAAAAAAAGCAAGACTTTGCGTGAGCAGGCACTAAAATGCGCCGAATACCCGGTGGCCGTTTATTCGCGACCCATAAATCATTATACTGCCGATGCCCTTCAGTTTGAAAATACTCTGATAGGAAGCCTGGTGGATCAGCAAAATATTTTCCTTAAAGTTTTTAATCTTTCTACCATCAATAGCCGAATGGAAAGCAGCCTGGTAAATAGTGCCGGAAAAATGGATTCCCGCCTTTTGCAACTGCTCTATGATGAAAACGGAATTAAAGCGGTGCTTTATCTGGATTATGATAATTATGAGAAAAAAAGTGGTGAACTACAAAAGGAAAGCAAAACCGGCTACGAGCGCGTTGTTACAAAAAACGACCTTGGCGAAACAAAAATTTACGACCGGCAGGTAAAATACAACGAATACAGCCAGGAAAACCGCATTGCGCTATCGGTGGCTTATAAGCTGGTCTCGACCACCACAGGCGAAATTCTTCTCTCCAATACTTACAGCGATTCCAGAAAAGACCAAATCAGCTATGCTACCTATGGTGGTAACAAAGATCAACTGTATCCAGCTACCTTCAATCGAGGCGTGTGGAATATTGATGAGCAGGGCTACCGCAGACTGCAAAGTTTGTTGCGCGAGGAAACGCAGATAAAATCGCTGGCACAACTTCAGAAATACCTTTTCGAGGAACTGACCAATAAAATTGCCGTGGACATTAACCAATTCAATCCCGAACGATGAAACATTTTATCTTTTTGTTTTTAATGATTTTTCTTATTTCCTGCTCATCAAGCCGCAAACTTAGCTACAAGCAGCAAATGGAAGGTGCCCCTGCCTGGGTTAAGCAATCGCCCAACGCAAGCGCGTATTATCATGGTGTGGGCATGGCATCCAAAGTGATGTCGCCGACCGATTATCGGGAACTGGCGCGGCAGAATGCACTCTCTGAACTGGCATCCGCCATCTCGGTCAACATTTCTTCCTCCTCGGTTTTAAATCAATTTGAGTTTGATGATAACTTTAGCGAATACTTCCGCGACAATATCAAATTAAGTACAGAGCAGTTTCTCGAAGGCTACGAATTGGTGGAGAGTTGGGAAAATGAGCAGCAATACTGGGTTTATTATCAACTGTCGAAATCCAAATTTGAAGCCATCAAACAAGCCAGGATCGACAAGGCTGTGAATGTTTCCAAGGCGGATTTTGAAAAAGCCAGAGATTTTGAAAAAGTTGCCAATTTTCAGGAGTCGATGCGTTTTTATATCAAAGCCCTCGAAGGCATCAAGGATTTTTTGGCTGATGATATTACTACGGAAGTAGATGGCACAAAGCAAAGCTATACCAGCCTGCTGATTGCCGAAATGCTAAAAATGCCTGGTAATCTTGAAATTGTTATGCAAGGCGAAAAGCCGCGCTACACCCGTGGTCTGGGGCACGAAAACGAAAATCTCGTGCTCAAAGTGCTTTATAAGGGGCAGGAAGCAGTGAAGGGCGTAAATGTAAACGCTGAATTTTCGTATGCTCCAGGCAAGTCTGTTCAGCAAAGCTCGGATGCCAATGGTCTGATACGAGTCAGACTTGAAAACATTGATACGCGAAAAAAAGAAGAATATGTGAAGGCGCGAGCCAACATTGATAAGCTGATTCGCGAAAGTACCAACGATCCGGTTATTCGGCGGCTGGTTGAAAGTATTACCTTTCCCGAGTACGTTTTTCCTGTCGAAATTGTTTCGCCCAAATGGTATGTCGAAACCGTAGAAAAGAATTTGGGTACATCGCTTAGTAGCAAAATTATGGAACGTACTTTTCGAACTTTGCTGGCTAGCGATGGTTTTGAACTGGTGAAAAGTAAGGATGCTGCCGATTACATTTTGCTTTGCGAATCCGACACACAAAACGGAAATGAGGTGAATGGTAAGTATATCGCCAGGCTTGATGCGCAAATTCGTTTGATGAATCAGCAGAGCCAGGTGGTTTATACCAAGCCGGTTTCCGACATCAGCGGTTTGGGCAGTAGTTTCCAGGCAGCCGGCGAAGATGCCTTTCAATCGTTGGAAAGCAAAATTAGAATCTCGATTTATCCCGCAATGTACAAGTCTCTTTTTAAATAAATTCAAACATTCGCTATGAATAGCCAGTCGCTCATCCATCTTGAGAAAATATCGGTATATCAAAAAAAAATCATGGTACTCTCCAGGCTAAGCCTCGATATTGCCGAGGGCGAATTTGTGTATCTGCTTGGCAAAACCGGGAGCGGTAAAACCAGCCTCTTAAAAACACTTTATGCCCAGCTGCCCATCGATGAAGGCCAGGCACGTATTGCCAATTTCGACCTTACACAGATAAAAACCAGCGAAACGCCGATGCTGCGCCGCTCGCTGGGTATCGTGTTTCAGGATTTCCAATTGCTTACCGATCGCACGGTTAACACCAATCTTGAATTTGTGATGCGGGCTACCGGCTGGCAAGATAGCGATGATATCGATGCGCGGGTTTTGGAGGTATTAACTCTGGTTGGCATCCCCACCAAGGGTTTTAAAATGCCTCACGAGCTTTCGGGCGGTGAGCAGCAAAGGGTGTGCATCGCCAGGGCTTTAATTAATAATCCAAAAATAATCCTTGCCGACGAACCCACCGGCAACCTCGACCCCGATACCTCCCGCGAAATCCTTAGCCTGCTTCATGCCATCAACAAAACCGGAACCACGGTGCTGTTGGCCACCCACACGCATTATCTTATTGATGAATTCCCCGGTCGCCGAGTGGTATTGGACAAGGGATCGGTAATTCAGGATTGAATTTCTAAGGACGTTTTAAGAAACTGGCAGGCATTAAAGCGGGTATTTACATTGGTGGCAATCAAACCAATTTCCAGGAAGTTAGTACCCACATGCCGAAATTACCTCCGGGAACTTTGTATGCCCGTTTAACATCAGGGTATTTATATCTTAGTTTAATACCTGAAGCCTACATCAAAATACACATAATGGCACTTATTGCCGCCATGCCGGCAACAATTGGTATTAGCCATGTTACTCCTTTTTTGGTGATGAAAATAGCGAATGTCTGCATTATTCCTGAAGCCAGGCTAATATCATTTTTTGGTTCAAAGATTTCGATAGAAAAGGCTCCTAAAACATTTAACACAAGTACAAGAATTACAGCAATCAGCATTGCGATTGGGTAGTTGTGGCTTGGGTTTTTAACTTCGTTGGCATGAACGGCAGAAACTTCAATTCCTGCATATAGAAAAATGATCCCTACAAAAAACCTAAGGTTACTAAGGCTGCTGAAATTTGGCAAGGCTGCTTTCCAGGAAAATGGGGGCAGTTCGATTAGGTTATTGACCATAAAATAAACCATTCCGAATCCGAGGATTAGAAAAAATGGGATTATTACCCCAACAATGAATTCTACAGAGCTTATCATGCTTCCGTATTTCATGCCTTTTAGGTTTAATAAGGTGACCAACCAAAACATAACAATGATCATTACCGCGATATACACGTTGTTGTTCATTATGTTTTTTCAGGTAAAAATAAACAATAATGTTACTGGAAAACAAATATGCTGTGTAATTGGTAAATAGGAATGTAACAAAAGAAGTAAAAATAATATCTTCCTTTATCGAGCAGGTATAAACTTGGATGAATGAGAAACTAAACCCTAGAGGTTCATTTTTATAAATATTGACCTAGGTTATTCGTTTCGATGATGCAAAATAATCAAATGGTTAAATTTGTTGATTTACTCAACTATTCATCTTGTTTTACAATAAAAGTTCCTGTAGCTGTAATTCCGTTAGATAAGTTAATTGTGTAGTTGTAAACACCCGTGATGAAATTATTAAGAGGTATAGTAATCTCATTTTCTCCTTGCATAAACAATTTGTCGATAATATTAAAAGCTTTGCGTCCTTGCATATCAAAAACACTTAACGATAGTTTTTGCGATTGAGTTAAAGTAAAAGGTATGTTTACTTGCTTAATTGCGGGATTAGGGTAGGCTGAGCCTAAAAAAGAAAATGCTTCCGGATCAAAAATACTTGAAGTTTCTGAGAGTTCAAAATCATCTAAGGTATAGGAAGTCCCCTCATGAGCCAATGGATATTTATTTCCTGAAGCCACAAAAATATTGGCATTATCCGGGATGTCAGCAGAAGTATAGTTGATTAGGATGGTGAGCTTGGTAAAATCAGCCTGCTCTTCGGTGAAAACAACAGAACCTTCTCCAATGTCGGTGCCATTTTTCGACATTGTAATCGAAATGTATAGTGAATCATTTTCAACAGGGCTTCCTTTATAATATAGAGAGAGCGAATAATACCTTTTATCAACAGGGATTGTACTGTTGTTTAACAATGCTGCTTGTGGACTTCCATCAATGCTTATAACTTTTAATTCAGCGGCATACTCACCATCATAACCAGGTTCAACCTTAAAAATATCTTGAATTTCATTCGTGTTATGCACGGCAGTCCAATATTCGGGAGTAATTCCTCCACTAGAATTGGTGGTCCAGGTTTCAAAATTACCGTTTGGTATATTTTGTGCGGAGATCGACAGACCTAGAAACAGACTTAGGCCAATAAGAAAAGTTGTAAAGTTCTTCATGAAGATATTATTTTAATGAATACTTTGTTATCATTGCAAAGATATATTTTATGAATCAGTTTAATCAAAATTTTTAAATAATAAAGTAAAATATTTTGACCACAAGCTGATGCTTACAAAAGTAGCTTGTGCTTTCCATGTAAAATATAATGTTGGCAGCTTGTTGTTTTATTACCCATTTTTGCGAACCAATTGATATCCTGATCTAAAAAAATATGCCAGCGGATATACCAGCATGTGCATCAATTTGGTGAAAGGGAAAATCATAATAATAAATAAACCGATTACAATGTGGATTTTGTAAACAATACTGCTGCCTGCAATTAGTGCTCCGGCATCGGGTTGAAAAGTGATAACTTTAACGGCCCATTGACCCAGCGTAGCGTAGTCGATGATCGTGCTCATGGCTGTTACACTAATTGAGGAAAGTCCAATGATGGCTTCGACGAGTAGCAGGAGGATGATGAAATAATCCGGAAAACGGCTATTGGTTTTCACCCGCTTGTTGCCGATTCGACGGAAAGTTAAAATAAGCATCCCTATTGTTGCCATTATACCAAAAAAAGTTCCTGAAATTAGTGCCACCATTCGCTTTGTTTCGGTTGTCATAAAATGATGGTACCATAGTTCGGGGATAAATAAAGTGAAATGCCCCAAGAGGACAGCAAGAATTCCGATATGAAACAAATTGCTTCCGAGCTTTACCTTTCTATCGGCCAAAAATTGGGACGACTTTGCCTGAATGCTTTTGTTGGCGCGAATGAAAACGGTGATTGTACCAAACCAAAATACCGCAAAAGCAATGTGTGGCAAGTAGGTAAACAAAAAATTATTTAGATAATTTTCCATGATAAACGCTTTTAATTACAATGATTACATGAACTGTTTGTCCCAAATTCAACGGGGTTTTCATCATATTCCGCATCCAAATTCAGGGGCTTTTCTTTTCTAATTATTCCCTCGGTTACTTTTACATGCGGTTGTTGAGCCGATAGTGAAATGATTGCCGAAAAAACATGAGCGTAAGGATTTTGTTTTTCTGATAATGCTTTGTTGATTCGGTCGATAATGTGGATAGGTTCCGATAGAAGCTCCGCTGCTTTCTGTTTTTGTTGTGTAGATAAAAACTCCAAAAATACCGGCAAATAATCAGGCAATTCGTTGGCTGATAATGCCAGGCCGGTTTCTTTATAGTATTCCATTAGATCAACCATGGCTTGCCCCCGATCTTTTGAATCGCCCTTAATATGCTCGAAGAGGTGCAGCGATGCGCTGCGCGAATAGTCGAAGAGCTGAACATATTGTGCCTGCCAGTCGGTTAAATCCATGTTTTTGAAAAGATCAACAAACTTTTTCATATCCTCAATTTTATCCTCTTTCAGCAAGGCTTCCTTTTGCAGTTCATTTTCAACTTCCGATAAAAATAATTGTAGATCAGCGTTGGGATACGACAGACAAAGCGACAATATTTTATAGGTTTTTATCATCTTTAGAACCCTCCAAAAAGGTTTTTGAATTTATCATCTCCACATCCGCCATCATCCGAAAAACCACAGGAGGCTTTTATTCCAAAAGCATCGTTGGCATATTCTTTATGCGATGTAGGAATTACATAGCGGTCGTCGTAGTTGGCAATTGCCATAAGGTGATACATCTCTTCTACCTGATCCGGGCTTAAGCCGGTTCCTTCCAAAACTGCGGTATTCACTTCCTGATCCACCGTTTTGCTTCGCATAAAAGCGCGCATGGCAAGCATTCTTTTCAGTGCATCTTTGATGGTTACTTCGTCGCCTGCCGTAAAAAGATTGGCTAAATATTTATTAGGAATGCGCAATTGTTCTACGTCGGGCAATATGCCGTTCTTTCCAATCTTGCCACTTTCGGCAGCGTTGATAATAGGCGACAAAGGAGGCACATACCAAACCATGGGCAGGGTACGATATTCGGGGTGCAAAGGAAAAGCCAGCTTCCAGTCGATGGCCATTTTATAAATGGGTGAGTTTTTTGCTGCTTCCAAAACGTTGAAAGGAATGCCTTGTTTTTTGGCTTCCTCGATAACTGAAGGGTCGTTAGGATCGAGGAACATATTAAGATGTTCGCCATACAAATCCTGCTCATTTTCGCTCGAAGCGGCTTCAAGAATTTTATCGGCATCATAAAGCATTATTCCGATATAACGGATTCGGCCAACGCATGATTCGCTGCATATTGTTGGCTCGCCGACTTCGATTCGAGGATAGCACAGGGTACACTTTTCTGATTTTTTGGTATCCCAATTAAAATATATCTTTTTGTAGGGGCAGGCACTAACACATTGCCTCCATCCCCGGCAGCGACTTTGGTCGATAAGCACAATGCCATCTTCGTCGCGTTTATAAATGGCTCCCGAGGGGCAGGCTGCAACACAGGCCGGATTGAGGCAATGTTCGCAAAGACGCGGAAGATACATCATAAATGAGTTTTCAAACTCACCATAGATTTCTTTTTGAACGCCATCAAAGTTTTTTTCCTTGCTCCTTTTTTCAAACGTTCCTCCCAGGTTATCTTCCCAGTTGGCAGATTTTTCAATTTTCTCCATCAATTTGCCGGTAAGCATCGAATGCGGGCGTGCAGTTGGTGGTGTTTTAAATTTAGATCCCTTATGTAAAATGGAGTAATTAAAAGTATAAGGTTCGTAATAATCGTCAATCATGGGCATAAGGGGATTGGCAAAAATATTTTTCATAATACCCGCCTTAGTTCCCATTCGTGGTATAAGGCGTTTTTTGTCGAGTATCCAGCCTCCTTTCCATCGCTTCTGATTTTCCCAGTCATCAGGATAACCAATGCCGGGTTTGGTTTCAACATTATTAAACCAGGTATATTCAACACCTTTACGCGAAGTCCACACGTTTTTACAGGTAACCGAACAGGTATGACAACCAATACACTTGTCCAGGTTCAAAATCATCGATACTTGTGCTCGTATTTGCATGATATTAGTTTTTTAGTTTTCCTCCAAGGCTTTGTCCTGCCACTCTACTTTGCTTAATTTGCGAACAATTACAAACTCATCGCGATTGGAACCAATAGTACCGTAATAGTTAAAACCATAACTCAAATGGGCATAGCCACCAATCATGTGGGTAGGTTTAAGGCTGATGCGTTCCACCGAATTATGCACGCCTCCACGGTTTCCATTCACCTGGTTTACCGGCATATTTACGGTTCGCTCCTGATTGTGATACATGATTAAAGCTCCATCAGGAATTCGTTGTGAGATAATCAAGCGAGCTACGGAAGCCCCATTGCTATTGAATACTTCAATCCAATCGTTATCTACCAAATTAATTTTTTTTGCATCGTTTTCGCTCATCCAAACTACCGGGCCTCCTCGCCCCAGGGTTAGCATTAGCAGATTGTCGGACCACGAAGAGTGAATAGTCCATTTGTTATGAGGGGTCATCATATTGATAACTAAATATTCGTCAGTTTCCTTCAATTTGTGCAGCACGCCTTCCACCGATTTGGTATTGATGGGTGGCTTGTAGCACACCATATTCTCGCCAAAGGCAATCATCCACGGATGATCCTGATAGGTGGTTTGCCTTCCGGTGAGTGTTCGCCACGGAATTAATTCGTGAACATTGGTGTAACCGGCATTGTAGGAAACCTCCTCCGAATCAACGCCACTCCAAATAGGTGAAGTGATTATTTTGCGCGGTTGCCTCAACAAATCTTTGAACCTGATTTTTTCGTCTTCACGACTTTCGGCTAAATGCCGATGGTGCATACCGGTTGTTTTTTCGAGTGCCTCCCAAGCTTTTACGGCTACATTTCCGTTGGTTTCGGGTGCTAATGTCAAAATTACCTCAGCGGCCTGAATATCGGTTTCGATTTTTACGAACCCCCTGGTTTCGCCAATATTTTTAGAAGTCCTGTTCAGCTTTTTCAAAAATGCTACTTCTGCATCGGTGTTCCAATTAATTCCCTTACCGCCGTTTCCCACTTTTTCCATCAGCGGACCCAAAGTGGTAAACCGATTATAGGTTTCTGGATAATTGCGTGTAATCTCAACAATCTTCGACATGTTTTTGCCCGGTTTTAATTCCATGCCATTTTCTTTCCAATCTTCGGCAAAAGCTGTTTCCGACATTTCCATGGGCGTATCGTGTTGTAAAGGTAAAAGCACGATATCTTTTTCTTTGCCCAAATGCCCGGCTGTTAAGTCTGAAAACTTTTTGGTAATTCCTTTAAATATATCCCAATCTGTACGAGCTTCCCAAACCGGATCCACAGCTTTAGAGAAGGGGTGAATAAATGGGTGCATGTCGGAGGTGCTGAGGTCGTTTTTTTCGTACCACGTGGCTGCCGGCAAAATAATGTCGGAATGCAAAGTTGTGGTTGACATTCGGAAATCCAGGGTAACCAACAAATCGAGTTTGCCTTCGGGTGCCTGGTCGTGCCATTTTACTTCCTGTGGCAAGGGTTCTCCCTTTTCCTTTAAATCCTCACCAAAAACACTGTTTTGTGTACCCAACAAATGTTTCATAAAATATTCCATCCCCTTGGCACTTGAACCCAATAAATTGGATCGCCAGACAAAAAGGTTGCGTGGAAAATTCTTTGGGTTATCAGGATCTTCGGAGGCAATGCTCAAGTCCTTGTTTTTTAGTTTTTCGGTAATAAATGTTTCAGCATCCTGTCCTTTTTCATGGGCTTGTTTGGCCAGCTTTAGGGGATTGTCGTTAAGCTGCGGGCTGGAAGGCAGCCAGCCCATCCGTTCAGCTTTTACGTTGCAATCAATCATCGATTTTGCACCCCATTCTTCTTTGTTGGCCAAGGGCGAAATCAATTCAGATAAACCTACTTTTTCGTAACGCCACTGATCGGTGTGCATGTAAAAGTAAGAAGTGGTATTCATGTGCCGGGGTGGGCGAGCCCAGTCCAGCGCAAAAGCCAGAGGCAACCAGCCGGTTTGAGGACGAAGTTTTTCCTGGCCCACGTAATGTGCCCAGCCTCCGCCCGACTTGCCAACGCAACCACAAAACATCAACATGTTGATGGCGCTTCGGTAAATCATATCGGTGTGAAACCAATGATTAACACCTGCGCCAATAATAATCATTGACCTGCCCTCGGTTTTTGCAGCATTTTGGGCAAACTGACGGGCTGTAGAAATGATGTGAGCCGCCGGAACACCGGTTATATTCTCCTGCCACGCAGGGGTGTAGGCAAGGTCTTGCTCGTAATGTGAAGCTGAATTTGCATCATCCAAACCACGTGAAATGCCATAGTTGGCAATCATCAAATCAAAAACAGTACAATAATAAAAATCACCTTCCGGGGATTTCTTTACCGGGATTTTGCGCTGTATAATGTCGTCGTGTTTTGTAGCATTAAAATGCTCATGCTTGTATGTTTCTCCGCCAAAATAGGGCAAGGATAAATCCAGAATCTCATCATGATTGTTGATGATGGACAACTGAGGATTGATTTCGCGTCCGGTGAGTGCGTTTTTTAATTCGAGATTCCATTTTTTGCTCTCATCCCAGCGCGAACCGATGGTGCCGGAGGGAATAACAAAATCGGAAGTCAGCTCATCAAATAAAACGGGTTTCCAATCGGCATTTTTTTCTTTGCTTAATGTGCTTTTAAAATCCGAAGCACGCACCATTCTGCCGGCAACATATCGCCCATTTTGCTTTTCTACTTTTACCAGAAAAGGCAAATCGGTATATTGACGAGCGTAAGCTTCAAAATAGGGAGTCTTTGCTTCCAGATAAAATTCCTTTAAAATGACATGCCCCATGGCCATTCCTAAAGCGGCATCGGTGCCTTGTTTTGGTTTTATCCATAAATCGGCAAACTTGGCCGCATCGTTATAATCGGGCGAAATGTTGATTGTTTTTGTTCCCTTGTAACGCACCTGCGTATAAAACGGGGAGTCGGGCGTACGTGTAAGTGGTACGTTTGAACCCCAAAGCATGAGAAATGATGAGTTGTACCAATCGGCACTTTCGGGCACATCGGTTTGTTCGCCCCAGGTTTGTGGCGACGACGGAGGTAAATCGCAATAAAAATCATAAAAGCTAAGTACCGTCCCACCAATCAAACTTAAATATCGGGTGCCGGAAGCATACGACACCATCGACATGGCCGGTATGGGTGTGAATCCTGCAATGCGGTCGGGGCCATAGGTTTTGGTGGTGTAAATATTTGCAGCGGCAATTATTTCATTCACCTCATCCCAATCGGCACGAACCATTCCACCCAAGCCCCGCTCGGCTTTATACTTTTTACAAAATTCTGCATCCTGCATCAAATGTTCCCAGGTATTAACCGGATCGCCAAATTGTGTCTTTGCAGTGCGATACGCTTTTACTAACGTAGCACGAATCATTGGATACTTTACCCTGTTGGCACTGTACAAATACCAAGAGTAAGCTGCCCCACGCGGACAGCCACGGGGTTCGTGGTTGGGCAAATCGGGGCGTGTTTCGGGATAGTCGGTTTGCTGAATTTCCCATGTTACCAGGCCATTTTTCACATAGATTTTCCACGAGCAGGAACCTGTGCAATTTACGCCATGAGTCGATCGAACAACTTTATCGAATTGCCATCGGTTTCTGTAAAAACTTTCCCAATCGCGTTTTTCATCAGTGGTAACAATATGCTTGTCAGGACTCTTTGTTGCTTTTTTACTGAAATAGATAAGTTTATTTAAAAGGCTCATATCTTGGTGAATTAGTTTTTTTTAATTACAAACTTAATTACTGGTTTTTGGTTTGGCAATATTCAGTTTCGCTTTATTTTTCAATAAAACATAAATGATGATTAAATTGATTATCGACAGAGCAACGAAGACGATAAATCCTCGCGCATAGCCAATATCGCCGTATTTTCCGGCAATACTTCCCATTATGGGTGGTAATGCAAATCCGCCAAAAGCACCCAGGCCGCCAATCCAACCTGCAGCACCGCCAACTGCTTTGGGAATATAAACCGGAACTAATTTAAATACGGCAGCATTTGCAATTCCCATTCCAAGAGCAAGTAATAGCACAGCTACCACACTTAACGAAATTGTTGATGCAAAAGATAAGATGGCTGTGGCAAGTAATATTGCAGTCATGGAGAATAAGGCGATCCTTTCGCCTCCAAATTTGTCGGCAATAGAACCGCCGGGAACACGTATAGCTGAGGCTAAAATGGAAAAGATGGCCGTAAACAAACCAGCTTTTACGCCTGAAAAATTTTGAAACTCGCTCCAATACGTTGGGAACCATGCTGTGAGGGCAATAAAACCTCCAAAGGTGGTGAAGTAAAGAGCTACCAAAGCCCACGTATTTTTGACTTTGGCAGAATTTAGCAAACTGTCTTTAACACCTCCTGTCGGAAATATTTCCTGACCGAGTTGTTGCGCTTTTTCTTTGGCCTCCTTGTCGGATAATCCAGCTTTACGAAACTGAAAATAGTAGGCGTTTACACCAACCAATCCGTAAAGTATTGTACCAAGAAGAAGAAAAAGAAACCATGCAAAGTATGCGGAAATAAAGCCATAATAAGTTAAGAAAATAGGTAGAACCAACGAAAATATCCCGGGAGCCAAGTTTCCCAGCCCGCCAAAAGTTCCGAGTGCCACACCCTGTTTGCTTCGCGAAAACCAATAGGAAGTTTGCCCGATACCCACCGAAAAAGTGGCAATACCGCAGCCACTCAAAAAGCCGAAAAACAATACCAGCCAGTACAAGCCTTTCATGCCATCGGGATATGATGTGAACAGCAAGAGGGTAATCCCGCCTAAGCCAATAACACTGAGTAACATCAAAATCAGGAATGGTTTTTTTCCTCCGGTGGTATCCACCCATGCACCAAATGGGATGCGTAGTAATGAACCCGAAAGAGCGGGGATAGCTATGAGAAAACCCAACATGGCCGGGCTTAAGTCCATGGCCTCTTTAAATTTTATTGCAGTGGGTCCATACAAAGCCACAGCGGCAAAACCAAAAAAGAAACCGAGTGTTGTTCCGGTCAACCCTCTTTTGCTGTTTCCAATAACATTCATGTTTATTAAATTTATGAGTAAAAGAATCCTGCTTTACATTAAAGCAGGATTCTCAATTATCCTTGTCGTCCCAGTATTTTATGGCTGTTCGTTGGTTTCAGGTATTATGTATTCAGTTCGTCAAGAATCGTTTGAATATCGTCCAAACATTCTCCACAAACAGTACCTGCTGTTGTTTCTTCGCCAACTTCTTCAACCGTTTTCAAGCCTTTTTCCTTGATTGCTTTCACTATTTCGCTTTTGTAAATTTCGTTACAATTGCATATTATAATATCATTTTCCATATATATAAGAATTTAAGCAAGCTCGAAAATTTTCATGTCTTCTTCAACGCTTGTAATGGTTTGTACGCCAAATTTTTCTTGAACTACTTTAAGAACATTCGGTGTCATAAAGCCAGGAAGTGTTGGGCCAATATGCGTATTTTTAATTCCAAGATAGAGCAGAGCCAAGTGCACAATAATTGCTTTTTGCTCGTACCAGGCAATGTTAAAAACTATGGGAAGTTTGTTGATGTCGTCTAAATTTAAAACTTCTTTGAGCTTAAGAGCCACAAAAGCCCAGGAGTAACTGTCGTTACATTGTCCGGCATCTAATACTCTTGGAATTCCATTAATGTCGCCTAATTGAAGTTTGTTATATCGATATTTCGCACAACCCGAAGTAAGTATTACGGTGTCTTTAGGCAGTTGTTTTGCAAATTCGGTGTAGTACTCACGCGATTTTTGTCGTGCATCGCAACCCGACATCACAACCATCTTTTTAATGGCTCCAGAATTTACAGCTTCTAAAATTTTATCGGCCAGGGCTAATACTTGATTGTGGGCAAAACCAACCGTAATTTCCCCATCTTCTATTGCCGTGGGAGCTTTACATGTTTTTGCCAATGCTATAATTTCTGAAAAGTCTTTATGTCCGTTAGGTAATTTTTTATCAATTCTTTTCCAGCCCGGCATTCCGGTTGCGCCGGTAGTAAAAACTCTGTCATTATAGGTGGTTGACTTCCGTGGTGGTACAAGGCAATTTGTTGTAAAAAGAATAGGTCCGTTAAACGTTTCAAATTCTACGAGCTGTCTGTGCCAGGCATTCCCATAATTTCCAACAAGGTGTTTGTATTTTTTCAATGTTGGATAAGCATGTGCCGGCAACATTTCTGAATGTGTATAAATGTCGATTTCTTTACCTTCGGTTTGAATTAAAAGTTGCTCCAGGTCTTTAAGATCGTGGCCACTAATGAGAATTCCGGGATTATTTCCAACTCCGATATTTACTTTTGAAATTTCGGGATTCCCAAAACTTGAGGTATTTGCTTTATCAAGTAAGGCCATAGCATGAACGCCATATTCGCCGGTTTTTAATACCCAATCCAACATGTCGTTTAAGTTCATTGGTTTTGTAATCATAACCAACGACTCTTCCATAAAATCATAAATATCTTGTTGCTCATAACCCAGATTAAATGCATGTTCAACATACGCAGAAACTCCTTTGATGCCAAAAAGTACATATTGTTTAAGTGAGCGAATATCTTCGTTAGCATCATAAGTGAGGATTCCCACATGATTTGCTTTTTCAAGATATGCTTCATCAGTCGAAGTTTTCCAGGTAACTGAATCATGATTTGCTGTGATGGCGACCTTACTTTTTAAAGCATCACGGTACTCGAAACATTTTTTTACGGCCTCTAAAATAGATGTATCGTCAAAGTTTGCATTTGTAATTGTCATAAACAGACAATTGGTAATGTGTTTGCTTTCTGCATTGGTGTCAATTCCTTTTTTTCGTGCTTCAATAGTAGCATACGAAAGTCCTTGACATGCATACATTAACAAATCCTGAATGTTTGCAGTAATTTCTTTCTTGCCGCAAACTCCGTTAATTGTACAGCCTGTATTTTTGGCTGTTTCCTGGCACTGATTACAATACATGCTCATGATTTTTTATTTTTTTAGTTAACATTCAAAAGTACTATATTTTCTTAATACTTGCTATTGAACTAAACCCTTATTAGTGACTAAATTAGAAATAATGTCTACGCCTTAAGAATCAATTTTTGAAATTTAGCATTGCTCTGTTGTAAAAACATTAGTTTTGCTTAAGTTTTTTACCCTTCTAAAATCTCAATTTTTCGGTCATTAAGCCAAACCGAAGTACATCTAATCGATGATCAAAATACATGTTGTAGTAATCGGAACCATGGTAGTATTGGATAAAAAATCCGATGTCTTCCAGGAATTTAGGATGATAATAAAAAGTAAGGTTCAGGTTAATCCTGTCGGGCGAAATGACATCCAAATTATTGTAATCGCCAAACATCCAGGTTATCTCCCCTTTTAAAGAAATGGCTGGTTTTTTGGCATCGTTCGCTTCCTTGTTCGGGCTAAGTTTAAAAATAGAAAATGCGCTGTGCCAACGGTAACGGCTGTAAATTCCCAATAATTCTTCCTGAATTAAACCCTCGGGATGAACCTCAAACGAAGTTTTAAAAAACTGGTAAGCATTAAAACGGGTATTCACATTGGTGGCAATCAAACCCAGTTCCAGGAAGTTAGTAGCAAAATTCCCCGATTTTAAATTCAGGCTGCCATCTTCGAGATAAAAGTCTCCATCCTGCCCGTTTGAATGGTGGCCAAGCCGCCCGAATATATTTAAACTTTTTGCATTTTCAGAATCCCTTAACTGGTAATAAACGGTTATTTGAGGCATGTAACTCGGGGTGCGCACCGGATACGATTCTTCCTGGTACATCCTGATAATAATTTGTGGGGTAAGCACACCCATCAGTCGAGAATTTTTGCTTTGCCGAATATAAAAGTTGGGTATCAGGTTGGCCTCAAACCAAAGCGGTTCAATGTTTCCAATATCGCTTGGGAAAGTGATGTAGCTGTTTCCCTGGTTAACCTGGGCAATGGTTGGAAGTGCTATCCGCGGAAGCGAATCAATCTCGTTTTGACCAAAGGCCGAAATAAAACTGGCAATAACTAAAACTATGATCAGATACGTTTTCATGATGGATGTATTTAACGATAAAATGCGATTCCAAATCCCAGCTCAATAATATCGGAAAGTGGGATTGAATTGTTCCCGAACTTGCTGGCAAGGTATAATCCACGAGTTCCTGCGCGTACGTATAGTGCAATTCCTGAAGCGGGAGTTTTTGAGGCCAGCCATTTGGTTTTTAACTCACCCCCAACAAATACCCCGGCATTTCTGCCCGGCGACCACCAATAATATTCGGGGGGGTAATGCGGGGGCAGCTTAACCCAGTACTCATCGCCAAAAGTATGATGCAAGTACCACCCAAAGTTTAGCGGGAGTAATTGATAATTTTCAGACAAGGATACACGAATTAATTTGGCTGTAAACTGAACACTTATGCTGTGTAATTCATCAACAGAAAAAGCTTTTGGGACAAACCCATAAAAAACGGAAGCATCAATACGATGGTTAACAAAAGTGTATCCCACCCCGCCTGATATAAATCCGATACCCCCTGCGAATTGTAATTTTGCATAACCAGGTAGCAGCCAATCCCATTTTCCTAAATCGGTTTGAGCCAGGCTTACATTGGATGTAGTTCCTAACAACAAAAATATTATTAAGAAATTAAAATGGAATTTCTTCAACATAAATCTGTTTATTAAAGATTTTAATGGTAGTCATCATACCGTATTCAACGCCATATACATTTACATAAGGAATACTATCGATGGTAGGATAATACATTTCGAAATGATGCAAATGGCCATGAACGGCCACAATTACATTGTTGTTTTTGGAAATTGTTTGATAAAATCCTTCTTCTAAATTGGGATCGAAACCCATGCCCGGAGGCAGGTGAAACACAAACACAACACTATCGAATTCATTGGATGGCAGCAACTGCTGTTCAAGCCAAAGGAGATCCGGCACCATTCCGTTGTACTGAAATTCGAGGCTGTTTGTATTTAAAAAAACAAACTTAATGCCCTGATAAATGAAGCTGAAATTCAAAGAACCAAACATTTCCATGTAAGCCTCCATTCCATTGCCCACTAAATCGTGGTTTCCGATGGTAACGAGATATGGTACTTTAAGCTGGCTTAATAAACTGTTTCCCCATAAGTATTGCTGGGGTAAGCCAAAATCGGCAATATCTCCAACATGGATTACAAAATCAACGGCATCCATTGTGTTCACCTTTTCAACAAATAATTCCAGTTCATCAAAAAAATTATGTGTATCGCCGGTAAAAGCAATCTGGATGGTGTCGTGTGCAGGATGATCAATTATTCTACCTATGTTTTTTAAATTAACATCCTTATCATTATCGTTAAAATTTATGCAATAGGGCGAGTAATCAAAGTTAGTTTCACACGAAACCATGAGCATTAACCCTAAAAAGAATCCGATTTTGAGCACAGTTTTCATCGACCATATCATAAGTAAATAATTTTGACACTTATCCATTTATCGTCAAAAACTTCAAATGAAGCTTTATCAAATACCGGTCGATTGGAAAAACCAATGGATTGATAGTTTGAAAACCCAATTCCTTCTTTGGGTAGGATAATTCCTTTTTTAATCTTTCCGTTGCTATCTTCATCATGCAAAATATTTACTGCATATTTCCCTTCCGGGAGATTGAGGAAAGTTACTTCAGCCATTCCGCTTTCTATCTTAACCGTAAGTTTCCGGAAGTATTTTTCGTAATGCTCGTCGGGAAAGGCATCGGCATTATTGTACAAAGCAAATTGCACCACCCCGTTCGAGTTCCGCAACTCGTTTACAGTAACCGTTAAGGAATAGCTGGTTTCTTCTTTGTTTTGAAAAGAAGAAAATAAAAGAGCAGCCATCAGAATTTGAATTATTATCATTACTTTATTTCTTTTTTTCTTTACCAAAATTTTCCTTCACCGAATCCACAGCGTAATAAACCACCGGCACCAAAAACACGGTAAGTATTAATGATGATAGCAGCCCACCGATAATTACCCAGGCAAGGCCGTTTTTCCATTCGCTGGCAGTTCCCTGCGCCAGGGCAATGGGCATCATCCCGATGGCCATTGACAAAGTGGTCATCAAAATCGGGCGCAAACGTTCCTTTCCGGCAATGAGCAGTGCTTCTTTAAAATGCTTGCCTTCAGCTTTTAGCTGGTTGGTAAAATCCACAATCAAAATGGCGTTTTTAGTTACCAGCCCCATGAGCATAATTAAACCCAAAAGTGCAAATAGCGTGATGTCGTTGGCCGATAAATTCAAAGCCAGGAAAGCACCGATGCCAGCCACCGGAATTCCAAACAAGGCCACAAAAGGATAAATATAACTATCGTACAAAGCCACCATGATTAAATAAATGAGGATAAACGAGATGAGCAAAACCGAGCCCAATGCGCCAAAGCTTTCGTTTTGTGTTTTTATGTCGGCACCCCAGGTCAATTTCACATTTTCGGGCAGGGGCTGTGATTTCAGGTAAGCAATCACATCATCGGCCAATGTTCCCGATGGCCGCCCAAACGATTCGGCGGTGAGCGTAACCGAAGCCTGGCGGTCGAGCCGCTCCAGCAGCGAAGGCGAATTATCCTGTTTAACTTCGGCAAATTGCGAAACAGTTATAGGTAGGTTCATCGGATTTACGATGGTGAGGTTTTGCACATCCTCAAAATTCTTGCGGTTGAAATCGTCGAGCCAGATGCGTACCGGATATTCCGTGCCCTTTTCTGTTAAAGTAGCATCATCGTTTCCGGTAAATGCGGTTCGTAAATTCATGCCCACATAAGCCGTGTTTAGTCCCAGGCGCTGCATTTTATCTTTGTCAGGAATTACTTTATACTCCGGGTTACCTTCCACAACCGAAAGTTGCACATTGTCGGCACCTGGAATATTTTCGACAACAGCTTGTAATGATTGTGCCTTTTCCATTACCTCCGTATGATTGGCTCCACTCAAAGTAATTTTTATGGGTGCCGACTTAGGCAGCAAACCAATAAAAGCCATCGAAAAATTGATGCCCGAAAATTCGGATTCCAAGTCGTTGCGCAAAGATTTCATAAAAGCCTCGGTTTTAATGTCGCGTTCTTCTTCAGGTTTTAGCTGAATGGTGAATTCTGATTTATTGGCCGAACCCACGCCGAGGCTCCCAATTCCGGTGCTGGGGCCGGCAATGTTGCTAAAAAGTGTGGATACTTCATGGTGCTGAAGAATGTAATTTTCGACCTGCTGCGAAACAATATTATTTTGCTGCACGGTGATGGTTTTATCGTATTCGAGGTTTAACCTGAATTTTCCCTGGTCGCCGGTTGACATCATCTCCTTGCCAATTATTCCCTGTTTCATCATTCCGGCAGTAAAAATCAGCAATAAAATCACGATGCCTGTAAATATTAGTTTATGGCTCAACACCCACGTTAATAGTCGGCCATACCACGCAATAAAAATTTGAAGCTGGTACTCGAACCAAAGTAAAAAGCGATTTAGAAAATTGGTGGGCTGCAAATCTTCTTTTTTCCCAATACGCGATGCCATCCACGGCGTTAAAGTAAATCCGACCAACAAACTAGTTAATGTTGATGTGATGACAACCACCGAAAATTGCTTGAGCATATCGGCAACAAAAACCTGCAAAAACAAAATCGGTAAAAATACCACCACATCTACCAAAGTAATCGAAAGTGCTGAAAAACCAATTTCCATCCGCCCGTCCATGGCGGCGCTTCTTTTTTCTTTTCCCATGTCGAGGTGGCGCTGAATGTTTTCGAGCACCACAATGGAGTCATCCACCAGAATCCCAATAATCAGCGACATGGCAAGCAGTGTCATCAGGTTTAGCGTATAACCCAGCAACCACATTACGGCGAAAGCAGTAATCAACGAAGTTGGTATTGAGATTATAACGATGAGTGAGTTGCGGTAACTACGCAAAAACAACAACATCACAATCGAAACCAAAATAACAGCAAGGATTAAATCGTTTACCACCGAATCGACGGCGGCGATAGTGTTATCGGTGGAATCGTCGGCAATAATAAATTTCACCCCGGCATCGCTGTTTTTTTCTTCAATGTTTTTAAGCTTTTCGTGAACCAATCCCGAAACATCCACTGCATTGGCATCGCCTTGTTTTTTGAGCAAAAGGCCAATTCCGTTCACGCCATTGTATCGGCTCACCGATTCGATTTCTTTAACACCGTCAATCACGCTTGCCACATCTTTTACATACACCGGGCTTTGCGGGAAAGGCATGGCAAGCTGCACATTCATAATATCGTCAACAGTGGCAAACTTCCCGGTTAGGCGCACGGAGTTGTTTACTTTGTTAGTCTGCACTTTTCCGGCAGGCAAATCCAGCCCCGACATATTAATGGCTTCGACTACCTGCAAGAGCGAAATTTTGTACAATTTCAATTTCTCCTGGTCAACCTTTACTTGTATTTCGCGCTCTTCACCACCCAGCATCGTAATTTCGGCCACACCTTTTAACTGCTGAATCTGTGGAAGAAAATCATCTTGCATTTTTTGGTAAAACTCCGTTTCAGGCAGATTGCTGGTAGCACTTATCGAAATGATGGGCAAATCGTTGGGCGACACCTTGCTCATCACCGGAGCCTGAATGTCGGCGGGCAAGTCGGTGCTAATATTGTCGATATACCGCTGGGCATCCTGCATGGCATTATCCACATTGGTGCCGTATTTGAGGTTGGCAATAATAACCGATGCGTTGGGCATCGACTTTGTTTCCAAATAATCAACACCCTCTAAATTTGATAGCGCATCTTCAATTTTTCGCGATACCGAAGTTTCCACTTCCTGGGGTTCGGCCCCGGGATAAATGGTTTTTATAACCACCACCGGCTGGTTAAAATCGGGCAACAATTCGTAACTCAGGTTTTTATAACCTATAATTCCCAGCAGTGTAAATACACTAAAAAGAACGATGATGAGCGATGGTCGTTTTATCGAAATTTCTGTAATATTCATATTTCAGCTTATTTAAGGGTAACTTTTGCTCCGTTAAAAAGATTGATAAATCCGTTGGTAACCACCTTGTCGCCTTCAGCTAATCCTTGTGAAACGGACACTTTATCTTCCAATCGTTCGGAAACAGTAATATTTTGCAACACAGCATTTCCGTTTTTAATTACATAAACCTGTGGTTGAATGGTTGAGCCAACCATGGCCGAAGCAGGAATAATTATCCGGTTTGAATTACTGATACTTTTTATAGAAACTTTTCCAAACATCCCCGATTTAATTTTTATGTCGTCCGTGTTTTTTAAAATAAACTGTACCGGATAACTGTTTCCCATGTTTGCTTTGCTGCCCACCATACTCACTTTTCCATCGAGCAAAAGATCGGGATAAACATCGGCAGATACCTGGCAAATTTGCCCCTCACTAAATTTGGATAAATCATTCTCTGGAACATTCACCGTAAACTTTAGATTTGATATTTCGGTGATTTGGAGCAGTGGCATTCCCGGAGCGGCAAAAGCTCCTGCCTCGGTAAATTTTAGGGTAACAATGCCATTGAATGGTGCCCGAATCGTGGTTTTGTCGATTTGTTCGAGCAAGGTAGCTTTTTGCACTTTTGCTGTTCTCAAACCCAATTCTGATTTTTCGAGCTGGACGCCCTGGATAGCATCGGCGGCAGCTAAAACAGAAAAACGCTTTACATCAGCTTCCAAACCTTCAATTTGTATCTCGATGCTTTGTAGTTGTAGTTTCAAAAGCGAATTGTCTAACTGGATAAGTGTTTGTCCTTTTTGAACCCGGCTTCCTAAATCAACCAAAACAGCCATGACTTTTCCCTGGAAATCTGCGCTAATTTTGCTCTCCCTATTCGGTTCGAAGGTGCCCGAATAATGGTATTCATTTTCTGAATTTACCAAATTTACGGTCATAGCCCGGACGCTAATCGGTTTTTCTTTGTCGTATTGATAAACCCGATTTTCGGTAATTTCTTTATTACTTTTCAGTTTATAAACTGTAAAGGCAATGAGTACAAGAATGGCAACGGTATAAATGATTTTTTTCGTCATGATTTTATGATTTAATTTTTCGATAAGATATTCCCTGTTAATTTTTTCAATTCCAAGTCAGCTTTCAAAAAGTCAACTACTGCTGCGAGGTAGTTTTGTTGCGCTTCGCGAAGCGCGTTGTCGGCCAATAAAATATCAGTCAGGTTAGCAGTTCCTTCTTTTTGCTGCAAAACCATCTCATCGTAAACGGTACTTGCCAGCTCTATTTGTCCCGTGGTATTTTGAATGGTTTGTCGGGTTACCAGTCTTTTTTGCGTTGCGTTTTCGATAAGCATTTGGTTTTGATCACTTACCAAATCAATTTGCAATTGGTTATTTTCAATTTCCAGTTTTTTCTGGTTGATCTTACGTCTGGTAACTGTTCCATTAAACAAGGGCATCGAAATTTGTAATCCGGCAAAACTTACCGGATGGAATATAAGAAAGTCATCGGGTTTTTTATCGTAGCCAAAACCGGTTTGCCCATAGCTTCCGTATAGCGAAACGTTTGGGATGCGCGAATTTTTCAGTGTTTTCAATTCGCCGTTAAGGAGTTTGTTTTGAGAATATGCCATTCGTAAATCTACCGATGGGGAATTGGAATAATCCAATAAAGATTTTTTGGCAATTTCGGGCTCAATACCAATATTTTGCTGAAACGAAATTCCCATCGAAAATTTCAAGGCATTCATTACCTGGTCGTAGTTGTTTGCCACAAGTTCGCGCTGTGTTTTCAACTGTTCATATTGCAATGCTAATTTTGTAACATCACTTTTCTTAATCATTTGCTGCGAATGAAGAAGCTTTAAATTATCGAGTAGCTTGCCGGTATTCACCAAATTACTATCGATAAAAGCCTTCTGATGAATCAGAATCTGAGCATTATAATATAGATTCGATATTTCAAAAAACACCTGTTCTTCGGTTTTTTGGTATTGAAGTTCGCATATTTCAGCTGCGATTTTGGTGGTTTTAATGGCTCCATAAACCTGCGAATTGTACAAGGGCAAAGCCAGTTGAATATTTGCCCCTAAGTTGTGGGGTACTCCCATTTGTATTTCTTTAAACTGCCCCTCGGGTCCGCCAAATGCCGATTGTGGCATAATTTGGTAGGGCAGCTCGGCAAAATACTTGTAATCGCCGTTCAGGTTAATTTTTGGAATTAAGTTGGCCTTTGCTTCCTTTTGTCTTTCGGTGCCAATTTGCATGGTGTTTCGGCTTATTTGCAGATTCTTATTATGTACCTGCGCCGTGTCGATACATTGTTGCAAAGACCAGGTTTGCGCATTTACCGAATAAAAAACAGTGATAGCAAACATGAAAAGGAATATTCGTTTAGATTTGTGAATATTCACTAACATACCGTTTAAATTTTTTTTGATTTTCATTTTATCTTAATCAATTAATGTTTTCATAATTATTATTGTTAATGAATGTTCACTAACTAAAACAGCTAAATTTTTTTTGTTTTTATGCTAAACCAACTTATAACAATTTTGCCTGTGCTGTTGGCTTAGGTGCTTTTACTACCAAAATCCGGGCTACAGCATCAGAATTATTATACAAGCAATGAACGATGTCTTTTGGGCTTTCGACCAGCGTGTCGGCCTCAACCCTTACTTTTTCCTTGCCGACAAGAATGTCGGGAGTCCCCTCGAGAACAAAGAAAAATACATCTACCGGGGTAATGTGCGGTTTCAGTGCTTCGCCGGGCTTTAGGGTTATGTGCATGGCCTGTGCGGTTTCTTTCTCGTACATTTTACGAACGTCCACCTTGTGTGGAGTTTCTACTATGGCTTGGTCTGATACTTTGTGAATTTCCATTGTGTTTAGTTTTAAATTTATTTTTTAATTAACGTTTCAATTGCCGCAGAAAGTTCGTTACCCTTAATGATCAGGTTGAATGAATAATTGGAGATATGCCATTTTTTTACATACAGCCTAAGTGTCCCCATCACCACCAGCGATAAATGCGTCGCCTCCACATCTGCCCGAATCTCGCCATTATCCTGTCCACTTTGAATAAGCTGAGCTACGGTGTTTAGATTACTGTTCATAATTTCGCTTACTTTCTCTGTTAGAACCGTTTCGTTACGAAAAAGCTCTTCCGAAAAAATTACGGCAACCAGTGAGGGTGAATTGGTGAAAATCGTGAATTGATTCATGAACAGGCGATTTATTTTAACCATCGCATCATCGTCCGAATTAAGCTCATTGGCAAATATACGTTCAGAACCTTCCTTAAAAAAGTCTAAAATGGCAAGCAGTATTTGAATTTTATTTTCGTAATGACGATAAATGGCTGATTCAGAGAAGCCAATTCTTTTTGCCAGGTTTTTAATCGTCAGTCCCTGTATCCCTTTTTCGGCAATCAATTCGAGCGAAACATCGATTATTTCTTTTTGTCTGTCTGATAATTCTGATGTCATTATTTTACTCTTATAAATAAGTTAGTGAATATTCACACTGCAAAGAAAATTGTTTTATTTGGATATTCTCAATATTTTTAAACTTTTTTAATTTTTTAAGGATATTTGCAAGATGATCAATGTAGCTTGTGGCATAATTAAAGATGGAGATAAAGTACTGGCCTGTCAGCGTTCGCATGGCATGCATCTGGCTGGCAAATGGGAGTTTCCCGGCGGAAAAGTGGAAAGTAATGAAAGCCCCAGCCAGTGTGTGATAAGGGAAATAGAGGAGGAGCTGGGAATAGTTATCAATGTTGTTAGCCACCTAAAGCCGATTGTTCATCATTATCCCGACAAAAGTATCCGACTTATTCCCTTTGTTTGCAAAATCATTTCGGGTCAAATTATATTAAAAGAGCATGAGGCCTTTCGCTGGATTGGCAAAGATGAAATTTTAGCTCTTGATTGGGCTGCCGCCGATTACAAGCTGATTGTGGACAATGGCTTGAAACCATGACCCTCAGCGGTGGTTTGGTAAAAGCTATTTCGTTTTTGAGCTAGCCCATGGTTTTATGAAATTCACCATATACAAGGGCATCGACAAAAGTTGATAGGCTACTTCCCTATTGGAGTCTTTCATTTTAACCGAGGTTTGTACCTCTGTCAGGCTTGGTAAATCGGCGTTGAAACGCAGGGCAAACGTTTTCTGCTTTTCGAGCATAAACATGTGTAAGGATTTTAGGGTACCTGTTTTGCCTGCCTTCACTTCAAGCGGTACAACCGAATTTTCCGATTCGATAAGATAATCCACCTCAGCATTCGAATCTTTCTTTTCGCGTACCCAATAAAACAATTTCTGATCGATAAAAAATGGTGTTCTGGTCAGGAGTTGCTGGCCAATAAACTGTTCGGCCAACTCACCTTCGTTGATTAGCATCAGATTTTCCAAGTCGGTCAGTCGCGTTTTTAACAGATGGCTGGCAAGGCCGATATCAATAAAAAGTGGCTTGAAAAGATTGCTCTTTACATGCTGCATCAATGGGATAGTTGCGGATGAAGTAGCCGAAATGCGATAAACAATCCTGCTAAGTGCCAGCTTATGGAAGGCCTGACTTAAAAGAGCTGATTTAGCAGCGGGATCGATAGCTGAGTATTTCATCTTTTTGCCAATGCCGCGCGGCAGGTAGCGCAACACCTTACGCAGGTATTCGTAATTTCCGTTTTTGCCATATTTTGCAAAATCAATTTCCATCGATGTTAAAATGCTTTCATGCACCCGTTCCACTTCCAATAAATCGGATGTTTCGGTATAAACCTTAACAGCTTCAGGCATCCCACCTATAAAGAAATAACTGCGAAGTAATTTCATTAACTTGTTGTGAACCACGATTGATATTTTTTTTTCGGGAGTGAAGGAGTCCAAAAAATCCACCACCAAATCTTCGCCGGCAGCCAAAAGAAATTCGCGGAAATTCATCGGATACATATACAAAAACTCTACACGACCCACGGGCATGGGCAAGTTAAGGTCATTCGAAATGTGATCGAGCAGCGAGCCTGCGGCTACCACATGAAGCTCGGGGAAATGCTCATAAAAATAACGCAAGGTGCTGATTGCTTCCGGGCACGTTTGTATCTCATCAAAAAAAAGCAGGCTTTGCCCAGGTATTATTTTTTTTCCAAAAGTAAGGCTAATATTTTCGAGAATACTCGCTACATCGTTTGTAGCAAACAAAGCCTTGTATTCCGGATGTTCCTCGAAGTTGATTTTGACAAAATTTTCAAAAGATTCTGAAAACTTTTCGATTAGCCAGGTTTTTCCCACCTGCCTTGCTCCTCTGATGATAAGCGGTTTGCGGGTACTTCGCTGCTTCCAATCGTTTAGAAAGTTGATTGTTTCTCTGTGCATAAATAAGGTATTTACGGCAAAGATACAAATAATATGACAAAACAGGTACCTATTTTGTCATATTATTGTCTTAAACAGGTACCTGTTTTGCCCATGTTTTATAAAAAACAGGTACCTGTTTTGTTATACCTGTTATAAATCAGTGGGTAGAAAAATATTTTGGGATAGCAATTTTTGATCATTGCAAAAAGCGTGGCAACAAAAAAAGCCCTCATCGGTGTGATGAGAGCTTCAATTTCTTTTGCATAAAAAAACTTAGCTTTTAGCTTCGAGGTGCTTTTTATAGCGACTCTTAAACTTATCCACACGACCTGCGGTATCCACCAGCTTCATTTTGCCGGTGAAAAACGGGTGCGAAGTGTGCGAAATCTCAAGTTTAATCAACGGATAATCTTTGCCGTCTTCCCATTTGATGGTCTCTTTGGAGTTCACTGTCGATTTGGTCATAAATTGGTAACCGTTCGACATGTCTTGAAAAACTACGAATCTGTATTCTTTTGGATGTATTCCCTTTTTCATGTTAAATACCTTTTAATTTTGGGCGTGCAAAAGTAGTAATTAGTTTTTTAAAAACAAGACAATAAGCGGATTTATTTCAAATTACTCAAAAATTCGATGGTATCCACTGCATCGGCATAGTTCCACAACTGTGGTTTTTGGCTGGTGCCTGGCGCAATGGCGTGGCTTATTTTCTTGCTTTCCGAAACCACGCATTGTATTTGTTGGCTATGGTTTTGCAAGTCCAGATTTATCTGGTCAATATCCTGGTATTTTTCGTAATGTAGCACCGACACTGGCGAGGCATAAGCCGATGACTCGCTTACCAGAAGAAAGCCGTTATCGTAATGTGGCACACTGTTGACCAGCAAAATAGACTTGTTGTAGTCGTAATTGTTTTTGTATTTGTGATGATCAATCACCGGGCTGTAGCTTTCGATAGACTCGAAAAAAGTCGCGAATTGAAAATCTTCGGGGACATAAATTTTGGACACATTGCGGCAGCCCAAACCGAAATACCTAAAAATATCGTTGCCCAGCTCGTGCAATTGTTCCTGGCTTTCGTTCCCGCTTATCACTGAGATGCCGTTGCGGTTTTTGCGAATAATGTGGGGGTATTTTCCAAAATAATATTCAAAATAGCGCGCACTGTTGTTGCTGCCCGTTGCAATGATGGCATCGAAGCCTTTCAGCCTTCCATCGGTAAATTCGGCTCTGCCTTTGAAGCCAGGCTCAATTTTTTCTAAAATTCGGTGCATCAGCGGAAGCAACTGGTCATCGCCCGATGATAGCTTGCCCAGGAATTTGTTTCCGGTAATCAAAACACTAAGATAGTCGTGCAGACCCACCATGGGTATGTTGCCGGCCATCACTACGCCAATTTTGTGTGGATTTTTATTCTCGAAAGCGGCCAGGGGATATTTGTGCAGCCATTTTTCAATTTTGCTTTGTTGAAGGCTTTTTCCGGCAGCTGCGATGGCATAACGTAATTGGTCGGGCGTAAACCAGCCATTGCTGTTTTGGTGCGTGCTAACCAACGAATTCAGCGTGCCAATCTCGTTTCTAAAACTGTGAAACTTTGTGTCATCGGGATTGCGCAATATTTCCCCAAGTTTGGCAAAGGCATTTATCTTATCAGTTAAATTCAAAATTCAAAAAGGTTTTTGCAAATGTAAGACAAAAAAGTAGTGTCATCGCTACCTAATTCTTACATTAAAATTCCTGATTTTATTTTTTTCTTGTTTTTTTGAAAATTACAGAACTATATTTGCCGCCTGGTTTTTTTAGCCGATCATTTGCTGATTTATTAATGAGTAAATCTATCGCCGAAGGCCGAATATATTTATTTAAATTTATTATTTGCTTCATGGCACAAAAAAGAGTAATTAAAAACATCGACAATATCTCTGATGAGATTAAAGAGGCTATCCGGGAGAAATACCCCGATGGCTGGCAAAATGTGGTAATGCGGGTTAACAAACCCGAAAATACTTTTTTTCATGCTATCACGGTCGATCACGATGACACTTCATACATGATTAAGGTTAATGTTAAAGTTGATTCGATTGAAGAACTCGAACGCCTCGAAAATCAGGACGATGATGATCATGATGATGACGATGATACCATTGCCGGTGGCGAAGAGGATATTAAGGATGTGGACGAAGGAGACCAATAATAGCCATGCTTTGTATCGAACGAGAATTTACTAATCCCTATTTCAATATCGCTGCCGAAGAATACGTGCTAAGGCATTTTAGCGAGGATATTTTTATGCTCTGGCGCAACGAGCCTTGCATTATCGCGGGCAAACACCAAAATACCCTTGCCGAAATTAATGTGGACTATGTGCGCGAAAACAATATTCCGGTAGTACGCCGTATTACTGGTGGCGGCACGGTGTTTCACGATTTGGGAAACCTGAACTTTACCTTCGTAAAAAATGGCAAACCCGAGCAACTGGTCAATTTCCGCAAGTTTACCCAACCTATCATCGAGGTTTTGCAGCAGCTCGGCGTTGAAGCTAAATTTGAGGGTCGCAACGACCTTACCATTCAAGGGAAAAAGTTTTCGGGCAATGCCGAACATGTACACAAAAACCGGGTGCTACACCATGGGACGTTGCTTTTTTCGGCACAATTGGGAAACCTGAGTAAGGCACTCAAAGTGGATCCTTCAAAGTTTAGCGACAAGGCCGTGAAATCGGTAAGAAGCCGCGTTACCAATATCTCGGAACATCTTACCACGCCCATGGATGTTATGGATTTTAAACATCAAATACTAAAGCATATTCAGCAAACACATCCCGAAATGGAAATCGTAAATTTTACGGATGAAGATGTGAAAAACATACAAAAGCTGGCTGATGAAAAATACCAGACCTGGGACTGGAATTTCGGCTATTCGCCCACGTATAATTTCAATCGCAGGCTCAAGGCCAATGGTGGTAATGTGGAATTTCATTTTGAGGTAAAAGACGGGATCATCGAAAAAGCCCGCATCTTTGGCGACTACTTCAGCCTTTACGATACAGCAGATATTGAAGTACTGTTGACAGGAAGCCGCCACGATAAAAATGCGATTCGTCAAAAACTTGAAGCCATCGAAATCCAGCATTATTTTAAAAATTTCACCAAAGAGGAATTTATCGATGGGATGTTTTAATTTTTCCTGTCTTGATTTATGTTTCGTTTTTTTTAATTGATACAAATATAAAACTCATATTATGATCAAAGAAGCGATTTTCGGGAAACTCTGGGATATTTATACCAGCCAAAACCCATCCGTAAAAAAAGTGCATCAGCTTTTTAGCGACCTGGGCGAGGAGGTGGAAAACGATCATATTGCCTTCCGTACCTTCGATGACCCGCGCATAGACGTGGACGTGCTGGCCAAACCTTTTATAGCTGCTGGCTACGAAGAAAAAGGCGACTATCAATTTGAAGCCAAAAAGTTGTACGCCAAGCATTACGAGCATAAAGGCGATGCCAAGGCACCGCGCGTTTTTATCAGTCAGCTCAAAACGCACGAGTTCAGCCCATTTTTGCAGAAAACGGTAAAAGAAGTGGTGGATAAAATTGACGCTGACCTTCTGCAATCCGATGCGCTTATTTTTAGTGGCAACACCTGGGGCACGCCTTTGTATGAAGTGTATGAGCAACTGCGCCAGGAATCAGAATATGCTGCCTGGCTTTATGTGTATGGCTTTTGTGCCAATCACTTTACCGTAAGTATCAATTATTTGGAAAAGCTCAATTCGGTGGAAATGGTCAATGATTTCCTAAAAAACAAGGGCTTCCACATCAACGATTCGGGTGGCGAAATAAAGGGCACGCCTGCTGAGCTGCTTGAGCAGTCGAGCATCAAATCGGAGGTTGTAGCCGTTGATTTTGATGAAGGCTCGTTCGAGATTCCCGGATGTTATTACGAATTTGCACGTCGCTATCCCGACAAGGATGGGAAATTGTATTCGGGCTTTATCGCCAAATCGGCGGATAAGATTTTTGAATCTACGGATTTTTATAAAAAAGACTAGGGGATGTCCGATGTCCGATGTATGATGTCCAATGTCCGATGTTTATCGACATCTAAAATCTAAAATCTAAAATCGGAAATTAAAAGAATTCCAGGCTTGCAATCTCTATTTAATGTGAGCTAAGACGCGCTATTTTCAGGGGTAAAGACGCGATATTATTAGAAGGCTGAGACGCGATATTATTAGAAGGCTGAGACGCGCAGATTATTAGAAGGCTGAGACGCGATATTATTAGAAGGCTGAGACGCGATATTATTAGAAGGCTGAGACGCGATATTATTAGAAGGCTGAGACGCGATATTATTAGAAGGCTGAGACGCGCAGATTGCGCGTCTGTACAAGCGTGCTAATGCCTGGCAGAGGAATTGGATTATGGCGGTTTTGCGCTGAATAGGCGATTAAAGTAGGTTTGTTTTTGGGCAATGCGTAAAGACGCGCTCCCTTACGAGATGCGCGTCTAAGAGATGATTGTCAGAGATTGCTCATAAAACTGAATCTTAGGCTTTGGCAAGCCTTTCCCGTGCCAGGGTTGCAATCTCCTTGTTTGTAAGTCTGCCGAACTGCGGGGCTGCTATCTCTTGCCATTCAATCTAAAATCTAATATCCACATCTAAAATCTAAAATCTAAAATCTGACATCTAAAATCTGACATCTAAAATCTAAAATCTGACATCTGACATCAAAGAGTCTTTAGTGTGATTATTTTGGAACTATTAAAACATTTTTGCGTTTAATGCGGTTTAGTTATTCTAAATCATTAATTATTTTTGAGTTTCGCAATTTAGAATGAAGAAAAATATTTTCAAAACACTCCTCGTGCTGGCCGGTATTATCATCGGCTATTTTCTTGTCTTGTATCTCTATCCAAAAAATGCCGGACGTTATCCCTTCCTGGTGATTCTGCTTGCCGGTGATTATTATCTTTGGTCGGCATTCAAAAGCTGGGTAAAGAGCAAGGGTATTTTTATGCGTTATTTTTACCGACTGCTTTATTGGTTGCCGATATTGTTGTTAATATCTACCAGTTTGTTTGGCCTTATTTATCCTTCCGACCTGTGGCCGCGTGGCTTTAGCATCTATCTTTTTGGGTTTATCTTTGTGGCGTATGCTGCCAAGGTCTTGCCCATACTCTTTCTTTTGCTGGCTGATATTTTCAGGGTTTTTCAGTTTGCCAACAAAAAGGCAGCTTCACTGGCAAAAAAACATCCTACACATAACAAGGGTGAAAAAATAAATCGGAATCAATTTCTAAAAAAAGCAGGACTGATCAGTGGCGGCCTGATGTTTAGTGGTCTGCTGATGGGAATGTTAAAATGGGCCTTCGATTTTAAAATTCACCACCATCGTTTGGTAATCCCGCACTTGCCTGATTCGTTTAACAATTTGCGCATTGTGCAGCTATCCGATATTCACCTGGGTAGTTGGGCCTCTAAAACTGCAATGCGCGAAGCCGTGGAACGCATCAACGACTTGCAACCAGATTTGATTTTTTTTACCGGCGATCTGGTCAATTATAAAACTGATGAAGCCTTTCCTTTCGAGGATATATTGGCCGGGCTAAAAGCCGAAAGCGGAATCTTTGTTACGCTCGGCAACCACGATTACGGCGACTATACCCGGTGGCCATCGGTGGCAGCCAAAAAGCAAAATATGATTGATTTGTACGATTTTTACGACCGGCTTGGATGGCAGTTGCTGAACAACGAAAATTCGGTTTTTGCTAACGAAGACGGAAAGCTGGCTGTTGTTGGCGTTGAGAACTGGGGCGACTTTGGCCGCTTTCCAAAATACGGCGACCTGGACAAGGCTTTGGATGGTGCCCGCGACAGCGATGTTAAGTTGCTGCTTTCGCACGACCCTTCGCATTGGGATAAAATTGTGCGGCAGCAGTTTCCGGATATCGACCTCACCTTTGCAGGGCATACCCATGGATTTCAGTTTGGCGTGGAAATTAAAAATATAAAATGGAGTCCGGCGCAATACATCTACAAACATTGGGCTGGCATCTACCACAATCCCGACAAGCCCTCACAGCGACTTTATGTAAACCGTGGTCTGGGCACCATCGGTTATCCCGGCAGGGTGGGCATCCTGCCCGAAATATCACTTTTTGATCTGGTGAACGCAGCATAAAATTGTCCTTCCTAATTTTAATGTTTTGAAATGATAAAAATTGTATAGCGATGAATAAATCAGAACTTATAGCACTTATCAAGCGCAAACAATCGTTTTTGTGTATTGGTCTGGATACGGATATCAGCCTCATTCCTCCCCATCTTCATCAATACGATGATCCTGTTTTTGAATTCAACAAACAAATTATCGATGCCACACATCATTTGGCTGTAGCCTATAAGCCCAATACCGCCTTTTACGAGCACCGTGGTGCTGAGGGTTGGCTTAGTTTGGAAAAAACCATGCGCTATCTCGATCAGTACCGCAATTCGGTTTTCACCATCGCCGATGCTAAGCGTGGCGACATTGGCAACACTTCATCGCAATACGCCCGGGCCTTTCTCGCCTCTCCTCCGGCGGGTCTGGGTTTCGACTCCATCACAGTTGCGCCATACATGGGCAGCGATTCGGTGCAGCCTTTTTTAAAAATCGCTGACAAGTGGGTCATTCTCTTGGCACTCACTTCCAACCAGGGTTCCTTCGATTTTCAAACACAAAGGCTGGCCAATGGAAAACAGCTTTTCGAGCAGGTTATCGAAAGCTCGAAAAGTTGGGCTAACAGCGATAATATGATGTATGTGGTTGGGGCTACCCGCGCCGATATGTTGGCAGAGTTGCGCAAGCTCATCCCATCGCATTTTTTGCTCGTTCCGGGCGTAGGTGCTCAAGGGGGTAGTTTGGCCGATGTGTGCAAGCATGGCTTTAACGCTCATTGTGGCTTGTTGGTCAACTCTTCGCGTGGGATTATCTATGCCTCATCCGAAAAGGATTTTGCCAATGCCGCCCTTACACAAGCACTTGCTCTGCAAACACAAATGGCAGCGGAGCTTCAAAAAGCAGGATTGTTTTAAAACGCTAACGATATCCATTTTTACCCGTTTACAAACGACTATATCCGCTTCTAAGCGAATACAAATATTTAATAACCGAATCCCAGCTTTGGCTTGCCCTACCTTTGTTTCATCAAATTTTTTATTGTTTAATTTAAAAATTCAATAGTCATGAAAAGTTTAAGAAACAGTGTTCAACTCATCGGTAATCTGGGCAACGACCCCGAAGTAAAAGAAGTAGCAAACGGAACTAAAATGGTACGCCTCTCGCTGGCCACCACCGAAACTTACCACAAGGCCAATGGCGAGAAAACAAGCGACACGCAGTGGCACAACCTTATAGTGTGGGGCAAGCTGGCCGAAGTAGCCGAGAAGTACCTTAAAAAAGGAAAACAAATTGCCGTCGAAGGCAGGCTCGAAACCAACACTTACGATGACAAGGAAGGCAAGCGCAAGTATTTTACCCAGGTGCGCGTCAACGATTTGGTGATGTTTGGCAAAGAGGCATCATAACAGATACTCCCATTAAAAAACAAAAACCCCGGCTTAGTCGATCAAGTCGGGGTTTTTACTGATCCACGAAAATTCTTTTGCACCTATTTTTTTATTTCGTGGATAATAATTCTATCAATTTGTTTTTTATTATCCGGGAGATAATTTGTGGCAACATCCCAGATTATTTCGTAATCAATTCCAAAATACGCGTGTGAAATTTTGTTTCTTAGATAGTACATTTCCTGCCAAGGAACTTCCGGGTACGTTTCTTTAAACTTATCAGGTAAATTTTTTGATGCTTCTCCGATAATTTCAAATTACAGCATCAACTGTCTTGTAATCGAGTTTAAAGTTTCTGAAATCCAAATTTTCAAGATATACTGCAATTCTGTTCATAGCATTTTGAATGTCATGCAGGTACATTGTGTATGATCGGTTTTCTTTTTTTACCTATGCGTATATTACTTGATTTAAAATATGCTCCTTGATTTGTTCTTTCAGCGCGTTTTTTGTTACCAAATCAATTCTACGATTGAATATTTTTTCAAGGTATATTTCTAATGAAAAGAATTTCCAACCTATTGGTTTTTCAAGAACGACAAGCAAATCAATGTCACTTTCTGCATTAAAGGATCCATCTGAAAAAGAACCAAATAATCCAATTTCTTTAACTGAATAATCTTTAGAAAGATAGGGCTTCAATTCTTTTATTTTCGCTAATATTTCATTGTTTGAATTCATAGTTCAAAGATAGTGCTTTTTATGAATATCAATCCAATTCGTAACCATCGGTCTTTCCTTTGTCGATGGCAGGTATTCCTTCTTTCATCCACACCGGCTCGGGAGCTCCTTTCAGGTAATGATCGAAAAACTGGTACATGCGTGTGTCCAGATCCATGCGGTTAGGCCATTTGGTCAGGTTGTGTTCTTCACCGTTGTAAGTAAGCATCCAGGCAGGCTTTTGCAGGCGGCGCATGGCCACAAACATTTCGATGCCCTGATACCATGGCACAGCTCCATCGTTGTCGTTGTGCATGATAAGCAGCGGGGTTTCAATTTTGTCGGCATAAAACACAGGCGAGTTTTCGATGTAGAGCAGGGGCTTTTCCCACAGCGTTCCACCGATACGGCTCTGTGTTTTTTCGTACTGAAACATACGGCTCATGCCACTTCCCCAGCGTATGCCACCGTATGCACTGGTCATGTTGCTCACAGGTGCTCCGGCCATGGCGGCAGCGTACAAGTTGGTTTGTGTTACCAGATATGCCACCTGGTAGCCGCCCCAGCTTTGTCCCTGGATACCCATGTTTTCTTTGTCGATAAACGGAAATTGGTTGGTCATGGCAAGGGTTCCGCTTATTACCGCACGTTGGGCACTTTCGCCAGGATAGCCTGTAAAATATGGAATGTCTGGGACAAAAACCACGTAGTCGTTGCTTACGCAATACGATGGATTGATGATGGAACGGCTGGGCGATAGGTGGCGGAAGCGGTGGAGATTGTCTGAGTTGCGCTCGTAAAAATACACCAGCAGTGGGTATTTTTTTTCAGGGTCGAGGTTTTCGGGCGTGTAAAGCAAGCCTTCCAGTCGGTCGCCATCTGCCGAAGTCCAATCCACTAATTGTACATCGCCCCACAAAAAGGCCTCGCGCTGGCGGTCGAGATGGGTAATTTGCATGGGCGCATCAAATTTTAAAGTACTCCAATACAAATCGGGATATTGGTCGAAGGCTTCTTTGGTGAAGATGATTTTTTTAGAGTCTTTGGCTTTTGTAAGTCGCGAAAACTGGTAGTCATCCATGATAAGCTGAGTAGGCTTTTTGCTGGCTTTTGGCGAACTCAGGTAATATCCGCTTTGCTTTGTGCTAAAGTTAAAAGCCGAAAGCAGCATTTCCTTTTCGATGTAAATCGCCTCTTTATCCAATTTTTGGTAGCGAAACCGAATGTCGTTGTCGCGGCCATAGCCGCCGGTTATCCTTTGTGCTTTTTCTTTTCCGCTGGGGTCAATGCGCCAGATGTCGTACTTATCGTAAAGCAAAATGTATGTGTCTTTTTCTGTCCAGCCCGCCAGGCCATAGCTTCCCGGAAGCTGGGGTACATCGTTCAGCTCGTAATAAAAATTAAAGGGCAGGTCTTTGGTCAGCGCGATGGTTTTGTCATCGGCAAGGTTTTTTGCATACCACGCCGAATCGGTGGTGAGATACCACACCAGGTATTTCCCGGCAGGGGAGAGGCTTGCCTGCGATTGTTGCCGGGTGAGCACTTTGGTTTTTCCACCGGTATTTATATCCACGGTGTAATAATCGCGGTACGAATCGTCCCATGACATAAGCTGGCTATAAGGCTTGTTGGTGCTGGCCAGGGCAAGTTCCGAATTTCCGTGGGCATACAGGCGGATGTCGGGAATTTCTTCGGTGGCCAGTTGGTTCATGCTTTGTTTTTCGGGAAAGTAAACTGCCAGAAAATTCCGTTTCTGTTCTTTTTCTACTTGTTTAAGTTGCTGGGGTTGGAGCAGCGGGTCTTTCCAGTTCCAAATATCCACACTGTATTTCTCCTCCTTCAGCAGCGTATCCTTAGGCTCGGTTTCAACTTGGGGCGCAGTGCCAAAATATAGCCTGGTGCCATCTTCGGAGAAATCGGGTTTGCGATGCTCGCTCACGCGCCATTGCACAGGCAGAGCCGGGTTCAAACTATCAATTATAATTTTTGATTCTTTGGCTTTTGAATTCCAATAAGCCAGATTATAGTTTTTAAATTTTGAAGTATCCGAGGAATACACGAAGGTCATTTGCTCGCCATCCTCGTCCACCGAAATTTGTTTGGATACGCCGGGTGCTGAGAAGGTGAGCTCCGAAACTTCTTTGTTTGGATGGAAGCGATAAACGAAGGTAGAATCGATGGAATCGTTGTTGGGCGCGATAAAGGCAAAGAGTCCGCCATTTTTGGCTACCTCGAAGTCGCTCACGCTTTTGTAGCTAAAGGTTTTGCCTTCTATCACTTTCGTTATCACCAGCTCGGTTCCCTCGGCTTTTTTATTTTTTTTCTTTGGTTTGTCCTTTTTCCCGACCAGGGTATCCGATTTTTCGGTGGTATCTTTTACAGGAACGGCTTTTTCGAGGTGATAGGCCAGCCAGTCGCTGCCGTTTTCGGGAAGTTTAAAATCTTTGACCCGGGCAATTTTTTGGAGGTGTTTTTTTTCGGGAGTATAGATGCCGAGTGAATCTTTGGGGAGGTCGTCTTTTTTTACTTCGGCCAGCTTGGCCTTGCGCAGGGTGTCGGCCTGCGGTTTAATTTTAAAAACCAGGATTTTCGAATCGCCCGAAAACTGGGCATCGTAGCCACGGCTGATCGAATCGTAGCTGTTTTGTACCGTATTATAAATGTACAGCCAGCCATTGCCCTTTTGCGGATTAACTTCGTAGCTCACCCATTTGCCATCGTTGGAGATTTGACTTTTTTTCAGGATTTTCCAATCGGGATAATCGGACTGGCTAACTGCTTTTTGCTGTGAATAGGCTGAGGCCGAAAAGAAAAACAGAACTACAAGGAAGATCAAATTACGCATCATAATATATATTTTAGATTCAGCCACCAAAAGTAAAAAACAAAAAATAAGGAGTGTTTCAGACAGCGCAATTATCGCTTACAAATTTTAACAGCACTTAACCTACCAGGTTTGCTCCCGGGAGTAAGGCACTACCGTTAAATGAGTCAGGTAAGTTAATTAGAAGGGAACCTGGTAGGTTTACGTTCATAAGCTTCCAGGATTATTTGACCGCAAAGCACGCAGGGGGCGCAAAGGATTTTTCTGAGGAAAAACTGCACCAGCAATACAAATATTTCATTAACTTTGGCGGACATTAAAAACGCATAATTATGAAAAAGTACACTCTTCTTATGATTTTGTTGCTAATAGCTTGCATCACCCGGGCACAAGATTGCCTGCCTGATGGGATTTATTTTTTTACGCAAGGTGATATTGATAATTTTCAACTTGAATATCCAGATTGTACCAGAATAGGTGGTGATGTGTGGATAAGCGGAGTTGATAACCTAAGTGGCTTAAGTGTGTTAAGATATATCGGTGGAAATTTGGACATTAGTTCCACAAATAACCTCAGCAATCTGTCGGGATTAGAAAATCTGGATTCAATTGGTGGTAATTTCTTTTTGACCAATAATGATAATTTGATCAATTTAACAGGCCTTGACGGATTAAAAACAATCAACGGCGAAATTTTAATAGCTGAAAATTCATCACTTAATAATCTAACAGGATTAGATAGTTTAGGGTATGTAAATTTTTTCCTTATCGAAAATAATGACTCTATGACTTCATTGTCTGGTATGGAATCCATGACTTCTATCGGGCAATTTATAATATACCAAAACAATAGCTTATCTGATTTAACAGGGCTGGAAATCCTGGAGTCGATTTTTGATTTTCGCGTACTGGAGAATTATGGTATTACAAGTCTTGCAGGATTGGAGAACTTATCCACCATTCAAAATTCTTTAAACATTAACGGAAATATGCACCTAACCACCATCGAGCAACTTGAGGGCGTTTCGCTTATTCCGAATCAAGTGTTCATTGTCTATAATCCAAATCTTATTAGTTTAACAGGCTTGCACAATATTACAAATATTGGCTACAGTTGTTATATTTGGGATAATTTTTTGTTAAGCGACCTCAGCGGTTTAGATAATGTGACGAGCATTGGGTCTTTGTTAACTATACGAGGCAATGCATCACTGGTAAATCTGCATGGATTAGAGGCACTTTCTTATGCAGGGGGAATTTCAATACGTGAAAACCTTTCGCTAGTTAGCTTAACAGGAATCGACAGTATTGAGGCAGTATCGATAGATAATCTGTCCATAATGGATAATCCGGCATTGAGTACCTGCAATGTGACAAGCATTTGTGAGTACATTGTTAGTCCGAATGGAGTTTTAAACATAAGTGATAATGCTATCGGATGCAACACGCCACAAGAAGTTGAGGATGCTTGCTTCGTTGGTTTTGAAAATAAAGAATTAAACAGATCCCAATATAAAATTTATCCCAATCCTTCATCAAATTATGTGATTGTAGAAACTGTTGCCTTAGAGCCGAACACCATGATAACGCTATCAGACATGCAAGGACGGAAACTTATTAAAACGCCGGTAATAAACCATCACGAAATTATTGATATCACGCAATTAAATAAAGGCCTGTATTATTTACAAATAAAAAATGATTTTTCGGTTAATGTTTTCAAGATGTTGAAAAAGTGATAAACAAATTGGTGAGTATCGTCAATAATTTAAAATAGGATTAACTTAAAAATCTGAATAGGGCATCGTATGACACCACGACAAATTGAAAGTACAAGGAAGAAAATTAAAAGCATAAGAGCGGCACTGTTTGACAAGTATTTTGGCCGGGAAATTGTCCCCATTAAAAAATATGAATATTCCAACCTGGATATTCCTGAATTTGCAGCATATTTTAATTACTCTGCTCAAAACGATAAGTTGTTCGACTTCTCCGAGTGGTTGATTGCATTTGAAAATTCTGACCGATTTCAGGATATTAAAAATCGCTTCATCCAAATCAATAAAAAACTCCACGATAATAACGATCACAAAACCCATCGGGCCTTATTGGCTGAATGCTGGGAAATTGAAAAGACTTAAAAAAAACCATACTTTGAATTTTAATGATTGGATATTCCCTACCTTTGGCAGCCTGTTTCTTTGCATAACATAGCATTTGGAATTGTTGAGAATAAAAGTAAAAGGGCGAAAGTGTTTCATAGAAAAGGACTGCTTATTTGCTGACACGAATAAAATCATGGAACTTACAAAAGAGCAATACGACATTATTCATTCCAGCGGTAACATAAAAATAAATGCCGTTGCCGGATCGGGTAAAACTACCACCATTATCGAGTATGCTAAAGCCCAGGCTAAAAACAGTCGCATTCTTTACCTTGCTTTTAACAGATCCGTAAAATTAGAAGCCATCAAGAAGTTCGAGGATGAAGGGCTTTATAATGTAAAAGTTGAAACAGCGCACTCGCTTGCCTATAAAAACATTGTTTTTAAATACCATTATAAAGTTCGACCACAGGGCTACAAAACTTACGAAATTGCCCAAATTCTTGGATTGAAGGGAAATGGAGAAAAACTTGCTGAGTATATTATTGCGAATCACATCAATAAATTTATTACGTATTTCTGTAACAGCAACAAACAAAAAGTAAAGGATTTAAATTATCTTGATCTTGTTAAGGATAGCAAGACAAAAGCTTTTGTAAAAATCTATTACACTTACATCGAAAAACAAACCAGAGTTCTTCTGAGTAAAATGGACAAGGGCGAAATTGAAATTACCCACGATTTCTATTTAAAGAAATTTCAATTATCAAATCCAAAACTAAATTACGATTACATATTGTTTGATGAAGGCCAGGATGCCTCCGCAGTAATGCTCGACATATTTTTAAATCAAAAAAAGGCTACAAAAGTAATCGTTGGCGATACACACCAGCAAATTTACGGTTGGCGTTTTGCGGTAAACTCTTTAGAAAAAACAAGATTCAAAGACTATTACCTTTCTACAAGTTTTCGTTTCAGCCAGGATATTGCAAACCTGGCAATGTATGTGCTGAGTTGGAAAAATAATTTGGGCAAAAATGAACCAATTTCAATTGTTGGTAAAGGAATAAACAAAAAGTATAAAGCTAAAGCAGTTCTCGCCCGAACTAATCTGGGGCTCTTGTTGAAGGCCATCGAATACGTTACCGAAAAGACGAATGTTAAAAATATCTATTTTGAAGGAAATATAAACTCATATACTTATGCAGATGAAGGGGCATCACTTTATGATGTATTAAACCTCTATAATGGTAAGCGTTGGTTGATAAAAGACGAACTTATCAAAAAGATGAAAGATATTGATGAGCTAAATGACTACATAAAAAAAACGGAGGATGTGCAGCTTGGAATGATGGTTGACATTGTAGAAGAATATGGAAACCAAATCCCCGGAATTATTAAAGCAATCAAAAACAAGCACATCGCAAATGACGAAAAGGAAAATGCAGAGATGATTTTTTCGACTGTACATCGCTGCAAAGGAATGGAATACGATGCTATTCAAATTGTAAATGATTTTATTAATGAAGATAAATTAGAAAAAATCACCAATGATCATCTAAAAGAAGCAGATTTATCAAAATTGACTGAAGAGATTAATCTGCTTTATGTAGCCATTACACGAACCAAAAACAGCATTCACATTCCCGAAACACTGTTGCCAAAAGAATATCCCAAATCTCCTCAAATTCATGTAATGAGAGTTGAAGAGGAAGATGAAAGCTATGAGAAAACAAGTTTAAAACATCACAAATCGAAAGAGAATGAACCTGAAAATGAAAATAAATATGCAGTTGATAAAATCAGGACAAAGTATAAAGAAGCCTATAAACCCTGGACGACTGAACTTGATGATGAGTTAACAGTGATGTATTGTGAAGGTATTAACGGGCGCGATGTGGCAAAGCACTTTGGACGGACAAAAGGAGCCATCAGGTCAAGAATTAGAAAACTCGAACTGGAAGAAAAATACGGATAAGATGATAAAAGACAAGATAGCGAATGCTTAAACCCAGGAAAGAACCCCAGCAGGTAAAATCGGAGTTGCACCCACGCAACAAGCACCGGCAAAGGTACGACTTCGACCTTTTGAAGGAAACTTCGCCGGAGCTATCCAGGTTTGTGCGCCCCAATGATTATGGCGACGAGTCCATCGACTTTTTTAATCCAAAGGCCGTGAAAGCACTCAATCTTGCGCTACTCCATCATTATTATAATATTCAATTTTGGGATGTCCCCGAAAACTATTTAAGTCCGCCCATCCCCGGAAGGGCTGATTACATTCATTACGCGGCAGATATTTTGAGTAAATCAAATACGGATAAAATCCCCGTTGGGAAACAGATTAAATGCCTGGATGTGGGCGTGGGTGCCAATTGCATTTATCCCATCATCGGCCACCGCGAATATGGCTGGAGCTTTGTTGGCAGCGACATCGACCCGCTTGCCATAAAATCAGCCGAGGGCATTATCACAGCCAATCCTGGTCTGAAAACTGCGGTAAAACTCCGCTTGCAAGAAAAACCCAGGGACATGTTTAAAGGAATAATCCGACAAGGCGAAAAATTTGATTTGACTATTTGCAATCCGCCCTTTCACAGCTCCGCCGAGGAAGCCCTAAAAGCCACGCAGCGCAAAATTAAAAACCTGAAACAAAAGCACGCCGGCACTCCGCTAAGGAATTTTGGCGGTCAAAGCAACGAACTCTGGTGCGAAGGCGGTGAAGGCAAATTTGTTACCGACATGATTTTCCAAAGCAAAGATTTCGCCACTTCCTGCCTGTGGTTTACAAGCCTGGTGTCGAAAGAATCGAACCTGGAAAGCATTTATCATGTATTTAAACTGGTAAAAGCCACCGCCATCAAGCCCATCGATATGGGTCAGGGCAACAAAAAAAGCCGCCTGGTGGCCTGGACATTTCTGCAAAAATCGCAGCGCGATGTGTGGGTGAAAGGATGGACAAATCGGCACTAAACTCCAAAGCTGTTTTTAATGATAAATCAACTTTTATTGCGTAGTTTTGTTTCCTGAATAAAAATGGTTGACGTTGATTGATGCAAACGAAAATTTTAAAAAGTAAGAAAAATGATAGTAGAAAGACAAGATAACGAAATATTAGTCAGATTTTCTGCAGGTCTTAGAGCCTCTCGAATTCAGACAATTCTTGACTATCTGAGGTACGAAGAATTAACTTCTAAATCGACTGCCACAGAAGATGATATTGAAGAACTTCTAAAAGAAGTAAAAAAAGGTCGTTGGGATAGAACCAAAGTAGAATTAGGACTTAATGACTAATATCATTGTTGATACAAACATTGTGTTCAGTGCTTTCCTAAACATCAACAGTAGAATTGGTCAGATTTTAATAAATGGAAAAAATTACTTTCACTTTTATTCGCCTGAATATCTTAAGTTTGAAATACTCCAACATAAAGAGAAAATAAAATCCATTGGGAAACTCTCAGAAGTTGAATTTATTGAGACTTACGGGTTAATTCTCAGAAACATTACCATTCTTAATCATTCGATAATTCCACGAGAAATTTACAGAAATGCAATAATGATTTGCAGAGATATTGACATTGATGATACCATTTTTGTTGCTGTTTCTAATTTTGTAAAAGGCATATTATGGACTGGTGATATAAAATTGCTTAATGGATTGAAAAATAAAGACTTTATGAATGTAATACAAACAGAGGAATTATATCAAGATTTTTTACTCAGGGAAAAACAAATATGACCTTTGAAAACACATACGAAGTTAAACAGGATATGCATCTGATTATCCAACTTCCCGAAAGGTTTAGAACGAAGAAACGGGTAAAGGTAATCGTTGAGGAAATTAGTGAAAGTCGGCGGGAAAATATAAAGCTACTCAGGAAGGCAGCGAAGGATCCATTATTTCTTTCAGATATTAATGAAGTAACTTCCGATTTTGAAGATTCTGATAATGAATTGTTATGATAATTAAGAAGTGGAGCATCTGGAGAGCAAATCTTGATCTTGTTATCGGTTCCGAGCAAGGAAAATCCAGACCCATTTTGATTGTCAGTTAAGACGTAGCAACTTGTTTATCTTTGCTCAATGATGGATTTAAAACAAAGGCTATGAAAGATATTTTAGAGATAAAAGACATTGAGAAAATCGAAAGGCTTACAAATGAGTACGATTTACAAAAAGCATCTTTGCTTGAACGTAAATTGCGCCTAATGATTGATGAAAATCCTGACTTAAAGTCTATTCGTGAAAAACTTCGTGATTTGATTAAAAATTATGAAAATGGAGAATGGTCAGATTTTCAAAACATTTCAGATTCAAAAATTGAAGAATCAGATAAAGCAGAGGGAATAATCGATTCAGAACAAAGGTTCATAAAGAAGCGCAAAGAGACGATAAGAAAAAAACTTAAAGAGTACGACATGACGCAACAAGATTTAGGAGTAATTCTGGAACACCCAAAATCTTATATGAGCGAATTGATTAATGGCGTTTCTCAATTTACATTAAAAGATTTAGTGATTATTCATCGGATTTTAGGAATAAACCTAAAGACCCTAATACCAACTTACCTTCAATCTGAAACAAGAGATAAAGTAAGAATGTCAATTGCAAAACTTAATAAGCCAAAACTCGGATTGAGAAAAAAAGAATTAGCTTAACACAAGCGCATTACATTTTGTAAAAGTAATGGCAGGTAAGGTGCTAAATATCTGGGTTTTTAGCCCGCTCAAACTTCCTCGAGGTTTGATACGAAATTACCATGCAATCTGCCACTACTCATACAATTTACCATTAACGGCAAGTGTAAAAAGATAGCGACATCAATAAATTGAAAAGTAAACCATTGTGAAAGGACAATTTAACGAAATATTTACAAATCAACGGGGAAGCCAACCCTCAAACCCAACTTTGCATAACCCAACTTGCATTTTATAACAACCTGACATTCAGCACTAAAATTGTAATGTGCTGATTATCAATAGTGTTATTTTATTACCCAAATTTGTTAAATATCAGTATATTA